>Ga0335069_10005418_pt1 | contig 18769 bp, 17 predicted proteins | sample Lox_Sample_11_FD_206714 | JGI IMG/M metagenome (GOLD analysis project Ga0335069, IMG submission 206714) | Soil microbial communities from Loxahatchee National Wildlife Refuge, Florida, United States - Lox_Sample_1.1 | ecosystem: Environmental > Terrestrial > Soil > Wetlands | place: USA... | reverse complement strand
CAAAGCCGCCACCGCCAAATCCGCCCCCACCGAAGCCGCCTCCGCCTCCTGGTCCGCCGCCACCGCCAAAGGGACTTCCATTGCCTCCGCCGGGGCCTCCCTCAAATCCACCCATTCCCCCCATGCCGCGACCAAATCGGCCGCCCCTTCCCCCCTCACCCGGGGTGGCCGCCTCCCCCATGCCACCCCCCAGCAAGAACGAGTTGTTGGCGCTTGTAGAAGAGATGTCGGCCTCCTCCGTTTGTGCCTCCGCAGAAGCAGGACCCTCTGCGCCATTGCCCTCGATGCGGAGCGCGCCACCTGCGCCACCTCCTCCAACTCCCGCACCCGATGCCATCCCAACGCTGGCCAAACTGGAGTTGCGGCTGCGACCGCCTCCCGGAGGGTTCGCCCGATTGGCGTTGGAGCGCGGCGCAGCCTCGGCAGACTGGGGCGTGGCACCTTCCGGGACCGCGACAACCATGGCCACATTGACCTTCAGGGTTCCGCCGGAGGCCACGGGCAGCGGTTCGCGCGAGTCAGGCCGGAACCCCACCAGCGAGACATCCAGGCGATAAGTACCGGGTACCAGCCCGTTGAAGGCATAATTGCCGGCTTCGTCGGTCCACGTTTCTTTTCGTTCGCCGGATTGCGGATTGATCAACTGTACGGTTGCGCCCGGTATCGAAATGCCTCCGAGGCCGCGCACGTGCCCCGTCACTGTTCCGGTGGAGTTCGTGGGGGTCTGACCAAGAATCAGCGCCGACCCGAGGAGCATGCCCCCGGCCAGCAGGCGCATGGACTTAGCGCGTCTTGTAAAAATTGTAAACCGCACGCGTCTATAACTCCAGAGAATGAAAGAGCTTACAAGGAGTGAGTACGATTCCCAAGCGCCGCAGGTTACAGGTAACCGCGTGGCCACTGGGGCCGTCAAAATAAAACGGAGGAATCTATGATCAGAAAACCCATGCTCGCTTTAGCTGTGCTTTTGGCACTTATACTCGCTGGAACGATGATAGCACAGGAGGAGGCTCCGCCCACGGTGCAAGAACCGCCCCGTCGTGGTATGGGTGGCCCCCCGCTGTTGGGCACCATCACCTCCGTGGGAGTCGATCGCTTCGAGATCAAGACGCCAGGCGGCACAGCCCAAACTATTCTGGTGAATCAGGGAACACACTACCGAGTGTGGGGGCAGCAGCAGGCACAGGAGATCCAGTTGGAAGACCTGAAAGTTGGCGACTACGTCGCGGTGCGTGGCACCCCTAATGGTGACAAGCCGATGGTCGCCATGGGTGTGGGGCGACTCACCAAGGAACAATTCGAGAGGTTCCAGGCGGGCGGCGGGCCAGGTGGAGGGCCGGGTGGCCAGGGCCAGCAAGGTGGATGGGGACAAGGGGGCAGGCAATTTGCGGGCGGCCAGATTATCTCAATCCAGGGCAATCAGATCAAAGTGCAAGGCCGCCGCGGCGAAAGAACCATTCTGATCAATGAAAAGACGACCTTGTCCAAAGAGGGTCAGCCCGCCACCATGAAGGATTTCAAAGTCGGTGATCGGATCTTTGCCTTGGGCGAAGAGGCGAACGGCCAGCTTGTGGCCAAAGAAATCCGCACCGGCCGTCCCGAAGGTCCTGGAGGTCCGGGTGGCCCCGGTGGTCAAGTCGGGAGTGGAACCCACCAGAACCCGACAGAGAACTCGCCCAACTCAAATTAGTATTGCGTTACGAACCCTTGCTCCTCGCTCCCGTCAGGTTTCAGGGATTCTTCAAACCCCGATATCTCGGCTCTCAAAATGTCATTTCCTGCCGGCAGGAAAAAAGTGGCAGGTTTAGATTAGCACTACTTCAAGAAGTGGGGAATTCCGAAGACGGCAACGGCTTCGCAGCCGAGGTTGAGTAGGGCGTCTTGTAAGACATGACCGTAATGTACCATGCTGCGATCCATCCGCGCGCGGGCGATCAATCCCACAATCCCAACGATGAAACCAATTGCGAATGCGCGCAGACACAGCAGGAAACCCTGGTGGTCCCGGATGGCCAGCGCCAGAGAAATGAAGGCGGCAATAGAGCGCAACCCTGCGAGAAAGACAAATTCGACCGGCATGCTATCCCCGGGAGTACGCTTTCGCGCTCCGGACTAAAGGAGGGAGCATCTCCCCCTTCGTTGACCTCCCGCCCGCCCTATGGTATCAAAACTGTTCAACTCCATCTCGGGAGAAACTATTGGAACAGCCCAGAGTCTTCATAACACGACCGCTGCCGCCCGCAGCGGTGGAACGGATTGCAGCGCATTGTTCAGTGACCATGAATCCGGAGGACATTCGCCTCCCTCCCGCGCAAGTGGCGGAAGCTTGCCGGGAAGTCGAAGGCTTGGTGGCCTCTGGAACGCAAGTCACGGCGGAGGTAGTGGAGCAGGCTCCCCGCTTGCGCGTAGTCTCCACCGTGGGGGTCGGCTACGACAACATTGACGTGCCCGCTTGCACGCGCCGCGGCATCCTGGTGACCAACACTCCCGGCGTAGTCACCGAAGCCACGGCGGATTTGGCCTTTGGGCTCCTGATGTGCGTGGCGCGCCGCCTGGTGGAGGCTGACCGCTACGTGCGCGAGGGGCACTGGCGCCATTGGACCTGGGGATGCATGTGGGGCACGGACCTGGTAGGCAAAACTCTGGGCATCCTGGGCCTTGGACGCATTGGCCAGGCGGTCGCGCGCCGCGCCCGGGGTTTCTCCATGCGCACCCTCTATTATTCCCTCGACCGTCCCACGCCGGAACGGGAACGCGAGTTGGGCGCGCAGTACGTGGACCGGGAAACGCTCCTGCGCGAGGCCGATTTCCTCAGCCTCCACGTTCCCCTGACCCCCCTCACGCATCATCTGGTCAGCTCCGCCGAGCTCAACTTGATGAAGCCCACCGCATTCCTCATCAACACCTCGCGCGGGAAAGTGGTGGAGGAAGCCGCACTGGTGGAAGCACTCCAGTCGAAGCGCATCGCGGGCGCGGGGTTGGATGTCTTCGAGTTTGAACCGCAGATTCACTCCGCGCTTCTCGCCCTTCCCAATGTCGTCGTCACCCCGCACATGGGAACCGCCACCGGCGAAACGCGTTTGGCGATGGCGATGTTGGCGGCCGAGAACCTGCTCGCAGGACTCGAGGGCCGCCGCCCTCCCAACCTGGTCAACCCCGAGGTGGAAATCAGACCATGACGTCAGATGCGGATGGCCGCCGGTACCAGGAAGCAGTAAACCCCCGCCTCCTCGGCGTGTTTTGTATTCTGCTTGCAGCCGGACTCCTAGGGGTGGGGCTATGGCCCTTTCATTCCCCCTGGAACCAGGTGACTTGTCGCGCGGATGGAAGGGGGGTCCACTTTGGCGATCATGGGACCATTCTGAGTTCCAGCTATTTGCATGCGCCGCATGCCCAGGAGGGCGGCCCGTGCAGCCTGGAGCTCTGGGTAGAACCGCAGTTGAACTCTTCCTCCAGCGCTATTGTGGCGTTCTACCAGCCGGACCGTTCCCGGCAGTTTTCCCTCCGTCAATCCCTTTCCGACCTGGAATTGCACGTCGAATATCACGAGCCGTGGCGGCGGACTCGTATTACGCGGCTCTATGTGAGTGATATTCTGCGCGCGAGAAAGACGACCTTCCTGACGATCACCGCGAACGGCGAACGAACGTCGGTCTATGTGGACGGCGCGCCGCTCCGGCTCGACCGCGGATTCCGGCTTTCCAGCCAGGATTTGGAGGGCACCCTCATCATCGCAGCCTCCCCCTCCAGCAACGATAGCTGGTCCGGTGATTTGCTCGGACTCGCTCTTTATGATCGACAACTCAACGCCTCGCAGGTTCTGCGCCATTACCAGGCCTGGAAGGACAAGGGGCGGCCGGAAACTGCCGAAGATGAGGGTGCCGTGGCTCTTTACCTCTTTAACGAGGGCGCGGGCCGAGCTATTCATAATCAGATAACATCCGGAGCGGATTTATATGTTCCGGATCGTTACATGCTTGTGAATGCGGCCTTCCTGGAACCCTTCTGGGATGCATTCGACAACGAACGGGGCTACTGGGAAGACGTCCTGGAAAACATTGGGGGCTTTGTCCCCTTCGGTTTCCTTGTATACGCCTACCTCTCGCTGTCGGGCAGGATCAGGAGGGTGGCGCTGGTTGCCATCCTTCTCGGTTTCGCGATCAGCTTGACCATCGAAACCCTTCAGGTATTCCTGCCCACCCGCGATTCCGACACCACGGACCTCATCACCGATACCCTGGGGACGTGCCTGGGAGCCGGGTTGTACCGACTCAACTTTTGCCGTTTACTGTTTGCGAGGATTTGGACGCTGTTCTTCCAGCGGCTGGTGGTATGGAGGCCCCCGGTTTGAGAACGGCCCCTCCTTCGCCTGATGAGGCCAGCGAGCTCGCGCAAGGCGAAGCGGTAGCAAGCTACCGCAGTCCAGAGGCGAGCCCCGCCAAGGAGCTACGTTCCGGTGCTGCTGTAATTGGCGACCCCGCGATTCCAAATCACGATCGCCAGCGTCCCGAATATGGCCGCAACCACGGGCACCAGGTGGAAGTAAATCGCGAAAGCCTCGCGCCGCAGGAAATGTGTGGTGGGGTAAAAAGTAGCGAATCCGAAGGGGATAATCCAACTCAGCATGAACTGAATGAAGACATTGTAAATGGTCAAGGGGTAGCGGCCAAAAGTGAGCATATTGAAGACCGGTGGGACGACGCCCACTCGATCTTCGAACCAGAACGACACCGCCGTCAAGATCAGGAAGACGGACATGTAGATGATGGCGCCGCAAACGATCATTAACCCGAACCAGAGAAAATCCGGAATTCCCAGCGTGATGTGCAGGCGGTGGAGGCACAGGCTGACCACGGCAATGCCGGTCACGACCTCTTGCAGCGACTCCAGCCGGAACTTCTCAAAAATCACCTGGAAGAGGGTGGAAACGGGGCGCAGGAGCACGCGGTCGAACTTCCCCTCGATGACGTAAATCTCACTGAAGTCATAGAGATTCCAACTGACCACGTTGAAGAAGCCCAGGGGAATAAGCGAGAACCCGTAGAGGAACATGACCTCGTTGAACGACCAGTCCTGCAAGTGGGGTATTTTTGTAAAGAGCACCAGAACGAAACCAAACCCCAGGACCGTGGCGGCCATGGAGGAAAAGAAGGCAATGAGGAAGTCCGCCTTGTACGCCAGGCGAACTTTCGCGTATTGGGCGAAATACTGAGCGAACAATCGGAAGTGTCGTTTCATTGCGTCTTCAACCGCCCTGGATGATCACCTTCCGGGTCGACCATCGCCACAAGCCGTCCCCGATCGCGATAAGAATCGCCACCCACAAGACCTGGATGGCGATGGCGCGCCCCAGGCCGCCTCCGTGCAATTTGCCCAGGTAAATCAGCATCGGCACGTAGCTGATGTATTGGAAGGGCAGCACGCTGAAGATTTTCTGGAAAACCTGGGGAAAGAAACTGATCGGCAGGAGGAGGCCGGAAAAGAGTTCGAGCAGAAAAAACTTGGCGCGCAGTAGTCCCAGAATCGAGTGCAGGCGCAGGGCGAAAGTGCCCACCGCAAAATTGATGGCGGCGACGATCAGGAAGCTCAAGACAACGCTGATCAGAAACAATCCCGCAAGTCCAGGGCTTGCAGGTGCGCGCAACGGGTATACCAGAAACAGCACCAACGCGGTGGGTATGGTCAGCAAAGCCAGGCGGAACACCGATTCCCCGGCCGCCCGCGCCACATACATCACCTGGATGTTCACGGGCTTGATCAGGTCCATCGCCAGGCGCCCCTCCATCACCTGGTACGCCAACTCCTGGTCAATGTTGTTGAAATAGAAGGAGCGGATGATCCATCCCACGCCGATGTAGGTAAGCAGGTGGGAAAAGTCAAAGCCTTCAATCGACGCGCTGTGCGCGTAAATGGCCTTCCAGATGAAGTAATACACGGATACATAGAGGAAGTAGGTGACGATCCCCATGTAGTAACGCAGCCGGTAGGCGAGGGTGTTGACGAACCCCACGCGCGCGAAGGCCCAATAGAGTTGCAGCTCTTTCCGGACTGCCGGCCAGGCCTTTTTGCCCGGAAGCGGGTTGGTGACGTCAGCCGGCAAAATCAACCCACCTCGCCGCTGGTGTAAATGCGCTTCACGATTTCTTCGATGGGCTCTTCCTCTACCAGCAGGTCGCGCACCTTCAGGGTGTTCACGATTTGACGGATCACGTCGGCGCTGGAATGTTGCTCGCGGTCAAACCGGATCAGGTAAGTCAGTTCGTCAACGCGCTCGCAGTGAATTCCATCCGTTTCAATCTGTGCCAGGGCTGCCACCTGCGAGCGGTCCTTCAGGAAGAACTTCACCTGGTTGTATTTTGCCAGGCGTTTTTTCATTTGCTCCAGGTCGCCGTCAAAGAGAATGCGTCCCTTATCGATAATAATGATGCGCTTGGAGAGCTCCTCGATATCGGAGAGGTCGTGGGTGGTCAGCAGCACGGTGGTCCCTTCGGTGCGGTTGATCTCTTTCAGGAATTCGCGGATGCGCTCCTTGGCCACCACGTCCAGGCCGATGGTGGGCTCGTCCAGGAAAAGCAAGGGCGGGTTGTGGAGCAATGAGGCGGCCAGGTCGCAGCGCATGCGCTCACCCAGGCTCAGCTTGCGCACTGGCGTGTGGAGATATTCCTTGAGGTTGAGCATTTCGCAGAATGTATCAAGGCGCCGCTGGTAGTCAGATGCGGGGATTTCGTAAATCTCTTTGAGCAATTTGAAGGATTCGATGACCGCGATATCCCACCAAAGTTGGGTCCGTTGGCCGAAAACCACGCCGATGTGTTTGGTATAATGTCGGCGCTCGCGGTAGGGGACGAACCCGTTGGCAACTACCCGCCCACTCGTGGGCACGAGGATTCCAGTGAGGATTTTGATGGTGGTCGATTTCCCTGCCCCATTGGCGCCGATATAACCCACCATCTCGCCCCGCCCGATCGCGAAACTCACGTGGTCCACGGCATGGACGGTCAGGTATTCCCGAACAAAGAGGTTTTGCAAGGCGCCGAGGACGCCTTCGCGCCGGCGGAAAGTGCGGAATTCCTTGTTGAGGTCTTGGACCTCGACCATCGGAGTCATGTCCTGTGATTCTAGCAGGTTTAAAGAATTCCGTTGGCGATTGTCCGTGGTGTCTAAGGGTTGCGTCAAAGGTTTGGCTCTTCCAACATTCATTTCTCTTTGAGTTTCCGCTTGAATTGACTTACCTTACTAAAATTGCAAACGACAGGCACTTCAAGAGATGGAGGGTATCTCTCCAATGCGAAAGCATGAACCAAAATGGGTGCTGATGTACCTGCTGGGGCTGGCGCTTGCGGCGCCGGCAGCGGCGCAGGATGTCGCATCATTCGAAAAGAGAATCACACTCAAGGTTCTCCCCAATGGCCTCACCGTCTTGATTTGTGAACGGCCCGAGGCCCCCGTGTTCTCTTTCTTCACCCACGTGGATGTGGGAGGCGACCGTGAGTATCCGGGGATTACCGGCTTGGCGCATATGTTTGAGCACATGGCGTTCAAGGGTACGGACAAAATCGGAACCAGGGACTACGCCAAGGAGAAACCGGCGCTTGTTCAGGTGGAACAGGCCTACCAGGCCTACGACCGCGAGCGGCGGCGCGAAACCGGCAGGGACGAGGAGAAGGTCGCCCAACTGGAGAAAGCCTGGAAAGACGCAATGGCCGCAGCAGAACAGTATGTGGTAACGAACCAATTCGGAGAGATCGTCGAGCGCAGCGGCGGCACCGGGCTCAACGCCTTCACCAGCAATGAGGAGACCGCCTATCACTACTCCTTCCCTTCCAACCAGGTGGAACTTTGGGCGTATTTGGAATCGGAGCGCTTTTTGCACCCTGTCTTTCGCGAGTTTTACAAGGAGCGTGACGTCGTTCATGAAGAGCGCCGTCTGAGTGAAAGCCAGCCCTTCGGGCGGCTGTTCGAGCAGTTCTCGGGTGCGGCCTTTATCGCCCATCCCTATGGGAGACCCGTGCTGGGCTGGCCGTCTGACCTGGAGTCGTTTTCCGAAACCGACGCTGAGAACTTCTACAAAAAGTACTACGTCCCCTCCAACATGGTGGTGACCTTGGTGGGTGACGTAAAAGCGGGCGAAGTCCTGCCGATCGTGGAGGAGTATTTCGGCCGCCTGCCCGCCGGGCCGAAGCCCGAACCCTTGCGCACTGTGGAACCGCCCCAGATCGCCGAGCGGACGGTGATCCTGCACGAGACGTCTCAGCCGATCTTCGTCGAGGGCTATCACAAGCCGGGCGCGCGGGACAAGGACGATGCGGTCTACGACGCGCTCCAGGATCTGATGTCGAACGGCCGCACATCGCGGCTTTACCGCTCGCTGGTGCGGGACAAAAAGATCGCCGCTTTCTCGGGCGGCTTCAACGGGTATCCGGGCGCGAAGTATCCGAACTTGTTCGTTTTCTTCGCGGTGTCCACGCCGGGCCACACGCCGGAGGAGATTCGCGATGCCATCCACACCGAGATCGACCGCGTCAAAAAAGAGGACATCAGCGATAACGAATTGCAGATGATCAAGACGCGGGCCAAGGCAGATTTAATCCGCGGTCTGGGAGACAACGAAGGGCTGGCATTTCAACTGGGAACTGCCCAGTCGCTATACGGCGACTGGCGCGGTCTTTTCCGCCATGTGGACGAAATCGGCCAAGTCAGCAAAGCGGACATCCGCCGCGTGGCCAATGCGACTTTCGTGGACAACAATCGGACCGTCGGCATGATCGAATCTACCCAGCTTGCGCAGGCCCCGGCGGCTGGAAAGGAGACTCCACAATGAAGGGGCAAACTGGTTTGATTGTGTTCGCACTGATGGCCCTTGCTCCGCTGGGTTTCGCACCGTCCCTGCGCGGGCAAGCGACCGATTGGAAGCAGATCCAGGCGCCGCCGCTGCACCCCTTTCATCCTCAGCAGCCGCGCCGGGTGGAACTACCCAACGGTATGGTGATTTTTCTCCAAGAGGACCACGAGCTGCCCCTCGTCCGCGGCACGGCTCGAATTCGTGGGGGCTCGCACCTGGAACCGGCGGCGAAGATTGGCATGGTCAGTATCTATGGCCAGGTCTGGCGCACCGGCGGCACCAAAAGCAAGACCGGCGATCAACTCGACGACTATCTGGAAGCGCGCGCGGCCAAAGTCGAAACTAGCGGCGGCGGGGATTTCACCACCGTCACCTGGGACTGCCTCAAAGACAACTTTGATGAGGTCTTTGGCGTATTCATCGAACTCCTGCGCGAGCCGGAGTTCCGCGAAGACAAGTTGCCCCTCGCCAAGAATCAATTGAACACTTCCATCTCCCGCCGGAATGACCAGCCTTTCGGAATTGCATTTCGCGAAGCGGCGAAACTGGTGTACGGTGCGGACTCACCCTACGCGCGCGTGCCGGAGTACGCCACGGTGGCGGCGGTTACACGCGACGACCTGCTAAATTGGCACCGGCGGTTCGTCCACCCCAATAACATCATCCTGGGAGTGGTGGGCGATTTTGATTCCTCCCAAATGGAAGCAAAGCTGCGCAGCGCGTTTGAATCCTGGCCTCGGGGTGAAGCGGCCCCCAAGCTGGAAGCCTCGTTTAAGGGACCCAAGCCGGGCATTTACTTTGCGGAAAAGGGCGACGTAACCGCCAGTACGGTGCAAATGGTGGACCTGGGGACCCGGCGTGACAATCCGGACTACTATGCCATCGACGTCTTCAACGAGTTCTTTGGAGGCGGATTTTCCTCCCGTTTGTTCTCTAACATTCGGTCCAAGAAGGGCCTCGCTTATGCCGTGGGTGGAGGGATCGGCACGGACTTCGACCATCCCGCCATTACCCGTTTGTTCCTGGGGACGCAGAGCAAAACCACGGCGGCGGCACTCGACGCATTCAATGCTGAACTGGACGCTCTGAAAACCAACCCACCCACGCCGGAAGAACTGACCAAGGCGAAGCAATCTATCTTGAATTCCTTCGTCTTTCGCTTCGACTCGAGGGAAAAGGTTTTGGGCGAGCGGATGACTTACGAGTTTTATGGCTACCCGGCGGATTTCCTGGAGCGGTATCGATTGGGAGTCGATAAAGTCACGCTTGATGACGTGAAGCGCATCGCGGATAAATACATTCACAAAGACCAATTCGCAGTCCTGGTGGTGGGCAAGGCCGCGGATTTTGACCGGCCGCTTTCCTCTTTTGGCCCTGTCACCACGCTCGATATCGCGATCCCGAAACTCGGGGGTCCTGTCACTCACCAATGACTTTGATCAGGACTCTCTTGCGGCGCTGGCCGTCGAATTCCGCGTAATAGACCTGCTGCCAGGGGCCGAAGTCCAATTTGCCGTTGGTGACCGGCACGACCACCTGGTGCCCGATCATCAGGCTCTTCAAGTGGGAATCACCATTCGTTTCGCCCGTGTGGTGGTGACGGTAGTCGGCGCGGAAGGGAGCCAGCTTTTCCAGCCACTCGTCGATGTCGGCAATGAGGCCGTCCTCCGCATCGTTGACGTAGACGCCCGCCGTGATATGCATGGCCGAGACCAGGATCAATCCTTCCTTGATCTGCGACTTGGCCAGCGCTTTCTCCACTTCGTCTGTGATATTGATGAATTCCCGGTGTTTCTTCGTATTGAACCACAGGTATTCCGTATGTGATTTCATCGCCTGCCCTCTCAAGAAGTTAGGGTGTTGCCTCCCGATGCGAGAGCAACCTTGGGTGTTCATGTCGCGCGCCCGGGATTCTGGGAGGATAGCAGAGTTTGGGCAGCCGAGTCGCGCCGCTCGGACCTTCATTTCGCTCGCCCACATGCCATGCTCAACGCGGTCGCGCCTGCATGATGCGCCAAGACAGTTTGGACCACTTTTCAATTGTGGTAGTCTTATGCCGCCTGAAACACGTTTCAGCGATTTTTGTGTGAGGAGACTTAAGATGAAAACCCTTCTGCGACTTTCTTTTGCTGCCCTCTTGATGTTCGCCCTCGTTCCATCGGCGTTCCCGCAACTGGGAATGTTCTCCAAGGAACAACGCATTGCCATTACGCCCCAATGGAAAGGCGAGCGGTTTGACGATGGCCGCCCTAAGGTCCCCGATTCCATCCTCCAAGGGCTGAGCGATGTGGACGCCGAGGAAGCCTGGGGCGTATTGCAGTCGCACGGGTACAAGTTCCAGTTTGAAGGCGGCTGGAAGGAGATCAACTCCGGGGGAAGGATGGTCGGCCGTGTCTTCACCGCCGTTTTTATGCCCCAGCGCCCGGATGTAAACGACATCATCAACCAGAGGGGAAAAGATGAAGGGCGCGTGGGAGCGCAGAACTCCTGGCCGATTGACATGCTTTCGCCCGGCGACGTTCTGGTGGTCGACCTCTTTGGAAAAATCAAGGACGGCACATACGCAGGCGACAATCTCTCCACTGCAATTTACGCCAAGAGCCACAATGGCCTGGTCGTCGATGGCTCCGTACGGGACGTGACCGGCATTTCCGAAATCAAGGGCATGCACGTGTTCGTCCGCGACTTTGATCCCTCCGCCCTGCGCGACACCACGCTCATGGGAATCAACGTGCCGATCCGCATTGGGCACGTCATGGTACTGCCGGGCGACGTGGCCGTGAGCGATCCGGAGGGGATTACCTTCATTCCTCCCCAGCTCGCCCAGGACGTCATTGACCGGGCCCAAATGGTCCACGCCGTGGATGAATGGGGCCACCAGATGTTGCGCGAAGGCAAGTATACGCCCGGCGAAATCGACCGCAAATGGTCGAAGCCGATGATTCAGGAATTCAATAAATGGCTGGAGCAGAAGGGTTCGAAGCTGCACATGCCCGAGGAGTAGCGATGAAGAACTCCGATAGCAATCTGATTGGCCGCCGTGGAATCTTGAAAGGCTCGGCTGCCGCGCTGGGGGGTGTGCTTCTCTCCGGCGAGCCCGCGGAAGCCTATCCGAAGGGAGTGAACACGAACTCCAACCCCTCGGAACTTAGAATCGCCGACCTGCGCGTGGCAACGGTGGTCAAGCCCGGCCCCGGACCCTGCCCCCTGATCCGCATTGACACCAATCAAGGCGTTTATGGGCTTGGTGAGGTCCGGGACGGCGCCAGCGCCACCTACGCTCTGATGCTGAAGAGCCGTCTGCTCGGCGAGAATCCCTGCAACGTGGACCGGGTGTTTCGCAAGATCAAACAATTCGGCGGCCACGCCCGGCAGGGAGGTGGCGTGAGCGGGGTGGAGATGGCGCTATGGGATCTTGCCGGCAAGGTCTACAACGTCCCCGTGTACCAGATGCTGGGCGGAAAATTCCGTGACCGGGTTCGGATCTATGCCGACACAACCGAATCCAAGGATCCCAAGATCTACGCCCAGAGAATGAAAGAGCGCAAAGAAGTGATGGGACTCACCTGGCTCAAGATGGACCTGGGAGTGGACATGGTCGCTGACACGCCCGGCACCGTGACCGTGCGCTCCGACCTGAGCCCTGGGGAAATGAGGAATGTCCCTCATCCCCTGCTGGCGATGGAGGTCACCGACAAGGGCATCGCCATGCTGGAACAGTACGTCGCCGCCGTGCGCGAAGCCGTGGGCATGGAGATTCCGCTCTCCATGGACCACCTCGGGCATCTGGGAGTGAAATCAATCATCCGATTGGGCAAGGCCTACGAAAAGTACAATCTCGCTTGGATAGAAGACGTGATTCCCTGGCAGTACACTGACCTGCTGAAACAAATCTCCACCGAAAGCCCCACTCCCATCCTGACCGGCGAAGATATCTATCTCAAGGAGGACTTTCAGGTCCTTTGCGAAAACCACGCGGTGGGCAAGATTCATCCCGATCTGGCCACCGCGGGGGGCATCCTCGAGACCCACAAAATTGGGGATCTGGCATGGGATCTGGGCGTGCCGATGGCAATGCACTTCGCCGGGACGCCGGTGAGTTGCATGGCCAACGTGCACTGCGCCGCCGCGACGCAGAACTTCCTCGCATTGGAGAATCACTCTCTGGACGTTTCCTGGTGGGGAGACATGGTGGAAGGGGTGGAGAAGCCGATTGTAAATCATGGGTGGATTACCGTGCCGGAGAAGCCGGGTCTGGGCGTTACCCTCAATGAGGACGTGGTGAAAGCGCACTTGATGCCCGGAACAAGCTACTTCCCGCCCACCCCGGAGTGGGACAAAGAGAGATCGTGGGATCGGTTGTGGAGTTAGGCTGGCGCGGAGGTTTTGAACTTTGGCGATCCGAAAGCTGAACATGAGGCACGCCATTCGCTCCAGTGTGTTCTGGATATGGGGGGTCAGCGCAGCCCTTTGCCTTTGTGCAAACCCCCGGCTTATTGCCGCCGGAGCAGGCGTGACGGCTCAAGGCGCCGCGGCCGGTATCGTGGCCTGGAAGACCGCCCATTTGGTACTGCAAGTTCATCCCGAGACAGGGGCGTTTGAAATTCAGGACAAATCAGGCGGAGTCATCTGGCAATCCAATCCCCGCCAGTCGCGCTTCGGCGAAGTGACGGTGATGTATGGAGGACATCAGCAGCGATTCGACCTTGCTCAGTGCAAGGCGGTGCGGGCCAGAGAGGGGCTGGAGTTGACATTCCACCCCCTTCCCGGCAGCCCGGAAGCACAAATCGCGGTCAGCGTGCGCCCGGTGGCGGAGGGCCGAGGCTTGCAGTTCGTCTACACGGCCAGCCCCGGGATCAATGTGGAGAGCGTACGCCTGCTCGATGAGGCGTTGTGGACCACAGACGCAGAGCGCGGGTATGCCGTCGTTCCCGCCCGCATGGGGCTGATGGTCCCGGCGCGCCAGGGTGTGAGTTTCACCCGCACCTTTGACACTTATGCGTATGAAGGCTGCCACATGGCGATGTCCGGCATGGTGAAAAACGGTGCGGCGGCACTGATCGCTTGGGACGACCCCTACGTTGCCCTCGAGCTGAAGAGTGCGCCGATTCCCGCTGGCGAACTAGCGGGCAAACAGGTTCTAGCTCCCTCGATCGTCCTGCGCAAATCAGCTCACTCGGTGCAGGTGCGCTTCCTTGGGCGGGGAGACTACGTTACCTTGGCGAAAGCCTACCGACAAATCGCCTCGGAGCGAGGCTGGCTCACCACATGGAACGAGAAGTTGCAGGGGCATCCCGAGCGCACGCAATTGCGGGGGGTGATCAACTACAAGCTCTGGGCATTGCTGGATCGCGAAATGGACGCCACCAGTACCCGGCAGGAAGTGCTGCGAGTGAACTGGACCTTTGATGAAGCTGCCCAGGTGGCGGAGCACCTTAAGAACGATCTGAAGCTGGAAAAAGTCCTATTTATTATCGGCGGCTGGACGCACCGCGGCTACGATAACCAGCATCCCGACATCCTTCCGGCCAATCCCGAGTGCGGAGGCAATGCCGGGCTCAGCGAATGCGCGCGTCGAGTGCTGCAGCAAGGATACCTGTTTTGCCTGCACGACAATTATCAGGACATTTATCGCGACTCGCCCTCGTGGAGCGAGGACCTGATCATGAAGCACCCGGATGGCTCGCTCGTGAATGGCGGTCACTGGTGGGGAGGAAGGGCCTACCTCACCTGCTCGCGCAAGGCGCTGGAATTGGCCGGGCGCGGGCAGAATCTCCCCGCCGTCCGGGATCTCACCCACGCCAACGCCTATTTCATCGATACCACGTATGCCTCGGGGCTGCAGGAGTGTTTTGATCCGGGACATCCCTTAGCGCGGGGCGACGACATGATATGGAAGCAAGCCCTTTCCGATTACGCGCGCAACCAGTTTGGAGTCTTTGGAAGCGAGGATGGGCGCGAATGGGCTATTCCTCATGCCGATTTCTTTGAGGGACTCACCGGCGTGAGCGGCTACTGGTACCACGACCGGAAGGTCATGGAACAGACCGGCGGGGTCTCCATTCCTCTTTTTGAGCTCGTCTATCGCGACTGTATCGCCCTCTATGGGAAATACGGTTACGACATTTCCAACTCTCTGGATTATGTGCTCTACCATATTTCGATCGGCCGGACCTTGAATTACCACGAGATTCCGCCGCACCTCTATTGGAAAGATCTACCGCCGTCTTCCGGCGAAGAGAAGGAAAGCGAACCGGCGGGGAAGAATCCTGCCTTATTCACTCGCGCGGATCATGGCTGGGCGGAAGGCCTTCACCCCCTGGACCGGTTCGTTAAGAACACCTACGAGGTCCTCTCTCCATTGAACGAACTCACGGCGCAGATGCCCATGACCGGGCATGAGTTTCTGCCCCCGGAGTATCATGTGCAGCGGAGTACTTTTGGCGAGGGGGCGAATCATGTAGTGGCGATCATCAACACCGGGAGCACCGATTATGCGGCCAAGTCGGGCCTGGGTGGCGTCTGTGTGTTGCCTCCCGGCGGCTTCCTCATTGAGGCTACCACCTTCGTGGCCTTTCATGCGCGCAGCTGGAATGGGTTCACTTACTCGGATGCGCCGCTCTTCACCTTGCACAGCACCGACGGCCAGCCGCTGGCTCGCTCACGGAGCATCCGCGTCTTTCACGGCTTTGGCGATCCCCACGTGAGACTGGCGGGAGAAACGCGTTCGGTGCCGAAGGAAGAAGTCATCGCGGTAGCGCGTTAAGCCGGGCAGGTCATGCCCCCATCGGTTCCCTGGTGATCGGTGCCCGCAATATTGGCAGATTCTCAAGGATTGTGTAGTCTCAACCTGATGTCGTCCAAGCCCAAATACGTCGCCGGCCTGGTGCAGATGGCATGTTCCCCCAGTCCGGATGAGAACCTGCAAAAGGCCGTGGCGTTCGTGGAGGATGCGGCCCGGCGCGGCGCCGAGATTGTATGCCTGCCCGAACTATTCCGGTCCCAGTACTTCTGCCAGCGTGAAGACGCCGCATTCTTTGATCTCGCAGAAACGGTCCCTGGTCCGACAACCGAAACTTTGGGGAAAGTTGCGAAGGCACAAGGGGTGGTTCTTGTTGCACCTCTCTTCGAGCGCCGCGCACCCGGCGTCTATCACAACAGCGCCGCGGTGATTGACGCGAGTGGCGAGGTGGTGGGGCTTTACCGCAAGATGCACATTCCCGACGATCCCGCCTACTACGAGAAGTTCTATTTCACACCCGGAGATCTGGGATTTCGGGCTCATGACACGCGGGTAGGCAGGATCGCCACGCTGATTTGCTGGGACCAATGGTATCCCGAGGGTGCGCGGCTGGCGGCCCTGCAAGGCCCCAGCATGTTGTTCTACCCCACGGCCATCGGCTGGCACCCGGCGGAGAAAGAACAGTTTGGGGCCGCGCAGCGCGACGCCTGGCGAACCATTCAGCGCGGTCACGCCATCGCCAACGGCGTGTACCTGGCAGCAGTCAATCGCATAGGCTTGGAGAAAACCTCCACATTGAGCGCCGGCCTGGAGTTCTGGGGATCCTCTTTCATATGCGATCCCTTTGGCATCGTGCTGGCTGAGGCCTCGGCGGACCGTGAGGAGGTCCTTCTTGCGGAAGTCGATCTGGCGCGCCTGGAGGATGTGCGGCGCAATTGGCCCTTTCTCCGGGATCGGCGCATCGATGCTTATGCCGGAATCACCAACCGCTTTCTGGACGAGGACCCGTGGCGCAAAAACAATTAGCACCACTCCCCGCAGATCTCCGCTACCGCCTGCCCGCCGAGTGGGAGCCTCATGTGGCCACCTGGATCGCGTGGCCGCACAACCTCACGGACTGGCCGGGGAAGTTTGCGCCCATTCCCTGGGTATACGGGGAGATCGTCCGCCAGATCGTCCCCGGCGAAATCGTCAGAATATTGGTCAATTCAAAAACCCACGAGGAAAAGGCGAGCCGCATCCTCAAGAGGATTGGCATAGACCTGGCGCGCGTGGAGTTCTTCCGCTTTCCCACCGATCGTAGCTGGACGCGGGATTTCGGTCCCATATTCGTCAAGCGGGACGCGCCGCGCGCTGAGGTGGCCGTCGCCCGCTTCGGTTTCACGGGCTGGGCCAAGTATCCAAACTGGCACAAGGATTGCCAAGTGCCGGAACGCGTGGCGCGGGCATTGCACCTGTCTCTTTTCGATGCCGGGGTGGATGGCCGAAGACTCGTCCTGGAAGGCGGCAGCATTGACGTCAACGGTCGCGGCACGCTGCTGACCACGGAGGAATGTTTGCTTGATTCCGTTACCCAGGTCCGCAACCCCGGTTTCCAGCGCCATGAAATTGAAGCCGTTCTGAAGCAATTTCTGGGCGTATCGAATGTCCTCTGGCTGGGCAAGGGAATTGCCGGGGACGATACGCACGGCCACGTGGATGACCTTTGCCGATTCGTGAGGCCGCGTACATTGCTGCTCTGCCAGGAAACGAATCCGCAGGATGCAAACTATTCCGCGCTTCAGGAGAACTGGGAGCGTGTGAAAGACATGCGGCTGGAGGACGGCTCGAAGCCCGAAGTGGTGCCTTTGCCGATGCCGTCGCCTGTCTATCTCGATGGCCAGCGCCTGCCAGCCAGCTACGCGAATTTCTATATATCCAACGCCGCGGTATTAGTTCCGACCTTTAACGACCCCAACGACTTCAGGGCGTTGGGAATTCTGCGCGACCTTTGCACGGATCGCCCGGTAATAGGAATTCACGCGGTTGATCTAGCCTGGGGCCTGGGGACCCTGCACTGCCTGACACAACAACAACCCGCCACTTGACAGTCTTTTTTGACCAGAGTGGGCAGCTCGGCCTTCCCCGGTAACTCCTGTGTAGACTGGTCTGAGTCTGGTCGAAAGGGTTTTGATGATGGCTGCAACTTCAGGGACGAACATGGCCGGCGCTTACGAGGCAAAGACTCATCTGCCCGAGCTGTTGGAAAAGGTGGAGGCCGGCGAAGAGTTCACGATTACCAGGCATGGCTCGCCCATAGCGAAGCTGGTGCCGCTCAATAAAAAGGCCGCCGTCGGGTGGAGACAGCGCTGGTGCCGGCCTGGTGGTTCGTCGAGATTACCAGCGTTCTGGCGCTGGCCGAGCGCAAACGGCGTATATCGCCCGCGCAGTCCGAAGCTTTTATCGCCGACCTCGGGAAGCTGGAAATCGAAGTGGATGACGAAGCGCCCGCTCGCGCCTTTTCATATCTGCTCAGCTTATGCCGGGCACAAGGCCTTACCAGCTACGACGCCATGTATCTCGACCTGGCAGTTCGGAGCCAGCTGCCGCTGGCGACGCTCGACGGCGATTTGCGCAAGGCGGCAAAGAAGTTGGGGGTCCGACTGTTGGGCAAGTAAGACAATTGCCCAGCCGCGGGCAAATCAAGGACAGTTCTCCGCGTCCCCCAACACCTTCTTCTCTCAGGCCTGCCGTTCCAATCTCTGCTTAATCTGGTCCACCAGCTCATTCATGTCAACCGGGCGCAGGAAGATCATTTCAAACCCGTGCCCGCGCAGCCCTTTCTCAACGATGTACGTCCTGCTGGCGATGATCCAGACGGGGCACTTCGCGGACCATTGGGATAGTGCGTCCACGTCGGCCGAGGGTTCGTCACTGGCGGAAATGTCGGCGACGATCAGGTCCGGGAGGTTGGCGCCCGACTCGAGTCCTGCCAAGGCCTCGGAAATGGAATCGTGGGCTTCCACCTCCAATCCCTCCTCAATCAGTTGCGCGCGCAGAAGCGCTCGGGCCTGCCAATCTTTCCCGGCGAGGAGAATGTAACTCACGATCCGCCTCCGCGACCAAGCTATACAGGACGACATAAGTTCCTGCGCATTGCCCGTTGCGGCGCTCTCTGCGCGCCCGGATTGTAGCGTCGATCTCCG
>Ga0335069_10005416_pt1 | contig 18770 bp, 24 predicted proteins | sample Lox_Sample_11_FD_206714 | JGI IMG/M metagenome (GOLD analysis project Ga0335069, IMG submission 206714) | Soil microbial communities from Loxahatchee National Wildlife Refuge, Florida, United States - Lox_Sample_1.1 | ecosystem: Environmental > Terrestrial > Soil > Wetlands | place: USA... | reverse complement strand
GCATCATCAATTAAAGAAATCAATCCGACTTCTGCTAAACCATAAAGCATTGCTCTACATACAATAGCTACTTTTCTTTGATTTTCTTGCAATGCGTTATTATCATCGGCTTTAACGTAAATTTTGCAAACAGCTGGTAAAACCATTGCTTCATAACCGGTTAGGGATCTGCCATCCGTACCTTTATATTTTATAGGAGCTCCCCGCTCTAGAATTTCTTGTTGTAGATATGGTGTGAGATTATTTGCTTGTAAAAATACAGGCAATTTTGTGCTACCTTCCCCGGTCGTTTCTTTTCCTCCTATTTTTCCTCTTCCCATAGCTTTTAAGAATGTCTTTTGTCTCAAAACACGTCTTCCATCATTTAAAACATCACATTGAATTTCCTGCCCTCCTATTAAAAGAACTCCTGAATGAGTAGCTTTAGGTATTGTGGGATACCAACGTTCATTCACTGCTTTTTTAGCTCTTTCAATGCTTGTCATAATTTTTGATTCTAGCATCACTATCTCCTAATTAATGACGTAAATATTACCAATACGCACAAAACACATCAAATATAAAAATAATCAAAAAAATAACTTGCTAAATCAAAGAAAACAATGCTATGTCTAGAGTGTAAAGTTAAATATTTAACTTTATGACATAATGACGGAGGTTTTATGCCAAAACATAAACATGGCCATGAACATCATAGCCATCATAGCCACCATAGCCACCATAGTGGAATGCGTCATGGCGATCCCGATAGAGGTCCTCCTATGCATGAGGGCGCTCACCATTGGGATAAGGGGTATGTTTCTGATGAAGAGCATTTTGCTCCTCGTGGAATGTTTCCCGACGATCATATGAGAGGGAATTCTTATATGAGAAATCAAAACGAAATCGTTCATCGCGATTCTAAGAAACTAAATCGTGAAAAATTTAGCAAGATAGCATAGATGAGCATCGTAGTTCCTTATCAAACATCCGGACAAGAACTCGGTGAAACTCGTAAAGCGATGACAAAACGCTTGATGAAAGACATCGAAGACGTTGTTAACAAGTATAGTGATAGACAAGAAAAGTATTACATTCTTGTCCACGCTAAACCATGGCCCAAAATGCCGCATGTTATCAAGATTAAACTCATTCCTATGAATATAAAGCCTCGCATGATGCTTTCTTGCCTTCTCTTTGGAGTCGACAACAAAGAGGGCAAATTAACATTGGAATGGGCTCTACCCGGAGATTGGCCTACATGGTCTGTTGGTGGAACTAGCGAACCAGTTCCTGAGGTCATAGCTTCAGTGAACAAAGCAGGCGTTAAATACCATTACGACGATTTATTGCCAAGCTAAAAAATTTTGTTATGGTTGTAAAAAAATATTTCGAAGCCGGAATTCGGGCTATAAATTTTGAACCTTTTCATGCCTCATGGAAGGGTTGTCATTGGGCGTTAAGCTTGGTCGCCACAAGCAATGAAAGAGGTAAAGATGACTGAAGAAAAAGAAGCAGTAGAAGAACAAGTACAGACTCAAGATCAGCATGAAAATACTCAGGAAGTAAAAACTCCTGAACCACCAAGAAGGGATGAAAACCCTAATTGGAATGAAGCTAGAGAAGTTTTACGACTTCAAAAGCAGCGCATTGAAGAATTAGAAGCAAAGCTTGCTCAGAATAAGCCACAACCGATTCCTGAAACAGATGATGTGATGGAAGCGTTTAAATCCTTAGGTATAGATAACGAAGATTATCTAACTGCGGAAAAGGCTTTAAAACTTACTGAGACTATCGCAGATAAACGCGCGGAGAAAAAGTCTAAGCAAATAATTCAAGAGTACATTCAGCAGCAAAATATTGCTAATGATGAACAAAGAATGCGCACAAAACATGAAGATTTTGACTATGTAATTGAACATTTTGCTCTTCCAATGATCAAAAACGATCCCGCTCTTGCATATAAGATACAGCAATCCAAAAACCCTGCTGAGACAGCTTATAAGCTTGCAAAAATCTCAGATGACTATGAGGCCCATAAAATGAAACAGCAAACAAGTCCTAAAGCCGAAAAGATCTTAAAAAACTCTTCGAGGCCAGTCAGTGCTAATGCTGTTAATACCCCTCTAACGAGTCAGGCTGAAGAATTTTCCAAGTTAAGCCGCGAACAGGTTTGGGAAATGTCTCAAAAATTTGCAAGGGGAGCTTAATTGAGGTTTTAAATGACAATTACAACAACAAACGCCTTGCCAGCTCCAGTACAGCAATGGTTTGATAACGTGCTTTTAAGCCGTCCAATGCCAAAACTGATTCACAAGCAAATGGCGTTAAAAAAAGAACTGCCTCCAAATTCGGGCCGTATCGCGAGATATCGTCGATACACCAATTTGCAGACAGCGACAGTACCTCTTCCAGATTCGGGTTTAACTCCTCCTGGACAAGTACTAAATGCCGTCGATATCGACGCGAGACTTGATTGGTTAAAAGCAGCCTAGCCAATCTAAAACCACTTTTGATTAACGGGGAAAACCTAAGACATGATACAACCTAGCGTCAATATGACAAACCATATAACAATAGGAAAAATATTATGGACGGTAACCCTCAGGAAGCGCTTGTTATGTCTTACTTAGCTGGAATATTTGATGGAGAAGGATCATTTTGCATTTGCAGACAGCCTTCTAAAAAATCTGTGGATGGACATGAAAATTATTATCATCATCCTTTAGTAAGGATAGGAATGACTGATGGAAATGTCATAAAATGGATTCATGAAATATTTAATTGCGGTAAGTATTACAGAGAAGGCGTACGTAAGGATAGACCTACTTACAAAATTATGTATCGATGGAATGCTAGAACTCGTATAGAATGCATTGAGGTAATTGAAAGATTACTTCCTTATTTAAAAGTAAAAAAACAACAAGCTTTATTGGTTCTAAAATTTTGTAAAGAGTGGAAAGACGCTAATGTACGATGTTATCGTCAAGATCCTGAAATACTACAGGCACGTGAGGAGCTTTTCCAAAAGGTAAAGCAGCTCAATGCGACTGGAGCACCTGCAACGACTGAGTATAGTGGGCACGAGAGTGCAAGCGACAGTCTAGACTCATAGGAAACTATGAGAGGGGAATCCGAAGAGGTTCCCCCGCTCTAAATAGAGTCAGTAATTTAGTAAACTATAAAATCAGAATAGTTTCTAGATGAAAGTAATAGATAGATGGAACATATGTAACAATAACTGATCAAGTAATGTTTATCAACCAAGACCCTAAAATGTATGGGGTCTTTAAACCTGCTCTAATTGACTTGGAACTCCTAGCTGCATAGCAGAAGGAAGACAAGGCGCAAGGGCAATAGATTGTTTTAAATGATGACCATGAAAACGAGTGTTAAGAGTTCTAAGATCAAGCATAAAGGAGTAACGAAGAGCCTTAGTTTCTTCGCTAACGAAAGCTTTTCCACGATTTCGAGGAAATGTTTCTCTCATTTTGATCATGATTTCGGCATGTCGTTTTTTGATCTTGAGATGGGGCAAAAGCTCTTTTGTAAGATCTGTGAGAAGATTTCCAGTAAATTCAAGACTGTAGGTAATGACTTCATTTTTCCTAAGTTTTTGTTTCTTGGTTCTCTTATCAATAGATCCGCCAAAACGCTCTTGAATCCATTCAAGAACCTCATAGTTGTTGTTGCTGATCTTCAAAATAGTGTGATAGTTGTAATTAAAATTGCCTGTGCAAGCCGACTTGGTTTTGAAAAGGCCAATGAAAAAACAACCTTCACCATCAATGAAGCCAGCAAGATAAAGAAGGTCATCGCGGTTAAACATAGTGTATCCTTTTGTTTAAAATCACACTATGTTAAATCAAAACAAGATTATTGTCCAGCGTGAACGACTAAATGAATGGGCGCCGAAAGGCGATGCGATAGTCTGACCTCTGCAGTAATGCAGAGAGGTTGATCCGAAGAGGTCGGCCCGCCTGGGAAACCAGGTCATAAAAGTAACAGAATGGTGCTAAATCAAACAGTTTCTTTACTTGCTCAAAGCATGAGAGAAACGGAAGACGAACTGATTAGAAACATGTTGGCATCAACAGCATCCGTGATTAATTGCACGGGCGGTGTAAATGGTGATAATCCAACCGAACTTTCTCGTTCTGATATTGACGCTACTATCTTAGCATTGTTGGGTAATGATGCTATGATGATTAGTGATAACATCGAGGGCACTTTGAAATTTGGTACTGCACCTGTTCGTGAAGCCTTCTGGGGCATGATGAATACAGGTATTCTTGATGATCTTGAAGCTGTTACAGGCTTTATTTCTCAAGCACAGTATCCAAGCAATATGAATGTTTTGAACGCTGAATGGGGTTCTGTATCTAACATCAGATTCTTGTATAGCTCTAGAGGCTCTACAACTCCAACAGCTTCTTTGAATGGCAATACCGTTTACAACATTTTTGTAACGGGCCAAGAAGCTTACGCAATAATCGAATTAACTTCGGCTACTGCAAGCTTTATTTATACCCCTCCTGGTGGACCTACCGATCCACTTCGCAGGTTGCAATTAGGTGCTTATAAGTTCGCGCAAGTTCCAAGACTCTTGAACGATGCGTGGCTGTTTAACCTTCGTGCAACACACTCATAAGGAGGATCTATGCCTTTTGCTGAACATTACATGGTACAAGGTACATTCACAGCGCCTGCAACTTTGCCTGGTGCTTTGAATATCAATTGTGGTTTCATACCCACAAAAGTCCAATTGATTAACAGATCAGCTATTGCTTCCATGACAGGTGGACCACCAGCTTTAAACCCTGGTACCAATTATCTTGGATTCCAATGGGATTGGAATACAGACTTTGGTAGTACTGTTACCTCTGTCCTTGCTATGGCACCCAATAATGCTGTAGCGGCAGTTCCAGTTGTATCTAATGGATTTATCTCCTCTAATGGTATTTCTCCTTATAATGGACAAAATGCCGCTCCTGGTATTAATTCAATTAGTCTTGGTGCAACTGTTACTGGTGGTGCTTTATCTAAAGCGAATCCTGCACAGTTAACATCAACAGCCCATGGTTTGCAAACTGGTGATCAGATTATGATTACTGGTCCTTTCACCGCAGCTACAGCAATGAATCAATTGGGTGGTATCATTTTCACAGTTACAGTCACTGGTGCAAATACTGTAACGATACCAATCAATACCAATACTGCAAACTTTACTGCTACCACGGTAACTACATGGAGAAAAGTTTTAACTCCTCCATATTATTATCCTAGAAATGCAGTAATAACAGGGATTACAGCTGCTAATCCAATGGTTGTAACCACATCAACAAACCATGGTTATACTGTTGGTCAACAGGTAAGAATCCGTGTTCCTAGTGCTTTTGGAATGGTGCAAGCTAACAACTTGCAAGGTGTTATTACAGCCGTTACATCGACAACGTTTACCATTGGTTCAATTGATTCCAGTGCGTTTACAGCGTTCGCATGGCCTGCTGTAACATCGCTTCCGTTCACACCTGCAACAGTTACACCTATTGGATCGGGTCCTATTGCTACGACGTTTCTTCCAAATATTCAATATAATTATGATACTTTGGAAGACGCTACCAATAACCAATCTTTCCAGGGTTTCTCTGTAGGAACTAACATTTTAGTAGCTGCTTCATCCACGGTTTTGGGTGTAACGGCATCTGATGTTATATCTTATACAGCATGGAGAGGGGACGTCTAATGACTTTCTCTCCACCGAGAGTAGCTATTAGCGCGATCACGCAGGCTAACCCCTGCGTGGTCACTACTTCCAGTAATCATAATTTGACTACTGGAGGTGTTGTTCGCTTGCACGTTCCTAATAATTACGGAATGGTACAATTGAACAATTTTATTTTTAGCGTAACGGTACTATCGCCTACCACATTTAGCTTACAAACCAAACAAGTACCTCCTGCTATCAATGTTGATTCGACAAATTTTACCGCTTTCACAATACCATCGAATCCTCAATTTACAGCAGAGGTGATTAGCGTAGGATCAGGACCGACGCCTTTAACAAATGTTGCTTGGCAATCAACAAATAATTTCTGTGATTCGACAATTGCAGATCAGACATTAAATATATCAACAACCGAAATACCATTTTGAGGTTCATATGGCAAAAATGATCGTTCCACAAGAAACAAAACAAGAACCACTTGTTCATAGACGTATAAATAAGACTCCTGTCAATAAAGATTCTATTGAGGCAATGACAAGAGAAACTGATAAGAATGTAAAAGGCACATTTGTAAATATTGAAACTCCCGGCCAACCGGCAAAGATTTCAGGAAAATATTACAAAGGGATGGAATACTTTTCACAAGTTATGGAAGATTCTCAAACTTATACAATTCCTCTTTCTGTAGCACGATTTATCAATGAAAGATGCTTCTCGGAACAACATAGTTACCTTTTAGATGAAAAAGGAAATCCGATTAAATCAGGCAAAAAACAGCCTAGATATAAATTTATGATAGAAATGGCGGCATAATTTATGACAGTTTGGGATTTAAGTAGATTGCGTTATACAGTAAGGAAAATCACAGGTCAATTCGATATCACTCAATTGCCTGATGAAAGCCCTGGTGCTGGAACAGTTAGCGCAACTACGCCACCAGGTATTGATGATTATATCAATGATTTTTATTTGTACGACATGCCTGAACATATGCGTACTCTGAAACTCAAAGATTTTTATACCTTTACTACAGTCCCAAATTGCGGAACGTACATATTGCCCCAATATATTTACCAAGTAGAACCTCCTATCTACATCGATAATTATCAGTTTGCTTGGTATCAATGGCCAGATGTCTTCTATCGCATCTGGCCTGAGCTTAATTTCATTGACCAAAATCTATTTTCACCTGATGGCATTACTTCAACATTCACTTTTACACTTACGCAGACACCTGTTCAGCAAGGAACTGTAGTAATTGGTTTACAACCTAATATCGATGGATCTCCTTCGCCTGCTTTAGAAACATTTACAGATCAAGATACTCCCATTCCTCTTGACATTCCTGATCAGCAATTCTTTGTAAATCCTGGAACTTTGACAGGAAATCGAGGAGGAACCGGAACGGTAGACTATCTTACTGGGGTAGTGACAATTAGTTACGCCGCAGCCCCTCCGGCTGGGACGAATTCGAGTTGTCATTACCATCCTTATGTTGCTAGCCGTCCAAGAGATATCATGTTCTATCAGCAGCAATTTTTCTTAAGACCAATTCCAAATGATACTTATTCTGTAAAAGTAATGTCTTATTTTACACCTTCTGTAGCTATATCTCAAGCGTCAAATTCTACAGATAGACCTATTTTCACACCAACAGGAACGAACACAGGCACGATCAATGGTTTTAGCGGAGATATCTCTTTAACTGATGTTCCTATGTATAATGAATGGTGGCAATTAATTGCTTATGGTGCAGCTTTAAAGATTCTTATTCAGGAAGGCGATTATGAAGAAGCGGGAAGGCTTAAGCCAATCTTTGAAGAACAAAAGCTTTTAGCTCAAAGAAAGGCCCTTAAACAGCTTGCAAACCAACGTATACAGACTCCTTACGCAGAAAACGTAGCAGGCCCGGCTTTCCCAATTTTCCCAATTTATTAGAGGTTTATGGCTGAAATTAAAACAGGAAAGAATTTTTTAGGAAAACGAGGAAGCAAAGGAAAAATGACGAATATTCCTCTAGGAAATACGGGTCATGAGTCATCGGGCAAAAGCGGAGAGCTCACTAAAGATGGAAGAATTTATAGAAATGACCTTCTGGATACTGATTGGACCTCACAAACCGGAATGGTAAAAAAAACCAAAAGCTTGTAAAGCAGCTTTACATGGAGTAAAAAAAAATGCCAAATAGCTACAGCGACACACCTATTGCTAGCCACACATTAGCAGCCGATCAACCTGTGATGGAAGCTAATTTTAATTATTTAGCAAATACACTTGGAACATCAAATGCTAAAAACGGAGACCATCAAATTTCCATTGGCGGTGCTGATAACAATGCATTTGAAGGGCGTCATAGACAAGTTTGCTTCAATAATCGAAATGGGAGTGAGCCTGTAGCTACGTCAATCGCTGATGGAGTTGATTCTCTCCTCTATTCAAAAAATGGAAATGTTTACTTTAGCAGTTCTTTAGGTGCTTCCCCTTTTCAACTTACTACCTATAATGCTCAAGCTAATTTTGGTGCTAGTCCAAATGGTTGGACATTTTTACCAGGCGGATTAATTCTTCAATATGGAACTTCAGCTGTAAATACAGTGGGAACACCGACAACAATAACATTTCCCATGACATTTCCTACAGCTGTATTGTCGATAACAATGGGTTTTGTAAATAATGCAGGTGGTAATTCTCCAGCTGCCAATAGTGCTTTTGTTAAATCTGGATCTGTAGCAACAAATCAGTTTGTGGTTATGAATTCATCGTCTGGCAATCTAACTAATATTTATTGGATGGCAATTGGCAATTAAATGGCTTACGAACCTTATTTAGTCGCACCTTATGAAAATAGCGGTCTTAAAAAATGGTTCAAACCCTGGATCATTGGAAGAACTGCTTTTCCTATTATTTCTGATGCTTATCCCCGCCGGGGCGTGATTAGAAAAAGAGAAGGAACACGTCTTTTAGCTTCATTTCCTGCCGGTGATAAGCCTGTACAAGGGTTAAAGAATTGGGTTAATCCGAATACTCTTGGAGAAAGCCTTATTGCTTTTAGTCGCACGAAATCCTATGTTTTCAATGATGGTACTCAAGCTTTTAATGATATCACCCATCTTTCGGATACGACCGCATTTACATTTGGAAATGGGACCAATGATTATTTTTGGTCTTGCAATTTTGCAGGTTCTATGTGGGTTGCTAATGGTTTGGGATTAACAACAGCTGCTCCTTTTCCAACGCCTACGAATGGAATATTTTATTTAACGAACAATGGAGATAATGCTTGGAATATTCATCAACCGCAAGTAGATGGTACGCCAACTTATCTTAATGGATGTCTGATCATTCTTCCTTATAAGGGTAGACTAGTCACATTAAATACTATTGAAGGAAATGCTACAGGCACAACAAACACACCATTTTCAAATCGTGCTCGATGGTCTCAATTAGGTACTCCTTACGTTGATAATGCTGTGGGAGGCCATTCGCCAGTAGCTCCTTCTCCTTTTGCGCAACAAGCAGACGCTTGGAGAAGCGATATCCCTGGTAAAGGTGGATTTATTGATGCGGATACCTCTGAAAGAATAGTTTCAGCGGCCATTATAAGAGATACTTTGATCGTACATTTCCAAAGATCTACGTGGAGATTGACTTACACAGGTAATGAAGTCTTACCTTTTATCTGGGAGCGTATAAATACACAATATGGCTCTGAATCCACTTACAGCACAGTTGCATTTGATGATGCTGATCTTACATTTTCTAGATATGGGTGGATAAGCTCAACAACAAATGAAGTGAATAAAATCGATTTAGACATACCTGACGATTCATTTGCAATTGAAGGCACAAACATTGGACTTTCAGGATTAAATAAAGTACAGGGAATTCGAGATTTTTATAGAAATTTCGCTTATTTTACTTACATTCCTATGGGGCAGACAAATGCCACTCAGATCTATGCGTACAATTACATCGACCACTCATGGACTATATTTAACCCCACAAATCCTATAAATGTTTTTGGAAATTATCGAAACACGGTAGGAGACTTTACTTGGTCGACTTTTAATAATCCTGGCCCTAATCCTCAAAAAGATAGCTGGGAAAATTATAATAGTCCTGACGATACTTGGAGCAATTTCGGCGCAGGCCAAAATATCGATTTCCCATATACTCTTGGAGGAGATATCAATGGAAATGTTTATCTCATGTTTGAATTTTTTCAAGCTCCTACATCAGACAATGGAACTGCTTTCAATTTTAACATCACTACAAAGCGTGATAATCCTTATTATGCAGCTGGGATGCGATCAAAACTTGCTTATGTAGATATTTATTCGACGACATTTCCTGGCGGAGAAATCACTCTGCAACATTTTGTGGATGATGAACAATCGCCTGTGATGACAAAAACGGTTGAGATATTTTCTAGAGGAGTTGTTTCTATTACAGGAATATCCGTAGGAACAACCACTACAATTACAACAGCTACAGATCACAATTTAACAGTAGGCGAATTTGTAAGCATAAATGACATCGTGGGATCTGTAGGAAGAATTTTAAATGGAAAATCATTTGTTGTAGGAACTGCTCCAACCACTACAACTTTTACGATCACGGATGATACAGGAAATAACATAAATACATCAGGAACAGCTTATGGATCACAAGGATATATATTTAGCCAAGATCTTGTTCAAGGCGATGCGAACTATACGAGAGTTTTTCTCGGATCTGTGGGCCGTCTTCACCAAATTTCGTTAAGCTTAAGTGATAATCAATTGTCCGATCCCGTAAAAGGAGTCGCTCAATTTGAACTTCAAGCGATGGTATTTTGGTTTAGAAAAATGGGAAGGATCAAGCGATGAGTGTAAATCAAACGATTGGTCCTAACAATACTCAAACAAATTATCTTCCTCCTGAAGTTGGATTTGGTTCAGATGAAAAGATGTTGAAGGAACTCTTAGAAAAAAGGGAGAGATTAACTGCTACAATCGTTAATCTTAAAGAAAATGCTCAGTATGAAAAAAGAGAATTGATCACGGGTCAGCAATGGTTTAGTGCTACATCTGGTGGAGCAATCAAAACGACCTATACATTTAGATTAACTTTTGACTTGGTTGCTTTAAACGGTGGAGCAATTCCTGTAGGATCAACATCGTTAACCCTTTCATCATCAACTCTCCCTTCTTCAATTAATATTCCAAATTCAATTCAGCCTGTACACGGATTTGGAGCTGCTAACAACGGAACGAGCTTCTATTTCATCAACGATCCATTGGTTTTCGTACGAACTAATGTATGGACAACAGGAAGTCAAATAATTACTATAACAAATAACACAGGTGCTTCATTGACTCAATGCGTTTGGGTCATGGAATACTTCAAAAATTGAGGGTTTATGGCATTTAATTGGTTAAAGGGCATATTGGGCGGCGGTTTATTTGGGGATAAAAATCTGCTTTTTGGTTCAGAATCTGAAATGCAGCCTTTTAATCAGCAAAGTTTGCAAGCGCTTCTTCAAATGCTTTCTGGAGAAGGAATTGAAGGAAATAAGCTTTATGGCGCAGGTTCAAATTTTCTTCAAAATCTGCTTTCTGGATCACCAGAAGCTTATCAAGCGTTTGAAGCCCCTCTTTATCAAAATTTCGAACAAAGAATAGCTCCTCAAATTGCAGAACGTTTTGCAAGCATGGGAACGGGAGGGGGAGCATCTAGTTCAAGCGGATTGCAACAAGCTCTTGCGCAGGCAGGAAGAGGCCTACAAACAGATATTGGAGCTCTTCGTGGTGGTCTTCAATTGCAAGCTTTAGGACAAGGTTTAAATTACGCTCAACAGCCTTTTGCAAATAAACTAGCAGCAGCTCAAGCAGTTCCCGGACAATATTATGAAATTCCTGGCCAACCAGGCTTGCTTCAATCAGGATTACAAGCTTTTGCTGGCGGTGCCGGAAGAGCATTTGGAGGTAGATAATGGTTCATGTAGCAACACCAAGACCAAGTATAGGATCTGCTTTAGGACAAGCTTTAGGAACAGTTGGAGGAGAACAATTCGGCTATCAAAGAGAGCGCGGAAGAACTTTAAATGCCATAGAAGAAGCTAAAACTGCTGTAAATAAAGCTCAATCACTTCCTGAACTTTATCTAGCTTTACAGAGTGCTGCCGCAGGAAGTGAAGGTGCACAAAGAGCATTAGGTCAAGCTTTTCCAGTCTTTGCACAACAGTTTCAGAGAAAAAAAGGCGCTGAAGAACATCCAGCAGGTGGTAAAACAGAAGGAAAAGCAGCTCCTGTTACTTCTGTTGTTGATTTATTACCTCCTAAACAAGATCCCAATCAAGGTGCTTTACAAGATCCTAATAATATTAAGCCATTCACTTTACCTTATAGTGAACAAGATATAGCAAATATAAGAAATCTAGCGAGACAACAAAATTACACTCCTGAAATGGAAGAGCGTTTCGTCAATGATGCAAAAGAGTATAATGAGATAGCTAAAACTCGCTATGCTATAAATTTAGGAAATTATAATCAGCAGCAAATTCATAGAAAAAATTTACTCGAAAATCAATTAGGTTTTGAAAAATATTTAAGAGATCATGCAAAAGAGGTTTCTGAAAATCCTGATGAATTAGCTTTAGCACTGAAGCATAGTGAAGAATTTCAATACCTTCCTTCTTATTCTGAAAGAAAACAAGAAGTCATAAATAAATATATTAGACCTTATCAAGCAGCAAAAGAAAGCCTTAAAAAAGCACTTAAACGCCCTATATTTGGACTTCCAGAACAATCTAAAAATATAATAAGGAAAGGCGCGCAGTTAATGGTGAATGAAGGTCAACGACCTCAATTACAATTAATGATAGCAGAAGCGGGTCAAGGAGAAGTTGAGGAAGCTGATTTGATTAATCCATTATCAGAAAAAGAAGTTAAAGATTTAGGAAAATTTAAAGGTAATTTTATAGATCCTTTAGAATATGTAACATCCATTGAACCCGATTCACCAAAATATCAAGAACAGCTTGATAAGGGACTGGAAAAAAGAGCTACACAAGAAGTTGAGATGGCAAAATATCTTTCAAAATTTATTAAACCTGGTCCAGATTATAATCATCCTGGAACCAATCTTCTTTTAGTCAGAAAACATATAATGGATAAAGGCGCAGATTGGCAAACTGCTTCAAAAATAATTGATGAAGCAATTTCAGAAGGAAAAATAAAATTAGATCCTCAACAAATCAAGGATTATAACAAACTTGCTTATCCTCCCCTTACAGGAAATACTTACCTGGATACCATAATGAATAACATTATGTTCCCAATAACAGGTAGACAGTAATGACAGGAATAATTACTGCTCTAGCCTCCGGAATTTCAGAAAAGAAAATAATTGAATTTTTAATGAGGAAATTTCCTCAACTAGCACCTAGAATACAACAAGCAATCGAAGCTGGAATGTCTCCAAAAAAGATTTTGGATTTTTTTTCTAAAGATCAAAGCTTTGAAAAGCTTCAAGAAATGAATCGTGAGTATTCTACAAATTTTTATGGAAACCCTCTTGTACAGGCGGAAAAAATACGTTCTCAAAATATAGCTCAAGATCCTACAAGTCATTTGCAAAGAAAAGTACAGCAAGGATTGGAAACAGCGGGTAAATATGGTGCTGGTGCTTTAGGAGCTTATGTGCTTTCCCGTGCGCTTCCTTCAGCTTTACAACAATTAGCGCCTGGACTCCTTCAACAACCTGTTGGTGCCCAGGCTGCACCTGCTCAAGCACCTCAACAACAAATTCCTGCTCAAATTGCACAACAATCACAAGAGCAACCTGTAATTGAGCCAAGTAAATCCGCTTTACATGCAGATCTTATTAAAGAAATGGGATTTGCAGATCGCATTCAGAACATGGCTAAAGCTATGTCTATTCCAGATATTGTCGGCGTTCTTGAACAATATCTCATGTCTCCTGCTCAAAAGAAATGGCTTAAAGAAAAGACAAAAGAGCCTCTTGAGAATATTGTAAAAGATTTTATTTCATCAAATCCTGTGGTTACAAAAGAAGAAAAAAAACCTGAAGAAACTCCAATTCCTTCCCCTGTTTCAAAAGTTGCTGAACCCGAAATTCCCAAAATGGGAAAATCAGAAATACCTTCTGAACAAAAAAAAACAGTAGCTTTGCCTTCTGGCGACATTGGAACAATAGAATCTGAAAAAAATGGTATTGCAAAAATTCTAGTGGATGGCAAGGAAAAGCATCGTAAACTTGATGAAGTTATCCAATCACCTTTACCACAAAAAGATCTTGCCGATCTTTACAATGACGTTATTGCCGGTATAGAAAGGGAAAGCGGCACAGAAGTATCTAGAAATGTCTATTGGGCTGGATATGACCCTAAGACAAATGAACTGATTTACATTCCTCATGGAGGTCGCGCTTACATTTATGACAATATTTCTGAAGAAGATAAAAATAGTCTTACTGATGTTTTGACACAAAGAAAATCTACAGGTCAAAATTACATCGGCGCATGGGCAAAAGGATCAAAATCACCTATTGGCGCTGCTATGTATCAACTCATTCAAAAGCTTCAAAAAGAAAGAGGCGGTAAAGGTAATGAGTACAAGAATCGCTTTGAAACAATCTATGACGCTCTTGAATTAGCAAAAGAACATGCAAGGAAAAAACATGCAGAAAAGAAAAAAGCCAAAAAGCCAAGAGCTCGCTAAGATTTTATTTTTTCTTCAGAACATGTTTAAGAAAAAATCTGCGAAATAACTCTATGAATTGATATTAGATAAATTATTTCTTTTTTATCAATATCATTTTCAGCTATTTGTACACAAAGATTTTCAAGATAATTTTTATTTTCGACGCAATATCCGTTAGCTTTTACAAATGTACAAAAGCAAGAAAATGCTGTTCTCTTATTACCGTCATTAAAAGGATGATTTTTGATGATATGATAGAGGTAAACAGATGATTTTTCAGGGATCGATTTATACATTTCTTGCCCAAAAAGAATTTGCTGAGGGGCATGAATTGCAGATTCTAATAATCCTAAGTTGCGAATGCCATTTAATCCTCCGATTGTTTTAATTATATCTTCATGAAGATCTAAAGCATTTTTTACAGACAAATATATAGTCATTTGTCTGATAACCTCTTTAATACATCCAAATTTTCATGCAAAACATCTTTTTTTATCTTTTTGAAAGTATTATCGTCCATGTACACAATATTTTTTTGTGTTTTATGATCTACGAGCGTATGAGAACTATTTTTTATTTTTGATTGTTCATTTCTATTCATTTTATTCTCCTAAAATTTGATCGATCGTCCAAGGGCATTCTTCTGGGAAAATATCAATATTATATCCCGTTTGCTTTGCTGCATTTCTTCTTGCTCTTTTGTACGTTTTTTCAAATATGAGAGAAGGATATATCTTTAATGAAGGATGATCTTCCAGTATGCATATGATAGGATCTTTCGCGTTATCGATTGAAACTTGCCAAATTCGTTTGCATTGATCATCAAATGCATACTTCATTTTTAATTTATGAGTTAAAGCAACAAGTAGATAACTTTCAATAGAACTCTTGAATCCTCCCATGTCTTCCATTTCCTCGATTAGATTTTTCAGATCAAGCTTGTGGAAATCATTTTTTTTCAAATGATCAATTTGAGAATCAAGCCATTCTAAATAATTTGTGTGATATAGTGCGCTCATATTATTTCCTTTGGTTACATCATAGCATAAAACAAGAATGCTGTCAGCAAAAGATATTTTTTTATTTTCCTTTGTGAAATTAAATATTTAATGATATATCTCAAATCACGCGCACACACAGGGTGTGAGTGAATCGATTACAAACCTATCACTATATTGTGTGAGGTATATTATGAGCGGTAAAAACCCTCTTGGCAATAGTAAAGAGCCACAATCCTACGAAGGTATAAATGTCATAGTCCCTGTTGGTGGATGGCGTTTAATTAGATCTACTAGATCACCAACAACATCAGATATCAAATATCCAATTGGTTCTATCTGGGTTAACACAAGTAATAATACTGCGTGGCTTCTTACAAGTAATCCTGGATCATGGTCCGAATTTGCTGCTAGCGTTGCAGGAGCTGTAACTTCTCTTACAGGAGATTCAGGCGGTGCTATCAGTGCTTCTGGTGGAAATATCACTTTAGCTGGTACTGCAAACCAAATTACAACAGTTGGAGCGGGAAGCACCATTACGTTTTCGTTAGTAGGACCTTATACTCCCGCTACATACACAAGTCATGGTGTTCTTGTGGGCGAAGGAACCTCTTCCATACAAGCAACGACTGCTGGAACGAATGGTCAAATTCTATTGGGTTCTACAGGCGCAAATCCTGCTTTTGGTACTGCTACAACATCAACTGGTATTGCTTATACAACCGGAGCCGCTTCTCTTGCGATAGACGTTAAAACAGGCGGTTTTGCTGTTGTTGATCAAAATTCAAGCAGCGTCGGCATGGCCGTTCAAACTATGTATGTCATAGACAATGGTTCTTCCTTAGTAACTCTTACACTTCCTGCAACAGCCCCTCAAGGAAGCGTAATGAAAGTTGTTGGTAGTTCTGCTGGTGGCTGGAAGATAGCTCAAAATGCTTCTCAACAGATTGTTCAAAACAATCTGTCAACGACTTCTGGAACAAGTGGCTCTCTATCTTCATCAGAAAAAAATAATTGCGTAGAGCTTATAGCTTCAGTCGGTGGAGCATCCACAATTTGGACTGTAGCAAGTAGCTCCGGATCATTAACATTTGTTTAAATAAGGATTAGATATGCCAGCAACAGGTTTCCCAGGCCCTTTCAAAAATAATGATAAAACTACGATCTGTAATTTTGGATCATGGCTTTTAGGTTCAAATACTGGTGGTAATCCAGGCACAGCAGGTGCAGCTGTACCAGCGACCACTATTAATACCGTTAATCAATGGCTTTGCGGTGATACATATTTTGAATGCTACAATACAACAGCATCAACAGCAGCAATGCCACTTATGTCAACTTTAGCAAACAATGGTATCAACATTGATACAGTCACGGGAGCTGCTGCAAAAACAATTGAGATCACCGAAGGTAACGCAGTTTCTATTAAAAATGCTTTTGCTTCTAGAAGTGTCCCATTTTTTGTAAGAGCAACATTTAATGTTAACACTCTAGCAAACGTTACAACTCTTAAAGTTGGATTTAGAAAGCAACAGACTTACAATGCTACTGAAACAAACTATACAGACTTAGCATCGTTTGGTATCAGTGGAGCTTCGGGTCACTTACAATCTATCACACAATTAGCTTCTGGTGGCTTTACAACAACAGATTCTACTAACGTTGTGACAGCAGGAACTAATTTTACAGTTCAAGTAAATGTTGATGCTAGCGGTAACGTGACTTATCTTCGTGATGTTTCTGGAAATGGTCCTTTAATAGCACCTACAACTGTTGTTGCTTATCAATTTGGAGCGGGATTAACGCTAATTCCATATATATACTACACAACTGTCACTTCACATAGCGAAGTAGATTTGGTTCAATATACTTGCGGACTTTTATAATATAATAGAATTTGAGGTTAAAATGGTTTTTGCAAACAAATTTACACCGGAAGCTTTAAAAGTTTTAGCCTTTGGTTCTATAAGTGGAAGTTATGCAGCTATAGGCACTCCTACAGCGAATGCATGGGATGAATGTATCATCAATAATACGACAGATCAAGATATTACTGTCAGCTTCGATGGTACCAATGACCATGTCCGATTGGGAGCTAATCAAATTGTAAAACTTAGTGAAGGAAGTTTAAGTATGATTAGGATCAACGGAAAGCTCGAGGCGGGAACGCAATTTTATGCGAAACAATCAACTGCAACAGCTCCGACAAAGAATGCAATCATAGTGATGGGATTTTATTTTAAATGAGTGCTCCTTCTTATTCCGATAGTCCAAGGAATCCAACAAATTATCTTGGTCAAAATTATCGTTTCACTCCGACTTACATAAGACATAGAAATCCCACTTCACTTGATACAAAACCAAAAGAAAATCAAGGTTTTTATCCTATTGGTAGCATTTGGATAAATTCAAGCACTACACCTGAAATATGGATTTTGTCAAAGATTTCTAATTCAACTTCTGCAGATTGGGTTTTAGTTGCAAATGGATTGATTACGGGTCCTCTTTTAACGCTTTCAGATAACACAGGAACCGTTGTCCAACCTACAAATGATGCAGCAAATCCGCCTGGAAACATTCAGCTTTTAGCTGGAGCTGGAATATCTATTACAGCAGGCACAAATAATCTCACCATTACCAATACAGGTTCTTTTAGCACAGAAACATTGACTGGTGATGATGGTGTGGCAGTAAGTCCAACACTTGGAACAATTCAAACGATTGGAAATACTGTTGCTAATGGAACACATGTAAAACCGCTTTACACAACAAATTCTTCTGGAAATATCGAAAGATTCGATATTCAAGTTGCCGCTGCTATAGGTGCTACGAACATAAATAAAGCTGGAATAGCTGCTTTTAACAGTGCTCAATTTTCAGTTGATGCTAATGGATTTGTTTCTTTTACAGGTGGTGTTACACCACCAACTCTTGGACTTGTTCCCGATGACCATACAGCTCCAGGAACTACTCCTGTTATTCCAAATGGATCTGGAAATATAATTCTGGAAGGAGGAGCAACTTTTGCAACGGGCACACAAGCAAATCCCATAAAAACTAATTCGCTTGCCGCCAATACAATTGATCTTCAAATTCAATTAGCTGGTTCAAATGCTACTGTATCTACAGCCAACAATTTTGGGGTAGCTCAATTTGACTCGAACTCATTTACAGTAGCTAGCGGTTTTGTGACTTTAAATGGTGCTGGTACTACTGGAGCAGTCACAAAACTTCTTGGAGATGATGGAGGCGCAAATTCTGTAGTTCCATCTTCAGGAACCATTACATTAGATGGCGTGACATGTGCAAATGCCACAAATGCAAAACCTGTATTTTTTAAAAAAAATGCTGGAAGCATTG
>Ga0335069_10005415_pt1 | contig 18772 bp, 36 predicted proteins | sample Lox_Sample_11_FD_206714 | JGI IMG/M metagenome (GOLD analysis project Ga0335069, IMG submission 206714) | Soil microbial communities from Loxahatchee National Wildlife Refuge, Florida, United States - Lox_Sample_1.1 | ecosystem: Environmental > Terrestrial > Soil > Wetlands | place: USA... | reverse complement strand
AAGGATGTGACCATGAAGCGTTTTCTTTTGACAACTCTGCTAGTTCTCAGCACCTCTTGTGCTGGTAAGATTCCGCCGGTCATTCAAGACTTTGGACAGTGTCTGTCGTCAGACATTGCGCCTCAAGTTCAGTCGATCATCTCTTCGGTCGAGAATGCATTGGCGTCTGGTGACTACATGACGCTGCTGACTGATCTTGCTAAGCAAGTTGGGTTCACTGTAGTTGATTGTGCTGTGTCTGAGGTGACAAAAATCTCCAACACACAAGCTGCTGCGTCTCCGACAGATCAGTTGTCAAAGACAAAGTCTGCCAACGGTGTGGCGTGGCTAACGAGGAAGTAGGGTTACATGGAAATCGCATTTGAGAATCGCAGCCAACAGCTGTCAGAAACAGACGCTCTGTTTCAGGTAGCAGCATGTGACTTAGTAATGCGTAGGGACTTCGCTCCTGCATGGGGTTTTGAACCCTGGCCCTGTGTGCTGTACAAGAGTGTGAGTTCATTGCCGCCAGAGCAGTGTCACCCGATGTACATTCTTGATGACATCGGGACTCCAAACGCACTAGGCTATCACGACGATCAACTCAACTTCATTTACGGCCGTGTGCTTGCTCAAGGTGCTGGGACCAGTGTTACCAGTGACCATGAGTCAAAGGAGATGCGCCTAGATCCGACCTGCGATCTGTGGGTTGTGATGCCAAATGGTGACAACACAGCTAGAGAGGCGTGCGACGCAGTTGAAGGCGATACCTACAACGTAGATGTTACGATTGCAGGAGAGACGCGTACGATTGCGATGTCAAACTTCCTGCTACCTGCATGGTTTCAGGCAGACAGTAAAGGTCCATACGACTTCATGGGTTTGCTTACAGCTCCATTCACCATGACTCCCGGCGGGTACATGATCATTCAGCACCCTGATGGGAGTACCGAGGACATCTTTGCCGACCATCCGTCGCAAGCTGCTGCGATGTCAGCCCAAGGACATCATCCGGAGTACGTGCGCGGATACGCAGCAGGTCGCAAGCTTCACATTGCATTGAAGCGTAATGATGCTACAAGTCGCACCTACCGGCGACATGCTAGAGTGCGGTTAGCTCACAAATAAGCATGCGGGGGTTGCTGTGAGTAGCTTAGACGCATATCTAGGGCAAGTTCCTAAAGAACTGCGGGAGTCAATAGATAAGTCAGCTACTACTTCTACTGAGTCAGCCAAGCTCACACGCACGTTTGACGTAGTACAGTTCGGAGCAGATCCTACAGGTGTAGCTGATAGCACTCAAGCTTTTTTGACTGCTTTAGCATCTGCTGGAGATGAGTGGGTAGACGTCCCTGCTGGTACGTATTTGGTGAGTTTGAGTATCACTGACCAAGCAGTGCGGTTACGTGGTGCAGGTATTCTCATTCATCAAAAGGCGAAGAGTGTACTTACAGTTACTCGAACACTAGGTTCGCCTGTCGCGATTACCAGTTTTAGTACGGTTACATTAGGAAACACATCTTCTACCCCACCATCGGGACAGGTAGTCACGAGGATCAACGTAGGCAGCGTAGCCGGGTTCGGGATCGGATCCGTTGCTCACGTCACCAGCCAGGACTCGTACGTCTGGGACGCCAGCGGTGCAGGTCAGTCAACCTGGAAGGCAGAATTGTGCAAGCTTGCTGGCGTCTGTATTGACTACGACGGTGCGACGGGATCCTTTTCGGAACAAGACATCATCACGGGAGCAAACGCTAGCGCGCGCGTGCTGGGCGTAACTGCGAACGGGTCGGCAGGCACGCTCTATCTCACAGATGTGGTCGGGACCTTCGTAGACAACGAAAACTTGCAGGTCGGCGGCACGACGATCGCAGTGGTCAATCTCGCTGCCTATCTGATTGTTGATGGACAACTCGTCGACACCTACACCACGTCACCCGTGATTCGCTCGTACCCTGAGGTTCCTTTCGAGATCGACGGCTTAGGTATTGTATGCTCGGGCGATCAGAACTCGATTGTTGGAAGCGCGAACCGCCTACCTGCCTTCATCTTGACTGGTGTCTACAAACCAACAATTCGCAACTTCAAGATCAAGTCGGCGTGGACTCGTGCATTGCAGTTGTGGGCGGCGTGGATGGGGAAGATCGACGTGTCGATCGAATCGTTGCCGAATTTGCCTGCACTGACTGAGCAGGGTTACGGGTACGGTGTGGAGATGACCGGGTGTTCTAGTGGGCTCGATGTGCGGGTGAATGGTGGTAACTGTAGGCACGCGTTCACCACTAACGTCACTTGGACTAGCACTTACGGCGGCATCGATTATCGCCAGCATGGACGCCCGAAGTATGGAACGGTTCACGACTCCATAATCGAAGGGTCACGCAGCGCTGGGTTGGACACGCACATCGGCGGCTGGCGCATGAGTTTTGTCGACTGCCGTGTGATCTCCGGTGCGGCTGGAGGTACAACGACCGCTAGCTACGATGGATTCCAGGATCGGTCTTTTGGTACACGCTACTCTAATTGCGCGTCAGTTGGAGGTGTCAATGGTTTTCTGAATAGCAGTTTTCAGCAGCCAAATGATTTACCATGTGACACTGTCTATGAGAACTGCATTGCTAGTGGTTATGCGGCTAATGGACTCAACATCCTGACGAGCGTGGCGAACAACGTAGGTCGTATTACGCTCTCCAACATGATCACGGTTGGCGACGGCGCCGCGGTTAATACGCCGTACACGCAGTCAGGGTTCTTGTTCGGGAATGGTCTTAAGGTCGATATGTTCGGGTGTAAGGCCCGTCGCTTCAATAATACGCCGATCACGATTGGCGGTTTCTCGGAGACGGGTATATACGGCTGCGTGCTCGACTACCAGGACAACCCCGGGACATCGTGGAGCCCGATGCGTGTCGCCGCCAACAGCGCGATCGTGAATGTTCATAGTCTTAATATTCGCCAGAACACCGGGCACTCATCGCCGTCATCGCTTTTGCGTGTGAACGCCAACGTCACCGGTGTGGTCTTCAATGTCGGCCGCATCGGTTGTCTCAATGCCACAGGGCTGACACTACTAACGTTGGACTCCGGCGCTACCGCCACAGTCAACTTACAGAAAGACAATGCGCTTAGCGACGGAGCTTTAGCAGACTTTTACTCGTGGCCTGTACCGACTGGACGCTGGTTCGTTCCTTTGGGGCTAGGCAGCGGTGGAACTGTTGTTGCGGTAGGAAATCGTAAATACGCACAGCCGATTGTTTTACCCCGCGCAACCACGATTGTTGCTCTTGGTGTTACGGTAACTAGCGCTGCGACTTCTGGTGGACGTGTCCAGCTAGGAATTCACAAAGACGACGGTACAACTAACCCAGGTGCGTTAGTTTATGATGCTGGAAATGTGACTGTAGATTCTACTGGTGATCGTACGATTACACTTGCACAGCCACAGACATTGCAGGGCCGATACTGGCTGGTGGCACTGTTTGAGAACGTGGCGACTAAGCCAACCGTCAAAGCTACCAATGTTGGTGTCATGCAGGACAACATTGTTAGAACAATTGGACACGCATCGCTGTCTGCCGCTACAGCTAATACTAACGGTGCAGGTGGTATCACAGCCACTCAGACATTTGGCGCCTTGTCCGATCCGTTCGGAACACCTACCATCGTCGATGGGTCCAGCCATCCGGTGATCGGCTACTCCACGTAAAAGTTATCGCATTGCGTAAGCGATAATCTGTGTGGTCCGACTTCCCTGCGAAGGGGACGACTACACATGTTTGAGGAACTGGACGAAGCGCAAGTATGGCAGCTACTGCTGGATGTAGGCCGAGGTAGGCCTGAAGTCATTCAGGCTAACACCGATACGCGGCAACTGGTAGTGGGTTGGCGGGTACACAGGGCAGGGCAGCCTTCTCCGCTCATGGTGCAGGTCTACACGACTCTCTACGGAGTCGCCCCTCACGCGCACACGCAGGGACGGTCCATGGTGATGGTCGCGTTGGTGGACACCGAGAATGGGCTGACGGTGCATTCTGCTTGGGCGCAGCGCACGCATTTCTGGCCACGCCGACTTCGTGTCAAGGTGCGCCAAATGCTCGACTTCGCAGAGCAAGAGCTAGGCGAAGAGCCGCCCAAGGTACCGTTCTGTCCAGGTTGTTCGCATCCAATGATGTTGCGAATCGCAAAACATGGTAAAAACCCCGGGTCACGCTTCTGGGGATGTGCACGCTACCCTGAATGCAAACAAACAGTTCCGTACACAGAGGCCGGATCCGTGCAGCTTGGAAACAAGGGAGAAGACCTGCAATTGATACTGTTCGAGCGGCTACAGAAAGCTCCGTGGTCTAACTGAAACTGAAAACTGGAGAATGTCACATGAAACGTAAGCAAGGCGATGCGATACAGCGTTTGGTTTCTCAGATGACGGTGCCGAAGCTCATCGGCAGTGAAGACATTGTTGATGAGCTGGTGACGCAAAAACGCGCACTGGATCGCGCGACGAAAGCGTTTGAAACAGCACGTCGCATTCTCGAGCCACTTGCAACAGACGTCCGCACAGGGCTCGAGATGAAGGGACTGTTTCACAACAGCGTGGTGTTGGTTGGGTCTCATCTAAGCAGCAGTGTCACCATGACTTTTGGCGATCGGTTCAAGGCTCTAGACGAGACAGAGATCGCTTCCATGAAGCGTCTCGGAACTGCGCTGTACAAGCGTTTGTTCGATGAGGAGACGAGCTACAGCCTCAACGAAGAGAAGGTAGCGAAGCTCCGGAAGGTTCTGCGAATGGCGGGTGAGGATCCTGATGAGTACATGACCACACATCGATCTGTGCGTCCAGCTGCAGACATTCGGCGTGTGCGTGCGGAGCTGCGTACATTTTTGGATGACGAGCAAAACCTGGCGCTGGACACCGTGATCGGACACACGCAGTACCAGCCGAGTTTGTCAGGAATCAAATGGGCTGAGGATCCAAATGAGAAGACTTGACAGATCAAGTGCTTTCCTGTACCCAACACAGGAGTGATTCTCAGCGACATTCAGATCCTGAGTGCGATCAACGCTGGTGACATCGTCATCAATCCGTTCGATCGGCGGTACCTCGGCACCAACAGCTACGATGTGCATCTCGGTAGACATCTAGCAGTGTACAAAAACACGATCCTGGATCCCAAGCATCCGAATGATGTTGACTACGTCGAGATACCGGACACAGGTCTTGTCATCTATCCTGGTGAGTTTTTTCTTGGCGTAACAGCTGAGTACACCGAAACACGTAGATATGTGCCATTCATTGAGGGTAAGTCAAGCATCGGTAGGCTAGGTTTGTTTATCCATGTCACTGCAGGTCGTGGTGACGCTGGATTCCAAAACCACTGGACACTTGAATTAGCTGCTGCGCACGCCGTACGTGTGTACGCAGGCATGCCCATAGGACAACTGATTTATTTTGACACTGGACCTGTAGCGGTACCGTACGATAAGAAGCGTAGTGCGAAATACAACGCACATTATACAGGTCAAGAACCTCGGCCTACGCCTTCAATGATGTGGAAGAACTTTCGAAAGGACGATGACAATGGCTAATGGTAAACGCTGCATACATGCTAAGACTAAGCAAGTGCTCGGCAAAGAAGACAAGCATGGTGCACGCATCGAGCAAGTATGCGTCAAGTGCGGTGGCTGGGTCGGCTTTACGTACAGCGAGAATCAGAAGGAGATTCAAGCGCTGAAAGACGCTGATTTCATTGCTAAGCGCACAGCGATGACGTTCTTTGGAGATGAGATTGAAACTTTGAACGGAGAACGACAGTGATGTACGTGTTCCAGACTGTGAAGTATGTTGCTGATTGTGTTTACACTCACTGGCTTATCAGCACTGTGTGGCTGATGTTATAGTGCTCGTCACGTGTTCTGAGAAGCAAGAACACGATCAGCTTCAAGTCCTAGTGTTGGAGGTGCACCCGGAGGGACTCGAACCCTCAATCCTTCGACGTCATTACTGTCGACGCTCTACCATTGGAGCTACGGGAGCAGAAGAAGGCTCGCGGGGCTGGGCGTGAACCAGCATCTCTTGCTCGAGACAAGCGCTCTACTTTGAAGCTACCCGCGAATAGTGGGGTGTGACCGAGTTAAACGGCCGTCTTTCTGCTTAGCAAGCCAGACGCTCTATCCTTGAGCTAACACCCCTAACGAAGTAACGGCAGACTACTGAGCACCTTTCTGACCGGACTACGGTCATACACGAGTTCGAGTCCGATGGCCATTGCTTGGCCTGAAAACGGACCTTCACATTCTTCGATCAGAGAGTGCTTGATTCCAGTATCCACAAGCCGTGTGGCGAGGCTACGAAGATGCTCCTGAGACTCTGCAGCCAGCACGACGACGAAAGTTCCATCTGGGTGGCGCTCACTTCCAGAACCAGCAGCATGGGCAGTCTGGGCAGCGATCACACCAAGAGGCAGGTCACGCCGGATTATGATGTACTGCGTGGGGTGGACAACGTCAACACCCGGTCCGGCGTTAATGGGAGGAGCAATGCATGGGTGGAGAATAGGGCACGGACTTTCGATCGTCAAGCAGGGAAATTTTCTGTGTGGTTCGACTTGTACACAGAAAGTTGATCGCAGGGGGAAACCGGTATAGGATGCGTTTTGTCTTAGGTCAACGCTTGCGCGAACCTAGGACTTGTGACTTGGAAACAGACGAGGTGGAGTCAGATGGAAAAGTGCAAGGCCTGTCAGGGGAAAACACCCCTTTGCCGTACGTGTCGTGGCAAGCGTATTCAGAGTGGTCGAAGGAAAGCTGCTCGCGCTCGTAAGCTTTCGTCAAAGACCAGTGATGTGAACGCAGCTCTCAATGCCGTTCACAAGAGGCTCTCTCAACCTGTGCTGAAGTTGAAGCCGGGTAGGCCACCAAAGGTGGTTTACGGCTCCTTCGCTGATGAGATTGGTGCGTTTTTGCGAGCCAGACTAGGTAATGGCCGTACTATCGATTCCATTGAGCTTAAAGATGGTGTACTCAAGATTGTGTATCGAGTTGAAGAGGAGATCATTGTATGAAACTGCGTCTGCGATACGTGTATCATGGTAACTGGCGAAAGAACGAAGTCACTCTCTCGAAGGAGGCGGCGAAGGAGTCAGGCATCACGCTAGGGCCGGGCGAATGCTTCTTCCTGTTGAGCAAGAACGAGAAGATCTATCGCTTCGCCTTCCGCGCCGAGACCACGAGTTACGGCGAAGGTGATGGCAAGAGGTCAGAAGAGACCATGTTTTCTGTCCAAGGTCGTGTGCTTGGTGGGGGAACGTGGAGCCCGGAGATGCTGGCAACCTACGCCAAGGACTTTGACATCGAGCTAGAAGGCCTGCGTCTCTACCAGAAGTTCTACGCTGACCTGCAAGAAGCCAAGCGGTTGACACGGCAAAAGTAATGCTCAGACAGCTGCACGACCATGCCATTGTTCATATCGATAATGCTGACAGCTGCTGTATGGAACATTGGCGTGGGGCAAAAGAAGGTCTCGGCGAAATCATAGGCTGGATTCCTACGCCTTTCAAAGAACATGTCAGTCCAGTTTCAATAGTAGGCCAGTGCGCGCGTTGCCATACCAAATGGTGGACGCACTATTGTTGGATTCCAGTTCCGTTGGAGTTGTTGTCTGATGGCGCGCGTGAACTGCTTGCGGAGGTAAGTCATGGGAAAAAAAAGCGAACCGTTCGAGGTAGGTGAGGGCACCTGCATTCGTGATACTCCGAACGCATTGCTGATCCAGTTTGAAGACGGGCGAGAAATATGGTTCCCCAAGAGCGTGATCCACGAAGACAGTGAGGTGTACGAGGAGGAAGGATCCGGCACCGTCATTATCTATGAGTGGTTCGCCGTCGAGAAGGGGCTGGCGTGACCATTTGGAGCTTTCTCGATGAGCACCCATTGTACTGTTTCGCCTTGATGTCTAGTGGTGTGCTTTTGGTGTTGTCCCTGGCTTACCGTGTTCTAGGCGGTTCCAAACGCAATCGTCTGCGTTGATTCTGGGACTTGACATGTAAAGCCTCTCACGCGTAGCGTGGGGGCACTTTTTAGGAGTTCTGCATGACGCCCGCAGAGTTGATCGAGCGGATCGTCCACGCACACAAAGTGGAGGACGTCTTTGGTCCTGACGTGCGTGACGAAGACCAATTAAGTGCTGCGTTTCAGGCGATGGCTGTTTTGCTCCATCCGGATCGTCCTGGACAGACAGCAGCAGCCGCGGAAGCGATGGCACTGTTGACAACGTGGCGTGCTCAAGCACGTACCAAGCTCAAGCGTGGCATGTGGGGCAAGTCAGCAGTCACGATCAAGAGCAAACACACATACACAGATGTTACTGCCTTCACCAAAGGTGACATCTCTGACGTGTACATTGCGGACTACACAGAGTGGGATGGTAAGAAACAGCAAGCCGCAATCAAGCTGGTGCGAGATCAAGCGGACATCGACCTTGCCGACAAGGAAGCGTCTGTGTTGAAGGAGCTGTGGTCACCTACTAAGGATGGACATTTCTGGGCGTACCTCCCGAGGTTGGTTGAGTCCACCAAGCTCACTGTTGGTGGAAAGGTTCGACGTGCGAACGTTGTTTCATTCCATTCTACACGTGTGACTCTTGACGAAGTCATTTGCGCGCATCCACAAGGGCTCGACTTGCGACATGCCGCTTGGATGTGGCGCAGGTTGCTAGAAGTACTTACCTGGACGCATCGTCAAGGAATTGTGCACGGGGCGGTTGTTCCCAAGCACATGTTGATTCATCCCGACAACCACGGACTCAGGCTGATCGATTGGAGTTATGCGGTCCGAACGGAAAAGCAAGAAGTCATCAAAGCCATACCTTCAGGACACATAATTGATTACCCACCTGAGGTACTGCAGAAGCGCCCAGCCACACCTGCCACTGACATCTTCATGGCTGGTCTGGTGATGCGCGATCTGCTTTCAGGATACGGTAACAAGCTTCCAAACAGCGTCCCACGTGCTGTAATTGCTATTCTCGACGCTTGTACACTGCTTGGTCCTGTACGCAGGTACAGAGACGCGTGGATGCTGTATGAGGACTTTGCGAAGGTTCTCCAAGATCTGTTTGGTCCGCCGAAATTCGTTCAGTTCACAATGCCAACCAAAGGAGCCTGATCTAATGGGACTTGCAGACAACGCAACCGAAGCCACTGAGAAGCTGATCAATCCTGTCGATGTGGATGATGACGAGGAAACAAACATCGATGAGGACGAAGACGAGGAAGACGGTGACGGTGAGGATGTGGAAGAGGCGGACGAGGAAGACGAAGACGACGAAGACGAAGACGAGGAAGAAGAGCCTGTAGCGTAGTTTTTGACAACTCAAGCAAAGGATAAAGACAGATGGGATACTCAAATTATAGCAATAACGCTGCGAACGTACTTCGCAGCTCACGCGCATCGCTGTCACCGGCTGCTGTGTTTACGTCGTCACGTCTTGACAAGACGCTGGATCCGAAGGGTGTGAAGGTGCGTGAGTCACGTGACAGTGACAAGCATCCGGAGTCGAATGCGGTTGCTGTGTTTTTCGACGAGACCGGAAGCATGGGCAGCATTCCACAGCAGTTTGCCATGAAGGAGCTTCCTGATCTGATGAAGCTCCTCTATGCGAAAGGATACATTGCCCATCCGCAAGTTCTCTTCGGCGCGATCGGTGATGCAAGTGGGCTGTCTGAGGAAGCTCCTTTGCAGGTCGGCCAGTTCGAAAGCGGCCTGGAAATGGACGATTGCCTTACCAAGATCTACCTCGAAGGCAACGGCGGTGGACAGAACCACGAATCGTACGAGTTGGCTCTGTATTTCGCCAGCAAGCACTTCGCGTGCGACTGCTGGGAGAAGCGGAACAAGAAGCCGTATCTCTTCACGATCGGTGACGAGCGGATCTACGATCGCGTTCGCAAGGAGCAGGTCGCTCACTACATTGGGGACGTAATTGAGAAGGACATTCCGGTCAAGAGTCTACTCGAGGAGATCAACTCGAAGTTCGAGTATTTTCATATCGCAATCAACAGCCAGTCATATCCGCATGGGCACCACAAGGATTGGCAAGAGCTGCTCGGTGAGCGCGCTCTGTTCCTGAAGGACGCCAGTGGTGTCTGCGCGCTCATCGGCATGACGATCGGCGCATGTGAGGGTTCGGATCTGGACGATGCGCATGCAGACGCAGTCGCGGCAGGCATGACAACTGCGGCTGCTGATGCTGCCAAAGAGGCACTCATTCCCTATACCCGCACTGCTGGATCGCTACGCAAAGGTACGGTGACTGGGGATTTGGAGCCAATCGCTGGAGACAGCGATGGTTCAAAGAGGATCTGAGGCGAGGGGACCTAAGTCGTGAAACAGCAGGCGCATATAGTGGTGGGACTAGGCTATGGTGACGAAGGTAAAGGCACCATGGTTGATGCTCTTGTGCGTAAGACCGGTGCGCGCACAGTAGTGCGTTTCAACGGCGGAGCACAGGCAGGGCACCATGTAGTGACGCCTGCTGATAGACAGCACACGTTTTCGCAGTTTGGATCCGGCACTTTCGTTCCAGGGTGCCGGACCATACTGTCTCGATACATGATCGTGCATCCAACCGCCTTATTGGTAGAGGCTGAGCGGTTGGCGAAGGTTGGTGTATATGATGCGATGGAGCGAATGTTTGTGGATGAGCGTGCACTAGTGAACACGCCGTATCACCAAGCGTTCAACAGGTTGACAGAAATAGCAAGAGGAAACAATAGACATGGTACTGTGGGCGTAGGTGTCGGGGATACTGTACAAGACTCCATCCGGTACAGAAGCGACAGTATCATTTGCGCTGACCTATACAACCCTGACGTCCTAAGGCGCAAGTTGCGTTTGATTCGCGGTCGTAAATTGGACGAAGGCAAACACCTGCTCGCCGACGCTCCACAAGAGCGAGAGATGCTAGAGCGCCCAGAGATCTTCGATCGCATCCTGGAATTGTATGCCGAGTTCGCAAAGCGCGTGAACATAGGGTTGTTCGCCGATTTGAGTGTATTTGGTGACCTCGTGTTCGAAGGCGCACAGGGTGTGCTGCTTGATGAGTGGTATGGTTGGCATCCATACACCACTTGGACAACGTGCACTAGCGAGAATGCGCTCAAGCTGTTGCGTGAGTCAGAGTTTGTAGGTGATAAAACGGTGATTGGTGTCTTGCGCGCGTACTCTACGCGGCATGGACCGGGGCCGTTTGTGAGCGAAGACAAAGAGCTGACGGAACTGTTGCCGGACACTGTGAACAAGAGTTGTCCGTGGCAGCGTGAGTTTAGAGTAGGTTGGTTCGATACCGTAGCGTCGAGATACGCGATCGATGTGGATGGATCAATCGATTACATTGCACTGACAAATGTAGACCGGTTGGCTAAGGTCGATCGCGATTGGCGTGTGGTTGATACTTACCATACGCCGATAGGTAATCTCACAGAGCTGCCTCTCTACCATCAAGACCTGGAAGCACAGGAACAAATGGGCAAAGAGCTACTCTCGTCAAGGCCAGGAACGTGGGCTATGCGTGAGCCAGGTCAGTTTTTGACCAGAGTGCGCCATTATCGTGAGTGTCTACAGATGGCGCTGCGAAAACCGATCAAGGTGTTGTCTTTTGGTCCTACCGCCGACGACAAAGCTTGGTGATGTATGGCGATCCATGGTGCGCAAGTGTTCTCCGGCACTAAAGCACGTGATCGAGATGAGCTAGGTGATCGGCTCATGCGTTGGCAGCGTGACAATCCTGCTAAGAAAGTGGTCAAGGTTCACGTGGTGCAGTCGTCGGATTTTGAGTATCACTGCTTGACCATCGTAGCTTTCTGGGAGTGGATACTATGAGTCATGCATTCGAGTTTTTTAAGTATGCGGAAGTCAAGTTCAAAGTGCTGGTGGCTGACCCACCGTGGCCATTCAGCGATCCGCTACCCGGAGCTTCGCGAGGAGCCGGGAAGAACTACAAACTGCAAGTGCTCGAAGCAATCAAGAGCATGAGACTGCCGCAACTTGCAGACGATGCGATGTTGTTCCTCTGGCGTGTATCTTCTCAGGTGCCTGAGGCGTATGAGGTTGTGAAAGCGTGGGGCTTCGAGCACAAGACTGAGATAGTGTGGCAGAAGCTTACGAAGTCCGGCAAGCGATGGTTCGGTATGGGACGGACGCTTAGAGCCACACATGAGACCGCTATCGTAGCCACGCGAGGCAAGCCAGAGATCAAGCTTCGCAACATACGTAGTGTGATTCCGTTCGGTGCAAGCGAAGTCCAGCTACTCACACCAAGTGGAGTCAGTGATATTGACATCGATGAGCTGAGCATGTTCATGACAGCTCCGGTGCCGACAGATGGCAATGACGACTATCTACACTCAGGCAAGCCTGAAGAATTCCACACGATTATAGAATCACTCACACCAGGGCCGTACGCAGAGATGTATGCTCGTCGTCATCATCCTGGATGGGCATGCTTTGGTGACCAGTTACCATTGTTGATCAAGCCTGTTGAACTGAAAACCTGAAGGAGAACATGAGATGGATTCGTTTTTATTGCTGTTTCTTTGGGTGGGTTGGGTAGTGGTCAATGGTTTCGTGGCTGCCTCGAAGTACCGAGGCGTTGCAGCGTGTGTGATTGCCTCGATTTTCTGCAGTCCATTGCTCATCTATCTGTTTCTGTTGGCAGCACCTTCGCTGCCGCCTCCTCCACCAAAACCTGTTGCGAATTGAGAGGGAACCATGCGTGACATACTCAAGGGCACCGTCATTGCTCTGCTATCGATAATAGGGCTGTTGGTGATCATCTTCGCTGTACAGGGAGAGTCGTTTTTCATGTACAAGCTCTTCGCAGGCAGAACAGAGCAGGTTCGCCGCGAGGTGTTCGAACAATCCAAAGCCTACAATCAAGGCATGATTCAAGAGCTGCAGAACATGCAGTTCGAGTACCTCAAGGCTACGAAAGAGCAGCAAGCTGGCCTCAAGTCAATCATTCTGCATAGAGTAGCGGACTACGATGTCAACAAGCTGCCGACACACCTGCAAGCTTTCGTCTTTCAGTTGAGAGGTGACCAATGAAGAGGGTATTGGCTCTGATGATTGTGTTGCATGGTTGCGATGAGCAAAACAGTGACACTATTCAGTCACAGCAGCAAGAGCGCATTCTACAAGAAGGCACTTCAACGGTCGGCATGCCTGCGATCGTGAACTTTCGTGAGCGCCGTCTGTTGAAGGACATTCTGGAGTTGCGTGATCAGAAGTCCTTTGTCACATACACGTATCTGTTCTCAGAACAGACAGGGAAGCTGCGTTTCTTCTGCAACTCAGTCGGGTACGGAATCCCGTACGCTACGCAGTTCACGAATCCACAGAAAATGCAACACTATACGAGTGGTGCGCATGTGACACTACCTCAAGCCGATCCGAATGGCTTGTTCAGTCCTTCTAACGCAGAAGGTACATGGATCATGTGCGCTACGCCCAAGACAGGTGATGCGGTACCTGTTTACGTGGAGCCGAGAGTGATTGTTTCTCCGTTCAAACTTGACAACGAGTAAGGCAGTGTTCCACGTGAAACATGTTTCTGTGTGGTTCGACTTCCCTACGTAGGGGGAACACAAGATGAACAACTTCGAGCACGGTTTCATCCTGGTCAAAAACCACGACTGGTCTATCAAGGAAGGCAGGCGCGTCATCGTAGAGCCGTCCAGCCTTGACAGCACGTTCATGCCTGCAGACAGGCCTTACCTTGGCATCCCAGGACTTCTCGTGGGGTACACTGGTGGACACCAGTACGGAATCGTGTTTTTCGACGGTCGTAAGGAAGCTGAGTTGACCACACCGGAGATCTTGACGGACGTGGAGACAGGCAAGCGCAACCGTCGGGCATGCTGGGGCTAGCTATGCGTGTCACTAACAATACGCGGTACGAAACAAATGCGCTGCAAATCATTGCTACCGCGATACTGAACTCCTACCAGAGACACGACGAGATTCTGACGATTCGTGTTCGCTTCCAGTTCAGCAAGCGCGGTCGTGTAAGCTTCACCTACACCAAGCATAGCGACAAACAAAAAGGCAGGGTGACGGTACTCCTGCCTTATCACGAAGTTCAGGTGAGAGACATAGCAGGTGCGTTGGAGCACGGTTTCTTTCTGGCCAACAGCATTAAACCGCGCTATGTGCCTGAGAGCATCAAGAACAGAACTCTTACATATGACTGGCTATTTCAGAACGGCTTGGCTGAGAAGCTGACAGATCCTGGCCCGCCTCCGAAACCCAAGCTCACAGAGCAGCAACGGGAAGAAGCTGCAGCGTACAAGATTCACAGAATAGAGGAGTTGGAGAAGAAGTGGGCTGCAAAGCTTAAGCGAGCGCAGACCATGCTGCTAAAGCTCAAGAAACAGAAATCCTACTACCGCAACGTGCTACGCGGTCGAGAGACTCTTTTGCAGGAAGCGTCTGAGCGCGCTGACTGGGACTTGTGAAATCTATGTGGTTCGACTTCTCACCGTAAGAGAGGAGAACGGACCATGGAAATGAATCCTGCGAACATTGCGTGGCGTCAGATTCCGGTGATGACTAAGATGGCGGTTGGGGCTCGCGAGGCGAGCGTCTCCGGTGAGCATGGCGAGATCCTGACCTTCAAGGTCGGGCGAGCGCTCACCTGGATCCGCGTGGTCTACGTCGCTGGACTCGACACCTATAAGGTGGAGCTGGTGAAGGGGCGAAGTGCCAAGGTCGTCGAGTCTCATGAGGACGTCTACGCTGAGAACCTGAGCGAGACCATTTACCACGCTGTGTGCAAGTAGATGGCGCATTGGAAGCCGATCACTGGCGGTAAGGCAGTAGTAAGGATACTGCCTTATCGTGTGCAACTTGAACCCATGACACGCGCACCAAAGTTTGATGTGTGGGACGACGACGCTGTAGAAATGCCTGCAACGTCTGCGCATGTGCAATACGATATACGGTATCTGCAAAAACACACACCTACCAGTACATTCGCTATCAGGTCAGGTGTTGTGCACATAGCAGGATTTGGTGGTGTTACATGTAGTAGGTGTGCTGAATATCATGTTGCGGTGTCTTTTCACCCAAGCAGATATTCTGCTTACACACGTGATGTTGAGTTGTGTGATAAATGCGCTGAGAAGTTCCATCGTGATTGGGATAACTACTGGGCGCGTAACATAGTGAAGCCATGACGCGCATACCAAAGTTCGATGTGTGGGACGATGATGAGCCTCGTGAGGACACTTTCGTAGAAGAAGATGTGCGTCATTTGCAGGAGCACAAGGCGACCAATCAGTTTATGATTTTGGAAGGTCTTGTTGACGTTGCTCACACTGGCCGTCGGTGTTTTCGCTGCGGTGACATTGACGGAGTTTATTGGCATCCAAGCAGAATCTCGCTTGCTAAGCGAGACGTTGCATTGTGTGGACCATGTGCTGAAAAGCATCACGAAAAGTGGTCTGCTTACTGGAGACACATGCGCGACAAATCTGTGTGGATCGACTTCTCTTTGTAAGAGAACTGGAACTGCTTCGAGAAAGAAAGGAGATGGTACGAAAATGGGATGGAGTTGCGGCGCTGCCGCTGGAAGTGTGCTGGAGGCCTGGTCGAATGCCTGTGCTGCGTCGTCTGGAGGGTCGTCGAACGTGTGGGAGGTCAACGGTACTTGGTACATGTACGAGGTCAGCCGTAAGGAGCACAACGACGGGGCAATCACCGGATTGGTGTCTCGCTTCATCGGCAACCCCATCGGGAAGCCGAGTTGCATGGCTTCGAAGGCCGGGAGCTTCAGAATCGAGGGCAACGGTGAGGTGACGCGAGGACCCAAGATCCTGAAGGAGGCCTACAAGACCTGGAAGGCGCAGAGCGCGGAGGCACCACCGGCCTTTCTTGCCGAGTGGCCAAGCGAGGTCTGAACAAGTGAGCGAGTGAGCGAGTGAGCGAGTGAACGAGTGAACGAGTGAGTTAGACTGCGTCGAGAGAGGAAACACGTGCAAAGTGGTGAAAGCCAGGCTGTTTAGGATAGACGGAGAAGCGTTCTTCATAGGTCTCTCCGCGGAGAACATACGACGGCTCAAGCAAGGACAAACCATAATGTTCAATCTCAGCGGCATGGGTGGCCCGTCCGCTGAGATTGTCATCCACTATGGTGAGACGGAAGAAGCGATCGAGAAAGAACTCAAAGAGCGTATCGGTAGCTACGATACCGAAACACCGAACAAGCCTTCGAAGCCGTCTTGAAATCTGTGTGGTTCGACTTCTCTTCGGAGGGAATGAAAATGTCGACCAAAGAAAAGGCAGAGGCGCTTCGCAAGGCTTACAAGGCCAAGGGCTGGAACAGCAGGATGATCACGGTGCGTGTTCGCAGCGTGACCTACTCCATGGCCATCGATGTGACAATCCGGAGCGCTGCGGTGAACTACGCAGAGGCGAAGGCGATGCTCCTGGAGTTGGAGAGCCGACGCTGGTGTGAGGCGTCGGGTGAGGAGCTGCTCGGCGGCAACACCTACGTCGGGATCGAGTACGCCAAAGAGGTGCTGGAGCCTGTGTGCGCGAAGTACAAGGAGCTGATTGCTCCGCTGGAGCCTGGGGAGTGGAAGGAGATCGATGGTGTGGAGGTGAGCCGGGAGAAGGACGAGCCCAACACCTACCACCTGGTGGCAATGCACGCTGACGGCATGAGCGGCACGAATCTCTACGGGCGAGGGTGCTGGGGCGCTGCAGGTGCGGCGGAAGGTCTGGCACTCTTCAAGCTCAAGGGCCAGACTGCCTAAATCTGTGTGGTCCGACTTCTCTACGGAGGGAATGAAAAATGGAAAATGCAGCGGTTCAAAACGGTGAGACCTTCGAGCAAGCTCTTGGGCGCTTCATGAAGGCGGTGAGCGAGCACAAGAAGGAGCAGCTCATCAAGCAGTTCGGGCAGGAGTCCTTCGATCGCAGCTTCGCTGACGAGACCTTCAGCGCCGAAATCGGCAAACGCTACGTCAAGATCGTGCTCAACGTTCGCGGCGGACGGAGCGTGTACTGCTTCGTCGAGATTGCCACCGGGCTGGTGTACAAGTCAGCAAGCTGGCGCGCCCCTGCAAAGCACCCACGCGGCACCATCTACGCCACCGAGTTCAGCGGCTACGGCGTGTCTCAGTACGGCGGAATCTACCCCAAGTAGGTCTGGCCATGCGACTTAGACAGAGATTGGACTGCGTGCACACGCGCGAAGCTCTGAAGATGTACGATCAAGACGAGCCGAGACGTGACGCGTTGTTCAATGACATTCAGACGCACGAAGATGTTGCGGTGTGGGAAAAGGCCGAACAGGACGCGCTGAACTCGGTGCGCCGCGCATTTCACAAGGATACGCAACACATCAATACAGAGAAGCACTGTATGCTTGTCGGTATTAACTTCTTGCGTCGGTGCGCGGAGGTGCACAAGGGATGACCCGATTGCAGCAAGACCTACTTAAGGCCCTGATCACAGCACAGACGAGCGTGGTGGACTACAGCGAGCAGGATGTTACGGATCGTTCACACGATGCGCTGGACGCCATCGACAGCTGTCTGAAGGAGGCGACGCGTCTAGCAAAGAAGTTACGGAAGGAGCACGACGAGTAAACTAAAATCTGTGCGGTCCGACTTCTCTGTGTAGAGAGGAGGGTCGCGAAAATGTCTCTGATTGGATGGATGGTTTTTGCAGCGCACATGATGGGTCCGGCAAACCTGGTCTCTGGGTACTGGGCGCACGAGCCTGCGAAGCCGAGTCCAGCTCTGGTGGTGTCGAAGGCGAAGCCAAACCCCTTCACGCTGGGTGTGCCGAAGCCAAACCCCTTTGTCGAGGTGAAGGAGATTCCGCCGCTGCTCGGCTTCCAGCTGGCGATGTGGGTGGAGTAGGAGAACGAATGTGGAACTTGGAACAAAGACAGTTGAGGACTTAGACGACGTAACCACACAGTGTGACTTAACGCCACTGCCGGTACGTGCTCTGTCTCTACAGGATCGCATTGCCGTGTGCAGCAGTCCTGTGCTTGATGACCTGAAGGCAGAGCGTGTACTGGTCATGCAGCTTTTACGTGAGCTGGACACATCAACGCGAGCTGCAAGAGCCGCGCTAGGCCACATCGAGACGGAGATGGAGAAAGAGCTGGAGAGTCTCGAGCGCTGAGATCTGTGTGGTTCGACTTCTCTTTGTGGAAAGAGAGGGACTGAAAATGAAGCTGACAATCTGCAGCCGCTCCATCTACAGAAACGAGTGCTGGGCGATTCACAAGGAAGGTTGTTCGGACATCGCGCGTAGCGAAGTCAGTAAGTACGGTGCCTCCACGACTGGTTTCGAAGGATCTGTGGAAAGTGCCTTAGCGCAGGTGTTGGACGACGAGATGAAGGAAATGGGTTACGGTCGGGAGCACGTCAAGGTTTACCCCTGCTGCAAGTAGCCCGGAAGTGATCCAGAAAGGAACAAAAGATGGCTCTCAAGGACGTCAAGGCAAACTCTTCGGGCGGGAAGCACAAGGCTCGCTACGTCACTCGTGCGGAAGCTAAGGCAGCTTCCAAGCGCATTCGCCGCGAGGCTGACAAGAAGTCTGCTGCCGAGTAAGACCAGATGTCATTCAAACGATCGTCTCCGCTTGGCCACTCCGAACCAACCATTGGTGTCATTGTCCTGGGGGTGGTTGCTCGGCTGAAACAGTTTCTGTGTGGATCGACTTCTCTTCGAAGCGAATGAGAGGAGAAGAGAAGATGGCGAAGAACGAAAGACCGGCCCT
>Ga0335069_10005413_pt1 | contig 18776 bp, 19 predicted proteins | sample Lox_Sample_11_FD_206714 | JGI IMG/M metagenome (GOLD analysis project Ga0335069, IMG submission 206714) | Soil microbial communities from Loxahatchee National Wildlife Refuge, Florida, United States - Lox_Sample_1.1 | ecosystem: Environmental > Terrestrial > Soil > Wetlands | place: USA... | reverse complement strand
CAAGGTGATCTGCGCTAACAATATGATTTACGGCATGACTGGCGGGCAGGTAGCATCGACGACACCGGCCGGAGCGATGACTTCGACGACTGAGGACGGCAATCCGTATCGGCCATTTGACTTAACACATCTAGTTGCCGCGGCGGGTGCGAGCTATGTGGCAAAATATGCGGTCAGCCAACCAATTAGTCTCATCAATTCGATCAAAAAGACGCTAAACCGAGTTGGTTTTTCTTTTATCGAAGTCCTGTCACCGTGCCCTACTCAGTTTGGACGGCGTAACCGATTTGACAGACCGGAAGACCTGATCCGAGATCTCACTGACCGGTGTGTTACGAAAGAAGAAGCTGCCTATCTGACCGAGGAACAGCTTACCGGAAAAGTAATCACGGGAGAGTTTCTATCATGAGGAGTCTGGTGCAGGTGCGTCTGAGTGGGTCAGGGGGACAGGGAATCGTTATGGCGGGTCTTCTCCTTGGGGCCGCGGGGGCTAATGATGGAAAATTCGTATCCGGATCCAACGTGTACGGCGCCCAGGCGCGAGGCTCAGACTGCCGATCAGAGGTGATTCTTTCTGATAGGCCTATTGACTTTCCCCATCTGATTAGCCCTGATTTTCTTATCGCCATGTCGCAGGCCACCTATGACTTGTACAGTGCGGAGGTGCGCTCGGTGGACAGTCTTATTCTCTACGACCCCGGATTTGTGACCCCAAGAGCTATAGCTACAGTTAGACAGCTCCCGGTGCAGGCAACCGACTACGCACTCAAGAATCTGAATAACCAACAAATGGCAAACCTTGTGCTCTTGGGTGCCTTCGTCGCCATCACTGGGATCGTATCACCGGAAGGGTCTAAAAAGGCAATTCTTGGGCATGTGAGGGAACGCTTCCACGAATTGAATTTGAAGGCTTTCGAAGCGGGGATGAGAATCGGGAGAAACGTCCATGTTTGAAGGAAGAACACACAGACCGGTTATCGAGATGGATCGATGCAAGGTATGCAACATCTGTATCGACGGCTGCCCGGCCGAGGCCATACCGGAGTATCGGGAAGAAGAAATGAGCCTCCGGGGCGCAGTCTACCGGGAAAAGATTACTGAGGAGCGGCCGGAAAAGCACGGCCCGCCTCCTCCCTGTCAAAGGGCTTGCCCCATTCACCAAGATACCGTAGGATATGCCCGGTTGATTGCCGAGGGCAAGTTTGAAGAGGCGCTCTCCTCAATTCTGGAGGTGAATCCTCTGCCCGCAGTATGTGGGTTCATTTGTCATCACGGCTGCGAGGAGGCATGCCTGCGGGGAAGCGTGGATCAGCCAGTTGCACTGAGGCTTTTGAAAAAATTTGTGTCAGACTATGCGAAGAACGGCAGACCGGAGAGGGTCAACATTCCGATGAAAGAGAGGCGCGAGAAGGTTTTAGTCGTGGGTTCCGGTCCGGCTGGTCTTGCTGCCGCTCATGATTTGGCCCTTCTCGGATACGGCGTTACTATCATGGAAAAGCTTCCAGTCCTCGGCGGTATGCTTGCCGTGGGGATCCCGGAATTTCGGCTGCCTAGGGATATCCTTCAGATGGAGATCGAGAGGATCAAGGCGCTTGGAATAGAGATGAAAACCAACAGCACATTCATTCTCGCGAGGGGCATACAAGATGTCAAGGGACTCGGTTATCATGCGATTTTTCTCGCAAATGGAGCTCAGAAGGCGTCCATGCTGGAGATAGAGGGAAGCGATACTGGGTGCTTGATCTCGGGTTTGGATTTGCTCAAAAACCTCCATCTTGGACGCAGGCCGAGCGTTGGAAAAACGGTACTTGTTATAGGAGGAGGGAATGTGGCAATAGACGTCGCACGATCCGTGCGCAGGGTTGGGGCGAGCCAGGTGACGATAGTCTGCATCGAATCCCGAGATCAGATGCCAGCAATGAGGGAAGAAGTGGAAGAGGCGCTTGAGGAAGGAATCACTATTTACCCGGGTGCATCCCCCATAAGGATTGCCGCGAAGAACGGCAGGGTTGCCGCGGTGGATTTTCTCGCCCTAAGCGGCAGCGCCGGTGAGTTGCCTGTCACCGCTGGAGCTACCTTCACCATCAAGGCGAACACGGTAGTCGCTGCCATTGGGCAAAAGGTTGACAAGAAAGGTCTCGCTGGGCTAAAGACTAACTTGGCGGGTACGTTGGCGGTGGATCCGGAGACCGGAGCGACAAATGTGAACGGAATTTTCGCAGGGGGGGATTTGGTGACCGGGCCGGGATGGGCGATCGACGCCATAGCGGCGGGCAAAAAAGGGGCCGCCTCCATCCATAAACATCTTTGCAATGAGCCTGCAAAAGGAAATGGATAAGATATGGAGAACTTCAAGGAATGTAAGAAACCCACGGATCTGAAATCGAGATTCGTGGAGAAAAAAGGAGAAACAGATTTCAGCGAAGTCGAGGCGATAGAAGAGGCCGGACGATGTCTTGGGTTGCGAGAATGCGAATCCTGCGATGTCTGCAGCCTCCTCTGTCCCGATCTCTGTATAACCCGAGAAGAGCCGACGAGACATGTTTTGATCGACCTCGATTACTGCAAAGGCTGCGGTATTTGTGCTGCTGTCTGCCCAAAAGGTGCCATTCGTATGGTCCTTGAAGAATCAGACTAGAGCGGGGGTGGGAAACTTCATTCCAATTTATGTCGAATATCTCAACTCTGCCAATAATGTGGCTAGTTAAGCGTTAAGCAGAGAAATCTTGCATATCGGATATGTGCTCTTGAAACGGTACCTGGGTTTTGCGAATTGGAGTGCGTGGAGATACCTGCCTAGTATGCGATATTATGGCTAAGGTTGCCTCACAAGCTGATGAGATAAGCAGGGGAAGGTTAGCTCTCAATATCCCCAGGTTGTCTACGCCTTGATAAGGGTTGGCAAAGGTGATAGGAGGGTAACATGAAAAAAAGGACAGGGCTTGGGACGGTGAAATGGCCGATCCTCGTCTTGGCGGCCACATTCTTGATTATGAGTACTGTGCTATCTCGTGGCACTGAACCCTCGAGTAGTGCTGCTCACGGTGCGGCTGGTAAAACTCCCCGTTACGGCGGGATTCTGAAAATCGTAAGCTTTTCAGAAGGAAGGGACATTGGGTTTCCGCCAAGAATTGTGATCTCTGACGGCTACCGCGTGGCAGGAGCTGCTCTGGAGACTCTCCTCAGGATGGACAGGTCAGCGAAGCTAGTTCCTTGGCTGGCCGTATCCTTTAAGGAAGATGCGAAGGCGAAGACCATTACGCTTACCCTCAGAAATGGTGTGAAATTCCACGACGGAACCGATTTCAATGCCGACGCGGTTAAATGGAACATCGAGTTGGCCATTTCGAACAAGGGTCAGGGTACCGATAAGATACGGTCGTTAGATGTACTAAACAGTAACACGGTCCGGATCAACCTGACCGAGTGGGACAACGGAATCTCCAGCTATCTCGCTCAGAATCTGGGAATGATAATATCTCCGACTGCTTTCAAAAAGAACAGGGAGGAATGGGCAGCTAACCATCCGGTCGGTACAGGACCATTTCAGTTCGTCAGCTGGGACAAAGACGCGCGTGTGGTGTACAAGAAATTCCCCGGTTACTGGCAGGTTGGGAAACCATACCTCGACGGGATCGAATTCCAAGTCGTACCCGATCCAATGATAAGGGAATTCACATTAAGGAAAGGAGAAGCAGATCTTATTATGGGCCCCGCGCCGCCAAAAATCATCGATGGGCTCCAAAAAGACGGTTTTGTGGTGGAGAGCCTGAGGCCCGGCTCGGGATCGACCTGCCTTGTTCCTTCCTCTGCAGACCCGAAATCGCCTTGGTCTGATTTGAGGGTAAGGCAAGCGGCAGCTTATGCCATCGACAATGCTGCCATTGTCAGGACGATCTTTCTTGATCAATACGAAGTGGCTAATCAATGGGTTCCAAAGGGACACTGGGGTTACAATCCTTCTGTTGTGGGCTACAGATACAATCCTGTGAAGGCTAAAAAGTTGCTGGCTGAAGCCGGCTATGCAGCAGGGTTCAAAGCGAAGATTACCTATCGGGGTACCCCCGAGTATGATCAGGCTTTTACAGCTGTGCAAGGGTTCCTCAAGAAGGTCGGCATCGATATAACCCTCGAGCCCCTCGCGACGACTGCAGTACTCCAGCGGATAGCGTTCGAGGGGGGTCAATGGGATGGACTGCTAGTGAGTGGTGCCAACACCAACCCGGACGCCGCAAGCCAACTGGCTTCGCGCTATTCGGGAGGGGGTAGGAATTATAGTTTGATGGCGGTGCCAGAAGACTACCTCCAGGCAGTACGGAATGCTATTTCGGCATCCAACTTCAAAGATAAGCAGAAATGGGTTCAGGAGGCCGTAAAGTTGATGATCGATAAGTACGCCCTAGTTATTCCCATATTTAGCATCAGTGATTACGCAGTTTCTAAGCGGACAGTTCATCACCATGGTATCGCGGTCACTCAGAGTCAGCTGTGGACGCCTGAGGACGCATGGATGGAGCGCTAGACATGCGTCGGGGCTCCCCAAAACCTTGCTGCTCGCGTTGGCCAGCCCTCCAGTGGTTTTATCACTCTTAGGGTAGCGTCGTGTCTTTTGGACGTAAGCCAAGGAAGACTTTTGAGACATCCTGCATTTCCATTGATAAAAGACAAATTGGCACTGGCGCCCATTTGTTGATTTCTGAAACGACAATGTAAACTGATAAGAACTCTCGAGCATGCATGAGTTATTTGGGGGCTTTTTTGGGGGCACCTGCAGTAAGCAAGAATAATAATGCTAATATGTTGTGAAGTAGTTACCTAAATTGTTCGATAGACGGCCTCGCATACGGGATTTCAGAACCGTAATCAAATCAGACCCTGAGGCCTTCTTATTGAGATCCTGAAAATATTTGGGAAAATCATTTTATCAGGGGCAGGGCGCAGCATGATTAATGTTGTCTCGAGAAGAACCTGATGTCAATGCCATGTATTTGCTCATTAAGATGGATTTTTCGGCTGTTTTGATCTATATTTACATCGTGTTTGACATTTCAAAGGATGTGACATCTGATCAAGAATGTGGTGTGAAGTGATTATGGAAGCAAAGACTACTTCTGACGAAACACTTGATATTTTGTTGTTGATACGTCGAACAAGAGACGTGATTCAAGCTGTGAGACAAAAAGAATTATTGAAGTACGGAATCACGCCCGAACATGCGGCGGTCCTACACATCCTTTCTGATTTAGGTGGGTCGGCCAGACCCACCGACATATCCTTGTGGCTTTTTCGTAAACGTCAGTCTGTTCACGACCTCTTGGACAGAATGGAGAAAGCGGGGTTTATAAAAAAAGCCAAAGACCCGGCAAGAAAAAACGGCATTATGATAGTTCTGACTGACCAAGGCCGTTTACTCAACAAAAAGACAAGCAAGCTTACCGTACCCACCAGGATTGTTGCCTCTCTTTCCAAGCGGGAACGCGGCCAGTTAAGGAATGCGCTTGATAGATTGTTGACAATCGGACAGAATGAGGCTGGGATCGACGACAGATTGCCTCTGAGGCCGTTAACTCTCCAGAACAACAGACGTACCAGAAGAAAATCATAAATAGGCTATCTATAACCTCTATTAGCGATGTGTTTGCTTTCGACCGAGGCATGTTGCAAGGCTGTTTACTCGGCTATCATCCTTGTGACCGCAAACTCATTCTGGAGCCCGATTACCGGACCGGGGCGTTACACTCCTCGTTGGCGAGATCCAAACATTCATAGCTCAGACTGCGAAAATACTTCTTGTAAAGGATAACACGAGGGGACGCTGGGAATAAGAGCCTCACGTTCGAACATTTCCGCTTCTGCGCGAACGTGGCTTGAAAGATCAGATATCGGTACCTGATACTACACCAGCTTCTTTTAACTCTCTTATCTCCTCACGTTCCATTCCCAGTATGTTCTTCAGCACGTAACTAGTGTGATCCCCGGCTTTAGCCGGAGGCGGTCCATCAACGGAAGCGTTGGAATTCCGAAACTTTAACGGCGAGTTCAACACTCTAATTTTGCCGAGAATAGAATGGTCTACTTCCCTGAGCATGTCTCTTATCTCAAAGTACGGGTCTTCAATTGATTGCCCAGCGGTCAAGACGGGAGCTGCAACGATACGGTAGCTCTGCAGTAGCATCGCTACTTCTGCCACCTTCTCAAACGTTTGTAGCCATGTTTCTATTATTTCTGTAACCTCTTTGTTATTTTTCACCCGGTTTTTCTCCGAGTTGAAGCGGGGATCGTCTACCAACTCAGGCCTTCCCATCACGTCTGTAAAGTTCTTCCATCCCATCTGTCCGCGAGCGCTGATAGCGATATAGCCGTCCGTTCCTTTATATATTCCGTGAGGGCTCAAATCAGAATTGAACCTGCCCACCCTATGACTTTCTATTTCCCCGTTTGTAAACAGATGCGTGCCGATGGCTTGGTGGAGCATTGTCACAGCACAATCCAACATGGCAATGTCAATGTATTCACCCTGCCCTGTTACCGATCGGTTGTACAGCGCAGCACATATGGCGCCAAAAGCATTGAGACCCGCGAGAAAGTCCGTTATTGGAACACCAACAAGGCTGGGGGGCGCATCAGGCTCGCCAGTAAGGTCAAGCAAGCCACTCTGAGCCTGGACTGATAAGTCCACCGCCAATAATTCCGATTTGGGGCCGTATTGTCCCCATCCTGATATGGAACACATGATTATTGAAGGATTCACTGTTCTAAAAGAATCGTAATCAAGATTAAACCCTTTCATGGTACCGGGACGAAAGTTCTCAACGACTACATCACAAACCTTCGCAAGCTTCATGATAAGATCATGGGCTTGACTATTTTTTAGATCGATTACAATACTTTTTTTGGCGCAGTGATTAAAGATATAGTCGATCCCCTGTCCTTTGAAAAAAAACGGTATCGACCTGTTCATTTTTCCACCTGGTTTCTCTATGCTGATCACTTCACAGCCACAATCAGCCAGGTATCTGGTACAAAAGGGTCCTGCCAATGCGTCAGTGAAATCGAGTATACGAACACCGCTCAGTATTTTCTTCACTATTGTCTCCTTTCGTTGAGACGTCCAGTTCGCTGTAAACTATCAGTCGGTTCTAGATACAAGTTTTACAGTGGCTTGTGCAAGCGTACACTTCAGCCCCGAAAACATATTTTCAGACCACGCATCTATGTCAACTAAATGCATCCCCTCATCAACGTATTTCCTTGTTACCTTACCCTTTAACCACACGGTTTCGCCTTGGAACCAGATGCCGCGATGTTCGCACGTGAGCCGGGTTACAAACCCATCGTCCCCCATCCAATTTGACAAGAGGTGACCAATGTTCCCTTCGTTCTGACGGCCTGTAGAGTGCGCATAAGGCAGACCCATAACACGGGCCATCGAATCAAGGTAATGCCAGTCTATGGCAAGATGATGTTCACCGGTTTCGGGATCGATGTGGGCGCGACCCAAATTTTTCTTAAGCACCTTCCATTTGAGGGCAAAGGCCATACTGTAGCCGCCCACGCCTATGTACGAAACAATATCGGACACATCGAGTGGCCCCTTGACAAGTGGTGTAAGTTCCTCACCCTCCTGAACTTCTTCCCAGTAACGAACCTCAGCACCCCTTCTGTTTCTACCCTCCAGTTCGTCATCGTAGAAACGGTGAATCAAATCCAGCTGTTTCTGCGTATATCGATGCCTCTCTCTTCCTTCATAGCTTTTTGTGACCTTCTCTTTCATTCCTGGCGGTATAGCGGTAACAATCTCATTGGCTGTGGCGACAGCTACCACTTCTTCGCGTTGATTGATATAGGTTCTTTGGTTGCGAGGGACAAACAATCTGTAGGGCTTTCCAGATACAACTTTCTCCTCAATTCCAAGATACTTGTTAATTACACGGAACCTGTCACCGGGACGAATAACTCTGAAACACTTGTGGTCCGTCCCTCCATGAAAGGTATTCCATCCGGGGATGTCGGCCTTTTCAGGAAACGACCCAGCCCAGGCGATTATCGTTTCAAATGTCGGCGGTGCAATCATGGATCCCCATGCCGTGTTTCGTCCGTACGCAGGATCGTGAAACAGAGGGTCCGCGTTCCCAATCGCCTGAACGAATCTCCGGATAAACTCCTCAGACACTGACAACTCGTTTACCGGAAAGGTATAAGCAGCGTCCCACTCATACGGCACCGCGCTTGTCTTACCGGCCTTATCCCTGTCTTTCGCTAGATGCTCCTCTATGACCTTGGTCCATTCCTCTGCGCTCATGGTTCCATTTTCCCATCTGGTCCGCATCTCTTCCGGGCTATATTCTGTCATGGTCCCGCTCCTTAGGTTTGAGGTTCAATATTGAACTAGACTGCAAACAAACCAAATAGATCGCGGTCTAGCTCTCAGCCAATATTCCTTGCATCCGTCCCTTTCCGGTTACAGCACAACAGTTGTCCGTACCCTGACAATATATTTGTATCACCGGCCATAAAACATGTCAAGCGCCAGTAAGAAGTAAACCCAAATTCGGGCTTCCGATGCGTCAATTGAGAGAAAGCTACGTCCAAGCCTTGACATATATATAATGCCTGTAATTTCTGCTTCTTATCAGCATCAGCAATGACTGCTTACGTTCTCATTTGCTGCTAATTAGAGAACCGGGGACGATCCATCCGCGGGTCGTTCATACTCCTTGACAACCTGCAATGCGTATGCTATAAAGCCACTAATAGTCAGTATACGGACAATAGTCGATTATGCGTCGCAATGAGAAAATAAGAGTTCTTAAAGGTATAATGCCAGGTTAGCAACGTGATTTTCAATTAATTACTCGCTACGGCAGTTAAAGTACACGAGGGAGGGTGATGAAAATGAAATTATTGCGGGCAAAACAACTCCATTTGGTTATCATCTGCATACTCTCTGTAAAGGTCATTTTAGGATTTGCAGCTTTGGATGCAAACGCAGCGGCCAAAGTCACCGTGCAAAAGCAACCACAGTATGGCGGAATCTTAAGGGTAGCATATGCCTTTGAAGGTACCTTCATAGGGTATCCTCCAAAGATTACAAATGCATATGGCTATCAAGAGGCGGCTCCGGCAATAGAAAAGCTGTTGGATACAGACAAATCAGGAGCCCTTGTTCCTAAGCTAGCCACCGGTTATAAGCTGAACACGGCGGCCAAGACAATCACCCTTTTTCTCAGAAAAGGTGTGAAGTTCCATGATGGCACAGACTTTGATGCTGAAGCAGTGAGATGGAACTTGGAACAATACATGAAGAATAAATCGCCCGGTACCCCAAAATGGAAATCGGTAGACGTCGTCGACAACTATACAGTTCGCATCAACCTCACTGACTGGGACAGCACTGCCATTATCGCTCTCTCGGAAACTGCCGGCCTTATCATATCGCCAGCGGCGTTCAACAAGAATGGAGAGGCCTGGGCGTCAAACAATCCCGTAGGCACCGGTCCGTTCCAGTTTGTCAGTTGGGTAAAAGATACAAAAGTTGTCTACAAGAAGTTTCCTGGGTACTGGGACAAAGGGAAACCGTATCTTGATGGAGTTGAATGGAATATTATCACTGACGCGAACACGCGGGAAATAAGCTTTAGGACGGGTGAGCAAGACTTACTTTCATGGCCAGAATTGCAGAACCTCGACAAGCTGAGGAAAGATGGCTTCATTGTTGACCGCCATATAGGTCCTCCATTTGGTCTGGCGCTTATTCCTAGCTCTGCTGATAGGGATTCTCCCTGGTCTAAAATCAAAGTGCGTCAAGCAGCTCAGTACGCCATTGATACTGTAGCAATCAATAATACCATATTATACGGGGTGCAGAATCCTTCAAACCAGTTACCCAATAAAGGCAGCTGGGGTTGGAATCCTGATATAGTCGGATATCCATATAACCCCGACAAAGCAAAAAAATTACTTGCAGAAGCCGGCTACCCGAATGGTTTCAAAACTAAGATAATAGCCCGAAAAGATCCTATAAATGATCTAATTTTTACTGCCGTTCAGGGGTATCTCAAAGCGGTTGGCATCGATGCGGAACAAGAGCAGATAACATCGCCTGCTTACGACAGGCTTGCCACCAGCAGCGCATGGGACGGTCTATTACAAAGTGCGCTCGGAAGTTCGTCCGACATTACTCTCGATCTTGTGAAGAGATATATTGGCCCTCCGGAAGGAGCCTGGTTCAAAAGCATGCTGATACCAGATGACTATCGAAAAGCTGTCCTGGATGCAGTACGCGCAACTGATTTCGGAACCAAGAAGAAATCGGTCCGACGCGCCATGAAATTATTCACGGACAAATATTGTCTGACCCTAAATATCTATAGCCAAAATTTCTACTGGGTAGAACGTGTACCAGTCCACAACTACGGCATCAATGAAACGACCAACCAGATGCAATGGACACCGGAATCCACTTGGTTTGAAAAGAAATAGCGTAGCCATTCTGAAAGAGGGTTATGGGGGATGAAGATAAGTTACTAGCCTTAAATAGGTGGGAGGTAGTACATGAACAAGGCTATTGTCATCTATTTTTCACAATCCGGAAATACGAAGAAGATCGCAGAGGCAATACATAAAGGAATAGAGTCCGCCCTTGGGAACTGCGAGTTGAGCAGGCTCAAAGATATTTCTGCGAGAGAGTTGATTCCATACGATATCATCGGCCTGGGGTACCCAGCCTGGTCGAGCAAGGAGCCTCCTAATGTCAGAACCTTTATTAGCCAAATGGTCTCCCTGGAGGGAAAGCATGTCTTTGCCTTCAGCACACACGGAGCCCTTCCATCTGGCTTAGTATCAAGCATTGCTCCGCTCGTGAGACAAAAGGGCATGAAGATGGTAGGCTTCAGGGACTGGTATGGGGGCGTAACGATGCCTCACATCCCAAAACCATATATGACGGATGGACACCCTGACGAGATTGACCTTAAAGAAGCAGAGGGCTTTGGCACACAAATCTCTGAGTTAAGTCAAAGGATCTATCGCGGAGAAAGCCATCTCCTTCCCGTGTTCACGGAAAAAAGTGACCATAAGCTCCACGGCCAACATGTGAAAATGCCGGCGGACCTTGCTGAGGCCCGTCGTCTGACCAAGCTCAGCATGAAGATTAACCAGGAGAAATGCACCCGATGTAATCTCTGCGTTGACAATTGTCCTGTCAATGCAATTGATTTTACAGTGTCCCCGCCCATCTTCAAAACTGACCTTTGCGTTCCGTGCTGGTATTGTGAACAGATCTGCCCCACGGGTGCGATTGAGGTTGACTACGAACTATACGCGAGATTTCACGACAAGTATAATGTAATTGAACTCAACGCGACGTTAGAGACGGCTGAGGCAGAGGGCCGTTTCCGGAGGTTGGTGTCATTCCAAGACATCAAGCTAGATGCTCATTGGTACAAACAGTCAAAGCATCCGCGACTCCTTGTGCCCTGACGATTTCATAGTTCTTTGGCGTTGTATCGCGCAAAAGCAGGCTCTCGGTAGCCCCAATGTATAAGATCAGGTTCTTAGCTCTTTGTGGCGAAATTTTAATAGGTGTATTCATCCTTTTGAACGGCACGAAATACATGGCTAACACAAAGAGATGAAATAGGCACATGAACTTACCTTATGCGCCGCAATCCCGAATCAGTAAAGGCAAGGAAAAGAGGTTCAGACTAACTTAATGTGGCCTCGGTGAACTCTTCGCCCTTTTTGGATGACTCGTTTTGAGAACAACGATAATGGAAAGGAGGAACGTGTTGTGCTGCAAGAATCCGATTTGAGTCGAGAAGAAAACTTGTTCAACAAAACCCGAGCAACCCTCGTAATAAAGAGCCTGGGGAGACGAAACATAGAGGGTTATTACGTGTCAGATCGAACGGAAGCACTCTCTGCTGTCATGGAAATGATTCCTCCCGGGGTAGTAGTGGGCAGAGCAGACTCGGTGACGCTCTTCGACCTGGGAATCATGCCCGCTTTGATCGAACGAAATCAAAACAAGCTCATTGATCCTTTTGAGAAGGATGAGAAAGGTCTTCTTCCTGAAGTTGACCGCAGACGCCAACTTCAACGTGAAGCTTTGCTTTCAGATATATTCCTCACCGGTACAAGTGCGATCACTCTGGATGGAAGGCTGGTCAATATTGACGGGACAGGCAATAGAGTTGCAGCAATGACCTTTGGGCCCAAGAAAGTAGTTGTGGTCGCAGGCACCAATAAGATAGTAAGAAATGTGGAAGAAGGTCTGCAACGCATTCATGGTATCTGTACCCCCATGAATATTATCCGTCACCGCCTGAAACATGGCACTGAAGTGCCCGATGAACCGCCCTGCGTGAAAACAGGTAAATGTGCGGACTGTTACCATGAGTGGAGGATTTGCAGATACACGATGATCATCGAAGGTCAAATGCCTCCCGATAGGAACCGCATCAAAGTTGTATTAGTTGGGGAACCAATGGGGATATAAAGGCACCACCCAGGCACAATGCCACGCGCCCCTGTCTGCTTATCTACATACTCCGCAGGCAGCCTACGCAGAATAGCGTAATGCCTTGAGTTCGGCGACAAATTGGCTTGCGCTTCCCCTCCAGACTCCTCCGTGATAGCAGATCACTGTCTCAACATCGTATGGAACCAACTTATCCAGGGACTTGACTGCTAGGGACGGATCGAAACTTGCAAATTTCGGGAGTGTATGCAGGCTCTTGTTTTCGACACAAAGGGCATCGCCGGCCACCAGTGTCTTGCTCTGCGCGATATAGAGGCAAATATGGCCGGGTGTATGGCCCGGTGTATGAATGACTACAATTCCTCCACAGAAAGGCAATTCCTCACCGTCTTCCAGAGTCCTGTCGACGCTGACCGCGAAATCAAGATAGTCGAGTTTTTGTTGCAGGAAGATAGCTTTCGTCTCCGGAGGATATGGACTGTCAGGGGCTTCGGCCAGAATAACTTTACAAGGTAGGGCCCGTCCTTCGATGTACTGCCGCTCCTCTTGGTGGCTGAGGACCGATGCCTTTTGAGGCAGGTTGGTCAGAACACTACGGAGGCTCCCTGTGTGGTCACGATCATGATGGGTAATAATGATCTTGTCAATATTCTCAAACAACGCCCCGGAGGACGCGACGGACCGTCTGATGGCGGGGATTTGCCCTGGGAATCCAGCATCAACAAGAATTGCTGCCTCACTGTCCCAGATCAAGGTGGGGTAGATCGACGTCTTCATTCCTCCGATCGTGGCGGGTATCTCTAACGCCTCAACGCCTCTTGCTATCATCATGCTTGCCCCTCCTCCACTGTTATCGTGGTATACGGTAATCACATTTTGGTCACGGCTAATCCTGACCTGTCTCCATACATTATACCACCCCTAAAGTCACTTTTCGCCATTTCTATGCGTAATCCAAAGTTTTTGTTAGTATCGTCAATGCAAAATCAGCAACTGAAAGTAATGGCGTTAACTTCGAGGAATCTGGGACCCCATGTGGGGTTTTGTAGGGGTACTCATATTTCATGCAGATAAATTTGTGATGTAAATTTAGGCAATTATAAAACCCGTTGTATAGACGGCCTCTCTTGCCGAGGAGGTGTACCATTCCCGGGCGCATTCATTCTTGGACCACAAAAGATACGATAAAGGAGGGCGAAGAATCCTCGTTATTCTTTGTCAATCCAGGGGTAATAACTTTCCGACAAATAGACGGCAGCCAAAGGATTATGTCCCGTGACCCTGTCTTTCACGGCCAGTACCGTGGTGAGCGCCTTGGCGTATTTAAGAAAAAGAGAATCGTGGCCGACGCAGAGCCCGAGCAGAACGTTGAAGTCGGTGCCTGCGTCATTCACCACAAAGGCCTGAAAAATAGGGTTACACATGGGTTCGAATTCGCCGATATGTATCTTTTCGTCCTGCCTGATGCCGATTTCTTCCTTGGGTACGCCTCCAGCTTTACATCTCACCGACACAACGTTAAAACCATTATTTTCGAGTAGCCGTGCAACGACCTCCGCTTCTTTGTCGAGACCCCCGCAAAATACCAGGCCGAGCTTCTTGTAACCCATCTTGTGGGCGAACTCACAAATTTCTACGATACGCGGCTTCACCGGATGCAATACGTAGGGCCTTTTGTCTCGTCCCGCGTAGCATTCTCCTTCCTGAACCGAGGCGTTCCGTGCAAATTCATGAATATCTTTCTTCCGGTATTCCTTTAAGGCTTGTGCGAGGACGGTTCTTTTCGACACGGTAGGGCAGCCCCTGGCGCTTTTCCCTTTACCTTTTTCGTCTGAGCACGCCTTTTCCTCTCGCAAGCCCGTGCACTTGGCGCATTGCGCTTTAGGTGTTCTCTTCATGACGACGTTGCCTCCCTTAGTGGCTGTTCTCTTTGTCCATAATGGTCCACAATGTCAGAAATGCCAGGTACACCTTGGCGATGTGCGCTATTTTTGGATCCTCGTCTACGACGAGAATGGGATAGAGCATGTTCCAAGTCTACAACACATAATTATTGCATGCAACAGGGCTCATGTTGATTCAAAGGCTGTTGGTTCCTTGTGTAACGAAAGTATTCGAGCGTGGTTGTTTGAAAATCCAGTTGACAAGACCGGCTGTTCGTATGAGAATTGAAACTGCAGCGCCGTTTGAACTAAAAAGGTACCTTATTTCCATGCGTCGGCGCGTTTTCCTGACCATATCATGTCTTTTTTACGGCGGACTTCGAACCGGTTTTCAAGTCAGTTAACACAAAGCTTGAGCCGGCGCAGCGCATATCGCGGGGCAGCTGGCCCCCACGACCCAAACAAAGCCGTAATTCACACAGGCGCTCTTCTGCCTTATAATAGAATTGAATGAATAGGATTTATCTATGAATGTGCTCGTCATTGATCGCTACACCCTCATCAGGCTCTGTATTTTCCTTGGGGTCTTCGTGATCCTTGGGATATGGGAGGCTTGTCTGCCGCGGCGGGTTTTACGGACCCCGAAAACCGTCCGCTGGTTTACCAATCTCTCGCTCACTTTGGTCAATAGTTTGATGCTGCGCCTGCTCTTGCCCCTTCCCGTGGTCGCCCTGGCAGTTTTCGCTCAAGCGAAAAGCTGGGGATTGTTTCATTTGCTCCACATGCCTTCGCTTCTCGTGGGCGCAATTTCCCTGCTACTCCTTGATGTGACCATCTACCTTCAGCATCTCATCTTCCACAAGGTTCCTGTTCTCTGGTATGTCCACGCCATGCATCACACGGATCTCGATATTGATGTAACAACCGGTGTGAGGTTCCATCCCATCGAAATCGTGCTTTCGCTGCTCATCAAGATGGGGGTCACTTTAGCGTTCGGTATATCGCCCGTCATTCTTGTCGCCTTTGAGGTGCTGCTCAACGCTACGTCCATGTTTAACCACGCAAACAGCGCTTTGAGTCCAAAGATAGACTGGACGTTACGTCTTGTTCTGGTTACGCCTGACATGCACCGTGTCCATCACTCGGTGATCATCGGCGAACGCAACAGAAATTTCGGCTTCAACCTTTCCTGGTGGGACCGTTTATTCGGGACCTATAAGGAAAAGCCTGAGGCAGGCCACGAGAGCATGGTGATCGGCCTCGCAAATTTCAGAAACCCAAGCTCTCTTTCGCTCCCCGCACTCATACTTTTGCCGCTCAGTGCCTGGGGAAGACTGTGATCCGGGACCTTACCTTCGGGCGAGCGGGGGCCATGCCGGCTCTCGCTCCTGCCACCATCAGCACGTAAGCACGCGCCTTTGGCAGGGCTTGCACGAACGGGCCACAAACATTATCTTTGGGACATGAGGAGAGGTTTGTATCTAACTACCTGCGGCCTTACGGGAGGTTCTTGATGAGTTCCGGACCGAACCCGCTCAGTGTCCCTATGAAGCTCCTTTTGGGTTTCATCGCCGGTTTTGCGGCCACGTTCATTTTTCATCAGCTGACACTCGCCCTGCTATTTCGAGCCGGGATAGCGCCTTTTGCGCCGTTTTCTATGGCCGTAACGAAGCCCTTCGGAGTGCCCACCGTAATTTCGCTCGCATTCTGGGGCGGCGTCTGGGGAATCCTGTTTGCCCCGATTCACGATAGATTCGCCCACGGAGCCTCGTATTGGCTTATCTCTTTTCTCTTCGGCGCAATTCTTCCCTCAGGCATTGCCCTTATTGTGGTGCTACCGCTCAAGGGGAGACCTATGGGTGGGGGCTGGCATCCACCCTTGCTTTTGACCGCCTTTCTCGTGAACGGTTTCTGGGGCGCAGGCACGGGGCTCATTATAAAGGTTTTGTGTAAGCCGTTTAAGAAATAGAACCAGATGGCCTCCGGGTCTACGTAAATAATCTCATCTTATGCGTGTGCGACGAAAGGGTTAACTATGGAGAACAGATGTGTGCCGAACCCGCCATCTCGATCGTGATCCCCGTTTTGGATGAATCCCAATTGATCAACGACCTGTTGGCGCACATCCATTCGCTTGACGGTAGCAAACGGGCAGAGGTTATTGTTGTGGATGGGGATGGGAGTCGGAGTACGTTGCAGGCGATCGCCGATGTGAACACGATCAAGATCGTAGCTTCGCCGGGGCGAGCTGTACAGATGAACGCAGGGGCCAAAGCATCACGCGGCCGGATTCTCCTTTTTCTTCACGCCGATACCAACCTGCCCGCCTGCGCCCTAAACCGCATCGAAGAGGCCATGGAAAGCGGCGCATACGTGGCCGGCGCTTTTGATCTCGGCATACACGCGGGGGGTTTTCCATTCCGTATTATCGAGCGGGTTGCATCGATGCGTTCTCGTATTACCCGGATCCCCTTCGGCGATCAGGCGATTTTTATCCGCAAAGATTACTTCGAAAGCATCGGCGGCTACGAGGAAATCCCTCTCATGGAGGATGTGGAGATCATGCGGAGGATAAGAAAAAGGGGAGACAGCATCATGTTCGTAAACGAGAAGGTCGATACGTCGCCCCGCAGGTGGGAGAGGGAGGGAGTTGTTCTGTGCACGCTCCGCAACTGGTTTCTCCAAATTCTGTACCTTTCTGGCGTCTCACCGGACAAACTCGGGAAGTTTTACACGCGGCAGTAAAGACAAAGGAGGGTTCGGGCATTATAGTTTCGATAGAAAGGCTTGGCGGGTCTTCTATGAAGGTTGTATCCACGGTCTCAAAAAGTAATGGTAAGCGATGCGTTATCGTCTTTGTCAAGGCGCCGAAGGAGGGCATGGTCAAATCGCGGCTCGCTGCGTTTCTCGGTGAGAAGACCGCTCGCGCGCTCTACCGTTGCTTTGTGGAAGATATCATAGCCACACTTAATCGGGGAGCCCATCCCGTTATCATCTATTTCTCTCCTGCTCGCGCGTTAGCGGAGATAAAGAGTTGGCTCGGCGTGAAGCGTCGTTACGTGCCGCAGACCGGAGATGACCTCGGACAAAGAATGAGGAACGCGTTTCTGGAAATGTTTTCCACGGGTATTGACTCGGTGATCCTTGTGGGTAGCGACATCCCGGATATCACGAAAGAACTTCTGGAAGAGGCTTTTGACTCTCTTGATGATCATGATGTCGTTATAGGGCCGGCCCACGACGGGGGTTACTACCTGATTGGCTTTAATCGGGGCTTCTTTCTTCCCGATGTTTTTGAAGAGATCGAATGGAGCACTCCACACGTCTTTGCAGAGACCACGCGGCGGTTGATCAAGCGAGGCTTACGTGTCCGCGTACTCGATCGGAAGAGAGATATCGATACTGTGGACGATCTGGCGGCTTATTATCGCGATGGAATCAAGAGCGGTTTGAAAGGCTCGGTGACCATGGGATATCTAGACTCCCACCGAGGGGATCTCTCACAGGTGAGGGGCTTCTCACAGGGGGTGACACGTGGCCATGAGCTTAAGGACCGAGTGATACGGGCGACTCCGGTAAGTGGAAAAGAAGGAGGATAAACTATGAATGAATTTGATAAAAGAGTGGGTGGATCGCAGAGCCAGGGACTATTTAGCCGCGCGATCGATATTTTTCAGGTGAATCTCGGTCTCAAATGCAACCAGCAATGCGTGCATTGCCACCACGAAGCGTCTCCTTCGCGTCTCGAACAGATGGAGTGGCAGGTAATGGAACTCATTGTCGCGGCGGCTCAGGGCGCACGATGCCAGTGTGTAGATCTCACGGGCGGCGCTCCCGAACTGAACCCCCATTTTCGTGATTTTGTGGACGCGCTCAGGGGTAAGGACATTCCGGTGCAGGTGCGGACAAATCTCACCGTTTTTTTTGAGCCGACTGCGGAGGGCCTGCCGGAATTCTTGAGAGAGCGCGAAATCAGGCTTGTGGCTTCTTTACCCTGCTATACTGAAGAAAACGTGTGCGCGCAGCGAGGAGAGGGGGTGTACGGGAAAAGCATCGCAGCACTTACGCGCCTTAATGCACTGGGCTACGGACTCGATCCGGCCCTGCCCCTCAATCTTGTATACAACCCCGGCGGGTCGTTCTTGCCTTCTCTTCAGGCTTCCCTTGAGCAAGACTATCGGCGGGAGCTCAATGAGCGTTCTGGCATTCATTTTACAAACCTTTTGACTATCACGAACATGCCTCTCGGAAGGTTCCGGAAGGACCTTTTGAGACGCAACGAGGAATCGCCATATCTCGCCCTCTTGAAGGAGTCTTTTAATCCGGAGACCGTTCCGGGACTCATGTGCCGGAACCAGATCAGCGTGGGCTGGGATGGGACTCTTTATGACTGTGACTTCAATCTTGCCCTT
>Ga0335069_10005411_pt1 | contig 18784 bp, 23 predicted proteins | sample Lox_Sample_11_FD_206714 | JGI IMG/M metagenome (GOLD analysis project Ga0335069, IMG submission 206714) | Soil microbial communities from Loxahatchee National Wildlife Refuge, Florida, United States - Lox_Sample_1.1 | ecosystem: Environmental > Terrestrial > Soil > Wetlands | place: USA... | reverse complement strand
GTCAGATGCAAAAGCTCTTTGTAAACCCGCGGGAAATCCAGGGGCATTTCCTGCAGCCAATCGTTGAAGTAACTGCCGCCGCAGACAGGCAAACCCAAGGCCTCAATGTGGCGGCATTTCTCCGCCAACCGCTGGGTCGTTTGTCTCAACTGATCCGCGTCCATCACCGAAAAAGTGAAATGCTCGATGCGGCTGCCTTTCCAGTAAATGTAACCTTGGTGGTCTCGAGTGACGTGCTCCACACCGGCCAACCAAGGCTTGGTGTATTGGCCGGACGCTACACCATCGTAGAGGCGCTGGAAGGCCTGAACCCCGCGGGCGGTAAGGTGGTTGTTGACGGCCGCCTGCACCAAAGACAAATGGAACGGCTCCAAGTCGTTCCCATCCCGGGTGCGCTCGAGGATTTCGAGGCTTTGCTCGATCAAACTGGGGGCGTTTGTCGTCGTGGCGTTCATATTAAGTGGCGCAAGCCAGAATGCGGTCGTAGCTTTCCTGCTCGGAATTGGTGAGAGCGAACAGGTCCCTAATTCGCGCAATTCCTTCCTGGTCGAGATAGCGCTGAAGCGATGGGACCGCCTTTCCACGGCCGTTCAGGTAGCCCGCTAGGTCGCCGATATTAAAGTCCTCGCTGCTCTCAGCCCAGGCCTTGCGCCCTTCCTCCGTGTTGCCGATCCACTGCTCAATGGCCCGGGTGAGCCGTTGCATGGCCTCGCCCTTCGTGTTTGCAGCCGTGGTGATCTCAACCACCTGAAGGGCATCTACCAGCGTGCCATCGAGGCGGATGAAACAAACCCGGATTTTCTTCATTCCTGCTATTTGTTTGGCGTTTGTTTCCATCGCTCTTCCGTTTGGCGGCGGGACAGGCGGCGATCATGCTGAGCGAGGTCGGTGCACGTTAAGTCCTCGAAGCCCGGTCAGCAGCCTCGATCATCTGGCCCACCGAAAGCGGGTGGGTCAGCGCTTCGTAAGCGGCCTGTATCTTCAGGAACTCCTCGTACTCCCCGCCGAGGTCCGGGCGGGTTCGCTTGACGGCCGCCCGATAAGCCGTTTTGAGCTGCGCCTTGGTGAAGCTGTCTGGCAGATCCAGCACAGCGCGGGGCTGTTCCCGCCCCAGATACCCGACGGTCTGTTTTCGGTATTCCTCGGGCATTTCCGTGCAGAACACCGCTTGATGACGAATACTGACTGCGCTCCCGGAACGTTCCAATCGGGCGCGGTCGAGGCGTATCGCCGGCAGGTGATCCTCCATGAAGCCCTTGACGTCGATGCGGGCCTTGGTCTTCCGGACGATGAAATAAAGCTCATACCAGACATCTCCATTGGGCTTCCGCCATTTTCGGTAAAGGTGTTCGCCAATGCGGTAGGTGGTGCTGGGCTGGATGCTGTGTTGAGGTGTGTCGGTCATAAGTGCAGGCCTGGAGGCGGTTTACTTGGCGAAGCCGGGTTTGGACCGGGCGGGCATGGCGCGCTTCCAATTGCGCCGTGGCCGCCAGACGCTGTTCCTCTCAAAACTCGTCTATGGGTTTGGGCCTCTTGGGCTTGCCCAGGAAGGCCTCAAAGGTGGATGCCCGGTGGATGACGAGTGCCTCCATTCGATGGTTACCATCCTGAAGCGTCCAGGCCCAGGCTTCATGGTAAAGCAACACAAGAGGAGGAAACCGCTCGCCGCGTTTGAGTTGGCCGAGGTATTTGCGCACTCCGCGCCGGTAATGCCCCTTGCGGCAAAACGTCTCCTCGCCTTTGGGAATATCGAGTTTCAGGGTCGCTGGCCCGGCCCAAAGGTAATCATCCGGATCGAAAGGCAGCGCGAAGGCTGTCCCCGGCTTGTGAAAGCTCGAAAACCAGACCCCTGCGCCGCGCCATTCCTGCCAATTCCCGCGGATGCTGCGGGCAGCATCGTGCGCGGTTTCAAACACACGAGTCTTCCGCGTGCTCACAATCACCCCACAATGCGCCCGTTCATGTCCCATTGCTCGCCAATGAGCGAGGCGGCTTTGCGCCGGGAGTTCTGCTGCCGATACCAGTGAGGGGCTTTTTCATGCAACCTCTTCAAGGGCCGGTTGCCCGGTCTCTACCGGCTTTCGTGCTGCCATTCGGGCGCCATTTCAACGCCCAAACCAAATCCTCTTCCGTCACAGGCTTTCCTCTTTGGATTGCCAGCAGTTTGACGAGCTTGACCAGTTGGCGGATGTCCCGGCCCGACAAGTGATGCCGCTGGGCGAATCCCCGGCAGGCTATGTCAGGAAGATCGAGCTTCTGAATTGCGCTCTGAATGCGGAAAAGTTCTCTTCGGTCGTCAGGGTCCGGATAGCTGTAATCAAGGTGAACCAGCGCCCTGGAACTGATGGCGTCGTCGATGGTGGTCCCCTTGTTGGTTGTGAGGAAACAAAGGCCGCTCAGATTTTCCAGCAGCCGCAGGAAAACGCCGACAATTGCGTTTTGAACGATATCATCCGCGCGGGCGCGGACATAGACATCGGCCTCGTTGATCAGCAGGACGGCGTGCCAGCGCCGGGCGCGCAGCAGGGCCTGGCGCAGATTCTCCTCCACTTCCGGGGGACTGATGCCGAGCTGAGAGCACTGCAGCTCATATAGCGGCCGGTGGTTCTGTTCGGCGAATACCTGGGCCGTCAGGGTCTTGCCCAGACCAGGGTCGCCCTTGAGAAGGACCAAGCATCCTCCGGTTTTGCCGGGGACAACATCCCGGTCTTTAAGCTTGAAGGCATGCCGCAGCACCTCAAGCAACCGGCGGGTCTCCTGGGGAAGGACGAGGTAACGGTCAAAATCATCCTCGTATTGATACGGCTTTAGATCGGCGACATGGGTGATGATTTCTGCATGGCCGACAAGATCGTAGGCATAAACCAGTGGATGCTGCGGCATCTCCACTTCCCGCCCTTCTTCAATCCACTGGGAGACGTCTGCAACTTTCTCATCGCCGGTGTCCTTGAGGTTGTGCTGATGATCCATCACTACCAAGCCGGGCAGATCGGGATTCTCGGGCAGGTGGTACGTCTCCGGCTTCCAGCTCCCTTCCGTGTCGCGGCTCTGGACCCAGCCGTTGGCGACAAACTGTTCCCCGGTTTGCGCATGGCATTCCTCGTAAAGCTTCCGGTGCTGGCGGTATGCGCTCAGCAGTTGGTCAGATTCCAAACGCAACCCGGATGCTTCAAGAATCTGCGCAAGGTTCCTGCCGCGCAGATCCCGGTTGTAGAAATCGATGCTGACTTCCTTGCGCTGCCCCAATTGCCAGGCGACTAGGCGCAACCGGACGTGCGGCGCGGAATATCGTCCCCCGTTGTCCTCGCTCACGTTCTCAACTACGTAGGGCAGCCAATGCCGCATCTCGTTGTTGTGAAGAAACACCCAATAATGGGGCAGCTTGCCCAGGCAGAGGATGAGCGCTTCCTTCAGTGCGCCGACGGACTTGATTTTGTTCAGCAACGGGTTTTCCTGAACCTCGATCAAGCTCCGCAACTGGCGCATGAGCCGGCTGATTTCCTTGGAAGGGTTCCGCAGTCTTTGGCAGGCCTCAAACAAGGTGCGCCGGTCCGGCTGCGGCAGAAACTGGTGGCTGACCTCCACAAAGGGTTGCTGGGTCCGCTTGGCGATATCGAGCAGGTCCTTCTTTTCCAGCTTGAGGCCGCGGAACAGTTCCAGTGGGATTTGCAGTTGCATGATGTCCGACTCCTCAGAGAACTTCTCTACCCCTTTGGCCGTGGAGGCGGTTTTCTGCCCCGCCGGGCTTTGGTTGCCTTGAGTACCTGGCTTTCCCGCCACACCCGTTGCCGGGAGCACACGAACAGGCGTTCCCCCTGGTCGGTTTTGGTTCGCTGGCTGTTCCAGTCCACGTCGGTTTCGCCGCCATACTCGACTCGCAGTCTCCGATTTCTGGTGAGGCTGACTTTGGCGCAGGCGGTCCCTTCAACTATCTCCAGCGTTCCAACGATCTCGTTACCTTCTGGCGATACAGCTTTCATTGACTTTAGGTTTCGCCCGGTTCCAGCCTCCTTTCGAGGAACTGCCGGTTCTGCCGCCAAAGTCTGCGCTCAGAGCAGGACCGGGCGGACGAACACGGCTGGGCCCTTCTTGACGAAGGTAAGGCGCACGTCGATCCCTTTGGCGCTGAACGGGAATTGCCCGGTTTGAATCCCGCGGAACAACTCGACCAGTTCCGGCGATGACATCCGGTAGATGTATGGCTGGTCCGGCTCGGTATCTTCAAAGAGAGCCACCGCGCAGGAACTCCCCTTTGCAGCATAGGAGAAGCGGATTCGAGCGGAGAATTCAATGTTCTCCTGCAGCGTGACATTTGCGGGCGCCGACGCGTGACGAGAGACCCCCACGACCCGGATGCCGGTTAGTCTGGGATTCGGTGCGCCGGGGTACCAGTAAAGGGGCTGGAAATACAATCGCCACCCCTTGCTCGGCCTCTTGACGGCATCGTGCATGTCATCTCCGTAAGGCTCTTGGCCTAAAGAACCGCTCTTGATTTTGTCGAAGCCGGCGGCGTCACCTTTCAAAACCGGGCAGAACCGATTTACGCGCTCTGGACCCCGGTTGAGATTTGTTTGGCTGGGCTTACGTAGGCCCGCCATTCCCGGTAAAAGCGCCGGGCGGAAGTTGCCACGAGCCTTCAGGGAGGATGATAGGGTGATTCCAATTCGGACTCATGGCCTCCTCGATGAGTTGGTGATTCTCGCATCCAACGAAAGGTTTCCCGTTGGCCGCCATCTCCTCGATCGATTTGTTCCGGTGGATGGTGACCCCAAACCTGTGCTCGTATTCCGACAGAACTGAAAAACCAACCGGGTCGATTGCCTTGAGAGAGGCCCACTGATTGGGTAGGCCAAAAATGCACCCTCGACAGGAAAGACGGCTCCAGCCGAGCCGGTAGGCCGGATGCGGATTGACGCGGTGCGCCCGTATGATTTCCCACACTAGTTGTTCTCTCCAGGGATGGATCGGTCTCCAGCGATGCACGGTTCTTTTGTTGCTGTGGGTTCGATCCACTTCGAACTCCTGGTAACGGGCGCGGCAGGGGCTTTCTTCAGCCCGCTCACCGCTGATGAACAGGGTCTTTTTCCCTCGAAAGCGCGGTTGGTTGCGCAGCGCGATCACGGCAACATCGATCTTCAGATAGGCCGAGCACCAACGAACGGAGAGATCTGACGAAACCTGCGGGAATCTGAGGCGCGTTCCGGGAGGCCCCTTTCCTCCGGCCTGTCCGATCGAACCACCTGGGTTTTCCCAGCGAACGGGGGCGGTGGGCGTGCTGTCTCTCAACATTTCCTGCTCGAAGCCCCCAATCCTCCAGGAGAAATAGAGAGGAACATCGAAGGCGCGGGCGAAAGCCGCGCAATAAGCCGGTGTGCTCGGCCAATCCATCAGGTGCGAACCCTCGCGACCGTCAATGTCATGGTGCCACAGCTCTATTCGGCTTTTGGGGAAGTTGCATTCGAGCAAATGGAGAAAGGCGGCCGTGGAATCTTTGCCGCCGGAGAACGCAACCACGACATGGTCGTAATCGAGCGGATTGACCACATCTTTTGTTTGGCGGGGTCGTCTGGCTCACGGGATGAATTGAATCTCCTTCACACTTGAGCCGGAGGGGGCGCCAGTCTGGGCAAACTCCTGCTGCAACGCCTCGCGAGTGCCGGGGCTGTTCTTGAGCAATTCGAGTATCAATCCAAGCATGACGCGGGGATCATTGGGCAACTCAATGGTGCATCGCGCCATTTGGCGGCGGGAGTGCTGAGGGGTAAGGATAATCTTATGATCAAAGCTGTCCACGTAGATGCCCACGGTGGTGAATATCCCGTTTCTTCCCAAGCAGCATGTGGTGGTGCCCGGCGGGAATGAAACCAGGCCATTTTGAGAGCTGCTCATGAGTGGTGGTTGGAGATGGCCTCCAAGGCGCTGACAAGCCCCCGCACGTAATCTGGGTGTGTGACGTTGACTCCCGCACAAGCGTGCGCCAGCACCACAGCTTCCACCCCATCAATTGCGGAGTTATGATTGGCTCGGTGTTCCGCCCCAAGACCAGCTTCTGCTTCGGTGATGCGAAGTGTGGATTTGACGGCGCCGCCGCCCCTGCCATCGAGTTGCAAGGAGATGCTGTCAGCAGCGAGATGGAGTTCGATGGTTTTCACGGTTTGTTTGAGGTCCCTGTCGCGCCGGAGTGGACTGGCCTTTCTCGGCCGTCGGATTTGAATACCCTGACTTTGGCTCCCGGGATTGCGTTCCTGTTGCCTCACGTTTGGCCAAGCAGCGCCAAGAGTTCCGCCTCCGAGATGACCGGAATACCCGCCTTTTTAGCTTTTTGCAGTTTACTGGATCCGGAATTCGGATCGGCGGCTACAAGGTGAGTCACCTCTTTGCTGAAGGTGTCGGTGTAATCGTGGCCTTTGGCTCGGATCAATTGCTCGAAGTGACCCTTGGTCCGGGAGAGCGCGCCCGTAATACAAAACCGATAGCCGCTTGGCTTGTTGCCTGACGCCGAGGCGTCTGGACCGATAATTTCCACACCAGCCTCCAGGAACTTTTGGATGAGCGGCTTCAGGGAAAGCAGGTCTTCCTGCAAACGTCGTCCGGTGTTGGGCACTCCCGCTCGGTCGGCCAACCGAACCATTTTGTCGGAAAGCCAATCGTTGAGCGTGTCGAATTCGCCGGGGACGGCGGCTTGAATCAAGGCCACCCGGCGCTTGCCAAGCCCAAAGATGCCCAACGATCCCAAGAACTGGCTGAGCGTTAAACGGCGACGCTTCTCCAATTCGGCCAGGAACTTGTCTGCGCGCCTCTCGCCCCACCGCACGCCGCCGCCGAGCTTGAGCGAAGCCAGTTGATCGTGCCGGTTCTTGAGGGTGTAAAGGTCCGCTGGATCCTTGACCCCCATTTCCTGAATCAGCGATTGGATAAGGCCCTCGCCACTTCCGATGATGTCGAGCGAGGAAAGGAAGCGCTCGATCTTGCCGGAGAGCTTCGCGGAGCATTCCGGGTTAAGGCAGTAGAGCGCAGTGCTCTCCTCCCCTGAAACATTGCTGCGCCGGCCCACTTTGCCCTGGCAGGCAGGGCAACACGCCGGCTCCGGGATGTCGAGAGATTCTGGGGCCTTTGCCGCAACCTCCGTAATTCGGGGGATGATGTCGCCTGCCTTTATGACCCGGGCTTTGTCTCCGATGCCGACGTTGAGATGGCGGATGTTGTCCCAGTTGCAGAGGGTCGCGGAGGTAACAGTTGTGCCCCCGATTTGAACCGGGTCAAACACGGCCGTGGGCACAATGCATCCTGTGTGGCCCACGCTGATGGACACCCGGCGAATGATGGTTTCTGCCCCTTCCGCTTCGAACTTAAGCGCAACCTGGCCCTTGGGCCGCTGATCAGCTTCGCCCAGCCCGAGTTGTTCAGCGATGTTGTCCAGCTTGACGACAATACCGTCTATCCAATAGGGCAGCTTCGGCCGCTCTTGCTGGGTTTTCAGATACCAGTCCCAAACCGCCTCGGCTGTGCCAGTGAAGCTCGGAGCGCACTCAAAGCCCATACCGCGCATGGCTTGAGACTGTTCCGTCTCGGTCATGCAAAGCGGTTGGCCGCTGCTGTCGAATGCGCGGAAGGCGAAGACCTGGAGAAGATCGCTTTGCTGCCCGTTCTTGCGCCGGGCAATGCCCACGCAGCAGTTGCGCGGATTGGAAAGCGCGTCCGGGTCCACCTGGGTTAGCCAGTCCTCCGTCGCCAGGATGACTTCACCGCGCATGAAACCCGTGAACAAATGCCCATCAAGCCGGCATTTAGCCGGGATGCCCCGGAACTTGAGCGCATTGGCGGTGATGTCTTCGCCCGCCAGGCCGTCTCCGCGCGAGATTGCGGCGACCAGCCACCCATCGCGGAACTCAAACGAAAAGGAGCCGCCGTCCATCTTGTAAGAGGCGTGCAGCATTTTGCCCTCCGCGCCAATCCCCTTCACCCACTTCTGGAACTCTGGGCGATTGACGGCCTTGGAGAGCGATCCCATGGGAATCGTGTGCTGCCGCTTCTGGAGATGAGATCCTTGGAGCCGGGCGCCCACTCCTTTAAGGCGCGGGTCGTCTGGTGCCAACTGCGCGAGTTCATCCTTCCACTGGTCATACAGTGCATCCTCGATGAGAGCCTGGCCGCGCGTGTAATAGGCCTCATCGGCTTGGTCGATCAGACGCCTTAACTCGGGAAGTCGTGAATTGGTACTGCCATCGCTATTCATGGTTTATTGTTGGATGAGGTTCTGGATGACGGCCCTCACACCGAGGGCTGCTTGTGGAGATGATTTTCGTTCGCAGCTTTGCCCAGAACGGTTTGAACAGATTCCAGCAAGCGTGCTATTTCGGGAAAAGCGGCGCTGGAGACGGGCGTCCACACGTCCATGGCCAAGTCGTCGCCGTCCAACAGGAAGCGCATCCCGTTCCAGGCATAGATGTACGAAGCGCTCAGTGTCAGTTCATGCCCGAATGAGGCGCTGTACTTGCAATTCCAATCATCCACGACGCTTCGCCACGAACGGTTGGGCGTGTTCTGCTGGTACAACTGGACCAAATCCCGGGCAATGATCTTGGGTGAGGTGCCAAGCCCGTATTCTTTAACCGCGGCCCATTTGTGCAGTTGGTTGAAGCTCGGCGGCCGTGGAATTATACCGAAGCGAGCGCAAGCGGGTTGGAAGACCAGGACCGGACTTCCCGGACCGCGGCCTGTGATGAGGGCGAGTTGGCGTGTCGCCCATCTTGGCCGCAGCCGGGCCGTCAACTGCCGCACCTGAACCAACAGATCCATGACCGCAACCAGTTCCGCCGGGTCCTTGTTCCAGTGGAAACAGATTCTGGGACCGCGATTTGGGCGGATCTCCACGACCGCGCCATAGTAGTAAACGGTCGGGGTGACGGAGAGAATGTAGCCATTCCGCTTCACCACGAGAGAAACCGTGGCGGGGTTCACATGAGGAACGGGGCGTTCGGTGAAGACGATTCGAGCTTTTTGCAAAGCGTCCCTGAGCTTCTCAAGGTCCACGTTTTTCAGTTTGGCCCCAAAAGGTGCCCCTTGCGCCCTACAATGGAGAATATGAAAGTCAAATTGCCGAAACCTGCGCCCGATAATCAGCGCGTGCGCGAAATCCAACAGTGGCTGGGCGCCCATGGTGGCAGCGTCGCCAACGCCTATGTCGTCAACGCCGCCGCCCTGAGCGAGTTGGGGGCTGAACGCGGGGTAATCGAGAAGATCCTCTGGCGCGTGCCGCGGGAAAAGCCGGACATGCAACTCACCGCCGAGGCCATGATGGAAATGCTTACGCCCAAACGGCTGATGCGTGAAGTTCGCAAGCAACTCAAAATCGACAGCAAGGAGGGCTTGGCCCACACCAAGGCATTCGAGCAATCCCGCCGTCAGTTGATTGCCAGCAAGGTTTCCGCCAAGACCCAGAATCGGGAAGCCGTGATTCAGGAGGTGGAGTCCTGGTTTAAGTCGGTCCTGCCGGAAATGCGCGACACCAAAGTCATTCTCCGCGCGACCGAACTGCGTCTCGAGGCCGGCCGCGACATCCATCCGGTATTGCCCCCACTAAACACCACGACCGAGCAGGTTGAGCAATTGAACAAGCGCGAGCCGGGCCGCGTTTACATTGACAAGGACGGAGGCGAACTGCTCTTGCTCAAGCCCGGCGAGCAGGCCATGCTGGACGAGAAGGGATTGCGCATCCAGAACGGGGCGCCAGCCATGCCCGCCCCGGCGATGAGTTAACCGGTTAACCGCCGCCGACATCAAAAGAGATTGTTCCTGAGAGAACGCGCCCAGGAAAGAGCGGGAACAGTAATCTCCGGCGCTCATTTCTCAATCCTGACTAACTTTCAGGCAGGGTCGTTGCCCGGCATGGCTTCTTGGCGCAACAATCGGCCTGGCGCTTAACCAGCGCCGGATTCGGAGCCGAAGCCACGCAGTTCCCCCAGGCAATTGCATTTCCGGGTGGTCCATTCCAGGATTCAGTCATGTCGTGGAATCTTGTGGCCCATCGGGAGATCACTCGGGCTCGTTCGCCATCAGCCCTGTTCTGGTTGCTACGAGGTTGCAAAAAGGACGGCCGCACCTCGGGGAATTCGATGGTCCCCCGCGGTCCTCAACTTCGAACTGCAGTAGTGATGGGCTCCAGAGGCGGCTTAAGGAAGTGCTCGAGCTTGGGCATTATGAATCTGGCCTACACCTCCTCACAGCCGGCGAAAAGCTCGTTCCAATCGCAGCGCAGGGCCGCGCGCAACCGCACGAGCGTTGGCAGGCTCGGAAAATACTCTCCGGCCTCCAAGCTCTGCACGTAGCGCGGGCTCACTTCGACCTTCTCAGCTAACGCTTCCTGAGTCAGCTTGCGCCGCGCCCGCAGGGTGGCGATGTTCTTGCCGAACCGCCTTCGATGAGGGCAAAATTCCGCTTTCTGCGAGGGCATGCCCAGATCGTCCCGAAAACACACCCTCCCAGACACGAGGCGATACCTCGTGTAGAGTTTTTGGTCTAAGCCGCTTAGGTCCTGGTTCTTGCACAGAGCAAGAAATGTAAAGGGATAAGCAAAAAATGTGATGCCTCGTGGATTTCAGACCCCCAAAATCGCCATGTTGGATGTTTGTCTTTAGGCAGGAAAAATCAGTCGATTGAGTTGTCAGGAGAATTCTATATGAGAACCATCAGGAAAGGAATACAAGGAACCATTGGTGCCGCAATTCTAGCCGCGCTAAGTGGGTACGCACAAACTAACTACGTTCTCCAAAGCCCTGTCGCCGCGGCGGACCACACTATTAAGATCAGCTGGAACAGCGAATCCAACGCGATGTTCCAAGTAGAGTCGGCCGATTCATTGACCGATGTTGGGGCGCAAGGACTGCAATGGGTAATCCGGGATGCGGATGTCGGCTCCAAGGGCACTAATGCGGAATGGATGGATGTGGGCGACCCGCAATGGCTGCCGCGCATCTTTCATCCAAGATTTCAACCCCAGCGATTCTACCGCGTAAAGAAGATTGGCCAGGCAATTGCCACTCGACCGACGGTGACGGTGCAGTTATCTCAGGGCGGCGTGGCGCTCCCCGCGGGCACCAATGTCATTAGCGGAGATCTAGACGTCTCCGTGGTTGTGAACCTGGTCGACACGAATCAGGTCATTTCATCCGTAAAGCTCATCGTGGACGGCCAAAAAGTCACCTCCACCGACTACTCTTTCTCTACCTCAATCAATACATGCGAGTGGCCGAACGGCATCCATGAAATCTACGGCATGGCTACGACCGCGATAGAAAACGACATAGGCGAAACGACGCCCGCCAGCGACACCGAGGCCGACGCGGTAACGAATGACGTGCAGGTGGCCATCGGGGTGGCCGACTCTAAATTTTGCGTGTTTTCCAACTACATTTCCCAGTTCTTTGTTGCGGTGCCCTACTTCCAAATCGGCCAAACCCAGGAGATCGTCGCGACTTTTCCCGAGGACTCGTACTGGCGGGTGACCGTGGTTGATTATCAAGACAACCCGGTTCGCCAATTCGATGGCCAAGGCTCATCGGCCTATACGGCATGGGATGGCACAGATGGTTCGGGAAATTCGCTTTCTTACGGGTACTACGATTACATCGTTGACGCCCGCCCCTCGCAGTACGGCCCACTCTCCATCATATCACCCCTTTCCTCTTCATCTTTGCGCGCGGCCCAAACGTCGGTCTCCAGTTCAGTTATAGCCCCGCCGCCAACGGGCTACCAACTGAGAGCGGCGCCTTACAAACAGACGCCTGCGGCCATGCAATTCAGCAGTAACAACATCATCGCGGAAAACATCGTGATTCCCAGCTTGAACCCGACCAATGCGCCCGCAGGCACAAACGACTCAGGCGGACCGCCGTCGCCCATGATGGCGCTCTCGCTTGCGGGCTATCCCACTTCGGCCGAAGAAGCCTTGTCTCGGGGGCTCACTTCGTATTTCGTCGCTCCTCCGCCGATGCCTCCTGTCATCACGAACATCGACGGAAGGCTCCACGCAATCCCGTGGGAGGAAGTCTATGGGCCAGTTCCCCCGATCGAGATTCAAATCCCGGAGAGCGAACAGGAAGCCTTTTTGCAGAAGGCTGCAGGCATAACCCTGATGGACGGACCGCAACCGATGGACAGTTGGCCCGACGCTACGTATGAAACCCGCACGCCGACCCGCACACCGGGGAACCTGTTTTTTGGCTTCGCTGGCTCCGTAGGCATCGGTTACCAGGGCCACCATCCGAAGAAGCCCCCGGTGTTCGGGACTGCGCCCGGCGGAGTGCTCGCCTCAACTCCGCCCTGGGGACCGCTGAAGACTGCCTCGTCGTTGGCTGGGAACTTCTCAGCTAATATGGGTTTTGCGGGCTGGCGAACCAGCTTCCTGAAGGGCGACGATAACCTGAACTCGCTGGATCTGAATCCGGTCATGGGGCCAGGCACTGGGACAGGAACGTTCGCAACCCAATGCCACTTTGGGTTCTTGGTCGGGCACATGACGGCATCTGCCCGCAATGATCCGAACTTCTATGCGACCGTCCCGTACTACCCGGTATATAACTCCGCCCAACCGGGCGCCTACCAGTGGATCGCGACGCCAGACATGGACCTTGGGAATGATGCAGGAAGCGTATTCTCCAAGCTCAAGTGGATGGCCTTCTACGGGTGCCAGAGCTTCAAAGAGCGCGATTACAGCGACCTCTGGACCAAGTTCCTCCTCCCGATGCCCCCGAACCTGCGTCTCATTCTCGGATCTGAGGATGGGGTGTTCATTATGCCCGGCTTTGGGTCTCGTTTTGCGGCCGATCTCAATGGTTGGACCGTGCCAGGCGGCAACCCGATGACCATCTGGGAGGCGTGGTGCGATGCTGCTGGGGTCACCGACACCGCAATGTCGCATACCGGCTGGTACAAGCTCGGTTATCCCATTGGCACTCGTCGCATGACCTGCATCTACCGAGACACCACGCAGGGCGGTAGTTGGAATACCATCAGCGATTCCATTTGGGGCTGGTGGAGCGATATCAGCTACGACTGGTTTGATGTTTCGTTCAATATTCAGCAAGTGTATTAAGAGTACGTGAAACGCGCATTCACGCGAGTCCTTGCAACACTGCTGGTCGCCGCATCAGCGGGGACGTCGGTGTCGGCTGTCGGGCAAACCAATACGTTCGAGATGCCGGCACTTGGCGTGCGGCTTCCAGCAGCCGGTTTCAAGGTCATTAACCAGGTCCCGCGCTCTCGCCTCTCCAAGCTCCCAAAGAACCTTCCAGTATTCAGATATTCGGCGATTCCGCGGGACTTTTCCACGAATGAACTGCAAGGCCTTTTGAATCAGTCGGCCTTTGCTGGAACGAACGTGGGAAGCCTGCTCCGTGGGAGGGCAAGCCTCGCCGCCATGAAGGAGCCGATCCGGTTGGCGACCGCAAACCACATGGATTACTTCTTCGTGGACTCGACGGCTGGCTCCATCAGCTACGCCACCCACGACCTCGGGGTGAACCTGCGAGTCGAAATCCCTGATTACGACTCCATCCCGAATTTCGACGCCATGCTGAGCAAGGTCCTGCACTACGCGGCAGCCTTTGGCGCTAGTACAAACGATCTGGAGCTCAAAGATGATGGCTCGCTGTTCATGCGGAGGACGGACGACAAAACGGTTTCGCGCGGCGGAGCAGTCAAATTCATCAATCGGCGCTCACTGGCGGTCGCCAGGAGCTTGGCTGGCTACCCGTTACTGACGAGCAACCACAAGGTTGAGCTCGCCCTCGGCGTAAAGGGGCGTCTCCTGAAATTCGAGATGATATGGCCGAATCTGGACATCGTGCGGACGAATCGCCTGCTATCGATGGATCAGATGCTGGCAAATATCAAGAAGGGCCAAGTGCTGGCCGATATGCAGACACAATATCCATCGGATGGGGTCGCTGAGGTCGCGCTGAAGGACTATCGTGTGTTCTACTACCTGCCGGAGGCCAGGAACTTTCGCCCGGCGGTGAACCAGGATATTGTGCCGATCATCTCCTTCCATGCTGTCTTTAAGTCCAAGAGCGGAAAGACGGAGGATGGAGGGCTCTTCACGCCCCTGCTCGAGTGATGATGTGGCGCCCCTGGGAATTAAAGAAATTTCGCCGAACAGTGCTTGTCGCTTTTATCCCAGTGCTGTTCGTGTTTTGGTTCCTTACCGCGCCTGCCGGAACAGCTCTGCAGCGAATCTCCTCGGGCGGGAATGGTGGGCCGTTTGCACACTTCGTTTGCAGTTTTACTGACTGGTACGAATCCCCAATGGTTTACGTGGGCAAGATCCCCGCATTGAGGAGGACAAACCAGTCTCTTGCGGATTTCTGGTGTGACCTGCTGGCGGCTCCTGAGACAACCCCCTAACGAAGGACGCCCCTGAGCATCGTTACAGTTGGTGTGCTCATGCACGCCCCTTGTTCCACTGCATCCTGATGCAGCGCTCCCCAAAGAGCTCTCGCCTCGCAATAGAGCTATGGTTCACACTAGTTCCGGGCGGGAGGGAATATCGACGGGACTGGTATAGGTTTTCAGAAAGGCAGGAAAATTGTGTTATTCACGCTGCCGCCGGGATTCTTGGAGCGGCAGGGCTGAGAAGATGTCCGCAGAAGTGGCAAACCAAGCGACCATCTCCGTTCATTTCGGTTTGGCCGTTGCAGCGGGGACAATTCGCCAGGGCTGGTTTTGGCGGCACCCCCAAGATGGCGCCGGGCACAACCGTCTTCATCTTCTCTGCCGCCGGGAATTCCGCCTCCACTCCGGGGCACCGGACCGCAATAAAACTCTCCGCGTTTTCCGGTTTTTCGAGCACGAGCCGTTTGGCCTCGCCGGTTGAAAGCCAGACCACGCATTTCGTGAAGCGACCTTGCGTGCTGTCCAGGAAGACCCCTGCGCGCCACTCCGATTGGAGTGGAAAAATAAAGGGGAGAAAGGCCCGCCAGTGCTTGCCGGCGGCGAATTGCGTGAGGGCTTGCAATTCGGCCCGGTTCAATAAAGCAACCTCCACGTTGCTGGGGCGGGAAAGCATTCGGATTCGAGCGGCATGGCAGCCGCAAAACAAGGCTAGGTCGTTAATCAGGCCCTCAGGATTATCTGCTGGCAGGTCGTACAGGAAATAGTTGGGCATTGAGACCCTCTGGTCTGGTCGAGTCCTCGTCTTTCTGCGAGCGCACCTGATTCTCTGGTTGAGCAGCAGGATTCCCTGGTCACCATCAATCTCGACGCGGAAGTGGATTTTCTCCCTGGGATCGCGTTGCCAGGCGCGTAAGAGCACCCGCGTGAATTCTTCATTGCCGTGCCCTTTAACCTGGAACGTGGCGGGCTGGGAATTCGAGTATTCAGTGTGCATAGGGTGGACTCCCGGTGATCCGGCTTGGCTTGGCGCTCGGCACCTCTCTCACGGACAGGTCTTCGGCCAAGGCCGTTTTGAGCGTTTCTGTAGCTTTCGATCGCGCTTTGGCCCAATTGGGTTCGTGGAAGCTGGCAATCGTCTCGCTTTGTTGACCGTCCTGGTCAAACCAATACACCCATAGCCGGCAGCGGCCATTGGCCCGCTGATAAAGTTCGACTGTCGGAGAGGTGGCTCCGCCGGAATGCAGCGTTGTTCGATTGATGACCGGCGATCTCATGCGTTGGGGTTGGATTCACATCCCGTCCCAAGCGGAAGTCCAACGGCCTCGATCGGGGGATTGCAGATGGTTTCCAGCCAATTCTGCCAGTCATTGAAGCCCAGGCGTTCGAAATCATTGTCGGTGAGCGGTTCCGTCGGCGTCGCCGCGATGAGCCGGTCAACCTCGCCTGAGGAGAGCAACCCTTTCTCCACAATGTATTCCGTGATGCTGCCGGGTTTGGGAGTCGCGCCTCGGCATCCCTTGACCCGTCGCCGCCAAAGCCCTTCGCAAAGAGGAACTCCTTCCCCGCGCGGCCAGCCCTTGGCTTCGGCGTGGTCCAGGTGGCGCTGCCGCGCGCGGGCCTCGAGTACAACGATAATCTGCAGCTCGTTGCGGCCCAGGGTGTCGATTTCAAACGGTTTGATCGCCGGACAGAAGTAGCAACTGGACTTGGGCGGCACGGGCAGGCCGGCGCCGTGGATGGCTTGCACGCAGTCCTCACGAGTCCAGCCCCACTGCTGGAGCGGGAACCAGAGTTCATACTTTTCTTTTTCGTCATTCTGGATGGCGAAGGTCTGGCAGCCGCGTTCAGCCCGGCGTCGTTCATGCGGCGAATCATCAAAGCCAATGGCTTTGAGAATCTTCCCGCCCTCAGCCCACCATTCCCTTGCCCAGGAAAGACCGGAGATGAAGGAGCTAATGGGGGCGATCTTCCATTTCGAACTGCAGGCGTGAAAGCCGTAAGCCAGGCTCGGCAGCGTGCTATTGGTGAGGCAGTTTTCGAGCAACGTTCTGTAGGGCGGCCAATGCTTGTAGTCCTGGGGCTGGTAGCGAACGGTCACCGAGCGGGGAAAGCCTACCGATTCCAGCCAGTCATCAAAGATGGGCCGAAAGGCGTAGGTTTCCGGCCGCTCGGAGCCAACGTCGGCCACAATTATCAATTCTGGCCGAATACCCCGATCCCGCAGGCCGATGAGCATGCCGGTCGAGTCCTGTCCCATCCCCCAGCAGACTACCAGCGGCTGGAGGTTCATTTGGAGATTTTCACCAGGACGGTTCGGATGTCGGTGCCGCTGGCCTTGAAAGCGCCTCCGGGCAGGTCTTCCACCTCATGGTCCAACTCCTCGATCCAGGCACGGAATTCGGCATGCTTGCGGTCCTTGCGGTATTGCCAGGCGGGAGACGTAACCGTAACGAGAATGCCGCCAGGTTTGAGCAGGTCATACATGTGGCGCACATGCTCCACATCCTGCCCGTTGCGGAAGGGCGGGTTGGCGACAATGCGATCGAAGGTGCCCAATTCCCCGTTGCACTGCAGGAAGTCCCTGTAGTGGACACGCTGGGCAAGGTCCTTCAGCTCGACCAGGGATGAATTCAGTTCCACTGCGGTTCGGTGGACCGTTTGAGGCATTTCTTTGAGGATGGCTCCTCTGCCGGCACTGGGTTCCAACACGCTTTGGCCCTCGTGCAGGTCGGCCAAAGCGACCATGCGTCGGGCCAGCTCAGGCGGGGTTTCGTAGAATTGGTAGAGCTTCTGGAAATCAATAACCTCGCCGGCCATGACCGCTTCGTCCACGCGCTCGGCGCACTCGCCTTCGAAAACGTGGGCGCCAATGCTCCGGTTCCATTTGCCGCCGAGCAGTTCAATGATTTTGGCGGTTTGGACGTAGAGTTCCCGGGGCAGTTGGCGCGGCAGATGTAATCGATTTTCCTCGCATCGTGACTGCTTGAGCACCTCAAGAACTTCGTTGGGTATGACCTTTTTCATGCTGTCGTGTTTGGCGGTTGAATCCCGGCTGAAAGCCTGTTGCGGGGCAGGCCACAGGCAGGTTTCAACCGGCTTCAACCGATCTTGCAAGGACCGGAAGGAGAGGAAGGACGAGCAAACCTGCCAATTAACGGCGCGGTCCGGAGAGTGAATTTCCGGTTGCGAACCACCGGCCGCTTCAATGCGTCAGCTTCATGCACGAGGCGGGAGAGTTCTTCGAAGTCCTCCGGCCTGCAGGCCAGTTCCAGCACGTTGACGCCGCTTACGGTATGGCCTTGTTGCAATCCCCAACGGACGCCACTGTTGCTGGTGAAGGTGTCATAGCGGAAGTTCTCCCGGACAAAGAACCGGCGGCCTTCATGTTCGCATTCGGTGATTTGGAATTCCACGCCGGAGTTGTTGGCGCAGTTTCCTTGAAAACGTCGGAACCTGCCTTTGGCCAGGACGCGCAGGCGGTCGGGCATAATCTTCACTACGGTTTGGGGAGCCCCGGGCGGTTGCTCTGGGGAGAAATGCTGTCGCAACGAGCTTTAACCGGCATTCCATCGCGGCGGGCGTGCAAATAATAGGTCGAGTCTGTCCTTCGGCTGCCGAAAACACCGTAGCGCACTGAGGTTCTGAGCACTTTATACCCGGACTTTACCAGGTAACGGGCACGCTGGTTTCGGGCCGTGCGGGCCCTTTGCGCTCCTCCCCACTGATAATCGAAGTAGCTCTCGTGGTACTCGGGCCTCATTTCACGACAGCTTGTTTGGCGAGCTATTTCAGGCGAGACCCTCACCCATTGGAGCAGACTGGCCAATGGTTGCCGGATTCCGCGTCGCGCAAATCTGGTGGTCCAACCTCTGAGGGCGGCACAGCCCGGTGGGCCAAGGTGCGGAGCGCTTCAGAGGGTCAGGAGTTCATGCAGAACTGCGCGAGTCTGACAATGGCGTTCAAGGCGGCCAACGGCACGTTGTAGATGAAGAAGGCAACGACGGCGGATATTATGGAGACGAACAGCGCCAGACCCGATGCCGTGTCGGTGGTGAAGTGCGGATCCCTGGCCCAGTGGTAAAACGGCAGAAGCATCTGAACGGCAAAAAATCCAAAGAACACGACACGCAACGTTTCCAGGCTCACCACCTCCGTCACGGGACATCCGGGCGCATACCAGCCGGCATACCGCTCGACCAGAAAAGTCGAGAGCGTCAGCGTAGAGAGAAATGCGAAGAGCGGCCGGTTCATGCGCAATTCCGGAGCATTGGCTTCGGTCTAGGTGGTTGTGGTGGGAAGGGAGCGCATTGGTCCTGCACCGTTTCCTGGATTTGTCGGAGGACCGCTTCGTAAGACGATTCGTCGGTCTGGATATTCTCGAGCAAACGCAGAA
>Ga0335069_10005410_pt1 | contig 18785 bp, 22 predicted proteins | sample Lox_Sample_11_FD_206714 | JGI IMG/M metagenome (GOLD analysis project Ga0335069, IMG submission 206714) | Soil microbial communities from Loxahatchee National Wildlife Refuge, Florida, United States - Lox_Sample_1.1 | ecosystem: Environmental > Terrestrial > Soil > Wetlands | place: USA... | reverse complement strand
GAGTTGGCGCATTCGCACAAGTTGACGAGATAGTCCTTGGCGGACGGCCACAGCGCCCGGTATTCGTCGGACTTGTAGGTCGACAGACGATAAGGGTCGCGTAATGTATAGGGCAGCATCGTGCGCACGAGCGACAGCGGCGGCGCGGTCACCCATTGCATGAAGAGATAAGCCGCCTCCTCGTTGTTGGAGCCGGCGGCGAGCGCGCGCACGTAGCCGGACGCCATTTCTCCGTTCTTTCCGGGCACGACCGCGTAGCCGACTTTGTCGGCGATGGTCGAGGCGGGAATGAAGTTGATCGCCTTGTCGCGCTGCGCGTAGTTGGACGAGATGCGGCCGGTCGGCGGCCAGGAGAAGATCATCGCCACCTTCCCTTGCAGCCAGGCCGCCCACAAGGCGACGGCGTCGAGGTCGTTGTTGCCGGGGATCGACGCCTTGTTCTGTGCGATCATCTGGGCAAGCGTTGTCTCGCCTTCGGGACCGGCCAGCTGCGCCTTCATCTCCGCGTCGAAGAACTTGCCGCCGTTCGCCCGGAACTGCTGCAGGAAGCTGAACTGGTTGCCCGGGCTCCCGAACTTGCGGAAGTGGCCGGCGCCGTAGATGTTCGGCCCGAGCTGGTCGGTGATGAACTGCGCGACTTGAGAATATTCGTCCCAGGTCGTCGGAACCGCGAGCGGCTTGCCGAACTTCGCCTGGTAGGCGGACTTGAGCTTGGGATCGTCGAAGACGTCCTTGCGATAATAGAGCGCGAACTGGTCGCCGTCGTCGAACACGCCCCAGCGCTTGCCCTTGTAGAGCGTGATCGACTTGTAGAGCGGGTGGTAGTCGTCGAGGTCGGCCTGGTTCATGTATTTCGCTACATAGTCGTCGATCGGGACGATCACCCCGCCGTTGGCGAGGGCGGGAATCCAAGCCGGCTCGATGTCGAGCACGTCGTAGGCGCCGGAATTGGCGATGTGCTCGGCGATCGGCTTCGAGTACTGATCCGGATGGGGCAGTTCGACGACGTTGAAATTGATGCCGGTCAGCGCCTGCCACAAGGGTCCCGAGAAGTTCTTCGGCTCGAGCGCCTGCAGACCCGCCTCGTAGGTAAGATTGAGCGTGATCCCCTTGTCCTTGTACTTCTGCGCCTCCTGAACCGCGCGATACGCCGAGCCGTCGGTCGGACCCTCGGTCGAGGCTTTGACCGCGGCTGCCTGGGCGGCGCCCAGCGGCGTGCTCTTGTCGGCGAGGTCAACCTTCGAAACGTCCGCCGCCGCGGCCCAGGCCTTGGAGCCGGAGGCGGTGTAGCCCAGTCCGGGCAGCATCGCCGCGCCGCCCATGAGCACGAGTCTTGTCAGGAATTCGCGGCGCGAGGTGTCCCCGCGAAGCCAAGCGTCGACCTCCTCGGAGAGTCCGGCATCGAACTCGCGCCGTTCGCGTTCGTCCATCATAAGTCTTTCCTCCCTCAATGCATCGCCGGTCCTCTCGTCGGCCGGTCGCGCCAACTGATTAGCTCACATTGACGCTCTCGAAGCCTCCTCCTCGCGGTCGCTTCCAACTCCGTCTCCGTCGCCAGATTGACTGCTTGCAGCGATCGCCTCGCTGAAGCGGAGACGGCGGATCGAGCGATGCTCGACCTCGTTTTCTACAGCCGCGCCGAAACTCTTATAGTGAGCCGTGTCGAGATGCTCGTCGAAGGCGTCATCATCGTCGTAGATTTCGTAGAGAACGAACCTTCGCGGCTCGTCCGGGTCGACGAGGACGTCGAACCGGCGACAGCCCGGCTCTCCCTCCAGCGATGCGCTTGCATTGGCCGAGATCAGTTCGCGAAACCGATCCACGAACGCCGCCCTCACAAGGAATTCAACGAGCACGACGAGCGGCCGCACGCTTCCTCCTCCTGCCGCGCGGGGCTTTGCCGCGCTCACCTTTCAGGGAATGGTATCCGACGCCCAAAGCCTGTCAACTGCGAGCCCGCATGGGACCTTGAGCGACGAAAGAGGAATGTTTGACAGCCTTGGCGATGGCGTGCAGGCTGCGAAGGTCGAACGCGTTTCTTTCGGCGCCCGCCGCCTCGAGTCCCGGCGTGCGAAACGCGAAATCGAGGTCCAATGCAATCGACGCCGGCGCCGCGTTGTTGCGCAAGGGAGGAAGAAAATGATCGATCCGATCTCGCCAGCCCGTTCGCGTTTTTTCGACTCCCGTCGCGGCTTTTTGAAAGGCGCCGCGGCGGTCGGCGCCGTCGGCGCCTTTCCCGCCCTCATCACGCGGCGGGCCTGGGCCGCCGACAACCCGACAGTCGTAAATTCCATCCGGTCGCTCTCCAATCCGTATCACGCCACCTGGAACAAGGGCGGCGCCGCTTTCGCGAAGTCGGTCGGCGCCGACTATGTGACCCTGGTGACCGAGGGCAACAGCGAGAAAGGGATCGCCGACATCAAGGCGATTCTCGCCAAGACAAAAGGCAACTGCGTCATCAACGTCGATCCGAACGACAGCCCGGACGCGCGGCCGATCGTCGAAGCCTGCAAGGACGCCGGCGCCTACGTCGTGACGCAGTGGAACAAGCCCAAGGATTTGCACCCCTGGGACTTCAACCCCAACTACGTCGCCCACATTTCCTTCAGCGGCGTCCCTTACGGCAAGGCGATGGCGGAGGCGCTCATCAAGGCGATGGGCGGCAAGGGCGGGATCGTGGCGCTCGGCGGCATCGAATCGAACGTGCCGGCGATTGAGCGCAAGGCGGGGCTCATGCAGGCGCTGAAGGCGAACCCCGGCGTCGAACTCCTTGACTTTCAGGTCGCCAACTGGTCGGCGACGGAAGCCTTGCAAAAGACGAACGCCTGGCTCACGCAGTTCGGCGACAAGATCGGAGGGATCTGGGCCGCCAATGACGACATGGGCCTCGCGGCGGTCGAGGCGCTCAGGAGCGATGGCCGAGCCGGCAAGGTGCCGGTGACCGGCATCGACGGCATCAAGCTCGCCGTCGAGGCGATCCAGAAGGGCGAGATGGCCGGCACCGTCGCGTGGGATCCCTACTGGCAGGGCGGCATGGGCCTCTCGATCGGCTATCACGCCAAGACCGGCAAGTTCGACCCCGCGAAGGAGCCGAAGGACCACCGCGAGTTCTACGGCAAGGGGGTCGTCATCACGGCCGACAACGCCAATTCCTACTACGAGAGCAACATCAAAGCCGAGCCCAACCTAGACTGGAACGACATCTGGGGCCGGGTGAACGGCCAGATCCAGTACGACTAGAACGGGGCTGCGGGCGCGACCCGGCGCGCCCGCAAATTCCTTGGGGAGTCGGCGCGTCCCCGCCCAATCCCGATTGAAGTCGCGAAAGGTTGCATCCTGAGCGCGTCGCTGAAAGTTGCCCCTCGGGCCGGCGCGGCCGCCCGTTGGGGCCGCCTGCGCATGGCCGCTTGGGCGCCGGCGATGGTGCTCGCGCTCCTGTGCCTCATCATCGCCGCCGTCAACCGCAACTTTCTCACGTTTGGCAATTTCGTGCGCATGAGCCAGGACGCGGCGATTCCCCTCGTTCTGGGCCTGGGCGAAACCTTCATCATCCTCATGGGATCGATCGACCTTTCGGTCGAGGGGGTGCTGACGCTTGCCGCTGTGATCCTGTCGATGACCGTCCTCAACGGCATGAACAACAACAATCTCGGGGTCTTCGCGGTTCTTCTGGTGCTGGCGGTCGGCGCAGCCGCGGGGTTCGCGAACGGTCTTGTCCATGTCCGCCTGAAAGTGCCGTCCTTCATGGCGACGCTCGGCGCGTGGTTCATCGGCGTCGGCCTCGCCAACGCGATGCTCGGCGGGATGGCGATCCGGATCACCGATCCGTGGATACGCGGATTGGCCATCCAGCGCGTGTTCGGCTTGCCCTGGGGCGTCTGGCTCGCGCTCGTCTGCCTTGGAATCGCGTTCGTCATTCAAAACTACACGCGGCTAGGCCGCTACATCTACGCGCTCGGCGGCGGAGAAGAACTGGCGGCGCTCTCAGGCATCTCTGCGCCTGCGGTTCGCATCGCCGCCTTCACACTCGCCGGCGTCTTCTACGCGATCGGAGGCGTCCTCGCCGCGGCGCAGCTCGGCCTCGGCAACGCCCAGATCGGCGCCGGCCGTCTCTTCACCACTGTGACGGCCGTGGTTGTAGGGGGAACCTCGCTCTCGGGCGGAGCGGGCGGTGTCTTGCAGACCTTCGTCGGCGTCCTCATCGTCTCCGTCTTGTCGAACGGGATGGTGCTCATGGGCGTGCCGCCAAGCGTGCAGATCGGGCTGCAGGGCCTCATGATCATCGGCGCCGTGGCGCTGTCCATCGATCGCAAACGCATGCGGATCGTCAAATGAACGCGCGAGCCGGCGTCGCCTTGTCCACGGTCAAGATTTGCAAGCGCTTCCCGGGCGTCCAGGCGCTCAAGGACGTGTCGATCGAGATCGGGCCTCATGAGGTCGTCGGCCTCATCGGCGAGAACGGGGCCGGCAAATCCACGCTCATGAAAATTTTGAGCGGCGTCTACCAGCCGGACTCGGGCCGGATTTTCATCGGAGGAAATGCGGCGCGCGTCGACAGCGCCGCGGACGCCAACTCTAACGGGATCGGCATGGTGTTCCAGGAGCAATCCCTGCTCCCCAACCTGACGGTCGGCGAAAACATCTATCTCGGCGCCGAGGCGCAGTTCACCAGATTCGGTCTCGTTCGCTGGCGTGATCTCTACGCCGCCGCGGCGCGCCAGTTGGAGAAGGTCAGGGTCGACGTCGATCCTCGCACGCCCGCGGACGAACTGAGTTTCGCCGCCCGTCAGATGGTGGAGCTCGCCAAAGCCCTGACGCTCGAGGAGCACGCGAAAGGCCATCTCGTGATCCTGCTGGACGAGCCGACGTCGGTTCTCGAACGCGCGGAAATCGACATCCTATTCGCCCGCGTGCGCGCGCTGAAATCGCGCGCCTCCTTCCTCTTCGTCTCGCACCGCCTCGACGAGGTCCTGGAACTCGCCGACCGGGTCTATGTCATGAAGGACGGCGAGGTCGTCGCCGAGCTTAAGTCCGCTGACGCGGATGTCGCAAAACTGCACCGGCTCATGGTCGGGAAGACCCTGCAGGCCGACTATTATCTCGAACCTCGGCAGAAGCCGTTTCAAGACCGTGTCGTTCTCGAAGCCGACGGGCTCACGCTCGACAAGGCCTACAGGAATGTCGGCTTCAGCCTCCACGCCGGCGAGATCGTCGGCATCGCAGGCGTCATCGGCTCCGGACGGGAGGAGCTGACCCGGACGCTAGCGGGCTTTGCGCCGCAATCCGCAGGAAAGCTTAGAATTGGCGACCGCCAAGTATTGCTGAGGACGCCCGCCGACGCGGTCGATCACGGCGTCGGTTACATCCCGCGCGAGCGGCGGGTGGAGGGCCTTGTTCTGTTCCTGCCGGTTGCCGTCAACATCACTCTGGCGGATCTGGCGAGCTTGACCCATTACGGACTGATCGACGCTCGCGCAGAGCGGCGGCTGGCGAAAGACTGGGTTGCGCGGCTTAAGATGCGCACTCCGACCATCCACACGCTTTGTCTCAACCTCTCGGGCGGCAATCAGCAGAAGGTCGTCTTGGCGAAATGGCTGAACGCCAAGGCGAGGATCCTCATTCTCGACCACCCCACCCGCGGCCTCGATGTCGGGGCCAAACAGGAAGTCTACGAGCTCATTCGCGCGCTGACCGCGGAAGGCCTCGCCATCGTCCTGACCTCCGATACGCTCGAGGAAACAATCGGGTTGAGTCACACCGTCCTCGTCATGCGGGATGGCGTGGTCACGCACCGGGCGAGCGCGGGCGCGGGCGCCAAGCCGCAGCAAATCGACCTCATCGGACACATGGTCTAGCCATGGCGATGGAAAGCGTGGCGAAAAGTCTTCGCCCTGACAATCTGCGAACGTGGCTGCCGCTTGCGACGCTCATGGCCCTCGTCGTGCTGGTCGGCGTCGCGCAGCCGGGCTTCCTTCAGCCGGGCGCCCTCATCGATCTCGCCAGCGACACCGCGGTTCTTTTCATTTTGGCGACCGGGGTCACGTTCGTCATCATGCTGGGCGGCATTGACCTCTCCATCCAGTCGATGGCTTCGCTCGCGAGCGTCATTGTCGCCCTAACGGTGGCGCGCCTCGGATACGGCGCGTTTGTGCTCGCGATCGCCGTCGGGGCGCTCGCCGGGCTCCTCTCGGGGCTCACCCATGTTCGATTGAAAATTCCCTCCTTCATCGCGACGCTGGCGGCGGGCGGCGTGCTTTTCAGCGCGGCGCTGGTGATCTCGAAGGAACGCTCCATCACCCTGAACGAAAGCGGGCGCGCCTATCTCTCCTGGATCACCGGCGCATGGCTCGGCCTGCCGAACGTCATCGTTGTTGGATTGATCGTGCTTGCAGCCGCGCATGTCGTTCAGGCGCACACCCGGTTCGGCCGCTACAGCGCCGCGATCGGCGCCGGGGAGCCGGCGGCTTACGCGTCCGGCGTCAAGGTGAGCCGGCAAAAGATCTTCGCCTTCGTCCTGTCGTCGGCGTTCGCCGCGCTCGCGGGCGTGATCCTCGCCGGCCGCTTGGCGAGCGGCTCGCCGACCCTCGCCGCAGAAATGTTGCTACCCTCCATCGCCGCCGTCGTGGTGGGAGGGACGGCGATCACGGGCGGCGTCGGCAGCATCTGGCGCACGCTTGTCGGCGCGCTCATCATTTCCGTCGTGCGCATCGGCATGACGTTCTTGGGCGTGAACATCTTCGCCCAGAACATCGTCTTCGGCGCGGTCCTTATCGCCGCCGTCGCCATCACTATCGATCGGACGAAGATCCCGATCGTGAAGTGATTGGGACCCGGGGCTTGCACCGGCCGCGCCCTTCCCAAGAGACGAGTAATTTGGAAGCGCAAGCCCCGGGCAAGCCCGGGAAACGAGGATCGCATCGCCCGCCAAAGGAAGGGCGAAGCGTGTCCGTCTATCTCTTTGAGCTCGCCGCGCAGAAAGCCGAGTGGCTGTCGGCTCGGCAGACCGCGATTGCGAGCAACGTCGCGAACGCTAACACGCCCGGCTATCGGGCGGTCGACGTCGCGCCTTTCGCCGCCGTGCTCGACAACGCGCCGATGGTCATGGCGGCGACGAATCCGGCGCATTTCGACCCCTCCGGCCTCTCACCTGCCGCCTATCGCGAGGTCGAGTCCGACGGTGGCGAAGAGACCCTGTCCGGCAACAACGTGAGCCTCGAGGGGCAGATGGTCGCGCTCGGCGAGGTCGGCCGCGACTTCACCATGACCGCCAACATCCGCCGCGCATTCCACCAGCTCCTTATGTCGGCGCTCAAGTAGCGATGCTCGATCCGCTGCAAACGTCGCTGCGCATCGCCGCCTCGGGCCTCGAGGCGCAATCGGCGCGCCTGCGTGTCGTCTCCGAGAACATTGCGAACGCGCAATCCACGGGGGCCTCTCCAGGCGCCGATCCTTACGCCCGTAAGACCATTTCCTTCGACAGCGAGCTCGACCGCGCGACCGGCGCCAATCTCGTCGCGGTGAAGTCCGTCGGCGTCGATCGGACGCCGTTCAAAATCGAGCGCGATCCCGGCAATCCGGCGGCGGACGAGAAGGGCGACGTCAAGATGCCGAACGTGGACGTGCTCGTGGAGCTCGCCGACATGCGTGAGGCGAACCGCAGCTATGAGGCCGATCTGCAGGTCGCCAAACAGGCGGCCGAAATGCTCACGACGACGGTAAATCTGATGCGGGACGCGTAGGGGCTCGAAAATGGTGATCAACGGCTTGTCTCCCCTGGCGCCCTCGAGCGCCGGTTTGAGCAGCGCGCCGGCGCCGACCGGCGCGTCGCAAACGGGAGGGATTTCGTTCGAAGAGGCGCTCGGAAACGTGTTCGGGACGGCCGTCGGGGCGCTCCAAGCGGGCGAGACGGCGGCCATTCAAGGCATCCAGGGGGCCGCCTCCCCGATGAAGGTCGTCGAGTCGGTGATGGAGGCGCAACGGTCCTTGCAGAGCGTGCTTGCGATCCGGGACAAGATCGTCTCCGCCTGGCAAGAAATCTCGCACATGGCGATCTGACTTGGGCGCGCGGCGTATGCGGAGCGGAGGAACAACACCATGAGAGCGCTGGCGATCGCAGCCACCGGCATGAGCGCCCAGGAACGGAACCTGGAGGTCATCGCCAATAACGTCGCCAACATCAACACGACCGGGTTCAAGCGCTCGCGCGCCGAGTTCACCGACCTCATCTACCAGACCGAGCGCTTGATGGGGGTGTCGAGCCGCGGCCGCGACGCGACCGTGCCCGAAGGCGCGCAGGTCGGCCTTGGCGTGCGGACCGCCGCGATCCGCAGCGTCAATCTGCAGGGCGCGCTCACCAACACCGGCAACGCCTTCGACCTGGCGATCAACGGCCGGGGCTGGTTCGAAGTCACGACCGCCAACGGCGACACCGTCTACACGCGCGACGGCGCGTTCAACACCAACCAGAACGGCCAGCTCGTCACCATGGACGGCTATACGGTGACGCCCTCGATCATCGTGCCGGCCAATGCGACCAACCTCACCATCAGCCAGACCGGCGTCGTCACCGTGACGCTGCCCAACCAGGCGACGCCGCAGCAGCTCGGCCAACTCACCATCGCCAACTTCGTCAACGATGCGGGTCTGAAGGCGGTCGGCGGCAACTATTTCCAGCAAACGGAGGCATCCGGCCAGCCGACCGTTGGTGTTCCGGGCGACTCTGCCTTCGGCGTCCTCCAGCAGGGCTACATCGAGGCGTCCAATGTCGATCCGGTGACCGAAATCACGAACCTCATTTCCGCGCAGAGGGCCTACGAGATGAACTCTAAGGTGATCCAGGCGGCCGACCAGATGTCCGGCACGATCTCCAACATGCGCGCTTGAACGCGATGAGGGCGGCGATGATCCGGCCGCGCGCGGCGATCCTCGCTCTGACGCTCGCGGCGGCGCTCGCCCCGGGGGCGAACGGGCAAGTTGCGGGCGCGCCGACGCCGAAAGCCGTCATCTACCCGGGCGAGGTCATCCGCGACGACATGCTCAATGACGCAACTCAGGAGCTGGCGCGGGACGCAAACGGGCCTTTCGTCGAAAGTCGCGCCATGGTGGTGGGCAAGGTCGCGCGACTCACGCTTCTGCCCGGACATGCGATCCCTTTCGCCGGCGTCTCGAACCGCAAGCTCGTCGCCAACGGCGCCGAGGTGAGGCTCATCTACGCCGAAGGCGGCCTCACAATCGTCACGACCGGGGCCGCCTTGCAGGACGGATCGAGCGGCGACATGGTCCGGGTGCGCAATAGCGACAGCGGCGTCACCGTTTCCGGTATCGTCCAGCCGGACGGGTCGGTGAGCGTCGGCGGCGGGTAATGCGGTCCGTCGTCGCCGCCGTCGCGCTCGCGCTCTGTCTTGCGGCCTCACCTACATGCGCGGCGCGGATCAAGGACATCTCGATCCTGCGCGGGGCGCGCGACAGCCAGCTCGTCGGCTACGGCCTCGTCGTTGGCCTGCAGGGTTCCGGGGACACGTTCCGCAACACGCCCTTCACCGAACAGTCGGTCCAGGGGATGCTCCAGAACCTCGGCCTCGACGTGCGCGGCATCGCGCTGCGTAATCGCAACGTAGCCTCGGTCATCGTCACCGCCGATCTGTCCGCGGGAATCGAGGCCGGCTCCCGGATGGATGTGACCGTATCGGCGCTGGGCGACGCGCCGTCGCTGATGGGCGGCACGCTGCTTCTGACGCAGTTGCAGGGTTCCGACGGCCTCGTCTATGCGAGCGCGCAGGGCGCGGTGGCGGTCACGGGCTTTGAAAGCCACGGGCAAGGCGAGACGCTGTCGCAAGGGGTGCCGACGGCGGGGCGCATTCCCAACGGCGCGATCGTCCAGCACGAGATTCCCCCTGAGCCCGACCAGCTCAGGGCGATGCTGGAGCTCAAGAACCCGGACTACGCGACGGCGGTCAGGATCGTGGACGCCATCAACGGCTTTTCCCAGGCGCGGTTTCGGACCCGCGCGGCCTTCGAGGTGGACAGCCGGACGGTCGAACTCTTTCGTCCGCGCAACATATCCTTCGCCCGCTTCATGGCGGAGGTCGGGGAATTGCAGGTGCAGCCTGACATGGCGGCCCGCGTCGTCCTCGACGCGCGCACGGGAACGGTCGTCGTCGGCCAGGACGTGCAGATATCGACCGTCGCCGTCACCTACGGCACGCTCACCGTGCGCGTGAACGAGCAGCCGCAGGTCTCGCAACCCAACCCCTTCGCCAACGGACGCACCGTGGTGACGCCGAACACGACGATCAAGGCCGAACAGGGTGGCGGCGCCATGTCGATTGTCGGCGGCTCGAGCTTGCGGGCGCTCGTCAACGGCCTCAACCACATCGGCGTCAAGCCGCCGGGGATCATCGCGATCCTGCAGGCGATCAAGACGGCCGGCGCGTTGCAGGCCGACCTCGTCATCCAATAGCGCGACCGGCGAGTCAGCCCAGCGCAAGCCGCCGGCGGGACCATGCAGATAGGATTTGGGGCTGATGCATGCCGCTTTCTTTCCTCCATCGGCCTCTCCTCGGGCTCATGACTGGCGTCGCTCTCGTCATTGGGCCGGCGGCGGCGCAGGACGGGCGCGCGCCCGAGCCGCCGAAGCCGAAGCTGACCGTGGAGAAGCCGGCCGACGCCGAGGCCGCGCGCTACTGCGCCAATGTCGCCCCGTCGATCGCCGAGGCGCGCATCGCCTGGCAGACGAAACGGCTGGCTGAACTCGACGCCCAACTCCGCCAGCGCATCGCCGACCTCGAAAAGGCCGAGGCGTCGGCGCGCGCGTGGGTCGCCAAGCGAGACACGGTCATGAAATCCGCCTCCGACGAGGTCGTCGCGATCTACTCGCGGATGCAGCCTGAGAACGCCGCCCGGCAACTCAGCGCGATGGACGAGAAGATGGCGGCAGCGATCCTCACGCGGCTGAAGCCCGGCGCCGCGGGCGCCATTCTCGACGAGATGGAGGCCGACCGCGCGAGCCGGCTCGCCGGTCTCGTTGCGGCGCGCGACGACAAGAAGTCTTAAATGGGGCGGATCGCGCGGGCCGTCCCGCTCCTCGCCTCGCTGTTTCTCTCCGGCTGCTGGAACAGCCCGAACGAGTTTATGCGCGAACCCATCTTCTCTCCCGTCGGCGCCGGCCTCGTTTCGGAGGAAACGGCCGCGATCCAAACGGCGCATGGGGCCGCGCCGGCGTTCTCGCCGCCCACGCCGTCGCTCTACACTGAGCCGCGCGTTTCCCATGTCGGCGACATCGTCACCGTGCTCATCTCGATGAACGACAAGGCGACGCTCGGAAATTCCTCGGGGCGCTCGCTGTCGACCAAGGACGGCGTCGCGATCGACTACGGATTCAACAACGGCTCCTCTTCGTCATCCTCGAGTCAGCCAGCCAAGATCCTTGGCGACCTGTCTTCGACCGCGTCCACGCAAGGGCAGGGAAACATCGACCGCTCGGAGCAGATTCAGGTCTCGGTCGCGGCGGTCGTCACCCGCGTCCTGCCGAATGGCAATCTCGTCATCTCGGGATCGCAGGAGGTGCGGGTCAACTACGAACTTCGCCAGCTCACCGTCGCGGGCATCGTGCGGCCGCTCGACATCTCTCTCAACAACACCGTCGCTTACGACCATATCGCCGAGGCGCGCATCTCCTACGGCGGGCGCGGGCGCCAGAGCGACGTTCAGCAGCCCGCCTGGGGACAACAGATCTATGACGCCCTCAAGCCGTTCTGAATCGAAACCTGCGAGGCGCGCGGATGGCTGACGCCGCGCTCGCCAAGAGCCTGCCGGCGGCGCCGGGGCCGAAGCGGGCGGGGTCGCTCGCCGAGCTTGCGGTCGTCGTTCTCATCGGTGCCGTCGTCGGCGTCGGCTTTGAGGCGGCATGGCCGCCCGTGGCAAGCGCGGATAAGCCCGCCGCCAGCGCGCCGCCCGCCGAGCCGTCGATAGTCTATGACCTGCCCCCGATCGTCACCAACCTCGGCTCGCCGCAGGACGTCTGGATAAGGCTCGAAGGCTCGATTGTCTTCGATCCGAAGACGGCGCCGCATCCCGAGGCGCTCGCCGCCGAGATCGGGACGGACATTCTTGCTTATCTGCGGACGGTCTCCCTCAAGCAGGTCGAGGGGCCGATCGGCCTCGAAGCGATCCGCGAGGACCTCAACGACCGCGCCGCCGTCCGTAGCCGAGGCGCTGTGCGCGAATTCGTCATCCGCACGCTGGTGGTGCAGTGAAGCGCCCCCTCCGCACGGCGCTCGCGACGCTCGCGGCCCTGTCGCCGGCCCATGCGCAAACCGCTGACCTCGGGGCGTTGCTGCCGGCGCAAGGCGCGTCCGCGAGCGGGCGCATCATCGAGCTCGTGGCGCTCATCACCGTTTTGTCGGTGGCGCCGGGCCTGCTCATCATGGTGACGAGCTTCACCCGCTTCATCATCGCCTTGTCCTTCCTGCGGTCGGGTCTCGGCGTCCAGAGCGCTCCGGCCAATCTCGTGCTCATTAGCCTTGCGCTGTTCATGACGTTTTTCGTCATGGCGCCGACCTTCGACCGCGCCTGGCAGACCGGTCTCAAGCCTCTGCTCGACAACAAGATTGGCCAGGAGGAGGCGCTGGCCGCGGTCGCCGAGCCGTTCCGCGAGTTCATGCTCTCGCAGGTCCGGGAGAAGGACATCGCGCTCTTCGAGAGTCTGTCGAAGGGCCGCTTCGACGCGGGGAAGCGGGACAGGGTCGACCTGCGGCTCCTAATCCCGGCCTATATGATCTCTGAGCTGCGGCGCGGCTTTGAGATCGGCTTCCTCATCGCCCTGCCTTTCCTCGTCATCGACATGATCGTCGCCACGCTCACAATGTCGATGGGCATGATGATGCTGCCGCCGTCGCTGATCGCGCTTCCCGTCAAAATCCTGTTTTTCGTCTTGATCGACGGCTGGAATCTGCTCGTCGGCAGTCTCGTTCGTTCCACATCCTGACTTCGCCAGTCCGGCGCAAGCCGCCGAGGGTTAAAATTGAGCGCAGCGTAAAGGAGTTCCCATGTCCATCTTGAACGCCAGCGTCTCCGGCATGCTCGCCGATTCCAACTGGCTGTCGTCGATTTCGCAGAACGTCGCCAACGCCAACACGACCGGGTACAAGACAGTCGAAACCGACTTCTCCACGCTCGTCGACCAGGTTTCGAGCGCGTCCGCGGATTTCGGCGGCGTCATGACGCGCGTGCGCTCGCTGAACACCATGCAGGGCAACGTGGCGTCGACGAGCACGGCGACCAACCTCGCCGTTCAGGGATCGGGCTTCTTCGTCGTCTCCGATTCGAGCGGCGCGCTCTACCTGACGCGCAACGGCTCATTCGCCCCCGACGCGTCCGGCAATCTCGTCAACAGCGCCGGCTATTATCTCATGGGCGCCCCCGCGAACGGCAGCCCCACGCCCGCCAATTCCTTAAGCGGACTCACCAAAGTCAACGTCATCGGCGCCGGCGCGACAGCGACGCCGACGACCGCCGGCTCCATCACGGCGAACCTGCCCGCAACCGCCGCGGCGATCCCGACCGCCAACCTGCCGTCGGCAAACACCGCGAGTTCGACCTATACCGCGGCGACGTCGCTCGTCGTCTATGACAACCTCGGCGGGTCGCACACGATCAACCTTTATTTCGCCAACACGGGCGCGGGAACCTGGGAGGTGGACGCGTTCGACGCCTCGGCCGCGGCGCCCAACGGCGGCTTTCCCTATTCGTCCGGCCCGCTCGCGACCGGGACCTTGACCTTCGACCCCTCGACCGGCGCGCTCACGTCGGGCGGAACCTTGTCCATCGCCGTTCCGAACGGCGCCACGATGAACCTCGACCTCAGCAACCTCACGCAGTTCGCCACGAGCTTCGGCGTGACGGCGGCGACCGCCAACGGCAACGCGCCCGCGAGCGTTCAGGGCGTTTCGATCTCGTCGGGCGGGACCCTCTCGCTCAACTATTCCAATGGAACCTCGAGCGCGGCGTACGATATCCCGCTCGCCAATGTCGAGAGTCCGGACAACCTCATCTCGGTCAGCGGCAACGCCTTCACGGCGAACACGGATTCAGGTCCCGTCTTTCTCGGAACGCCCAACTCCGGGAGCTTCGGTGCCATAAACTCTGGCGCGCTCGAAAGCTCGACCGTGGATCTGGCGACCGAGCTCACCGCGATGATCGAGGCGCAAAGCGCCTATGAGGCGAACTCCAAAGTCTTCCAGACGGGCGCGACGATCCTCGACGTGCTCAACGGGCTGAAGCCGTGACAGTTGAAAAGTGAACGGCGCCATGAGCCTCTCGGCCGCATTCAACATCATCAGCTCTTCCTTCGCCGCCAACGCGGCGCAGACGGCGGTCGTCTCCAAGAACATCGCGAACGTCAACGCGCCGGGCTACTCGCGCGAGATCGCCAACGTCGTCACCAATTCCTATGGCGGCGCCGACGTCGCTTCGATCACCCGGATCGCGAATGCGGCGCTCTCCGAGCAGGCTGCAGCCTCCACGGCGGCGGCCGCCGCCCAGCAGGCGATTTCCGCCGGGCTCTCGACGCTCGCCCAGACGGTCAGCGACAGCGCCTTGGCGTCGTCAACCTCCGGCGCTTATCAGAATGGCGCCTCGCCCGCGGCGATGCTGGGCAACCTTCAGAGCGCGCTCGCCGCTTACGAGGCGTCGCCGAGCTCGACCGCTTCGGCCGACGCGGCGGTGACGGCGGCGTCCAGCCTCGCCGCGTCGCTCAACGCTGGCAGCGCCGCCGTCAGCCAAGTGCGCGGAAAGGCCGACGGAGACATGGCCTCTTCGGTCAAGACGATCAACGCGCTGCTGAGCCAGTTCAAAGCCGCCAACGACGCGGTCGTCAGCGGCCTTGCGACCGGGGCCAATGTCGCGAGCGCCGAGGATTCGCGGGATTCGATCGTTGGCCAGTTGTCGCAACAGATCGGCGTCTCGACCACCGTCGCCGCCAACGGCTCGATGTCGATCTACGCCGACAACGGCGTGACCCTATTCCAGGACACAGCCCGCACCGTGGCGTTCACCCCGACCGCGACGCTCGTCACCGGAACCAGCGGCGCAGCGGTTACGGTGGATGGCGTGCCCATCACGGGCTCAGGTTCGCCCAATCCCATCCGATCAGGCGCGCTCGCCGGCTACGCCGCGCTCCGCGACAGTCTTGCGCCGCAATACCAGGCGCAGCTCGACCAGATCGCGGCCGGCCTCATCAACGCGTTTGCGGAAGCCGACCAGTCGCCGTCGCCGACCCTGCCGTCCCTGCCGGGCCTTTTCACCGCGCCGGGCTTGACCAGCTTGCCCTCGATGTCCGCGGCGACGGGTCTGGCGGCCTCGATCAAGGTCAATCCGAGCGTCGATCCTTCCCAAGGCGGCGACGCGACGCTCTTGCGCGATGGCGGCATTTCCTCGTCCAACCCCGCCTATGTCTATAATCCGACCGGGGCGGCGAGCTACACCGGCCGCATCCAAGAGCTCATGGACCAGGTGAGCGCGGCCCAGAGCTTCGAGCCCTCGGCCGGCCTCGCGACGTCGGCCAGTCTGACGGATTACACGAACGCCTCCGTCAGCTGGCTGCAGGGCGAGAACCAGAGGGCGAGCGATGCGGCGGCTTATGAGAATGCAGTCGCCACGCAGGCGCAATCCGCGCTCTCGAATGCGACCGGAGTCAATCTCGACGCCGAGATGACCAACATGCTGGCGCTCGAGAACGCCTATGCGTCCTCGGCCAAACTCCTCACCACCGTCAACGCCATGTACTCCGCTCTCCTCAACGCCGCATGACGATGAGCGCCAATTTCGTCTCGACCCCTTCGCTGGCGATGAGCCTCGTTCTGCCGGTGCAGCAGGCGCAAGCGTCGCTCGCGAGCGCCACGACGGAGGAATCGACCGGCCAGTACGCCGACCTCGGGCTTATGCTCGGCGACCAATCGGGCTACGAACTGTCGCTCAAAGAGCAGGTCGGCCTGCTCCAGGCGCTGACCTCCGCCAACGGCGTCGTCTCGACCAACATGGCGACGGCCGACGCCGCGCTAACCGCTATCGCACAGGGCGCGCAGACGACGATGCAAAGTCTCGCCGGGTGGACCCCGTCCGGCGCCAGCTCGGGCCCGAACCTTCAGACCATGGGCGCGAACGGGCTGCAAAGCCTCATCGCGTCGGCCAACGCGACGTCGGGGGGCGGCTACGTGTTCGGCGGGATCAATTCGTCCGTTCGGCCGCTCGCGGACTATTTCTCGACGCCGCCGTCGGCGGCCAAGACCGCGGTCGATCAGGCGTTCCAGAGCGCCTTCGGCGTCCTGCGGACCGACCCGGCCGCCGCGAGCATCTCCGCCTCGGCGATGCAGAGCTTCCTTGCCGGGCCGTTCGCCGCGCTCTTCTCGGACCCGGCCTGGACGTCGAACTGGTCGTCGGCGTCGAGCACGAACGTCACGGCCGAGATCACGCCGGGACAGACGGCGACTGTCTCGACTAACGTCAACCAGCCCGCGTTCCAGGGGCTCGCGCAAGCCTATACGATGCTCGCCGAGTTCGGCGGCTCGCAGCTGAGCCCGACGGCCCAGCAGGCGGTCGCTTCCCAGGCCGGCTCGCTCATCGCCGCGGCCAACGCCTCGCTCACCGATACGCACGCGGCGCTCGGGGCGGCGCAGAGCGCGGTTGCGGACGCCAACGGCGCAATGAGCTCGCAGATCTCGATCCTTGCGAAGCAGGTCAACGCGCTCGACTCGGTCGATCCAGCCGCGACCGCGGCCCGCATCAACAGCTTAACGACCCAAATCCAGATGGCCTACGAGCTGACCGCGCGACTGCAGCAGCTCAATCTCGCGCAATACCTCCCCGTCGCATGAGAGATCGCGATGTACGAATTCGCCTATAATGAAGTGATCGAGGACTCGCGTCAGACCCTGCGGGCGCGCGAGCGCGAAGCGATGGACCGCGTCATCGGCTTGCTGCGCGACGCGCAGGAGAAAGGGCCGCTTTCGCGCGAGCGGGTCAACGCGCTCTTCTACCTCAGGAAGCTGTGGACGATCTTCCTCGACGACCTCAACCACCCGCACAACGAACTCTCGGAGCAGCTGCGCGCCGGGCTCATCTCGATCGGCATCTGGATGATGAAGGAGATCGAGCGCGCCCGGTCGGGAGGGAACGGCGACCTCACGCCGATGATCGAGATCAACGAGATCATCCGCGACGGGCTGAGGTAGGGCCGCCCATGAACATCACGCTGCGCGCCGGCGAGCGGCTCTTCATCAACGGCGCGGTCATCCGCATCGACCGCAAGGCGACGATCGAGCTTCTCAACGATGTGACCTTCCTGCTCGAGAACCACGTCATGCAGGCCAAGGACGCAACGACGCTCACCCGGCAGATCTATTTCGCCGTCCAGGTCATGCTGATGGACCCCTCGGCGCAGCCAACCGCGGCGCCGCTCGCAAGCTCGCTCATCCAGACCGCGCTCTCCGCCTATAGGACGCCCGAGATCGTCGCTGGCCTGCGCGGCGTCGCCCAGTCGCTCGGGCGCGGCCGCAACTTCGAGGCGATGAAGGCGTTGCGCGCGCTGTTTTCCCTTGAAGACGCCGAGCTTCACGCATCCAAAGCCAGCGCCGCCTGAAGGAGCAGCAAAAAATGACCGTCGCCCCCCTCACGACCGCAGCAGCCCCGGCCGCCGCCGCGACCGCGTCGTCCCCCTCGCCCGCGGCCAAGCTCAATTACAACGACTTCTTGACCCTCCTCATGGCGGAGATGAAGAACCAGGACCCGACCCAGCCCATGGACCCCTCGCAGATGGTCTCGCAGCTGGCGACTGTCTCCGAGGTCGGCCAGAGCGTGCAGATGAACGCCAATCTGGCGTCGCTCTTGACCTCGAATTCGCTCGCCCAAGCCGAGGGCCTCATCGGCCGGACAATCTCTTCCCCCGACGGCTCGACCTCAGGCCAGGTGACGTCGGTCAGCGTGACGAGCGCCGGCGCGGTCGCGACCCTCGCCAACGGCGCGACCGTCCCGCTCGCCGACGGGGCGACCGTGCAATGAACGAAGCCGACGCGGTCGATCTCGTCCAGTCGGCGATCTGGATGGTCGTCGTCGGCGCGGGGCCGGCGGTCGGCGCGGCGATGGCGGTCGGCATCGCTATCGCGCTCATTCAGGCGCTGACTCAGATCCAGGAGATGACGCTCACCTTCGTGCCGAAGATGATCGCCGTCTTCCTCGCCGCTTCCCTCACCGCCTCGTTCGTCGGCGGCAAGTTCGCCGCCTTCACCGACGAACTCTACGGGCGGATCGAGCGGGGCTATTGAGCGGCGCGGCCCGCCGCGGGCAGAGGGTAAAGTGATCTTCGGAAAAAATACCACTGCCACCATGAAGGTGATAACGCTAACCAGCGAAGCTGGCGATCTCGTTGGAAAAACTGACTTCCGAGTTGGACTTCCTAGCACAGTTAAAGTCCCGGACATCGGACAGGCAATGAACGATCTTCAAACGAGTTAGCAAACACAGTATATACACGTGTGCTTTACGTTAGAATTTAGCGACATTCCACAAAAGACGCTCATCGTCTTAGCTAATTCACATATATCATGGCGTCCATCGCCGCCCAACCCAAATTTATTTAATCGCTCTGCAAGAATTTGCAGCCAGAGAGGCGTTAACTGCAAGATTACGTTCTGGGAGATATCGCCCGCGGTTTGCAGCATAACATTGAGCACATCTAGTTTCGCAGAAACTATTCCAACAAGTTGCCATGTTGGTCTAGTAAGGGCCCCTGA
>Ga0335069_10005408_pt1 | contig 18787 bp, 17 predicted proteins | sample Lox_Sample_11_FD_206714 | JGI IMG/M metagenome (GOLD analysis project Ga0335069, IMG submission 206714) | Soil microbial communities from Loxahatchee National Wildlife Refuge, Florida, United States - Lox_Sample_1.1 | ecosystem: Environmental > Terrestrial > Soil > Wetlands | place: USA... | reverse complement strand
TCACGCCCTAGGCCACGGCGCGATTGCCGGTGCGGCGCTCGATGCGTTCAATCAGGAACCCTTGCCGTCGGATCATCCGTTCTGGTCATTGCCCAATCTGGTGCTCACGCCGCACGTCTCCGGCTATACACCACAGTACTTCCAGAAAATGCTGGCACTCTTCGAGGACAACCTCGACCGCTTCATACACGGTCGTCCCCTACGCAACATGGTCGACAAGCAGCTGGGCTATGCGCGACCGGGGGAGCAGACGGAGTGAAGAGCGCCTCTTCTTGCGCCGCCGCGTCTTTGCGTTAATCTCCTCGTACTCAGCTCTGCGTTAGTGAAGGGAGTAACGAATGTCCGACCGCGTGATCGTGTCCAAACAAGACGGCGTCGCCGATGTGCGCATGAACCGTCCGGATAAGTTGAACGCTCTCGACCAGGCGATGTTCGAGGGCTTGGTAGAAACCGGCAAGGCGCTGGCGGCGGACACCTCGCTGCGCGCGGTCGTGTTGTCGGGAGAAGGGCGGGCGTTCTGTGCCGGCCTCGACTTCGCCAGTTTCATGGGCATGGCGCAGGCGGAGCGGCCGGCGCGCACCCTACTCGACCGCGGCGAAAGCATCGCCAACTTCGCACAGCAAGCGGCGTGGGTCTGGACCGAGCTGCCGGTGCCGGTGATCGCCGCGGTGCACGGCGTCGCCTTCGGTGGCGGATTGCAGGTGGCGCTCGGCGCCGACATCCGTATCGTCGCACCCGACGCGCAGTTCTCGGTGATGGAAATCAAGTGGGGTCTGATTCCCGACATGAGCGGCACGCAGACGCTGCGTCACCTTGTGCGCCTGGACGTTGCGAAGGAGTTGACGTTCACCGGTCGCATCGTGCGCGGCAGTGAGGCGGTGACGCTCGGGCTAGCGACGCGCACGAGCGAGAACCCGCGTGAAGACGCGCTAGCGCTCGCCCGCGAGATCGCCGGCAAGTCGCCCGACGCGATCCGCGCTGGGAAGAAGCTCCTGAACGGCGCCAATCTGGTCAGCGTCGGTGAAGGCTTGCGGATGGAAGAAAGCCTGCAGCGTAGCCTGATCGGTGGAGCGAATCAGCTCGAGGCGGTGCAAGCCAACATGCAGAAACGGGTACCGCAGTTTCGCGACCCGCACTAGCTACGCGCTGAAGAAGCGCCGCGGGTTGTCGATCAACATTGCGTCGATCTTCGCCTGTGACACGCCGGCCTCGCGTAACGCCGGGACGATGTTCTTGAAGACGTGCGTGGGATTCCAGTTGGGGATCATTTCCGCCGGGACAGCGAGGGGGCGGCCGCGCCAGCACCAGACCGAATCATGCGACAACACGATCTGTTTCTCGAAGCCGATGCCGAGCAGGCCGATCAACGCGGCCTTGCGCAGGCGGTCCGGCTGGAGGATGTCTAACCCGAAGCGATCGAAACCCAGCAGGCAGCCGCGGTCGAGCATGTCGACGTGGTAGCGCAGGTCGGCGCTGCCGCAGGAGTGGCCGATGATCACGCGTTTCAGGTCGACACCTTCGGCAGCGAAGATGTCGAGCTGCTCGCGGCCCATCGTACCCTCGTCGGTGTGCGTGGTGATACGCGTTCCGGTAGCCTTCGAGGTGCGAGCCGCGGCGCGTAAGATCATTTCCTCGTAAGGCGAGATGCGATGTGCCTGCGTTGCGACCTTGAGGATGCCTGCCTTGATGCCGCTGCGGCCGATGCCGTCGGTGATCTCCTTGGTGAATGTCTCAGTCATCTCACTCACCGCGTCACCGAACTGACCACGGAACTTGAAATAGGGGGCGGCACCCTGGTCCTCTTTGTACAATCCGGTGGCGCAGATGATGTGCACGCCGCTCGCTTGGGAGACCTCAGCCATGAACTCCGCATCACGTGCGAGGTCGATTGGGCATGGGTCGAGGAACGTGCGCAAGCCGAGCGACTTCAACTCCTGCATGCGATCGACACACATCTTCAATACGTCGCGCCGTTGGAACGGTGGGGCTGCCGTGTCGGCATCCCAGCCCGGCCAACCAATGAGGAGATGCTCGTGCATCAGGGTGGTGCCGAGGTCGTCGGGCTTGCAAGGACCGAGAACGGTGTTGATCGTCGCCATGAGCGCTCCTCCACGGATCAGTGATTCAGTGGGTCACCAACTCATTGGCACTATTGGAGCATCGACTCAATGAGCCGTCGTCAATTTTCGCCACGCGTGATGCGAAAATCGGTAAACTCTCCTCGGTGGTCCAACCAGCGCTCTTCGACGTTGGTTACCAGCGCGCCGGGCGGTCCGCCGTGGCACCATGTGATCAGCCGCTGCAACTGCGCGTGGTCGCCTTCCGCAACCATCTCGACCGCGCCGTCGTGCGTGTTGCGGACCCAGCCCGTCACGCCGAGGCGCCGTGCTTCGTCCATCGCCGAGTAGCGGAACCCGACGCCTTGGACGCGGCCGCTGATGCGGAGCCAGGCGCGTGCGTGCTGGCGTTGCGCGTCATTCATCGAGCAACCGCCGCAGGCCGTGCTCGTCGAGCGTTGTGATGCCGAGCTTGCGGGCCTTATCGAGCTTCGACCCTGCCTCCTCGCCAACGACCACGAAGTCGGTACTCTTGCTGACACTCGACGTCACCCGCCCGCCATGCGCTTCGATGTCGCGGGCGACTGCATCGCGCGGTACGGACAAGGCGCCGGTGAGGACGAATGTTTTGCCGGCCAGCTTGCCGGAGCGGGCGCGCCGCTCGACCGCCGGACGCACCCCCGCTTCGATGAGGCGCCAGATCACCGTGTGGTTCTGTTCGAGTGCGAAGAAGGCGCGAATCTCGCGTGCCGTTTCCGGACCGACGTCGCGCACGCTCAACAGCTCATCCTCGGTCGCTTGCGCCAGCGCTTCGATGCTACCGAAGTGGTCGGCCAAGACCTCGGCCATGTGCTCGCCGACCTGCGGGATCCCGAGGCCATTGATGAAGCGCGCCAGGGTCGTGTGCTTGCTGCCCGCAATGGCGTCGAGGATGTTCTGCGCCGACTTATCGGCCATGCGCTCGAGGTCCACCAAGGATTGTTTCGTGAGGTCGTACAGATCGGCGACGTTCCTCACCAATCCCGTGTCGATCAGTTGTGCGACCAGTTTCTCGCCGAGGCCGTCGATGTTGAGCGCATGCTTCGACGCGAAGTGGCGAACCGACTCGCGCAGCTTCGCCGGGCAGCTCATGCCGATGCAGCGATAGGCCGCGGCGCCTTCTTCGCGGACCACCTCGCTGTCACAAACCGGGCAGCGCTTTGGCATCTTGAACTTCTTTCCCCGTGTGGCGCCTTTACGCCTGACAACCTCGACGACGTAGGGAATCACATCGCCGGCCCGCTCGATGATGACGGTGTCGCCGACGCGGACGTCTTTGCGTTCGACCTCGTCCATGTTGTGCAAGGACGCGCTGGAGACCGTGACGCCACCAACAGCCACCGGTTCCAGTTCGGCAACAGGCGTAATCGTACCGGTGCGGCCGACCGATGGTATGATGGCTTTCACCTTCGTGGTCGCTTGCTGTGCAGCGAATTTGTACGCGATCGCCCAGCGTGGCGAGCGCGATACCTCACCGAGCTGGCGTTGCAGCGCCAAGCTGTTCACCTTCGCGACTACGCCATCGACCTCGTACGGCAGCGCCGCCCGCGCCTCGGCGGTCTCACGGTGATACGCGATGACCGCGTCGGCGCCGTGACATCGCCGGTTGCGGGGATTGGTCTTCAATCCCCACGCGTGGATGGTTTCGATGAACTGCCAGTGGCTGTCGAATGCCGCGCCGACAATTTGTCCGGGGGCATAGCAGAACATGTCGAGCGGACGCGTGGCGGTGATACGGGAGTCGAGCTGGCGGAGGGAGCCTGCGGCGGCGTTGCGGGGGTTGGCGAACGGCGGCTCGTCGCGCTCGGCACGCTCCTCGTTGAGCTTGCGAAATGCGGCGCTGGGGAAAATAACCTCGCCGCGGACTTCCAGACGTTCAGGAATCGCCGGCGCACCGCGCTCACGCCGTAGCCGCAACGGTACGCTGCGGATCGTTTTGACGTTGGCGGTGACATTCTCACCGTTAATGCCGTCGCCGCGGGTCGATGCGATCGTCAACTCGCCTTCGAGGTACACCAACTCGATCGCCAGTCCGTCAAGCTTCGGCTCCGCGACGTACTCGACCGGCTTGTCGGTCTTGAGGAAGCGGCGCGTGCGCTCGTCGAACTCGCGGAATTCTTCTTCACCCATGGCGTTGTTCAGAGACAGCATCGGTAACGTATGCGACACTGTCTCGAACTTGTCTGCGGGTGGCGCGCCAATACGTTGGGTGGGTGAATGCGGGTCTGCCAGTTCGGGGTGCGCGGCTTCCAGCTCCACCAAGCGGCGGAACAGACGGTCGTACGCCGCGTCCGATATTGTGGGCGCATCGAGGACGTAGTAGCGGTAGTTATGCAAATCGAGAGTGTTGCGCAGGTCGGCGATCTCATGTGCAGCGTCGGTTGCCGGTGGGGCTTTCGCAGACACGGCGCTACTATAATCAGATCGCCTCGACTGGCAATCATGCCGTTCACGCATCCGTTCACGCATTGGCAGTGGGAATTAATCCCAATTTTGTTGACTTTGCGGATGCCCTCGCGAGAACATGGACCTCTACGGTAGGCAGTAAGTGCAAATCCTCCAACCTTTACGGCGGCCCGCAGCCGCGCTCGCCCTGCTGCTCCTCCTGCTGACGGCCCTGCCTGCCGGGGCGCAGGACATCTGCCGGGGTGATATCAACGGCGACGGCGTGGTGACCAGCGCTGATGCCGCAGCGTTCCTCCCATTGCTTTTTGTCGATTTGTTGACTCTCGACATCGAGACGTTGTTGCGGGCGGACGTCAATGACGACGGTAATCTGAGCGGCGCGGATATCGCCGCTATCCTGTCTCTCGATGGCTTGCCCTGCCCAACACCGCCGCCGTCGCCAACGGTGACCCCCACGCCAACGGTGACCCGCACGCCACCGGGAACCCCAACGCCGACGATGACTGGGGCCGTCACTGCGACGCCAACGCTCACGCGTCTACCAACGTCGACGCCTACGCCGGCTTGCGACGTGCATCAGGTGTCGCTGGGGTCGACGGCCGGTACACTCTCACCCAGTGATTGCCAGCAACTGTTCCTCGGGCGCAATCGGCTCGCCGACGTCTACACGGTCGTTGCGGCGCCGGGCACTGTGATGAACGTTGATGTCACGACGGTGGCACCACTGGTCGGTTATGTTCAGGTCGTGGATGCCGGCGGCCAGTTCCAGATCGTCACCGGACCTCCGCCGATACGATTCACGGTCACCACCAGCCAACCGTATCAGATCGTGGTGACGTCGGATCCCAACACCCCGGTCCAGCAAGGCAACTACACCCTCACGCTTACGTCGAATCCATGCCCAACGCCGGTGGCGCTTACGATCGGTTCAGCCCGTGCCTTCACCTTGGATGGCACGGAATGTCCGGAACCCGCGGTGCCTTCTGTTGGAACGCAGAGCGATCCGGCGGATGTGTACACATTTGCGGTGACCAACGTGCCCACGAACCTGACGATCACGATGCAGCAGGTGTCTGTCAGCGACAGCATCGCACCCGCCATGGCGCTGTTGGGGCCCGACGGATACGAAGCCGTCAGCGCGGATGAGGACGTCGACTGCACCGCGGCCTCCGGCACACTGGCGTGCGCACAGATCCGCTTCCTGGCGTTGCAGCCCGGGACGTACACCATTCTCTCTAGCAGCGCCGGTGGATTGGGAAGGTACTCGCTCACCCTGACGAGTCCGGTGTGCACCTCCAAGGTTCTCGACAATATCCCTCCCGACCGCCCACTCGGCTGCGGGGGAACGGGCTCCAATTGCAGCGGGACGCTGGACGGCAACACCACGCACACGCCGTGTGCTGCGCCGTTACCGGACCCGGCAAATATCGAGGATGGCCCGGCGCCGGGCAGCCCGGCTGCGCTGTATAGCTTCACTGCCAACGCCGGTGACGTTATCAGCGTCAGAATGACGTCCGACGATAGTCCTCATCTGTATCTGCTGGGGCCGGCGCCCGGCAACGCGTTGATCACCTCCGACGACAGCGCCGACGAAGCGGAAATGGCGGCGACCCTACCGATGCCCGGGACGTATACCATCGTTGCCGCGAACGATAATGCCTTGCAGCCCGACGATCCGCCGATCAACTACACATTGCTGGTGCAAAAGTGTCCAGTGCGGGGCGGGCTCAACCCGCTCACCGGACGGCAAGTGTCGGGGGCGTACAGCACTCTCGAGTGTCTCGGTTCCGGTGACATCCCCTACCGCAGTTACGCCTTCACTGGCGTCGCCGGACAGTTCGTGACGACGACCATGACGTCGTCGGATGTCGATGCCTTTATTCGCGTCTATGCACCGGACGGAAGCGTGGTGGAGAATGACGACGACCTTTTCCAACTGATGACAACAACGGACGCGCGTGCGAGCCGGATTTTGCCGGTGGATGGGACGTATTTCGTTGAGGTGTCGGCATCGCCGGACGCGGTAGTAAACATTGACGCGTTGCCGCCGCCGGCGTTCACGCTGCAGGCGCGGCTGTGCGCCACGACCTCCGCCGTCTCTGGCCAACTCACCGGAACGTGGGAGGATGCGGACTGCGATCTCGGCGGCGGAAGCCGGGGGGATGTCTTTACCTTTCCGGCCGGTGGCACACCAAGCGTTGCGACGGTATCCCCGCCCGCCAATGGTTGCGTGGTTGCTCTGCTGGGCGACGGGACGCAAGTGCCCAGCGACGGATGCAGCGCCTTTCCCATTGACTTCCCGGTGCTGGGGAACAAGGTGCTCGGGTTCATTGTCGCCGGTGAGGACACCTCAACCCGCGGCGCCTATGCCGTGGGGTTCAGTCGGTGTCCGATAACCACGGTTGGTTTCGGTGAGACGCGCCACGGTGTCCTCAACGGTGCCAACTGTGCGGACCCGGACGGCATTCGTGCTGACTGGTATTTGCTGCAGGGACCGGCGGGTCTGGTGAATTTCAATTCCGGTATGACGGGACAGATCATTGCCGGGTTTGCCGTCGGCGCCTCTATATCGGATCAGGCCTCGGGGGGGGCGGTTCTCGGTGGTTTCTTCAGTGAGGATTCCGATCAGATGCTTTCCGCGGGCGACAACCTGGCGGCGGTACTTCGCGTCGCCGGTGTGACACCGACCGATCGCGGCGCGTACGCTCTCGCCGTTGACGCCGCTTCCGCGCGGCAGTAGGTAGTAGTCCAAGTCAAGACGCCGGTCGGTGGTGGACATGGTCGATCGAACCGCAAGTCCACAGTTTTGCTCTTTGGCCGCGTAGCCGGCCCTTGCGGCCCATCACTTTTTGTGCAATGAAACTAGGGCGCGCGTACGAGGAACTGTTACGTGGAGCGTTAAGGAGGTGACGTGATGCGGTTTGGCAAGACGATTCAGGTGGCGGCAGGTGTCGTCAGTATGGCGGTGCTCGCGGCGGTCACGACCGGATGCGAAACGAAGCCAACACCGGCGCAGGAACAGATGGCGTCGCGCGTCGAAGCGGCGGCGAGTAAGTCAGAAGCGGCTGCCAGTAAGGCTGAACAGGCCGCGAAGAACGCGGCCGATGCCGCGGCGAAGGCGCAGGCGGCGGCCGACAAGGCCGAATCGATGTTTCAGAAGCACCTGCGGAAATAACTCAAGGATCTTAAGGATGGAGCGGATGTGGCGGTGGGTCGCCTGTTCTGCTCACATGCGAAACGAGGCACACAGGGCCGTTTGACTACGTTACCCGCCTTGATTGGAAGGCGGAGCTGGGCGAGTAAGGAGGTGACATGATGCAAGTGAGAACGATGACGCGGGTTGCGGGTGGAGTTGCCGGGATGGTGTTGCTGGCTGGCGTGACGGCCGGGTGTGGGCCGTCCCAAGCGGAGAAGGATCTGGCTGCACGAATGGAAGCGGCTGCCAGCAAGTCGGAAATGGCTGCCAGCAAGGCCGAAGCAGCTGCGCGCGCCGCGGGTGACGCGGCTGCGAAAGCGCAGGCCGCAGCTGACAAGGCTGAAGCGATCTTCCAAAAGCACCTCAAGAAGTAACTCGCCCGTTTCGCGGTCGAGAAAGAAAGGCGACCTCCGTGGTCGCCTTTTTTGTCTGTACAGATCACTCTCCGACTCACGCCGGTGTGGCAGCCGTGCGTGCCTCACCAAAAGTGACCAGCGTCTTGATCGACGTCTTGTCTTCTGCGGCCACGCGATACGCGTCGCCGGCTGCTGCCAGCGGGAAGCGATGTGTTACGACGTGTCGCGCTGAGATGATGCCCTCGGCGATGTAGCGCAGGGCAGCCCGCGTCTCCATCGGTCCACACGAGTAGCTCGGTACCAAGCGGATCTCTCGGAAGTACAGATCGTTCGTCGACAGCTGTAGCCTGGCATCGGGCGGCGTGCCCATGAACTGCACGACCGCGCCCCCGCGCGCTACGCACCGCAGGCCAATTTCCAGCGCTTCAATCGTCGCCGGGCCGACGATGACGATCTCGGCACCTTCACCCGCAGTGGCGTCCAACACCTGTTCCGCCAAGTCTCCCGCCGAGGCGTCGATCGCTACGTCCGCACCCAGTGCGCGCGCGCGTGCGCAGCGCGTGGCGACCAAGTCGGCTCCCAAAACCTGTCGTGCGCCGAGATGCCGCGCCAGGAGGACGTGCAGCTGCCCCATCACTCCCAGCCCGATGATGAGAACCGAGGCGCCCGCGACTTGGCCGGCCCGAGCCAACGACTTGACGACGCATGCCGTCGGTTCCACCAGCGCGCCGTCTTCGTCACTGACGGATTCAGGCAGCGCGAGAGTATCGCCCGCGAGATTTGCATCGGGGACCAGAAAGTATTCGGCCATGCCTCCGGGAATGATTCTCGTAGCCCGCCAGGTGGGGCACTGAACGAACTCGCCGCGGCGGCAGGCTCGACACTGCAGGCAGGGCGCATGGTGGTGCACGAACACGCGGGTTCCCGGCGTCAGATGGGTGACGCCCGCCCCGACCTCGACGATCTCACCGACCGGTTCATGCCCAAAGACCAACGGCGCCTTCTTGCGGATGTACCAGGGGACGACGTCTCCCGAGCAGATGCCGCAGGCGCGCGTACGCACCAGCGCCTCACCCGGGCCGGGATGGGGCACCGGCTCGTCCTCGATCCGTACGTCGAGGTAGTCGTAGAGGCGCGCGACCTTCATGGCAGTCGGCTGCCTCAGGGGACGAGCGCGAATTTGATGCCGTCTCCGCGCTGGTGCTCGTTGAGGGCGTCCGCCAGTTCGCTCAGCGGGTAGGTGCCGCTGATCAAGGTTGGACCGTCGAAGCTGTCTCCGGTGAGGAGTTCATACGCCCGGCGCACGGCGCGTGGCGTAAAATGAAACGGGCTGGTGATGCGCAGCTGGTCGTAGTGAAACCGTTGCGTATCGATCCGTACGGCTGTTCCCGGTGCGCAGCCACCGAACAGCACGACGTGTCCGCCGCGTCGGGCCAATCCGGGCGCCGCTTCCCACACATCGACCTGACCCGTGCACTCGACGACGATGTCCGCTCCGCGCCCTTGAGTGTACGCCAGGACTTGCTCGCGGGCGTGGCTCACGCCGCCGGTGAACACTTCCTCGGCGCCAAGACGCTTGGCATGTTGCACCCGATTGGCACGCCTCCCCAGCACGGCGATGTGTTGCATCCCCATGGCGCGCAGGGCGAGGAGATGGAGCAGGCTAATGGCGCCGGCACCAACCAGGACGACGCGGTCGTCAGGGTGGAGTGCGACGGATTCGAGACCATGGATGACACAGGAGAGCGGTTCCAAAAGTGCGGCTGCCTCAAAGGCCAGGTCGTCTGGCTTGGCATAGAGATTCGTTCTGACAATGCGCGCCGGCAGTCTGATGTATTCGGCGTACGCGCCGAGTACCATCGTTTCCATGACCGTGTCGCACAGGTTCTCTTGCTGCCGCGCGCAGTAGTAGCAATGCCCGCAGGGTGCCGTCGGCACGGCCATGATCGCGTCGCCCTCGCGAAAGTTGCGTACCTGCTTGCCGATCTCGGCGATCTCTCCGGAGAACTCGTGGCCGAACGGTGTCGGCATCGGAAACTTGGGATGCCCCCGCAAGAACGCTTTGACGTCGGTGCCGCAGGTGAGCGCGGCCCGCACGCGCACTACCACGTCGTCCGGTCCGGCCGTCGGGCGTGGCAGCTCACGGAAATCGATCTCGCCGGGTTTGAGGAGCACATGCGCGAGCATCGACGCGCCCTGTCGAGAGCGCACCGGCACAACGGACGCGAGCTGGTGCATGCGGTACGCGTAGCTGTGGCCATTGGTGATGTCAACAAACGGTTGACGCGCCGGACCCCGCGATGACTTCTCATGCCGTGCGCGCTATAGACGCCAACCGATGGCTGAAACCTCATCGGTGCCGCGGCACGCGGAAGTTGCCGCGCTGGTGCGCGAGGCGGCAGCGGGTACGACCAAGCCGATCTACCTGCTGGTCGGCGAACCGTTCGAAACCAGCGCGGCGGCGCACGCGTTGCTCGACGCCCTCGTGCCGGCAGCGCGCCGCTCGTTCAATCTCGAAACGTACGACGGCCGGACGACGCCGATCAGCACGGTGATCGATAGCTTGCGCATGCCCGGCTTCTTCACGGGGACGAAGGTTGTGTGGCTGCGCGAGACGACGCTCCTTCTGTCGAGCGAGAAGCGTCCGGAGATGACCAAGTCGTTGCTGGCCGCGTGGCATGACGGGCGCGAGCGTGAAGCAGCCGAGAAACTTGTCACGCTGGTGGCATTGGCGGGGTGGTCGCAAGAGCAGTTTGCCGCGGTACGCTGGTCGGCACTCGGCAAGACGCGCTTGCGCGAGGTGTTCGGCGACGAGCTCGACGCCGACCAATTGACACGGCTCGACGCCGTGCAGGCCATGTGCCTGGCACGCGAGCTGGGCGTGACGGCGTACCGCGACGACAGCGGCGCGCTCATCGAATTTATCGATGGCCACATGCCGCCGCACGCCGTGCTGTTGCTGACGGCAACAACCGTTGATGCCCGCAAACGTCTCTTCAAGCGGTTGAAAGAGATCGGTGCGTGCGTGCCGCTCGCCGCGGCGCGCGAGCGCAGCGGTGCACTGACGCGTGAGAGCATCGACGCGCTGGTCCGCCACACGGTGCACGAGTTCGGCAAACGCTTGGCTCCAGAAGCACACGAGCTGATCGTTCGGCGTGCGGGCACCGAGCCGGCTGCGCTGACGAGCGAGCTCGAAAAGCTGTGTCTGTATGTCGGCGACCGACCGGGCATTTCCGAGGACGACGTGCGGTTGGTGTTTCGTGACATGGCAGGATCGTGGATCTTTGATTTTACCGGCGCACTGGCGACGCGCCAGCTGGCGCGAGCGCTGCCGCTGTTGCGCGGCTTGCTCGCGCAAGGTGAGCCACCGCTGCGTTTGCTGGCGATGATCGTTCGCGAGGTGCGCATGCTGTTGGTGGCGCGCGAATGCTTGGACGGTCCGCTGCACGGCCAGTGGCGCGCCGACGCGCCGTTCAACGTCTTCCAGACGCGCCTGCTGCCGCAGCTCGATGCCGAGACAACCGACGCATTCGGTAAATCCCACCCCTTCGTGCTCTATCGCCGTTTCCAGGATGCGGCGCGTATGGATACCCGCGGCTTGCGTCGAGCGCTCGTGCAGTTGTCGGATCTCGACCTGCGCTTCAAGTCGTCGCGGGGAGATCCGGCCCTGCTCCTCGAAGTGTTCGTGATCGACTGGTGCCGCAACGCCTGCCGACACAGGATGGCGGCGGCATAGCCGCGGCCCCTCGCTCGTGATGTCCTCCGTCAACAGGACGGTTGGTTGATCACGTGCCAGACGGCGGGGCGTTACTCAGCGTCTTGAGGATGGCGCGCCTCGTCCCACGGGCGGTGTTCCCCTTCTTCCGCGATCGCTGTATTCCGTGGGCCGCCGCGCTCGCATACTACACCCTCATTGGGCTGGTGCCGGTGCTGGTCGCGCTGTTCGCATTCATCAAGCGATTTGGCTTCCATGACGGGCTTACGCCGTTCATCGTCAGCACGATCGGCGCCGGGTCCCCGGAGGTGTCTGTCCAGATCGTCAAGTTCCTCGATACTATCAAGGTCGCGGCGAACGTGGTCGCGGCGAGGGCGAGGAGGCCGAGGTGCGGTTCAGTCAGCGCCGCGCCGCACCACAAACAGCGGACACGGCGCATGCCGGATGAGCTTTTCAGCGACGCTCCCGATGACCAGATGTGCCAGCCCGCTACGGCCATGTGTGGCGACCACGATCAAGTCCGCCTTGTACTGTGTCGCCATGGTGAGCAAGACGTTGTGTGGATCGCCAATGTCCACCAGGAACTCGCACTTCGGGTAGTGCTGCAGGCGCTGCGCGTGCAACTCTTGCAGCATGTTGATGGTACGTTCCTTGGCTTCTTCGAACGTCAACATGTGCAGGTCGGGTTGGCGTAGCTCGCCGCTGGGTACATGGATGACGTGTGCGAGGATGAGCATGCCGTCGTCGCCCTTCGCGAAGCGCAGGCCGTACTCGATGGCGCGATACGATTCCTCAGAGAAGTCCGTCGGGCACAGGATGGTTTTGAATTCGCGTGGCATGGTTGTCCCTCCTTCTTCAAGCAACGACCTTGGCAGCCCGCAACTCGGCGATCGTTGCGGCGGCCATTCCCAGCACGCGCTGCAGGACCGCGTCGGTGTGCTCGCCGAGCAAGGGCCCGGTGCTGCGCACCGCGCCAGGGGTCGCGGATAGCCGGACCGGCACGCCATCGAACTCGAACGTCCCACCCTCCGGGGCTTGCACCCGGGCCCAGTAGCGGCGTGCTTGCAGGTGCGGATCGAGACGACACAGATCCTCGGCGTTGGCGACGAGCCCCGCCGCGATGCCGGCGCGCTGCAATTGGATCATGACGCTCTCAGCGCGCTGCGAGCCAGTCCACGACTGGACCTGAGCATCCAGGGCGACGCGGTTGGTGATACGGTCGTGCGCTGTTGCGAATCGTGCATCACGCGTCCAAGTCGGATTGCCAATGGCATGGCAGAAGCGGGCCCAATCTTCATCGCCGAATACTGCGATGGCGCACCAGCGGTCGCGTGCCGGTCCCTCACCGGGCAAATCTGCGCATCGATAAACACCGTGTGGTGCACTTGGCATTTCCTGCGAATCGTTGTCAATCGGTCCTGCTGGCGGCGTTTGGCGGCCCGCTGGATTGAGGATCTCCAGCAGGCGGGGGCCGAGGAGCGCAGCGACGTTCTCGAACTGCGAGAGGTCGACGTGTTGGCCCGAACCGGTGCAGCGGCGGTGCCACAGGGCGAACAACACTGCCAACGCCCCGCTGTATCCGCCCGCCATGTCCGAGTACGAGAAGCCCCAGCCGGCGGGCTCTCTTCCGGGCTGGCGCATCAGCAGCGTGAACCCCGAGAGGGCTTGCAGGGTTGGACCGTAGCTCACGTAGTCACGCCACGGGCCGGTATGCCCGAAGCCCGACATACTCACGGTTATGATGTCCGGCTTGATCTGCCGGAGACCGTCGTGGTCGAGGCCCCAGTTGCGCATGACGCGGGCGCTGAAGTTGTCGATCACGACGTCAGCGGTCGCCGCCAGTGATCTGGCCAACTCGATACCGCGCGGATCGCTCATATTGATGACCATGCTCTGCTTGCCGCGATTCAAATTGCCGGTCAGACCGCCGCGGCGTGAGCCGAAGTCGAGCGCATCGCGTCGTTCGATCTTGATCACGTCGGCACCATGATCAGCCAAGATCCGTGTCGCCACGGGACCGGCGACGACCCAGGTGAAGTCGATGATGCGTACCCCCGCAAGCGCCCGAGGCTCCTGGTCGCGCCTGTTGAGCGGCTGCGCAAAGGTATCTGTGGTGATCAGACTGCCGTCGATTTCGCCGAGAATCTCCGCGGTGTGCTCCCCCACCAGCGGTGGTCGCCGACGAATGCGCCACGGAGTAGCGCTGAACACGTAGGGCGCGCCCGGGTAGGAGATGGTCCTGCCCAACTCTTCATGGTCGACCGAGACAAAGAAGCCGCGTTCGTTCAATTGCGGGTTATGGGGAAGCCTCTCGGGCGGGAGTACAGCGGCGTAAGGAATGCGCCGCAGCTGCGCACCTTCGACGAGATCGTCAACGTGGTAGTTGCTGGCCCACGCGTCCAGGACATCGAAGAGGTGCACGCACTGGTTGCGACGATAGTTGAAGTCATCCCACGCGGGCTCGCTGAGATCCTGCGCCTTGCCGTCGCCCTTGACCCATTCGATGAGCGACGTCCAGTCGCCCAGCGTGCAGTGCATGACGTAGCCGTTGGTGCAGCGGCCGGTACGGAAGTAACGTGTCCAGTGGAGGGCTCCCTGACGTTCGGCGATCGTACCGTTCTGATGAAAGAAGCTGCTCGCGTGTTCGACGCATGCGGCGACGCATTCCTGCAGGCTGACGTCGACCCACTGCCCACGCCCGCTGCGTGTCCGCGCCAACAATGCCAAGAGGGCGCCGATAGCGCCGTAGGTCGACGCGCTGTGGTACGCCTGCAGGCCAAGGCCCTGAAGTGGGGGTGCGTCGGGGAAGCCGTTCACGTACACCATCCCGCCCAGCGCCTGTGCGATCAGATCAGAGGCGCGATAGTGGCGGTACGGCCCGCTCTGCCCGAACGGTGTGATCGATACCATCGACAGCCGCGGATTGCGTGCGGCCAGCGTCGCGTAGCCGAGGCCGAGGGAGTCCAGGTAGCCCGGCGCGCCGGTTTCGATGATCACGTCCGTGGTGGCAGCCAAGGCGGCGAGACGTTCACGCGCGCTGGACAACCCAAGGTCGAGTGCCAGGCTCCGTTTGTTGGTGTTGTAATGCCAAAAGAACAGCGAGCGATTGGCGTCGGTGCAGCGTCCCTCCGTGTCCGCGAAAAACGGACCGACCCCCCGCATGCGTACGCCCCCAGGCGGCTCGACCTTGATGACGTCGGCGCCCATGTCGGCGAGCAACTTGGCACAGTATGCACCGGACTCGTCGGCGAGGTCGAGGACCCGCACGTTCGCGAGTGCGCCCATTTCTGCCATGCGCTGCCCGGATAGAAGAGGGGCGCCGTGAAGTCAACGTGGGTTCATTAGGCCTTAGGCATCCTTGCGAGACGGGCCTGTCACCTCTCGCGCTAAGTCGTGAAACGTTGTGGGCCGCACGTCGCCCGCGGCGTAGCGAGCTGCCTTCCGTTTGATTGTACGCTAGAGTCGCGACGTTGCGAGAGGAGGCGACGACCATGGAGAAGATAGTTGCCGAGCCGCGTGCGCCGCGCCTGGCCTTCGTGCATGCCGACGATGTGCAGTGGACCGAAGTCATCGCACAGTTGCACGGGGAAAGGCGCGTCTCCGTGCATGAGAAGTTCCTCGAGTGGAATGCGCAACGCATGGTGGTGCTCGGCCGCTACGATCCGCACGTCGTCATCGAACGGCACGGACATGCAAGCGATCACCTGGTGTACGTTCTGGATGGCGACCTCATGGTGGGCGAACGCCGCTGTCCGGCAGGGACGCTGATCGTGCTGGAGCTTGGTGCGACCTTCGGTCCGTTGATTGCCGGCGACGATGGCGCGCTGCTGTTCGAAGTCTGGATGGGCGATCCGCGGCCCGTGCCGGCCGACAAGGAGGAGTATTACGCGCTGCTCAAGGCGAAGGGTATCGTGCGGTTACCCAACCCGAAGTTCCAGAAACCCTCCGCGGCACCGCGGCAGGCGGACGACGGGAAGGACCTTTATTCGTAAATCGATCATGGTCCACTGTGACGCCTCGCGCGGCGCCGGACCACAGTCGCCGACTTCGTCGCGCGGGGCCGATCGAGCCAACGATGGCAACCTGCAGAGCAGCTTCGAGACCTGGGTGCCGGGGCCGACGATGTTGTGACCAACATGCTGCCGTTGTCGCTTGGCTTGAAGGATGCGGCGCCGATCGGATAGGAATCGCCAATGCCGCAGGTAGACATCGGCGATATCACACTGAACTATGAGCAAGAGGGGCAGGGCACCGACCTCATATTGGTTCACGGCCTAGGGGCCGACCTGCGCGTCTGGGACGACGATGTCCCGGTGTTTGCGCGACATCACCGCGTATTGCGGCTCGACAATCGCGGCTTTGGTGTCTCGGACAAACCGCCGGGACCGTACTCGCCGGTGATGTTCGCACGCGACCTCGATGGACTTCTGCAGTGCTGCGGTGTCGACAGCGCGCACGTCGTTGGCATTTCGATGGGCGGTGTGATCGCTCAACGTCTAGCCTTGGATTTCCCGGCCCGCGTCCGTTCGCTGGTGCTGGTGAGCACGTCGAGTGAAGTGGGGCAGAAGTCGATCGCTGCGTGGCGGCGGCTTGCCGATCGGATCGAGCGCGACGGCTTCGATGCGCAGACCGCCGACGCGTCGCGCGCGTTTGCGCCGGCGTTCGCCGCGAAGCATCCGGAGATCGTCGCGGACCTCGGGCGGCGCAACGCCGCGTGCGACCCACGGGGCTACGCGGCGGCGGCGCGAGCGGTCAGTGACTACAACTGGACGCACGAATTGCGGCGCCTGACGGCGCCAACGCTCGTTCTACAAGGCCTCGACGATCAGCTGACACCTCCCGGAGGGTCGGTAAAGATGAGTCGCGGTCTGCCGCACGCCCGATTGCTGATGATTCCTGGGGCCGGACACAATCTACCCATCGAGCGGCCGGATGTCTTTCACAATAGCGTGATTGCCTTTGCCGCCGGTGTCGACTTCGCCCGAGCGCGTTGAAGTCGCGCTACGGTACCTTGAGGGTCTCCAGGTAGGCGATGATGTCATCGATCTGCTCGGCTGTGAGGCTCGTCTTGAACGATATCATCGACGTGCCTTGCTTGCCGTTCTCGATGACCGTCTTGATGGCTCCTGGGTCGGCGGCTTTCCAAAATTCTTGGCCGGTGAGGTTGGTCGGTGGCGGCTTCAACTGAGCCGCGGCAGGACCGTCTCCCTTCCCACCGCTGCCGTGGCAGAAAGCGCAACGGCTGTTGTAGGCGATCTTGCCCTTCTTGGCGTCGCCGGCGCGGGCAGCCCCGGCCAGAAAGAACACCAGTCCGACGATCGTGGCTACAGCGAAGATGTTTCGGATATCCATCGAGGCCCATTATCAGGGTTATCGTTGCGGTCAAGATCTGCAGAAAACTTTGACTCGGCAATCGACTTCCACTAGGAAAATGCAGCGATGAAGCGACGCGACGCAATTCAGCTCACCCCGGGGGAACGCGACGAGTTCCTGCGGCAGACGAGAACGATCGTCCTCTCAACCATAGACCAGCGCGGCTACCCACACTCGATCGCCATGTGGTATTTCATGGATGGCGAGGCGTGCCTGATGACGACGTACGCCAAGTCGCAGAAAGCCATGAACATCCGACGGAACCCGAAGGTGGCGCTGATGGCGGAGTCGGGAACTACATACGACACGTTGAAGGGAGTGTTGATCCGTGGCCACGCCGAACTCATTAGCGATGTCGATTTCTGCGCGGGTGTCCTTGCTCGCGTCCATCAGAAGATGTCCGGGGCAATGCCTGAGGGAATTGAGGAGGCGCTCAAGGCCCAAGCGCGCAAGCGTGTGGTCATCAAGGTGATCCCCGAACGGATCAGCAGTTGGGACCACAGCAAGTTGGGAGGCGTGTACTGAAGCCTGCGGTCAGCTTCATTGTATATGGCCGCCGTTGGTCGCTGTTGAGTCCCAAGTCCTAGAAACACCGGGGTCGAGGCGTGGCTGTTGTCATTCCCGTGTACTTCGATTACGCCTCTTCGCTCTGTTACATCGCATGGCGGATTGCGGCGCAACTCGCTGCGGAGGTCGACGTCGAGTTCCGTTGGCGTCCCATCCATATTGCCGCCCAGCGGCCCACGTGGAGGCCGGGCGGGCAAATTGGCGGAGACAGCCGTACGAAGATCGAGCGCGTCGCGCAGGAAACGGCAATCACGCTGCGCATACCCAAACGTTGGCTCGACTCGCGCGCGGCGCTGGAAGGCGCGCTGTTCGCCGAAGAGTACGGTTGCGTTCCCGATTACCATCGGGAGGTCTTCACCGCAGCATACGAGCGTGAGGACGACATTGGCGACCGCACTGTGCTCGTGCGCGCGGCGGCGAAGGCCGGCTTGCCGATCGGACGGTTCATGGAATTCGTGGCGACGCGGCGCGGGGCGGCGCCGCTCGCCCGCATCTGTGAGGAGGCACACCAGCTGGGCGTCGCTGGTTATCCAACCTTCCTGCTGGGCGAGTTTCCTCTCACGGGGATCCAGCCCGTTGAGACAATGAAGTTGCTCGTGACTCGCCACATTGAACGCATGCAGGCTGAGTTGCAGTGAACCGGGGGCACCTCGACCCCGTTACCGCCCGGACGGGCGGCGCGATTTTGCCGGTGCTTTCGGCTATTCTGTAGACCCTCGTTTCTGTATTGCAAAAGTACGACGGTAGGCGCATAAGAACTCGCCTTAGGCAGTTGATGACGTTGCGTAGTTTTAACCGGAGTTCAAACCTGCCCGCAGTGATACATCCGATCGGCTGGCACGTTGCAATTATGATGACCCTCGTTGGGTTTGCCTACTTAACGGGCGCCGCCGCTCTTGCGTTGCCTGGCGACGCAAACTGTGACGGGGTGCTGAATGATGCAGATCTTGCGGCAGTTCTGCAGGCGGTCGTGGTCGGGAGCTCATGTAGTGGTGCCGACGTAAACTTGGATGGACAGATTACTGCGGCTGATATTCCAGCCGAAGTTGCCTTGCTCGGGAAATTGCCGACGCCAACC
>Ga0335069_10005407_pt1 | contig 18790 bp, 17 predicted proteins | sample Lox_Sample_11_FD_206714 | JGI IMG/M metagenome (GOLD analysis project Ga0335069, IMG submission 206714) | Soil microbial communities from Loxahatchee National Wildlife Refuge, Florida, United States - Lox_Sample_1.1 | ecosystem: Environmental > Terrestrial > Soil > Wetlands | place: USA... | reverse complement strand
ACGCGCACCTTTGGCCAGAAGATTCTGCGCCAGCTGAATTGACGCCGAGCCGGCCACAGAATTGGTGTTCGGCTTGAATGCCAGACCGAGAATGCCTACGTCCTTGTTCTGGACGGTATCAATCGCGAAGGAAACTTTCTCCATGAGCCTCTCAGCCAGACTCTGATTCACTTGCCGGGCGGCGCTGAGAATTTTCAGATCGACTCCATTCTCGCGCGCGAGACCGGTGAGCGACTCCATATCGATCTCGGCGAAGATCCCACCCATGCCGGCTCCCGGCTGGAGGCAACGGGGCGCAATCTTTTTGTCGAGGCCGAGAGCCAACGAAAGATTGACCGCGTCGGCGTGAACGTGCTCGCACAGACTGGCAATCTCGTTGATGAAGGAAATCTTGGTGGCGACAAAAGCGGTCGTCGCTTCGCGGGCCAGTTCCGCCGTCTCGTAATTCGTGACCAGGACCGGGACTCCGCGCATGACCAGGGGATGGAAGATCTGCTTCAGAGCAGAAACAGCCTCACTCGAAGAAGTTCCCAAGATGATCCGGTCCGGCCAGTTGAAGTCTTCCACGGCGCAGCCGTTGGTGAAGAACATCGGCTGGCAGACCAGGATGCTGCGGAGGCCGTTGGCTTTCAGCGATTTTTCAAGCGCCGAAGTTGTTCCCACGCGGACCGGAGTGACGATCGACAGGACTTGTACGCGTCCGGCAGAGCGAGCCATGCGCAGGACCAGGTCCTGCAGTCTTTCGGCGGAATCTTCTGCGAGAAAGATTACCTGAGCTTTGCGCGCCAGATCTTCCGGGTCGGTCGAATACACGAGGCGGCCGGAGCGCACATTACGCCGGATGACCTCCTGCAGGTTCTTTTCGTAGAAGGGGATGTTGCCTTGGGCGACCTCGACGACGCGCGAGCTGTCAGCATGACAACAGCAGACCGGTGTGCCGAAATCAGCAAGGCAGGCGGAGATAACCGTAGCGAGATAGCCGGACCCGTAAACGCCAATGTGCATGATGCCTTCTTTTCTTTCGTTTACCCGCAGCCTGGGATCCGGCGCTTTTGGGAAAGCCGCTTGAATACTATGGTAATCCTGCGAACGGGCTTGGCAACGGACGGAAAGTACATGTACCGCGGAATCCCGCTTCTGGCCCGTGTTGTCGGTTTTTGCGGGTTATTTCCGACTCGGGGGGGACGACAGCAGGCTACGACCAAGAGGGACGGGAGCGACGTCGCGCCAGATGCCCTGGTCCTCGCGGACAAACATGAGTTCATCCACGCGGACTTCACGAGGGCCGCGGAACTCGGACCAGCGCTGTTCAGCGATGCGGCTGGCTTCGCGGGCCTGATCGTCGCGTTCCATTTTGACGATGGTGAGGTGTGGAACGTAGGGCCATTCTTCGTCGCATCGTAATCCGTTCGCGCTGAGTTGGTCGTGCAACTGACACATTCTGCTAGGCCGAGTGACCTCGATGAATACGGTGGGCGTCCTTGGGAGGAATGTCGCTACGTCGCCCAAAGCGACATCGAAGGGCACGATGTGGCTGCACGCTTCTTCCAGAAACTGGAGAGCCGCGGCTTCCGTCCCGCGCAAAGCGCGCGGAGGCAGGACGGTCAAATGGGCGGCCATGTGAGCGGTGACTGGGTGCAACTCGCGACGGAGACCCTCGACAAATTCCCCAACCGGCCGGCGGACATATGACACCAATGCGTGGCGTGAACTGGGCATGACGTACGGGTAAAAATTATAACGTGCGCGCGGTTCCGCCGGAGCAGCTGAAATGCCGGTTCGTCTGTGCAGCAAATTGTTAAGCGATTCGTGTGAACCAGCTCACAATCGACCTGGTCCGCCTCCTGGAGGCGATTTTCGTTCTCGGCGTAATGGGTTCCGGCGTGGTTCTGATTCTGACCACCCTCGAAGGCATCAAGGAACTCCTAGGCCACGAGCACCTCTCCGCAGAACCGGCGCCTTCTCAGGCTGCAGGAAGCGAGAAATAGAAGACCGATCCTCGCCCCAGCTGGCTGGTGACACCGATCTTTCCGCCGTGAAACTGCACGATGGCCTTGGCGATGGGTAAACCCATTCCCGTGCCCTGGACGATCATCCGCTGATTGCGGCCGCGATAGAATTTTTCGAAGATCATTTCCTGCTCCATCTGATCGATTCCGGGGCCGTGATCCGCGACGCTGGTGATCAATTCAGAGTCCCGCATCTCTACCGTGATGTGAATCGGAGTCTGGGAAGAAGAGTACTTGCCCGCATTGTCGAGCAGGTGAGCAATGACCTCGGCAATTCGCTCCAGATCCATGCGCACGGCGGGCAGGTTCGGCGGAATCGTGAGTTCGAGGGGGTGATCGCGCAAGGCCTGCTGTGAATTCTTCACGGCGGCGTCGATCGCTTCTCCCATTTGATGGGGCTCGATGCGGAACTGGAGCTGGTGAGCATCGAGTTGCGCTACTTCTCCGGCTTCTCCCACCAGGCGATTGAGACGGTCGCACTCTTCGTTGATCACGTCCAGCAGATCTTTGCGCTGGCACTTGTCCAGTTGGGCGTCTGAAAGCAGGGTTTCGGCCGAAGCCTTGATCGCCGTCAAGGGCGTGCGGAATTCATGGGTTACGGAGTCGAGCAACACCGAGCGCAAGCGGTCGCTTTCCCGCGCCGCTTCGCTGCGCGTGAGTTTGTCGACGGTATTCGCCCGTTCAATCGAAATGGCAACCAGGCTGCCAATGGCTTCCAGACTTTCGCGGGAGAGATCACAACCTGCAACGCCCAGCGCACCGACGGATCGGACACCCATGCGCAAAGGCATGTAGCACATCCTGTGATCGCGATCGAGGACCGGCTCTCCGCGATCGCTGATCGCCTTCAGGTAATCGACAGGAAAGTGGGAACGGCTGGCCTCGTCATAAAAGTAAGTTTCCTGCTTGCCCTCCAGAAAGAGCGCGGCACCGCGGACATCGAAGGAATCGACGATGTGCTTGGGAATGATGTTCAATAGCTCAAACACGTTTTCGCTCAGCCATAACTGTTGACTGAAGGCGTAAAGGCGTTCGACCTCCATGCGGCGCTGGTCGGCGTAGAGAGTGCTGCGCCGGGCGCGTTCCGACAACTGACTCGCAACCACCGCAGTCACGAGGAAGGCGACTAGAGCAATCCAGTTCTGCGGGTCGGCAATGACGAACCGGAATAAAGGCGGGAGGAAGAAGTAGTTGTAAGCTACAGTGGACAGAACAGCGGTGAAAATGGCGTAGCGAAGTCCCCAGGTTGCCGAGATCAGCAGGACCGCTAACAAGAGGCTGAATCCAACCGTTGCCGGATTGACATGCACCCATTGGAAGTAGACAAGTACGATGGCGCTGACCATCGCAGCGGATGCGGCAAAGCGTATGATCGGGTTGTCGGTCAGCCGTTTCATTCGGAACAGCCTAGTCTATTCGATTCCCGCAAGCGCCGAGCATAATACAAGCATGCCGAAGACACCGGAACAATGGCTGGAAGAAGCCGCGCCACAAAAGAAACGGGCAATTTTCAAGCTTTTTATCGGATATGCCCCGGGCGTGGGCAAAACCTTCAACATGCTCAGCGAAGGCATCCGGCGGCATAGCCGTGGCGAAGACGTCGTCATTGGCGTGGTGGAGACACACGGGCGCTCGGGGATCATCGAGCTTTCGTCGAAATTGGAGACAGTCCCACGGCGAAGCTGCGAGTACAAGGGCGCCTCGTTTGAAGAAATGGATGTGGACGCGATTCTCGCCCGCAAGCCGCGGGTGGCACTTGTCGACGAACTGGCGCACACGAACATTGAAGGCAGCAAGCACGCGAAGCGTTATCAGGATGTTATGGGCCTGTTGGACGCGGAGATCGATGTCCTGTCCACGATGAACGTACAGCACATTGAGAGTCTATTGCCGACAGTTCTGAACATCACGGGCGTGCAAGTACGAGAGACGGTTCCCGACTGGGTGGTCCAGCGCGTAGATGAAATCGTTCTTGCCGACCTGACTCCGGAGGCTCTGCAGACGCGGATGCGGCGGGGCGACATTTACCCGTTGGAGAGAACGGAAAGAGCCCTTGCCCATTTCTTTCAACCTGGAAACCTGATCGCGCTGCGGGAGCTCGCATTACAGCAAGTGACGCGCGCCGTGGATCGAAGCCTTGAGTCCTATCTGGAGAAAGAAGGCCTGGGCAAGAATCTGGCTCTGCGGGAACGTATTAGCGTGTGCGTGAGTTCGAGTCCCGCGGCGCAATATCTGATTGCGCGAGCCGCACGCATGGCGCAGCGGATCGAAGCAGAACTGTTCGTGTTGTATGTCGATACTGGAGCCGATGAGGATCCGGCAGACCGCCGCAGCCTGGAACAGAACCTGCGGTTTGCAGAAAATCTCGGCGCGAAGATTGTGCGGACCAAGGGAAAGAGTGTGGCCGAAGAAGTGGCCAAAGTGGTCCGCGAGAAGCACATCACGCAAGTGGTATTCGGACGTTCGGCTCAACGAGGGTGGAAGAGGTACTTATACTTGTCGGCGATCCACAAGTTCCTGCGCGATGCTCCGCCGGTTGATGTCCACATTGTCACCCAGGAAATGAAGTGAAACGGAATGGTCAACGCAGACGCTAAGCGAAACATCCTCGTGGTGGATGACGAAGCTCAAATCACCCGGGTCCTCAAGACCACCTTGTCGAGCCAGGGGTACGGCGTGCGAACCGCTGCCGATGGAGAAGAAGCGCTGCAGGAATTGAAGACGTGGATCCCCGACCTGCTGATTACAGATCTGCGGATGCCCAACGTCGATGGCCTGGAATTGTGCCGGCGGGTGCGCGCGCAGTCGCGGATCCCGATTATCGTTCTGTCGGTGAAAGGCGAAGAGTCCATCAAGGTGCAAGCGCTTGATGCAGGCGCGGATGACTATGTGACGAAGCCTTTCAGCGTCAATGAACTGCTTGCGCGGGTACGCGCCGCGCTCCGTCGCGCGTCGGCACCGGATGTGTCCGAAGAACCTGTGATAGAGATTGGAGCTTTCCGCATTGACGTAGCGGCGCGCAAGGTGGAAGTCAAGGATCAGGAAGTCCGGCTTACCCCCAAGGAATTTGATCTACTCATCTATCTGGCGAGGCATCCCGGAAGAGTGGTCACCCACCGCGCACTGCTTGCGGCAGTGTGGGGACCGAATAGTGTGGAGCAACCGGAATACCTGCGGGTATTCGTCGGACATTTGCGCAAGAAGCTCGAGCCTGACGGCAGCAATCAGCACTACATCATGACTGAACCGTGGGTGGGCTACCGCTTTGAACCGGGCGATTGACGGCTGCGGATTCCTGCTTCGCCACGTTCCCCGGCCGCCCGGAATCCAAGGGACACGATCAGCATCAGGAACGCGACAACGGCGACGGCCGCTCTGACAAAATCTCCCTTCAGCAGCTCTTCCATCAGGTTTTCTCCCTACTCCGATTGGATGTCGAGCCGAATAAAACTCGCATAAAGTCTGGATAAAAAGTTCGTATTCATAGGCAGGCAGTTCCGACTTTTACGAACAATTTATGGACCTTTTATTCGCGCTTTACGGCGCTTCGAATCCAATCGAAAGGCCGAAGTTCACAGCACGCTATTCGGAGCGTGGGGACTCGTGCTGGAGGTTGAGTGTTGATCACGGCCCTAGTCGGAGCGATTTGCAGTCTGGGTATTGCGTTTTACGCGCGGTTCCTGGTTGCGCTCAACAGAGAGAGCGGCCCGCGACGGATTGGTTACTGGATTCGTTTGCGCTCGCGATCCGGGACAGTCGTGGTCACCAAACTGGAGAATGCTGACGAGGACCTCCCTCGGGCGGCGTGAGGAAAGCAACCAAGAGTTGGACGCGTTCGCATTCCGTGTACCCATCCATGAGTTGGAACGCGCATCGCCACCGCCAAACCTGACTGTCTCGACCACAAAACTCCGCTTGCCTAAGAAAACCGCCACTGCAGCGCCATGATTCTGCAGGGTTATCCCGCCTTTACGATTTCTTTACGCACTTTTTAGAACGGTTTTACGGCCGGACATTTTGAATGAAGCAGGGTTGACTCGGATCGGTCAGAAAGCTGGTGCACGTGAGTACACAACTGCGACACGCAGCAAGCAAGTTCGGAATCATGATGAGAACTACGTTAGCAATCTCTTTGGTGGCGGGGTACCTCAGCCCACGAAGCGGTATCGCCCAAACGGGTAAACCAAATGTAGAGGCGGCGAACTCGTCACGCCCGGTGTCCGACTTGGATAAGAGCGATGCCGAGATTCTCCGCGAGTTGGCAGAGATGCGAGCTCGGATTCAGCAACTCGAAGCCCAACTAACGCGGCGGTCAGAGACCTCCACGACAGGGACGACCGAGTCCTCCCAGCAGGCATCACTGGAATCCCGGCAGTTTGTTAACAACTCATCCGGCGCTACCCAGGACGATCCAAGAACAACCACAGCGGCTGAGAAGCCGGCCAAAGCTGAGCCCTTTGCATTCGCAGATTGGACGTGGCTCAATGGCAATCCGCGGACAAGGACGCCAGCATTTGACAGCAAGTTCTTCACGCCGGAGATTCGTGCCGATGTCGACTACGTGTTCGATTTCCGCCGCCCGAAGGACGACACCATCGGCGGCTCAAGCGAAATATTCCGGTCACATGAGGTTCAGGTCACACAACTTGGTGTAGGCGGGGATTTCCACCTGGACAACGTTCACGCCCGCCTGATGACGCAGTTTGGCATGTACTCGTTCACCACGCCGCGTAATGATGCCAGCCCGTCGCGCGGGCAATGGAATCTCGATGGCGCTTATCGTTACCTGACGGAAGCCTACGGTGGATACCACATCAATGCCCTGCACGGCATTAATGTGGACGCAGGGATCTTCGTGTCATACATCGGGCTGTTCAGCTATTACAACTTTGACAATTGGGCCTACCAGCCGTCATACGTCTCTTCGAATACCCCGTGGTTCTTCAACGGCGCGCGGATGCAAATCTATCCCACGGACAAGCTGAAGATTGAACCATGGTTCATCAACGGCTGGCAGTCGTACGGACGGTTCAACAATCGACCGGGAATCGGCGGACAGATCGTGTGGCGGCCCGCTCCCTGGATCTCGATGATCTTCAACAACTACGGGGTAGGGGCGGATGCACTGGGAGTTCCGACCCGAACTCGACTGCACACGGATGACAGCATTGAGATCAAGTATCTGGACCGTCCCGGTGCATTCCTGAGCAAAGCTGCATTTTCCGTAACCGCCGATGCCGGTTGCGAGTCAGGCGGTGGTGTCGCGTGCCTGGGCAATGCCGTGAAGATGATCGATGGGGAACGAGTTGTCTACCCCAAGCAGAGTTTCCTTGGCTTCATGGCGTACAACCGGTTCTGGTTCAAGAACGACCGCTACGGACTGACTGTCGGTGGAGGCAAGATCAACAATCCGGGCCGGTACCTGGTTCTCTTGCCTCCGATCAATGGCGCGACCGCCGCTTCGGGCACGCCATATTTCACGGAGAATCCCGGAGACCCTTACAAGGCGTGGGATGTGTCTCTGACTTACGACTACATGCCAAGCCAGTACATTACGTTTCGGACTGAATACAACCACCGCGAAGCGAATGTTCCGTACTTTTCGGGACGGGGCGGCGTTACACCTCCGGGCGGCAATCAGGGGGCACCGGGATCGGTGGTCGCAGGATGGGCACCTGACCTCGTCAAATCGGAAGACCGTTTGACAGGCGCCATCCTGGTGAAGTTCTAAGAGGAGCTGACTATGCAAGACGTGCTTTGGATCGGGTTAACGATCGCATTCTTCGCGTTGTCGATTGCCTATGTTCACTTTTGCGAGCGAGTGAAGTAAGGAGAAAGATATGGGCCTGGAATCCATCATCATGCTGGCCGTCAGCGCGCTGACGGCGGTGTATCTGGTATACGCCTTGCTGCGTCCGGAGAAGTTCTGACATGACCGCGAATGGGTGGTTTCAAATCCTGCTGTTCCTGGCACTTGTGTTTCTCGTGACGAAGCCACTGGGCATCTTCATGACGCGCGTGTTTAACCGCGAGAAGACGTTCATGGATCCTGTCCTGCGCCCGGTTGAGCGGTTGCTGTATCGCGTCACGGGAGTCGACGAATCGCACGAGATGCGCTGGACGGAATACGCGATTTCCATGCTGCTGTTCAGCCTGGTGTCGATGGTCGTGTTGTACCTAATGCAACGCTTGCAGGGATATCTGCCGTTCAATCCACAGAAGTTTGGCGCGGTGGCTCCTACGCACGTGGCGTTCAATACGGCCGCGTCGTTCACGACTAACACCAATTGGCAGGCCTATTCGGGCGAGAGCACGATGAGCTATTTCACCCAGATGGCGGGCCTGGCGTATCACAACTTTGTATCTGCGGCGGTGGGCATCGCTCTGGCCATCGCATTCATTCGAGGAGTTGCCCGCCGCCAGATGCAGACGATCGGCAACTTCTGGGTCGACATGGTGCGCGCATCGCTCTGGGTACTGCTTCCCTTCTGCATCGTGGGCGCGCTCGTATTGGTGTCCCAGGGCGTAGTGCAGAACCTGAAGCCCTATGACACCGCGAAGCTCGTCGAGCCGATGCAGGTGCAAAAGGTGGGTCCCGACGGCAAACCGATGGTCGACGCTCAGGGTAAGCCGGTGATGGATGCCGTGACTGAGCAGACTATCGCGCAGGGTCCTGTAGCGTCGCAGGAAATCATCAAAGAATTCGGAACGAATGGTGGGGGCTTCTTCAATGCCAATAGCGCGCATCCGTTTGAGAACCCTACGCCGCTGACAAATCTCATCGAACTGGTGGCGATCTTTGCCATCGGTAGCGGGCTCACCTACACGCTTGGCCGGATGACAAACTCACAACGCCATGGATGGACGGTTTGGTCAGCAATGGCGATTCTCTTTCTCGCCGGCGTGACCGTCGCATATTGGGCCGAAGCGCGCGGCAATCCGCTACTGGCGGGCACAGATCAACGCGCCAGCGCGCTGCAGCCGGGCGGCAACATGGAAGGCAAGGAAGTGCGTTTTGGCATCGCGAATACCGCGTTGTGGGCCACTGTAACCACCGACGCAAGCTGCGGCGCCATTAACGGGTGGCACGACTCGTTCACACCGCTGGGCGGACTTGTTCCGCTCGCCAACATCATGCTGAGTGAAATTATCTTCGGCGGTGTCGGCGCGGGGATGTATGGAATGCTGATTTATATCGTGCTCGCGGTCTTCATCGCCGGGCTGATGGTGGGGCGAACGCCGGAATACCTTGGCAAGAAGATCGAAGCCTATGACGTGAAAATGGCCATGCTCGTGGTGCTGATCTTTCCGCTCGTGATACTGGGATTTGCCGCGATTTCCGCAGTCTCCTCCTACGGCACGTCCAGCATCTCGAATCCCGGACCACACGGGTTAAGCCAGGTTCTCTATGCGTTTGTGTCGGGCGCGGGCAACAATGGCTCGGCCTTTGGCGGACTCGCGGCCAATACACCCTGGTATGACACGACGATCGGTCTGACGATGTTGGCGGGCCGCTTCCTGATGATCATCCCCATGCTGGCGATCGCCGGCAATTTGGCGCAGAAGAAATATGTTCCGCCCTCATTGGGAACGTTCCCGGTGACCACTCCACTATTCACCATGCTCCTGATGGGAGTGATCTTGATTGTGGGCGCCCTGACGTTCTTTCCGGCACTGAGCCTGGGCCCGATTCTCGAGCACCTGCTGATGATGGCGGGGAAAGCATTCTGAAGGACTCGAACATGCCAATGACCACGCAAGCACCATCCATGCCAGAAGTGAAATCCGTACGCCTGGGCCATTCGCCGATGAAGCCCGGCAAGAAGCGGGCGCTATGGGAGTGGAAGATAGTCCGCAGGGCGCTCCTGGATGCGTTTGTGAAACTCAACCCGCGCAAGATGATGGGAAATCCCGTCATGTTCGTGGTTGAGATCGGAAGCGTGATCACCACCGTTCTGCTGTTCAAAGGAGGAGCTGGGTTCAAGTTCAACCTCCAGATCACGCTCTGGCTATGGTTCACGGTTGTCTTCGCGAATTTCGCGGAGGCCATGGCGGAAGGGCGCGGCAAAGCCCAGGCGGACACGCTGCGCCGGGCGCGCTCGGAAACGATTGCCAACCGTATTCTCGGCGGCGGCAAGGTGGAAAGGATTCCGAGTTCCAAGTTGAAGGCAGGCGATCTGGTGTATGTTTCCGCGGGGGAATTCATTCCTTCCGATGGCGAAATCATCGAAGGCGTGGCCTCGGTGGACGAGTCGGCGATCACCGGTGAATCTGCGCCGGTCATTCGTGAGGCTGGTGGCGACCGCTCGGCAGTTACGGGCGGGACCCGCGTATTGTCGGACCGGATCGAGGTGAAGATTACTTCCAATCCCGGCGAAACATTTCTCGACCGGATGATTGCTCTGGTGGAAGGCGCGGAGCGGCAGAAAACGCCGAACGAGATTGCACTCAACATTCTGCTTGCCGGGCTGACCATTATCTTCCTGCTCGCCGTCGTAACGCTGCAGCCGTTCGCCGTCTACTCGGGTTCGCCGCAGACAGTGTTTGTGCTGGTGTCGCTGCTGGTGTGCCTGATTCCCACGACGATCGGGGGACTGCTGTCTGCAATCGGAATCGCCGGCATGGACCGGCTCGTGCAACACAACGTGCTCGCAATGTCGGGGCGCGCGGTGGAGGCAGCGGGAGATGTGAACACGCTCCTGCTCGATAAAACTGGGACGATTACGCTCGGCAACCGGCAGGCTGCGCGCTTTATTCCGGCTCCGGGCGTTACGGAGCAGGAACTTGCCGATGCCGCGCAGCTGTCGTCTCTTGCGGATGAAACTCCGGAAGGACGTTCCATCGTGGTCCTTGCAAAAGAAAAATACGGACTCCGCGGCCGGGAGCTAAGCTCCCACGACACGAAGTTTGTGCCGTTCAGCGCTCAAACGCGAATGTCGGGAGTCGATCTGAATGGCTTCGAGATCCGCAAGGGCGCTACAGACGCCATTGCAGCCTACGTCTCGCAACACGGGAACATCATGCAGGGAGAGGTTAAGGCGACGGTCGAGGAGATCGCACGGTCTGGCGGAACGCCTCTGGTAGTGGCGGAGAAGAATCGTGGCGCGCTCGGCGTAATCGAACTGAAGGACATTGTGAAGGGCGGCATGCGCGAGCGATTCGATCAGCTGCGCGCGATCGGGATTCGCACGGTCATGATCACCGGCGATAACCCGCTTACCGCTGCAGCCATTGCACGCGAAGCGGGCGTCGATGATTTTCTTGCCCAGGCGACTCCGAAAGACAAGATGGACCTGATCAAGAAAGAACAAGCCGACGGCAAACTGGTCGCGATGACGGGCGATGGAACGAATGATGCTCCGGCCCTGGCGCAGGCCGATGTCGGCGTTGCCATGAATACGGGTACACAGGCCGCTAAGGAAGCCGGCAACATGGTGGACCTCGACTCGAATCCCACGAAGCTGATTGAGATCGTCGAGATCGGCAAGCAACTGCTCATGACCCGCGGCGCACTCACTACGTTCTCGATCGCGAATGATGTCGCAAAGTATTTTGCGATCATTCCGGCCATGTTCGCAGGAACGTTCCCAGTGCTGAATGCGCTCAACATCATGCGATTGCAGACACCCGAGTCCGCGATTCTGTCCGCGGTGATCTTCAACGCTCTGATCATCATCGCTCTGATTCCACTGGCGCTGCGGGGCGTGAAGTATCGGCCTATGGCAGCAGCTGCGCTGTTGCGCAATAACCTGTGGCTTTACGGAGTAGGCGGAATCATCATCCCATTCATCGGGATCAAAGCGATCGACATGCTGATCACGCGGATTGGACTGGCGTAAGAGGAGTGCCATGAAAAAGAACTTGATGACAGCCGTGCTGATGACGGTCGCAACTACGATATTGCTTGGGCTTGTATATCCGTTGCTGGTGACTGCGATCGCGCAGGTTGTGTTTCCGAAGCAGGCCAATGGACAGCTGATCCAGAAGGGCGGAAGGCTGATTGGCTCCACAATTATCGGGCAAGGATTTTCCGGCGCGTCCTATTTTCACTCCCGGCCCTCGGCCGCAGGAAACGGCTACGATGCTGCCAACTCGGCAGGATCGAATCTTGGGCCAACCAACCAAAAGCTTATTGACCGCGTGCAGGCCGACGTGGCGGCGGCACAAGCAGAACATCCCGGCACGCCGGTGCCAATCGACCTGGTCACCACCTCCGCATCGGGATTCGATCCTCACATCAGTCCAGCTGCCGCTGAGTTCCAACTCGCTCGCATAGCTAAAGAGCGCGGCACGACAATCGACCAGATCCGGCCATTGCTCGCGAAACATACTGAGCCTCGGCAACTGGGCTTTCTGGGAGAACCGCGTGTCAACGTGCTGGAGCTCAATTTGGAACTCGATGAGCGGTTCCCGACGAATAAGCAGGCTCAAATACAGTAGCGGTGGCGAAGTACAGCTCTCTGGCATATCACAGTTCAGCGGCTTTCTCGGCCGGCAAACGTTTCACTCGGCTCACACCAGATGTGGAAGGAATATTACAACCGTGACAACCATCCGCCCCAAAAGCGTTGCGCCGCCGAGTCGAGGGCCGCGGCGAAAGCTTCACTTTCCCGACGTAGTCGAGGCACTTGAATCTCCGCGGCTACAAGTTCGCAAGCATGGCCGACGTACCAGCGTTCCAATCCTTGTGCGGTCACTTCCACGTGGAACTGCAGGCCGAGAGTATGGTGCCCGATTGCGAAAGCCTGATTGGCATAAGCCGTCGTAGCGGCCAGGTGATGAGAGCCTGGCGGCAGATCGAATGTGTCGCCATGCCAATGCAGCACCTTAACTTCTGGGTTTAGAAGAGGCTCGAATTCAGGGTGAAGTGCGGCGTCAGGACCAGCCTGGATTGGTCCCCAACCGATTTCTTTGCCTGCGCGGCCGGGATGGACGGATGCTCCGGCTGCGGCGGCAATCAGCTGGGCCCCGAGGCAAATGCCAATCGTCGGTCTTTTCGCGGCAAGGCGAGTGTGTATCAGCTCAACTTCAGTATTGAGAAAAGGGTAGGCTTCTCGTTCATACACCCCGATGGGTCCGCCCAGGACAACCAGCAGGTCAGGGATGGCCTGTGAAATGGATTCCAGATCGCCGGTACACGCGTCAATCAACTTGATATCGTAGCCGGCGCGCGTGAGTTCGTTTTCCAATGATCCAAGATCTTCGAACGGGACATGGGTGATAGCGACTGCTTTTTGCATGGGACGCTTCTTCAGTACTCGAAGTAATCATGATAGTGGTTTTGGCAGCCAGGGTTGAAACGCGCATGGCACTCCGGACATTGAAACTCACTCTGCAGATACTGCTCGATGGTCAACTCAGCGCCGCAACCACCACAGAGGATCGCCTTCTCGGTCCTTTCCCTCTTCGACCAGACCTGGCTCGGATGATCCGTCAACGCCGCATGGCAGTCTTTGCACGCGTAATAAAGGCCGCAGCAGCGCATCTTGATGGCGACGATATCGGTCGGCCCGTGATAATGCCGGCATCGCGTCTGCGCATCGAGATCCAGACCGCGGACTTCGCTCTGGGCTGCGTTCATTTTTTTGACAGATGATTGAGGTTAGCCAATGGTGAGCAACTCCTCGTGGAAGCCGCCGATCTCCAAGGCTCGATCCACAAAATGGATCTCGAGAATCCAGTGCCGCTTTCGGCCGGATGCGTCCAGCGTGCGCATGCGGTTGTAATTTTGCGGATGCACATAAAGCGTGATCTTGTCTCCGGGGATCCGTTCATGAGGAAAGACGCCGACCAGATGTCCGGCAATGGGCCCGCCGTATTCCCATCCCGCCTCTCGCGCGAGCTGCTGCGCATATCCGTAAAGCTCCGCGCAAGTGATATCCGGCTGCTCCTGAAAGTACCGTTTGCCCCTGGCAAAGGCATCTTTGATGTCTCGGCACAGTTTGTGTTTTAGCGGATCGTTCCCAACCACGTAAGTGCGGCCGAAATCCGCTTCCCACTCTTCGAAGACCGGTCCGAGATCAAGAAACACAATGTCATCATCCGCGACGGTCAAGTCCGGTGGATTCTCATCGTACGGCGCCAGGGTATTCCGCCCGGCGCGCACGATGCGCTTGTGCCAATGCCGAGTGACGCCATACATCTGTTCCGCAAGAGCATAGACATTGGCATTGATCTCGTTCTCGGTCACGCCGGGTCGAATCAACGAGCGCGTCTGTACTTCCGAAAATAAGGCTTGCGCTTTGGTCTGTGCATCTAATAAAGCGGCTGCGAGTGCTTCTTCCGGTTGATCCATGGGAATCCAGATTACCGTATGGGAGCGAATCTAAGGGTCTTGCAGAAGGATACAATGACCGCATGTGGGGGCGGCGCCAATGCGACAAGCGACACCGCTCTTCAATCGATCGGGGCGCACGTTGCCACGATCGGCTTCCATGGAACTTGCGGTGTGTGGCAGAACGTCGTTGTGCACGGGAAAGAGATGGAATTGTCTTGTGCGTCAAAGGAAGTCGCGTTTGCCGCTTGGCACGACGAGTTCGATCCGGAAACAGGGTTTCCCAAGTCAACATCGGCCGGTTCGCTTGATGCTTGAGGCAAAGCTGCGCGGAGGCCATCTGTCACTTTTCGGGCCCGGCTGAATCACATCCAGCGGTGAGGTTTGGACTATGAGTCGTACTTCAGTTGTCATGTTTATTGCATTCGTGGCAATTCTCGGTCTCGGAGTAATCGGAGCCTGGAGCCGTGCGGATGCAGCGGAGAAAGCTGTGGCGCTTCCCGCTCCTGCCGTCGACGCTCCCTTGGCGCCTTCGTCACGTAAGCAGACTGCGGTCATCGCCGGAGGCTGTTTCTGGGGTATCCAGGCGGTTTTTCAGCACGTCAACGGAGTGCAGAAGGCTATTTCGGGATACTCCGGAGGATCTTCTTCGACTGCCGAATACGAAGTTGTGAGCACGGGACGAACCGGGCACGCCGAGTCGGTTGAGATCACCTACGATCCCGCGAAGGTCTCCTACGGACAGCTTCTCAGGGTATTTTTCTCCGTAGCGCACGACCCCACACAACTGAATCGTCAGGGACCCGATACCGGCACACAGTATCGATCGGTCATTTTCTATGCGAACGAGGAACAGAAGCGCATCGCCGAGGCCTACATCGCGCAACTCGAACAGGCCAAGTCGTTCCCTCGCCCGATCGTGACCCAGGTGGTTCCGCTGAAAGCGTTCTACGCGGCTGAGTCGTATCATCAGAACTACGCCGCGCTTCATCCGGACAACCCTTACATTGCGTACAACGATGCGCCCAAGGTGGAACACCTTCGCGACGAGTTTCCTGATCTCTACAAGAAATGAATAAGATGACTCGGCGAACAATGGAGATCGAGGAAAACTGATGCTGATCTACTTCCTGGCATTTGTTGGTGGCATTCTAACCATCCTGAGCCCGTGCATCCTTCCGGTGCTTCCGTTCGTCTTCTCGCGCGCCGACCAGCCTTTCCGCCGCGCTGGATTGCCGCTGTTGATCGGAATGGCATTGACATTTTCGCTGGTGGCAATCGCGGCTGCGTTCGGCGGACATTGGGTGATCCGGCTGAATCAGGGAGGGCGCCTGATAGCGATGCTGATCTTCGCGATTCTAGGATTGACACTTCTTTTTCCGTCGCTTGCGGAAATGCTCAGCCGCCCCTTGGTCCGCGCCGGCGGCAGATTGCAGAACAACCCTGCCAACGAGGGTGGAATTGGAAAATCCTTGATCCTTGGCATCTCGACCGGCCTTCTCTGGGCTCCCTGCGCAGGACCGATACTTGGGTTGATTTTGACAGGCGCGGCGATTCAGGGGCCCGGAACCCGGTCGTCCTTCTTGCTATTGTCGTTCGCGCTGGGGGCGGCGGTTTCTCTCGGAATCGCACTCTTCGCCGGCAACAAAGTCTTATCCGTTATGAAACGTTCGTTAGCGTATGAAGTCTGGATTCGTCGCGCGCTGGGAGTCGCGGTGATCGCGGGAGTGGTGGCAATCGCTCTCGGCTGGGACACCAATCTGTTGACCAAGTTCTCCTTTGTGAATACCGCAAAGGCCGAACAGAGGTTGATTGATGCCGTAGGTATGGAAAGGCCTGCGGTTTTGACCGCAAGTGCGGCCGAACCCCACGTGGCACTAGCGGATGAAGGCCCATTCCCGGATCTGGGTGGCGCCGTGGCGTGGCTCAACTCGCCCCCGCTCAGCACCAAATCCCTTCGCGGCAAAGTTGTGCTGATTGATTTCTGGACCTACTCCTGTATCAATTGCCTGCGGGCCTTGCCCTATGTCGAAGGCTGGACTGCCAAGTACAAGGACGCGGGCCTGGTGGTCATTGGCGTCCACACGCCGGAGTTCGCATTCGAAAAGGACCGCGCCAACGTAGAAAACGCGGTCCGCGACCTGAAGATTACCTATCCCGTTGCCATCGACAGCAACTACGGCATCTGGCGGGCGTTCAACAACGAATATTGGCCGGCCCACTACTTCATCGACGGCAAAGGGCGCATCCGCTATCACCACTTCGGGGAGGGCGAATACGACGAGTCGGAGCGCGTAATCCAGGAACTGCTGAAGGAAAACGGAGCGCAAGTGTCCTCCGCAAGCGTCATCACCGCGTCGGGCACCGGCGCTCAGGCGGCTCCGGGTGGAAATGTCGGTTCTCCTGAAACCTACATCGGATACCGCCGGGCGGAACACTTTGCGTCCACGGACCGCGTCGCTCCGGACGCACGTCACACCTATACTCCGCAGCCGCGACTTTCACTGAACCAATGGGCTCTGGCGGGAAGTTGGAAAGTCGGCGAGGAAAGCGCTGTGTTGCAGGCCGGCCCCGGCAAGATCGTCTTCCGCTTTCACGCACGGGACCTTCATCTGGTTTTAGGCCCCACCAAAGACGGCAAACCTGTCCGTTTCAGAGTGAAACTGGACGGCACCCCGCCCGGGGATGATCACGGCGTCGATACGGACGGCAACGGCTCGGGCACAGTGCAGGGGCACCGGCTCTATCAACTCATACGGCAAAAGGGTCCCGTCGAGGACAGAACGTTCGAAATTGAATTTCTCGATCCGGGCGTGCAGGCGTTCGCGTTTACGTTCGGATAGTTAGATACCTGGGGGTTGGATGTTGACACGTCGGCGGTTTGTCGTGCATTCGTTGGTCACTGCGGCCGGAGCAGGCCTGATGGAATGGCTCATCGGTCCAACACTGTTTGCGTCCGACGAGAAAGACACGGTGAAGATTGTTCAATACAGCGACGCCGGCGACAAAGTCGGGCCCGTTCGTGTAAAGAAGGTCCGTAAAACCGATGCGGAGTGGCGGCAGCAATTGACGGAGCTGCAATTTGAAGTCACGCGCAAAGAGGGCACGGAGAGGGCGTTCACAGGCGAGTACTTCAATGTCCACGACAAGGGCATCTACCGCTGCATCTGCTGCGGCAACGCGCTCTTCAGCTCGGATACGAAGTTTGAATCCGGAACCGGCTGGCCAAGCTTCTGGGCTCCGATCGCGAAAGAAAATGTTCGGAACACGTACGACAACAGCCTGGGAACGCCCCGCACGGCAGTATCCTGTACGGAATGCGACGCGCACCTGGGGCACGTCTTCGATGACGGGCCAAAGCCGACCTACTTGCGGTATTGCATGAATTCAGCCGCGCTGCGGTTTGTGAAACGCGGATAGCAGGATGAGATGGGCATGAGCGCCCGCTTACTCCTGCGCCCCAGCGGGAGATATCCGAAGGAGGCCGCATGTATCAACCAAGTGCATTCCGGGAAGAGCGGTTGGAGACGCTGCATGCACTCATCCGTAGCCATCCCTTGGCCACTCTCATTACGGGTGGGGCTGGCGGCCTGATCGCCAATCTCGTTCCATTCACTCTGGTAGATGGCGGCGAGAGGGGCGTGCTCCGCGCACACATCGCCAGGGCTAACGATCAGGTGGAGCCACTCAGTGCCGGGGCTGAAACTCTGGTTGTTTTTCAGGGGCCGGAATCTTACATCACGCCGTCCTGGTACGCCTCAAAGCGCGAACATGGCAAGGTAGTCCCCACCTGGAACTATGTCGTCGTGCAGGCGCGAGGGACGCCCCATGTTGTCGACGATCCGACATGGATACGAGCGCAGATCGGCGACCTGACCGCGACGCAAGAGAATCAACGCTCCGCGCCATGGAAAGTGACGGACGCGCCGGAGGCCTACATCTCAGGCCAAATGAAGGCCATCATTGGCGTCGAGCTTCCGATCTCGGCGATCGAGGGGAAGTGGAAGGTCAGCCAGAACCGATCGGCCGCCGATCGTCAAGGCGTCCAAGAGGGTCTTCGGAACGATAAGATCAACGAGGAAATGGCAAGACTTGTCGGCTTTCAGAACCGAGACGGCTGAGGGGAGATTCCGTGGATGTGTTGCTGGGATTCAAACTCGTGACCGGCTGCGTTCAGGCAGACCCACTCTTCGCCCAGTTCCCGAACGTTCCCATCCTGTAGGTGAACAGGTGCAAGACTTTTTCGACCGCCATGAACAACCACGTCAGTCAGGCGGCGATTGGCCGCATCAGTCCGACAACTCCAGACAACCAATGTCTCAAGAGACGTGAACAGCCTGTTGGGACCCATCGGTGGTTCGGTTTCGAGAAGTGATTTAGAATCAATAGAGCATTTCTTGTCGGGGCGTAGCGCAGCCTGGTAGCGCACCTGCCTTGGGCGCATAAAAACCCGCTCTAAACGCTCTTCTCGTTCTGACTGCTTCTCGAAAAAACAATAACTTGGGGA
>Ga0335069_10005406_pt1 | contig 18792 bp, 12 predicted proteins | sample Lox_Sample_11_FD_206714 | JGI IMG/M metagenome (GOLD analysis project Ga0335069, IMG submission 206714) | Soil microbial communities from Loxahatchee National Wildlife Refuge, Florida, United States - Lox_Sample_1.1 | ecosystem: Environmental > Terrestrial > Soil > Wetlands | place: USA... | reverse complement strand
AGCGTCACGCCCGAGTAGAGCCCGAGCGGAACCAGGGTGGCGCAGGCGATCAGGAAGATGATCGTCAGGCCGACCAGGAGGATGTGCAGCGCGATCTCGTTCGGCGTCTTCTGGCGCGACGCGCCTTCGACCAGGGCGATCATGCGGTCGAGGAACGACTCGCCGGGATCGGTGGTGATGCGCACGACGATGCGGTCGGACAGCACCTTGGTGCCGCCGGTGACGGCCGAGCGGTCGCCGCCGCTCTCGCGGATCACCGGGGCGGACTCGCCAGTGATCGCCGACTCGTCCACCGATGCGATGCCCTCGATCACGTCGCCGTCGCCGGGGATGAGCTCGCCGGCCTCGACCACGACCGTGTGGCCTTTGCGCAGTTGCGATGCCGGCACCTGTTCCTCGCGGCCGTTCACCAGGCGCCGCGCGGTGGTGTCTTTGCGCATCTTGCGCAGTGACGCCGCCTGCGCCTGGCCGCGCCCCTCCGCCACCGCCTCGGCGAAGTTGGCGAACACCACCGTGAACCACAGCCAGACGCTGATGCTGAACGTGAACCACGCCGGCGCCGCCCCGGCGCCCGGGGCGAGCAGATCGCGCAGCCAGATGAACGTGGTCACCACGCTACCGACCTCGACCACGAACATGACCGGATTTTTGGCGACGTGCTGCGGCGCCAACTTGCGGAAGCTGGCGATCGCGGCCGGGCCGAGGATCTCCGGGTCGAACAGGGAGTATTCCTTTGCCTTGCTGGACATGTCGTTTCACGCCTCCATGGAGAGGAGCGGGGTCTCGGTCCGCATCAGAAGAACTTCCCGTGCTGGGCGAGGAAATGTTCGACGATCGGGCCCAGCGCCAGGGCGGGGAAGAAGGTCAGCGCGCCGACGATGACGATGACGCCGATCAACAGGGCGACAAACAGCGAGCCGTCGGTCGGGAACGTCCCGGCCGACGGCGGCACGACCTTCTTGTGCACCAGCGAGCCGGCGATGCCGAGCGCGGGGACGATCATCAGGAAGCGCCCGATCAGCATGGTCAACCCCAGGGTGGTGTTGTACCAGGGCGTGTTGGCGTTGAGGCCGGCGAACGCCGAGCCGTTGTTCCCAGCGCCGCTGCTGAACGCGTACAGCATTTCGCTCAGACCGTGCGGCCCGTTGTTGTTGAGCGACGAAGTGCCGTAGTCGGCGACCGCCGACCACGCAGCGAAGCCGAGGATCACCAGCGGGAAGATCAGGATGTACAGCATCGCCAGCTTCACCTCCTTCTGCTCGATCTTCTTGCCGAGGTACTCGGGCGTGCGACCGACCATCAGACCGGCGATGAAGACGGCGAGCAGGACGAAGACCAGCATGCCGTAGAGCCCGGCGCCGGTACCGCCGAAGATGATCTCGCCGAGCTCGATGTTGGCCAGCGGCACGAGGCCGCCGAGCGGCGTGTAGCTGTCGTGCATCGAGTTCACCGCGCCGCACGAGGCGTCGGTGGTGACGGTCGCGAAGAGCGTCGAGTTGGCGATCCCGTAGCGGACCTCCTTGCCCTCCATGTTGCCGAGGCCCTGGTCGACGGCGAGCCCCTGCATGATCGGGTTGCCGCCGGCCTCGTAGTGATACGCCACGGTGACGCCGGCGAGGAACAGCACGCCCATGGCGGCGAACAGGGCCCAGCCCTGCTTCTGATCGCGCGCCATGCGACCGAAGGTGTAGGTGAGCGCCGCCGAGATGGCGAAGATCAGCCACATGGCGATGAAGTTCGACAGCGGCGTCGGATTCTCGAACGGGTGGGAGCTGTTGGCGTTGAAGAAGCCGCCCCCGTTGGTGCCGAGCTGCTTGATCACCTCCTGCGATGCCACGGGGCCCATGGCGATCGTCTGCTTGGCGCCCTCCAGCGTGGTCACTTCCACGTAGGAGCCGAAGTTCTGGATGACGCCCTGCCAGATCAGCAGCAGCGCGAAGACAATGCTGAGCGGCAGCAGGACGTAGAGGATCCCGCGCAGCAGGTCGACCCAGAAGTTGCCGACGCCGCGCGAGCCGTCGGCCTTGGGCGGCCGGGTCAGACCGCGCGCCAGCACCAGCGCCACCGCGATGCCAGCGGCGGCCGAGGTGAAGTTGTGCCAGGCGAGCCCGGCCATCTGGGTCAGGTAGCTCATCGTCGACTCGCCCGAGTAGCCCTGCCAGTTGGTGTTGGTGGTAAAGCTCGCCGCGGTGTTGAACGACGAGTCGGGGCTTACCGCAGCGAAGCCCTGCGGGTTGAGCGGCAGCACGCCCTGCAGGCGCTGCAAGACGTAGGTGACCAGTACGCCGAGCGCGCTGAACAGCAGCAGCGCCAGCGTGTACTCGGTCCAGGTCTGCTCGCGCCGTGGATCGACGCCGCAGGCGCGGCAGAGAAAGCGGTCGATCGGCCCGAAGAGACGCGGCAGCGGCTGCGCGTCGCCTTCGAAGACGCCATACATGTACACGCCCAGCGGCTTGGTCACCGCCAAGATCGAGATCGAGAAGAGGAGAATCTGAAACCATCCATTGGCCGTCATGATCGCTCCTCAGAACCGCTCGGGTCGCAGCAGTGCGTAGACGAGATACGCACCGAGCAGCACCGCGAGGATCGCCCCGACGATGTATTCGAGTTCCATCCCGCTATGCCTCCTGCCGCTACAGCCGATCGCAGCCGCGGGCGTACGCCCACGCGGCGGCGAAAAACACGATGGTGACGGCAACGAATACGAAGTCGCCCATGCCTACCCTCCCTCTTCCGGCTGGAGCTCAGGTCGCCGCTGATCTCTACGCAACGGACAGCAAGTCTTGGACCAGCCTGAGAACGTTTAATTACCGCGCTCGGGGTGGATGGGCATCTTGCACTATTCAGGAATCCGTATTCGCGCTCGTGCGAACTACAAGTGGATGCACGATCGCGGGCGCATCGTCTGAATCAACGACGCACCGATTCTGCCACTGAACCGAGCCGATGAGGTGAACTGAGCGGTCGACGCTCGCGCTGGTCGGGGACGCGGCCCCGGACGTGTTTCGGCCGACCGAGACGGCACACTGGGGCGGAGCCTTGGCGGCGTGTTGCACGCGCCGCGGCGGGCGGCGGGGATTGGTCGCTCGTCCCGCGCGGACGGTTCTGGCTACTTCGCGGCCCGGTTGCCGTAGTGCGGCGAGTCGAGGCCGTAGCGCTTGCGCTTGCGCCACAGCGTGGCGGGATCGATGCCGAGGCGCGCTGCCGCTTCGCCAATCGACGCCGACTCTCTGAGCACGGTCCGGATGTGGCGTTGCTCGATCTCCCGCAGGGAGAGCGCGGCCGTCGTTTCGGTCGTCGGCTCGGCCGGCGGCGGCGGTGCCGACGAGGCTCCCAGGTTGAGATCCTCGGCGCGGATCCGGCCGCCGCGGGCGACCACCACGGCACGCTCGAGCGCGCTCAGCAGTTCGCGAACGTTGCCCGGCCACGTATGCCGAGCCAGGACAGACTGCGCCTCGGGGGTGAGCTCGAGCGGTCCGCGCTGGTGGCGGACCGCGAGCTTGGCCAGCAGGTGCTCGGTGAGCTGCGGCAGGTCGTCCAGCCGTTCGCGCAGGGGCGGCAGCGTGATGGTGATCACGTTGAGGCGAAAGAAGAGGTCCTGGCGCAGGTGTCCGGTGCGCGCGTCGGCTTCGAGGTCGTGGTCGGTGGACGCGATGATGCGCGCGTCCTCTTCGAACGCGTCGTCGCCCGACTGCTGCCCCTCCAGATAGCGCAGGAGGCGTGCCTGGAAGGCAAGCGGCAGGGCGTGGACCTCGTCGAAGAAGAGCGTTCCCCCGTCGACGGTGTCCGGCCGGCCCGTTTTGCGCTGGCGCGCCCCGCTGACGGCGCCGGCGACCTGCTCGAGCAGGCCACCCTCGATTTGTTGATCCGCGACGGCCCGACTCCAGACGGTGACGAACGGTCCGGCCCGGCGCGGGCTCCAGCGGTGAATGGCCGCTGCGAGCACGCGCTTGCCGGTGCCGCTCTCACCGCAGAGGAGCACCGGCGCGTCGGAGACCGCGACCTGCTGCGCCACCGCGATCGCTCGCGCCATGCGCGGGTTGGCGGATTCCAGCAGCGGCGGCGGATCGGTGACATGCGCCAAGTGGTGCCCGCCGTGCGCGGGCTGCTCGTCGCGCGCCGCGGCGGCGCGGCGGACCAGCAACTCGACCTGCCGCGGTGACAGCGGTCGGCCCAGATAGTCGTACGCTCCGGCTCGCATCGCCTGGACGGCTTCGCTGACCGACGCCTGGCCGGCCGTGAGCGCAACCGCGGCGTCCGGCTGCTGACGGAGAATCTGGCGCAGCAGCGGGAAGCCTTCCGCCTCGATGTCTATGAGAATGACGTCGAAGTCCTGCCGAGCCATGGCCGGCAGGGTCTCTGTCGCGTCGGCGACGGCCTCCACGACATGGCCGCGGCCGCGCAGGTAGGCGGCGAGATCGGTTCGGACGCTCTTCTCATCGGCGACAATCAGAATGGAACCCATGGTTCCTCGCTGAAAACCCAAGAGCAGGCGGCGTGCCCGCATACGCACCGCGCGGGTTTGAGGCTGATGCCGACCCCAGTTGCACGCGCGAGGGGTTTACTCCTTGCGAAACACACGACCGCCGCAAAGCGGGCGGTCAGAATGCAGGCTCGCCGCGGCCGGTCCGGCACAATTCGCCGGCCCATGGTCGCGACCATGCGCGATGCCGGATGCCCGTCATTCGGCGCTGTGAAGATGCAAGGTCGAGGGGGCCACGCGTCGACTCTCGCTGGCATTGCGCCCAGCGCCACGCACGCGTCCGTTTTGGAATGGTTCCTGCGTTGAAGCCCACACCGAGGAGGGATTCCAAATGAACCTCGTACTCTGGCTGCCGGCGATGTTCGGGCTCGGCCTCGTGGCGATGGGGCTCTGCTACGCGTTCATCGACGCCTGCGAAAGGATCTGAGGACCCATGATCTATTTCACTGCTGCCGTCTCACTGTTCCTGTTCATCTATCTGTTCGCGGCGCTGATCCGCCCTGAGTGGTTCTAGCCGCGAGCCGGTCACGTCACTGGAGGATCACATCTCATGTGGCTTCTGCCCATAGCGATGCTCGTCACGATGGTCGCCCTCTCGATCCCGCTGAGCAAATACGCGGCGTGGATCATGGAGGGGCAGTATCGGGCCCCGCGCTTCCTGCGCTGGTTCGAGGAGCGACTCGATTCCGGGCCGCAGAATTGGAAGCAGTACACGGCGGCGCTGCTCGTCTTCAACGGGCTGCTGTTCGTGTACGGCTTCGTCGTCCTGGCCGTCCAGCCGATCGCCCCCTTGAACCCGCTCGGGCGCGGCATGCTGGGTCCGACGACGATCTTCAACACCGTCGCCTCCTTCATGACGAACACCAACCTGCAGCACTACTCCGGCGACGTGCACTTCTCGAACTTCAGCCAGATCTTCTTCGTCATCGCCAACATGTTCATCTCCGCCTCGGTCGGCTTCTGTGCGCTGGCGGCGGTCATCCGGCTGTTTCGCGGTGAAAAGACGGTCGGCAACTTCTTCGTCGACATGTGGCGGGTGCTGATCTACATGTTCGTACCCGTCTGTCTGCTCTGGGGCGTGCTCTTCATGCAGCAGGGCATGCCGATGACCTACCAGGCCAGCGTGTCGGTCTCGACGCTCGAGCCCGGCGCGATGGGCACCACCGACGACGGCCAGGTGAAGCAGCAGAACCTCGTCGTCGGCCCGGTCGCGGCGATGATTCCGATCAAGCAGATCGGCACCAACGGCGGCGGATTCTTCGGCGCGAACTCCTCCCACCCGTTCGAGAACCCGTCGGCGTGGACCAACTTCCTCACCTGTCTCGGCATGATGCTGTTCCCCTCCAGCCTGGTGCTGATGTTCGGGCGCATGCTCGGAAAGATGCGCCACGCGGTGGTCATCTACGCGGTCATGGGCGTGATCCTGGTGGGGATGATCGGCTGGGCGATCTACTGGGATACGCTGAGGCCGAATCCGGCGCTGATCGCGAACCCATCCAGCACGACGTACCAGATCGCCAGCGCCACGGCGGCGACCGGCACACGCGAGGTCACGGTGCCCGCGGTCGCCGGACTGCCGGTCAAGCAGTCGCTCGGCAACCTCGAAGGCGCCGAGCTGCGCTTCGGCACCTCGGCGGGCGCGACCTTCGCAGCGCTGACCACGGCCTTCACCTGCGGGGCCATCAACCGCGCGCACGACAGCCTGAACCCGCTGGCGGGCCTGTCGCCCATGGTCGGTATGTGGCTCAACTGCATCTTCGGCGGCAAGGGCGTCGGCATGATCAACCTCCTGCTCTTCCTGATCATCGGCGTGTTCCTTGCCGGGCAGATGGTCGGCCGCACGCCTGAGTATCTGAGCCGCAAGGTCGGCGCGCGCGAGATGAAGCTCGCGATGATCGCCCTCCTCGTGCACCCGATCATGATCCTCGGCCCGACCGGGCTCTTTGCCGCCACCGACTGGGGGACGAAGTCGGAGAGCAATCCGGGCGCGCACGGGTTCTCGGAGATCGTGTACGAGTTCTCGTCGGCGTCGGCGAACAACGGCTCCGGCTTCGAGGGACTCGGGGATACCTGGGGCTTCAACGACAACCCGACCCCGGCCCCGGAAAGCCGGCCGTGGGACGTCGCCGCCGGCCTGGTCATGCTGTTCAGCCGCTATCTGCCCATCGTCGCGCCGATCGCCATGGCGGCGAGCCTGGGCGGGAAGAAGAAATCGCCGTTCACCCTCGGCACCATGCGCGATGACACGGTGACGTTCGGCTGCCTGCTCTTCGGCACCATCGTGATCATCGGTGCGCTCCTCTTCCTGCCGGTGGCCGCCCTCGGCCCGCTGGCCGACCACCTCGGGCCAATGCCGTTCGGCGGCTGATGCCAAGGGTTGGATGAGCGCATGAAAGACGACCGCGAACGAAGCAAGCGAGGTAACGACATGAAGGCTGTGAGCCCGAAAGATAATCGACCCGAGACCAGTCCGGTACTGATGTCGGGACAACGCCCGCCGCGCCGGATTAGACGGCTGGCGATGTTCGCCCCCGACATGGTGCGGCCGGCGCTCAAGCAGGCGTTCGTCATGCTTCGCCCCGACATCCAGTGGGCCAACCCGGTGATGTTCGTGGTGGAGTTGGGGGCGTTCCTGACTTTCCTGTTCGTCATCCAGGCGGCGCTGGGCGCTTCGTCGAGCCAGGTGCCGATCACCTATTTCGTCGCCCTCGACATCTGGCTCTTCCTGACCGTGCTGTTCGCCAACTTCGCCACCGCGCTGGCCGAGGTGCGCGGCAAGGCGCAGGCCGAGTCGCTGCGCCGGACGCGCCAGGAGACTCCCGCATACCGTCTGCGCGGCACCACCGTCGAGCAGGTCGCATCGACGGCGCTGCAGCCAGGCGACCTCGTGGTCGTCGAGGCCGGACAGACCATCCCAGGCGACGGCGAGATCACGGAAGGGGCCGCCTCGGTCGACGAATCCGCCATCACCGGCGAATCCGCTCCCGTCATTCGCGAGGCCGGCGGCGACCGTTCCGGCGTCACCGGCGGCACGCGCCTGTTGTCGGACCGGATCGTCGTGCGCATCACCGCCGCGCGCGGCGAGACGTTCCTCGACCGCATGATCGCCCTGGTCGAGGGCGCAGTGCGCCAGCGCACGCCCAACGAGATCGCCCTCACCCTGGTGCTCAGCGCGTTCACGCTCATCTTCCTCATCGTCGTCGTGCCGCTGTGGCCGATGGCCATGAACGCCGAGCAGTACATGACGAGCTACCTGGGCATCCAGGAGCCGCTGCAGAGCCTCGGCACCGACGTCCCGACGCTGGTGGCACTGCTCGTCTGCCTCATTCCCACCACCATCGGCGCGTTGCTGGCGGCCATCGGCATCGCCGGCATGGAGCGCGCGCTGCAGGCCAACATCATCGCCAAGAGCGGCCGGGCGGTCGAGACGGCCGGCGACGTCGATACGGTCCTGCTCGACAAGACCGGCACGATCACCGCCGGCAATCGTCAGGCGACGGAGCTCATCCCGGTCGGGCGCTACAGCGCGCGCGAACTGGCGCGTCTCGCTGCGTTGGCGTCGGTTGCCGACGAGACGCCCGAAGGCAAGACGATCGTGAAGCTCGCCCGGGAGCAGGACCGCTCCCTGGACGCTCTCGTAGCGCCGCGCGCGGCGCAGTTCATTGCGTTCAGTGCGCAGACGCGGATGAGCGGCATCGACCTGCCGGAGGGGACCCGGGTGCGCAAGGGCGCGCCGGATGCCGTGACCGCATACGTGCAGCAGCAGGGCGGCAGCGTCCCGGCGGAAGTCGCGCGGATCGTCGACAGCGTGGCCTCGAAGGGCGCGACCCCGCTGGTGGTGGCGGAGGGGACCTCGGTCGTCGGCGTCGTGGTCCTGGAAGACGTCCTGAAGGTCGGCATCAGCGACCGCCTCGAGCGCCTGCGCAAGATGGGCGTGCGGACGGTGATGATCACGGGCGACAACCCGCTCACCGCCGCCACCATCGCCCGGCGCGCCGGTGTCGACGACTTCGTCGCCCAGGCGACCCCCGAGGCGAAGCTCGCCTATCTCCGCAAGGAGCAGGCGGAGGGCAAGCTCGTCGCCATGATCGGCGACGGGACGAACGATGCGCCCGCCCTGGCCCAGGCCGACGTCGGCCTGGCGATGAACTCCGGCACGCAGGCCGCCAAGGAAGCCGGCAACATGGTCGATCTCGACAGCGACCCGACCAAGGTCATCGAGGTGGTCGAGGTCGGCAAGCAGCTCCTGATGACGCGCGGGTCGCTGACGACGTTCTCGATCGCCAACGACGTGGCAAAATACTTCGCCATCGTCCCGGCGCTGTTCGCCGGCACGCTGCCGTGGCTGAAGGCGATGGACGTCATGCACCTGCACTCGCCCACCTCGGCCATTCTCTCGGCGGTGATCTTCAACGCCGTCATCATCCCGCTGCTCATTCCGATCGCCCTGCGCGGCGTGTCGTATCGTCCGCTCGGTGCCGACGCGCTGCTGCGCCGCAACCTGCTGATATGGGGCCTGGGCGGGGTCATCGTGCCCTTCATCGGCATCAAGCTCATCGACGTGGTCATGGTCGCACTGCATCTGGCGGCCTGAGACCGCAACGAGGAGAATCACCATGAAAGCATATTTCTCGAAGAGTCTGCTCCTGCTCACGTTCGCCGTGACGATCTGCTGCGGTCTGTATCCGCTGGTGCTGTGGGTCATCGGCCAGACCGTCTTTCCGGACCAGGCGAACGGGAGCCTGCTGCGCGGCCGCGACGGCCAGCCGGTCGGCTCACGGCTGATCGCGCAACCGTTCACCAAGGACGAGTACTTCCAACCGCGCCCGTCCGCGATTTCCTACGATGCGTCCGCATCGGGTCCATCTAACCTGAGCGCGTCGAACTACACGCTGCGCGCCCGGGTCGCGAGCACGCTCGGTCCGATCGTCAAGTACCGCGGCGGCGCCAAGGCCGGACAGCTCGTCGCGCCCGACGTCGAGGCCTGGTTCCAGCAGGATACCTACAAAGGCGCGCCGCACGTCGTCGCGCAGTGGGCCGATGCGCACAACAGTCTGGCGCAGGCTTGGGTGAAGGCCGATCCGACCCATGCGCAGTACGTCACGGACTGGGCGAACCAGCATGCCGACGTTGTCGCGCAGTGGGTCAAGGATAACCCGGACACGCCGAAGCCCGAGGCGGCCGACCTGGCCGTCGTGTTCTTCGAGCACTTCTCGACCGACCATCCGGGGGCGTTCCCTGCCGCGGTGACGCACGAGGGCGGAACGGCCGCGATCGAACCGGTACGCGAGGGGACGGACATCCAGGCAACGTTCTTCGACATGTGGCGAGACGAACACCCGCGTGAAGATCTGGCGGAGGTCCCCTCCGACCTGGTCATGGCGTCGGGCTCCGGGCTCGACCCGCACATCACGCTGGAGAATGCCGAGTACCAGCTCGACCGCGTCGCCGCGGCGTGGGCCAAGGACACGTCGCGCGATCCGGCGCAGGTCCGCGGCGAGATCGAGGCGGTCCTGCAGACGAACGCGACGGCGCCGTTCGGCGGTGCCGTGGGCGTGAGAATGATCAACGTGCTGGAAGTGAACCTGCAGCTCCGCAATCGCTACGGCGAACCGGCGTAACCCGTGCGAAGCGGGCCAGGCGAAGTCCCCACGACTTTCGCTCTGGCCTCGAAGGGGCCAGTGGCCCCTTCCTCCTGAGCTCGAGCGGCCGGAGGTCGATAACTCCGGCCGTTCTGCGTCGATTGGCTCGAGCCGAGAAGCATTTCACCGCCGCCGGGAGATCGATCCACGCCAAGGATCCCCACGTGCCGATTGCGTTCACCGTCATCGCTCTCGCCCTCGACCGCGGGATGGACGCTGCGGCCGGCGAATTGCCGAGCAGAGCCCTGCAGGGGGGCCAGTCCGTGCCGGCAGCTCATGTGAAACCGCATCCTGCATTCTCCCGGGCAGTTGATTGGGTAATTCGCAGGACGGTCGGTGCCTGCAGAGCCGGCCACAGCCGTCCACTCTCGCTTGGCACGGGCAATGGGAGAGGGTGGTATGGCGATTCTGTTCATTCTGGTGACAGCGTTCGTTGGGTTTCGCGTGTACCGTATCTGGACGGCGAGCCAACTCGGGATCGGACCCGATCTGAGTCGCACCGAGGCGCGCACGTCCCCGACGCCGGCCTTGCCGGATGATGCGGTTGATCCGTCCGACGCCGATTCTGGACCGGGACAGAGCACCCTGGAGATCGAGCCGTCCTCGGCGCGCTGAGCGGTCCGCGGCACGGCAAGGCCGCCGCAGCTTCGAACCGGAGGGCACACGCCGACTCTCGGCGAGTGCGTCGCACTTCGGTTCGGCAGCGAGCGACGCGCCTGCCAGCACAGGCACATCGGCCGGTACATCTCCGGTCTGCGGAGATGGGCGGTCGATCGGCGAGCCCAGTCGCCGACGCCGAGTGCAGACCTGCCGACCGTACTGTTCGTTAGGACAAGCGATTCGCACGAGAGAAATTGATGGGCCGAACGCGTTCAAGACAATCCCGTCTGCGCTGGCGAACATGGCCGGCGCTGCTGGTGCTGTCGGCAGGGTGCGCCGTTCCGCGGGCGATGCCGGTGGCGGGATGGTTCGTCGGCGACCACAGCCCGGCGATCGATCCGGCGTGCTACGCCGATCGCGGTTCGGTCGACGACGCGACTGCCGACCGGCACGGATCGCGCCCGTCGCTGTCGTTGTTCGAAGCGCCGAACGTCAGTGAGGACCTGAGCATGGACGACCCGCGCGTGATCCGCTTTGTCGCACACTACCAGACGCGCATGCGCGGATCCCTACAGGACGCGTTTGAACGCTCCGGCCAGTACCGCGCCCGCATCATCGCCATCCTCGAGCGGGAAGGTGTGCCGACCGACCTGGCCTACCTGCCGCTGATCGAGAGTGGCTTCCGCACGCTCGCCGTGTCGCGCGCCGGCGCGGTCGGTCTCTGGCAGTTCGTTCCCGAGACCGGACGTCGCTACGGGCTGCGCATCGACGCCTATGTCGACGAGCGGCGCGATCCGGTGCGCTCGACGCGCGCCGCGGCGCGCTACCTGCGCGACCTGCATGCGCAGTTTCGCAGTTGGCACCTCTCGCTCGCCGCCTACAACGTCGGGCCGGCGCGGGTTGCGCGTCTGGTCGCGCGGCGTGGTGTGTGGCCGTCTGCCCGATTGTTGGAGGAGAATTCGTTGCCGCTCGAGACGCGCAACTACGTGTCGCAGTTCTTCGCGGTGGTGCAGATCGCGCATGCCCCGGAGCGGCACGGGTTCGCGCGCTCGTCGCAGAACCCGGCGCGCTACGACGTCGTGCGGGTGCGCAGCAGCGTCAGCTTTCGGCGGCTCGCCTCGCTCGCCGGCGCGTCGGTAGCGGAAATCGCGGAGCTGAATCCGGCGCTCGTGCAACGGATCACCCCACCTGACCAGCGCGGCTACCTGGTGCGCATCCCGCGGGGACCGAAGCAGCGCTTGCAGCTCGCGGACGCGACGACGACGGCCGTCGTCGTCAGCGCCGTTGCACCGCCGCGCATGCGCGGTCCGGCGACCGCTCTACTTCGAGAGCCCACCGCGCACGAAACGGTCATCGTCGCCGAACGCTGAGCGTCAGGCCGTCCGCAGGCCGAGCCGCCTCGGAGCGATTGCGGAGCGCTACGCGATCGCGTTGCGGCGCGTCGCCGGAAGCGTGGGGAGCTGCAAGCATGTGCCGGGCTGCGACGACGATGCGCGGCGGATAAAGCACTGCCAGTACAACTTCAGCGACTGTGCAGCGCAATCAGCATCAGTCGAACGCATGCGGTCCATTGCGAATTCTGTTGCTCGGGCCTGAAAGATGAATGGGCTCCCGAAGCTGACATTGCAGGTCCCATGATGCCCCGTCAGCGCCGAGTTCAATTGGGGACCAATCGAGCGCGGGCCCGGTCCTTGCTGTGCTTTGGGAAGAGCTGGCGCGATGCATGAGTCCGCCAGCCAGGACGAAGGAGCGAGAGATGAAGAAGATCGAGGCAACGGTCAATCCGTTCGAACTCGACGAGCTCAAGGAGGAATTGGTGCACGCCGGCATCGACGCGATGAGCGTCAGTGAAGTGCGCACCGCGGACGGGTCCGCCAGCAGCCGGCTGTACCGGGGGGCGGCGTACGCGGTGGATCTCCACCCCCGCCTCAAGGTCGAGATCGTGCTCGAGGACGGCCAACTGTCGGGCTGCATCGACGCGTTCGTGCGCTGTGCAAAGGCGCGCGCCGTCAGCGGCGAGATCATCATTGCACCGGTCGACGACAGCATTGGGATCCGAACCGGCGAGCACCTGGTGCCTGCGGACCACCCGGTTCACGCCAAGGTCGCCTGACCTGTCGCGCTCACCCAGTGCCAGCGGGACGGGCGGGTCGCTACTTGCCCGTCTCGCATTGTGCGCTTCTCGTTCGCCCCCGGTCTGGCATTCTACAGCTCTGGTGTGCCGGGCAGACGAGGGCGCGCAATCAGTGAAAGGCATCAGCCGGCGGGCATGCCGGCCGCTTTGAGGCCATTCCCTATGGTGACCGTTCTCGCGGTGTTGCTCGCGGCTGGTTATGCGCTGAGCGTGTGGTCGCTGTGGCGGCAGATGCACTTCCAGGAGCCGCCGGTCGCTGACCCACGCGTGGATACCTCAGCCGGGGCGCCTCCCGCTCGGGCCCGCATGACAATCCATGAACGGATACGAGAGCTCCAGAGGGGCTGCGCGCTACACGGAGTGACATCGCAGGTCTGGTGTAGAATCAGATCCATTTGAGTCCGTACGCGGTATACATCGACGCGCTTCTATGGCTACGGACGGCTACTTCCGTTGCGAAATACTAATGACGCCCGGACGCACGTCACCGACGTTTCGTCTCTTCACATTCGCGCCGTTGCTCGACTGCTGATCGCTCGTCGTATGCACGGCGTATACACGCGGCCGGCACGGGGCTCCGCGCCGGCCGCGTTGTCTTCGTGGAGTTGGAGCACGTGAGGTCGTGTAACAGCGATCGGGCAATTTACAATGATAGCGTGCAAAGTGTAGCAATGTTTCACGTGCTATACATATACGTGAGTCCTGTGCATCGTGCCTATTCGATGCGCGTCTGCCTCGGTGCCTGCTCATCGTCTATGCAGCGGTCGCGACGGAGCCAGCGCGGTCCGACATGCTCCGGTAGCCGCCGCGTTGGCACGCCCGGTGCTGCGACGACGTCGTACGAGGCATGACCGACAATCCCGTCGACGCTGACCGCGTCCGACCGCTGCGCCCGGCGCGGCTGGGCTGGGACGGCAGCGAACCCGAGCCGTCCCCGCCTGCTCGCCGCGCGAGCGCTTGGACGCCCAGTATCCAAACAAGAGGTTGAGACCATGTGGCTGTTACCGATTGCGATCCTGGTGACGACGACGCTCCTGGCGATTCCGCTGAGCCGCTATCTGGCGTGGATCATGGGCGGCGAGTACCACCCGCCGACATTCCTGCGCTGGGTCGAGCAGCGCCTGAACAGCGGCGAGCAGAACTGGAAGCAGTACACGGCGGCCCTGCTCATCTTCAACACCGTCCTCTTCATCTTCGGCTTCCTCATGCTCGCCCTGCAGCCGTGGTTGCCGATGAACCCGATGGGCAGGGGGATACTGGCGCCGACGACGATCTTCTTCCAAGTGGTCTCGTTCATGACGAACACGGATCTGCAGCACTATTCGGGAGATCAGCACTTCTCGAACTTCAGCCAGCACTTCTTCGTTATCGCCAATTTCTTCCTCTCCGCCGCGATCGGCTTCTGCGCCCTGACCGCCATCATCCGTGCGCTGCGCGGCGACAAGACGATCGGCAACTTCTTCGTCGACATGTGGCGGGTGGTCATCTACACCTTCCTGCCCTTCGCCTTCGTCCTGTCACTGCTGTTCGTGCAGCAGGGCAGCCCGATGACGTTCGAGAGCGTGACGTCGGTCGCGACGCTCGAGCCCGGGGCGATGGGCACGACCGACAGCGGCGAGGCCAAGCTGCAGAACATCGTGGTCGGGCCGCTCGCGTCGTTCGTGCCGATGAAGCAATTGGGAACCAACGGCGGCGGGTTCTACGGCATGAACTCTGCCCATCCGTTCGAGAACCCGACCGATGTGACGAACTTCGCCTCGTGCGTGGCGATGATGCTCTTCCCGTTCTCGCTGGTGCTCATGTACGGGCGCATGGTGGGGCGGCCGCGGCACGCCTGGGTGATCTTCTGGGTCATGATGGCGCTGATGATCGGCACCATCGTGTGGACGGTCTACTTCGACACGCTGAAGCCGAATCCCGGCCTGACGGCGCATCCGGTGGCGCGATCGTACGAGGTGCCCGATGATCAGGCCGCGGACGGCAAGCAGGTCGTGAGCCTGCCGCCGGTGGCCGGGCTGCCGGTCGACCAGCACCTCGGCAACCTGGAAGGGAAGGAGATGCGCTTCGGCACCTCGGCGGGCGCGACCTTCGCGGCGCTGACCGTCGACGTCACGGACGGCGCGGTGAACTGCGAGCACGACAGCCTCAATCCGATTGCGGTGATCGGCCCCTACATCGGCATGTGGATCAACGCCATCTACGGCGGCAAGGGCGTCGGCATGATCAACATGCTGCTCTTCGTGGTCATCGGGGTCTTCATCGTCGGCCAGATGGTCGGGCGCACCCCGGAGTACCTGGGCAAGAAGATCGGCGCCCGCGAGATGAAGCTGGCGATGATCGCGCTGCTCGTGCACCCGATCATGATCCTGATGCCGAGCGGGCTGTTCGCCGGGACGCCGTGGGGCATCAAGGCGGAGAGCAACCCGGGCCCGCACGGGTTCTCGCAGATCGTCTATCAGTTCTCCTCCGCCTCGGCGAACAACGGCTCGGCCCTTGACGGGCTCGGGGTCTCGTATGGATTCAACGACAACCCGGCGCCGCCGCCCTCGGCTGCCGCGTTCGACATCGCTGCGGCGCTGGTCATCGTCATCAGTCGCTTCCTGCCGATCATCGCGCCGATCGCCATGGCGGCGAGCCTCGGCAGGAAGAAGTCGGCGCCGTTCGGCCTCGGCACCCTGCGCGACGACACCGGGACCTTCGCCGGCGCGCTGCTCGGCACGATCATCATCCTGGCCGCGCTGCTCTTCCTCCCGGTGGCGGCGCTGGGGCCGTTCGCGGAGCATTTCGGACCGCTGCCGTTCGGCGGCTGAGGGCGGACCGGATTCGTCAGGCACTGCGCTGAGAAGGAGATCGAGAGATGTCAGCTGTTCGTCGTATGCGTGAGGTCTCGGACGTGACGCCGCCCGCACCGCAGCCCAAACCGCCGCGGCGCATGCGCCGCGCCGAGCTGCTGGCACCGGAGCTCGTGCGCGGGGCGCTGAAGCAGGCGTTCGTCATGTTGCGCCCGGACATTCAGTGGTCCAACCCGGTCATGTTCGTGGTCGAGGTCGGCGCCATCCTGACCCTGCTGTTCGTGGTGCAGGCGGCGCTCGGCGCCTCGTCGAGCCAGGTGCCGATCACCTACTTCATCGGGCTGGATTTCTGGCTCTTCCTGACCGTGCTGTTTGCCAACTTCGCCACGGCGTTGGCCGAGGCGCGCGGCAAGGCGCAGGCGGAATCGCTGCGGCGCACGCGGCGCGATACGCCGGCCTTCCGCCTGCGCGCGAACGGCAGCGTCGAAGAGATCTCGTCGATGGCCTTGCGTCCGGGTGACCGGGTCGTGGTCGAGACCGGACAGGTCATCCCCGGCGACGGCGAGATCATCGAAGGCATCGCCTCGGTGGACGAGTCGGCCATCACCGGTGAGTCCGCCCCGGTCATCCGCGAATCGGGCGGCGACCGCTCCGGCGTCACCGGCGGCACGATGGTGCTCTCGGACCGCATCGTCGTGCAGATCACGGCGGCGAGCGGCGAGTCCTTCCTGGATCGCATGATCGCGCTGGTCGAGGGCGCCATCCGCCAGCGCACGCCGAACGAGATCGCCCTGTCGCTCGTGCTCTCGGCGTTCACGCTGATCTTCCTGATCGTCGTCGTGCCGCTGTGGCCGATGGCCTGGAACGCCGAGCAGTACATGATGGGGTACCTCGGCATCGACCACCCGCTGCACAGCCTGGGCACCGACGTGCCGACCCTGGTGGCGCTGCTGGTCTGCCTGATTCCGACCACTATCGGCGCGCTCCTGGCGGCCATCGGCATCGCCGGCATGGACCGTGCGCTGCAGGCCAACATCATCGCCAAGAGCGGCAAGGCGGTGGAGACCGCCGGTGACATCGACGTCGTGCTGCTCGACAAGACCGGCACGATCACGGTGGGGAACCGGCACGCGACGAAGTTCCTGCCGGTCGGCGGCTACGCCGCCGCCGAGCTGGCGCAGTTGGGCGCACTCGCCTCGGCCGCGGACGAGACCCCGGAGGGCAAGTCGATCGTCAAGCTGGCGCGCGAGGTCAGCGGCGCCGCCGGGTTGCTCACGACGCCGCGCGGCTGCTCGTTCGTGGCGTTCAGCGCGCAGACGCGGATGAGCGGCGTCGACCTGCCCGACGGTCGGTCGATCCGCAAGGGCGCGCCGGATGCGGTGCTGCGTTTCGTGAAGGAGCACCAGGCGCACATCACGCCGCCGCTGGAGGCGGCGGTGCTGGAGATCGTCAGGGAAGCGGCGTCGAACGGCGCGACGCCCCTGTTGGTGGCGGAGGGAAACCAGATCGCTGGCGTGGTGGTGCTGGAGGACGTCCTGAAGCCGGACATCCAGCTGCGCTTCGAGCGCCTGCGCAACATGGGCCTGCGCACGGTGATGATCACCGGCGACAATCCGCTCACCGCGGCGACCATCGCCAAGCGCGCCGGCGTCGACGACTTCATCGCCGAAGCGACGCCCGAAGCGAAGCTCGCTTACATCGTCAAGGAGCAGAGCGAGGGCAAGCTGGTCGCCATGATGGGGGACGGTACCAACGACGCCCCGGCGCTGGCGCAGGCCGACGTCGGCCTGGCGATGAACTCCGGCACGCAGGCGGCGAAGGAAGCCGGCAACATGGTCGACCTCGACAGCGATCCGACCAAACTGCTCGAGGTGGTCGAGATCGGCAAGCAGTTGCTGATGACGCGCGGCGCGCTGACCACCTTCTCGATTGCCAACGACGTCGCCAAGTACTTCGCCATCGTGCCGGCGCTGTTCGCCGGCACGCTGCCGTGGATGAAGGCGATGGACATCATGAACCTGCACTCGCCGACGTCGGCGATCCTGTCGGCGGTGATCTTCAACGCCGTCATCATTCCGGTGCTGATTCCGATCGCCCTACGCGGCGTCCAGTACCGGCCGGTAGGCGCCGACGCACTGCTGCGCCGCAACCTCATGATCTGGGGCGTCGGTGGCGTCATCATTCCGTTCGTCGGTATCAAACTGATCGACATGGTCATGGTCGCGCTCCACCTGGTGGCGTGACGGCCTGCACACGAGGACGAGAGACATGATTCGATATGTGACCAAGAGCGTGTTGTTGTTGGGTCTGACCCTGGCCATCTGCGTGGTCGCCTACCCGCTGGCGATCTGGGTCATCGCGCAGACGATCTTTCCCGAGCAGGCGAACGGGAGCCTCCTGCGCGGCCCCGATGGCGCCGTGGTCGGCTCGCGCCTGATCGCGCAGCCGTTCACCAAGGACGAATACTTCTGGCCGCGGCCGTCGGCGGCGTCGTACGACGCCGCCGCTTCCACCTCGTCGACGCTGTCGCCGTCGAACTACATGCTGCGCAATCGCGTCGCCGGCATCCTCGGGCCGATCGTGAAGTACCGCGGCGGTCCGAAGACGGGCCAACTGGTCGGGCCGGACATCGACGCCTGGTTCCAGCAGGACCAGTCTCAGGGCAGCCCGCACATCGTCGCCCAGTGGGCGGACGCCCACGGCGGCGCCGCGCAGGGTTGGGTCAAGGCCGACCCGACCCATGCGGCGTATGTCGACGAGTGGGCGAAAGCGCACGCCGACAAGGTCGAGCAGTGGAAGAAGGACAACCCGGACACGGCGGAGCCGCAGGCGACCGATCTGGCCGTGATCTTCTTCGACAGCTTCTCGCTCGAGCATCCGGGCAAGTTCCCGGCGGCCGTGCAGCATCAGACTGACGACGGCAAGACCGAGACGGCGATCGAGCCGGTCGACGCGGGCACCGACATCGAGGCGAACTTCTTCGACATGTGGCGGCAGGAGCACGCCGACGCGGACCTGCAGGACGTGCCCGGCGACATGGTCACCGCCTCGGGATCCGGGCTGGATCCGCACATCACGCTCGACAACGCCCTCTATCAGCTCGACCGCGTGGCCACGCAGTGGGCGAAGGATGTGGGGCGT
>Ga0335069_10005405_pt1 | contig 18794 bp, 16 predicted proteins | sample Lox_Sample_11_FD_206714 | JGI IMG/M metagenome (GOLD analysis project Ga0335069, IMG submission 206714) | Soil microbial communities from Loxahatchee National Wildlife Refuge, Florida, United States - Lox_Sample_1.1 | ecosystem: Environmental > Terrestrial > Soil > Wetlands | place: USA... | reverse complement strand
GCACCGGCAGGCGTTGCACGACCTTGATCCAGTTGCCGGTAGCGTTCTGCGCCGGAAGCAGAGCGAACGCGCCGCCGGTCCCCACGCCGAGGCCGACGATGCGGCCGTCGTACTGAACCGCGCTTCCGTAGGCATCAGCGGTCAGCCTGACCGGCTGCCCGATGCGCATCCTGCGCAGTTGCACTTCCTTGAAATTCGCGTCGACCCACACTTCGTCGAGGGGGACGATCGACATCAGCGGCGTCCCCGCCGCGACGCGCTGGCCGAGCTGCACGGTGCGCTTCGCGACGTACCCCGACACCGGCGACGGCAGCTCGGTCCGCGCATACGCGAGGTACGCTTCACGCACTCTCGCCGCGGCGCGTTCGACGTTCGGATGCTTTTCGACCGACGTCCCTTCGGTCAGAGTCTGGTTGGTCGCGAGCTGCTGGCGCGCCGAGGCGAGCGCGGCCTGCGCGGCGGCGAGCGCTGCGCGCGCGTTGCTCACGGAGGTCTGCGCGTGATTCATCTCCTCGCCGCTCACCGCGCCGGTGTCGGCCAGCGACTGGCGGCGCGCGAGGTCGTCCTGCGCGCGTGCGAGATCGGCGTTCGCGCGCGTGACGTCGGCCTCGCGTTGCTCGATGTTCGCGGCCCAGGTCGAATTGGTCACGTAGAGGCCGCGGACCTCGCGCACCGTCTGCGCAAGGGCCGCTTGCGCCTGTTCGACCGCGACCTGCGCGTCGGCACGGTCGAGCATCACGAGCGCCTGGCCGGCCTTGACGAAATCGGTGTCGTCGGCATTGACCGCAACGACGGTCCCCGCAACCTGCGGCGTGATCTGGACGAGGTTCCCCTGCACGTAGGCGTCGTCGGTGCGCTCGAAGTGGCGGAGGTACTTCACCCAGTACGCGCCGTAGGCGAGCCCGGCGAGGATGAACACGGTACCGGCGATCAGCAACAGGCGCTGGCGCCTGCCGTTTCGTGGTGCGGTCTCGGACTGCGGCGATGCCATGACGGATTTCCTTCGCAAAGCGCGATGCGTTCGCTAGCGCGCGGCGGGAACCGCGGACGCGGACGAAAGGTTGACGTTCGACGCGTCGACGTAGCCGCCGCCCAACGCGCGCGCGAGATTCACGTCGAGCTCGAACGCGCGCGCGCGCAAGTCCGCGTCGAGGCGGTCCTGGACGAGCTGCTGCGTCTGCGCGGTGAGCACGGTGAGGTAGTTGCCCAGCCCGGCCCTGTAGCGGACGACAGCGAGGTTGTACGCGTCGGTCGTCGCTTCGCGGGCCCGCGCCTGCTCGGCGCTCACCCGGTCGAGACCCCTGATCGATGCAAGAGCCTCGGCGACGTCGCGAACCGCATCGATGACTGCCTGGTTGTACGCGCTCACCGCGAGCGCCGAGTCAGCCGCGCGCCCGTAGAGGTTGGCGTTGAGGCGCCCGCCTTCGAATATCGGCACGTGGATCGCGGGACCGACGCCAGCGATCGTGCTGGCCGCACCGAAGAGGTGCGAAAGGCCGATCGACGAAAGGCCGACGAACGCGACGAGGTTCACGTTCGGATAGAACATCGCGCGCGCGACGTCGACGTCATGCCCAGCCGCTTCGACGCGCCAGCGCGACGCGACGATCTCCGGTCGGCGGCCGACGAGATCGAGAGGGACGACCGCCGGCACAGCGCTCGCCGGTGCGCGCGCCCCCTTGGACGCGGCGAGCGTGTCCCCGCGCTGCGGACCCGCGCCGACGAGTGCCGCGATCTGGATTCGCGCCACGCCGATCGCATCGTCGTACTGCGCGAGCTCCGTGCGCACGGTGCCGAGCGCGGCATCGGCCTGCTTCACTTCGACCTTGGTGTCGAGCCCCGCCTCGAAGCGCTGCGCCGTCAAGCGAACGACATCCTCGCGCTGCCTGATCGCGGCGAGCGAAACGTCGCGCTGGGCGAACAGCCGCTGCAGGTTGAAGTACGCGCGAGCGATGTTCGTCGTCAGCACGAGCCGCGCGGCCTGTTCGTCGGCAACCGCGGCCTGAGCCTGCGACAGCGCCGCATCGAGCGCGGAGCGGTTCTTGTTCCAGAAATCGATCTCGTAGTTGAAATCGAGCGCGAGGCGGTTGTCGCTGTTCCAGCTCCCGCCGAGCGGCGGCGGAAAGATGTAGTTCTCCGAGTAGCGCTGGTAGAGCGAATTGGCGTTGCCGGAGATCTCCGGCAGCAGCGCGCCGCGCGCGACGCCGGCGGCGGCATCGGCACGCGCGATCCGTGCCCGCGCCGCCGCCAGGGTCGGCGCGCCCTTGATCCCGTCGGCGATCAGCGCGTCGAGCTGCGGGTCGTCGTAGCGGCGCCACCAGTCCTCGGCGGGCCAGTCGATCACGCCCGCCCGGGCACCGAGGCTCGACGCGTCGATCTGCGAGGCGACCAGCGGCGGATGATCGAGGCTCGCGCACGCGGCCAGCGCGACGACCGCGGCCAGCGCGGAGGCGATTCGCAGCAGGCGTCGCGGCCCACTCGGGTTGATATCGAACATGTCGATTCCGTGGAAACGCTCCGAGCGATCACCGCGCTTCGGCGTTCGCGAGCATCCGGCGGGCGAGTCCCTTGAACGTCTCGAGCTCCTCCGCGGTGAAGCCCCGGAGCATCGAATTCAGCACGCGCGAGAGGTTGTAGGGAATTTCCCGACAGAGGCGCTGCCCGTCGCCGGTCAGCTCGATGCGAACGACGCGGCGATCCTTCGGACAGCGTGTTCTGCCCAGCAAGCCCTTCGCCTCGAGCCGGTCGAGCATTCGAGTCATCGCTCCTGTATCGACGCAGCCGGCGCGGGCGAGTTCCGCCGCCGTGTTGCCGAACCCGAAGTGGATAAGCAGCAGCGGCCCCCACTGCACGCCCGTCAAGTCGTGCTCGGCCATCTCCGCGTCGATCGCGCGGTCCATGTGGATGCGCAGCTGCCGCAGCAGGTACCCGATGCTTTCGTTGACCCGGTAGTCGTCGCCCCGATAAAACTCCGGGTCGCCCGGGCGCGCCGACCGCGAGGGAGGGCGAGCGACGACAAGCTCTGCCGAATTCATTGCCATGACAGCAATATATTTGCCTAGGCAGTAAATGTCAAGGCATCGGTATTTCGGCAGTTTTCAAACTACCATCGACCCCCAGCCCGGGGCCGCGATATCACGCGTGCCGCGTGTCCCGTCCCGCCGAATCCCCTTGCGCCGCGCCGTTCTCATCCCGCTCATCGTCGCCTGTGCGCTGTTCATGGAGAACATGGACTCGACGGTGATCACGACCTCGCTGCCCGCGATCGCGGCCGACATCGGCGAGAACCCGCTCGCCCTAAAGCTCGCGCTCACCGCGTATCTCGTGAGCCTGGCCGTCTTCATTCCGATCAGCGGCTGGATCTCCGACCGCTACGGCTCCCGCACCGTCTTCAGCGTCGCGATCGTCGTGTTCGTCGGCGGATCGATTCTTTGCGCCGTCTCGAACAGCCTGCCGGCATTCATCGCCGCCCGCTTCGTTCAGGGTATGGGCGGCGCGATGATGGTGCCGGTCGGTCGCCTCGTGCTGATGCGGGCCGTGCCCAAGAGCGAATACGTCGCGGCGCTCAACTACCTGACGATTCCGGCGCTGATGGGACCGGTGATCGGACCCGCGCTCGGCGGCGCCATCACGCTGTACTTCCACTGGCGTTGGATCTTCGTCATCAACGTTCCGATCGGCCTGCTCGGCATTGCGCTCGTTCAGCGTCATATACCGAACGTCGTCGAGGAGAGCGTCCCGCCGTTCGACTGGCGCGGTTTCGCGCTATGCGGGATCGGACTCTCGGTGCTGATGCTCGGGATCTCCTCCCTCGGCGGGCATCTGCTGCCATCAGCAGTAACGGCGGCGGCGATCGCGGGCGGCGCGGCGATCCTTGCCGTCTATTGGCTTCACGCCCGGCGCACCGCCCACCCCTCGCTCGACTTGCGGATGTTCCGGGTGCAGACGTTCTTCAACGGCGTTGCGGCGGGCTCGCTCTTTCGCATCGGCGTAGGCGCGACGCCCTTCCTGATGCCGTTGCTGCTGCAACTCGGATTCGGCCTGAATCCGCTGCAGTCGGGCCTCATCACCTGCGCAACCGCCGGAGGGGCGATGTTCATGAAGACCCTGACCGTGACGATCCTGCGGCGATGGGGCTTTCGCGCCGTGCTGTCGGTGAACGCGATCTTCGCGGCGGCAAGCGTGGCGGCGTGCGCGCTGTTCACCGCTTCGACGCCGCATGTCGTGATCGTCCTCGTCCTGCTCGTCTCCGGCTGCCTGCGCTCGCTGCAGTTCACCGCGCTGCAGGCGCTCTCGTTCGCCGACACGATACGCGAGAAGATGAGCCAGGCGACGAGCATCGCGAGCATGACTCAGCGGCTCGCGCAGAGCATGGGCATCGCCGTGGGCGCGTATCTGCTTGAGGTCTCGAGCCTCGCGCAGGGCCACGCGGCGATCGTCGCCGTGGACTTCCCCCCCGCGTTCGTCGCCGTCGCGCTTATCGCGACGCTGTGCGTGCCCGTTCATCGTCGCCTCCCGCACGCGGCGGGGACCGAAGTGTCGGGACACGTTCCCGAGTGATACATCGCCCGTTGCAGACGGGGCCCCCGAAGTGCAGGAACGCCTCGCTGCACGTGCGGAAGACGGTATAGTGAAACGTGCCGCCGGCGGGGCGTGCGCCGCTCGGTGTTCGAAAGACGACCATTGGAGATCTGATGTCGGACACCCGCTCGAACCTCGCCGTCGACTCCTGCGATTGCGTGCTGCGTGTGCGCATCGACCGCGCCGAGAAGCGCAACGCGCTGAGCAGCGCCCTGCTCGCGGAGCTCGCGCAGGTTTTCACAGCGCACGCCTCCGATTCCACGCTCAAGGCGGCGGTGCTGAGCGGCGCGGGCGACAAGGCATTCGCAGCGGGCGGCGATCTGCACGAATTCGCGCGCATCCGCGACGAGGAGGGAGCGCGCGCGCTCTTCGAGGGCGCGAGCCGCGCGCTCGAAGCGGTGCGCGGTTTTCCCGTTCCCGTGGTCGCGGCGCTCAATGGGCTCGCCGTGGGAGGCGGGGCCGAGCTCGCGGTTGCGTGCGACTTCCGCATCGCTGCCGCTCACGCGGCGATCGGCTTCGTTCACGCCCGCCTCAACATCTCGTCGGGGTTCGGTGGCGGGACCGACCTCATGCGGCTGCTGGGTCCGGGCCGCGCATTGATGTGCGCACTACGCGCGGAGATCTTTCCGGCGGAGAAGGCGAAGGCGATCGGCCTCGTCGACGAAGTCGCGGCAGCGGGCGAATCGCTGGACGACTGCGTTGCGCGCTTTCTCGAGCCCGTGCTGCGGCAGGCGCCGCAGGTGATCCGCTCGTACAAGGCGATGGCATCGGCCGAGCGCCAAGGGCTGCCCGCGGACGCGCGATGGCGGACGGAACGCGCCGGATTCGTGGCGACCTGGCTCCATCCGGATCATTGGGCAGCGGCCGACCGCGTCCTCGACAAGGGACGAGACGCATCGAAATGAGCGCATTGCCGAAGGAGCCGAGCTGCAACAGATGACATCGAGCGGCCCAGCAGCAGCGGCCGCGGGAAATCGTCGGCGCCGCAGCGGGAACAGCCGGCTTTCGAGCGAGGTCGGCCGGCGCGGGGCGAGGGCTTTCTCCACCGCACGGGACTTCTTCGATACTTCGGAATGCGCCTAAGATACGATTGTGACGGCATCCCGCACCAACGTCGAGGCGGCGCGCACGTCCGCTAGAGGAGGATTTTGATGAAGCGATCGATCGAAGCGATGGTTGCCACCGCTCTTGCATCCGGCCTGGTCGCCATGGCTCCGTCGAGCGCCGCCGCCGACAAGAGCTGGGCGTACGCCGGCCCGAACGGGCCGACGAAGTGGGCCAAGCTCGACAAGAGCTTCGCTGCATGCGCCGGACCGTTGCAATCGCCGATCGACATTCCCGATGCGCATGCGCGCAAGGGCGACCTGCCGCCGCTGCTCTTCAACTACAAGCCGTCTCCGCTCAAGATCGTCGACAACGGGCATATGATCCAGGTGAACTACGCGTCCGACAGCTGGGTCAGCATCGAGGGCAAGCGCTACGAGCTCGTCGAACTGCAGTTCCATAAGCCGAGCGAATTCAAGATCAGCGGCAAGGGGCAGGAAATGGACGTCCAGCTCGTGCACAAGGACAAGGAGGGCAAGATCGCCGTTGTCGCCGTGCTCCTCGACCAGAGCAAGGAGAACGCGCTGATCAAGACGATATTGAGCAACCTGCCGCAAACGAAGGACAGCGAGAGCGCCCCTCCCAACATCCAGATCAACGCCTTCGGCCTGCTTCCACAGAACAAGGAGTACTACACGTTCAAGGGGTCGCTGACCGCGCCCCCGTGCACCGAGAACGTCTCGTGGTACGTGCTGAAGACACCCGCGTCGATCTCGGCCGATCAGGTCGCGCGGTTCGCCAAGGTCTATCCGATGAACGCGCGTCCCCTGCAGCCGGTGAACGACCGGGACATTCTCGGTCCCGTAGCGCGATAGGTCTCGCGCCGGATCGCCACTGTCGCTCGGCGCGGAGGCAGTCGGCGACGGCCCGAGCTACACGCCCGAAGCCGGAGGATGCTTCGATGCCGCAAGAAGCCGCTCGACGTACCGCGCAACCTGATCGACTTCCAGGTTGACGCGGGCGCCCGGCGCGAGCGCTGCGAGCGTAGTCACGGCAAGCGTGTGCGGAATCAGGTTGACGTCGAAGAGCGAGCCGCTGACGCGGTTGACTGTGAGGCTCACGCCCTGGACGGCGACCGAACCTTTCGGCGCAATGAAGCGCGCGAGCGCGGCGGGAGCGTCGATCTCGAGGAGGTAGCTGCCGCCGGCGCTGCCCGCCACCGGCGCGAAGCGTGCAACCCTGCCGACGCCGTCGACGTGGCCTGCGACCAGGTGCCCGCCGAGGCGATCGCCCGCGCGTAGCGACCTCTCGATATTGACTTCGCCGATACGATCGAGGCCCGTCGTCGCGCGCAGCGTCTCCGCCGAAACGTCGAAGGCGAGCGTCGAGCCGTCGATCGCGACTACGGTGAGGCAGCAACCGTTGACGGCGATGCTCTCGCCGATCGCGACGTCGGCGACTTCGCGAACGTCGACGGCGATTCGCAGCCCGTCGCCGCGGGCATCGACGCCAGCGATGCGACCGATCGACTCGACGATGCCCGTGAACATCAGCGCGGCCGCTTTGTCACGCGCGCGAGGATGCGCAGATCGGCGCCGAGATGTGCTACTTCGCGCAGAGTGACCTCGACGCGGTCGGCGAGGCTGGCGAGGCCCGAGCGAAACTCGGCCACTCCGAGCGCGGGGTCGCCGATGATCGACGGCGCGACGTAGAGCAGCAGCTCGTCGACGAGCCCTTCCGCCAGCAGTGCGCCGTTGAGCCGTGCACCGGCCTCGACGTGGAGCTCGTTCACCTCGCGCTCGCCGAGCGCGTCCATCAGCGCACCGAGGTCGATTCGCCCATTGGCGTCGGGCAGCGCGAGATGCGCGACATGCGGCCGCCACGCCGGATTGCGCCCGCCAGCCGTCACCATCAGCACGTTGTCGTCGGCGAGCACGCGCGCCCCCGGCGCCGTCTCCGCGTGCCGGTCGACGACGATGCGAAGGGGCTGACGCGACGTGGCGATCGCGCGCACGGTGAGCTGCGGATCGTCGTGATGAACGGTGCCGTGCCCGGTGAGGATCGCGCATGCCCGCGCGCGCCACCGGTGGCCGTCGGCGCGCGCCGCCTCCGAAGTGATCCATTTCGACTCGCCGCTCGCAAGCGCGGTTCTGCCGTCGAGGCTCGCTGCGGCCTTCATCCGCACCCACGGGCGACCGCGCGTCATTCGCGTCACGAAGCCTATGTTCTGCTCGCGAGCTTCGTCGCCGCGAAGACCGATGGCGACGGGGATGCCGGCCGCGCGCAGGCGTTCGGCACCGTGCGCCGCGCGTGCATTGGGGTCGGCCAGCGCCGCGACGACGCGCCCGATTCCCGCGGCGATGACGGTGTCTGTGCAGGGCGGCGTCCGCCCCGTGTGGTTGCAGGGCTCCAGCGTCACGTACATCGTCGCGCCGCGCGGGCTGCGGCCGCGGGCCGCGACATCGGCGAGCGCATTCGCTTCGGCGTGCGGCGCGCCGGCCCGCTCGTGCCAACCCTCGCCGATCACGGTGCCGTCGGCAACGATCACGCAGCCCACGCGGGGATTCGGCGTCGTCGTATAGAGGCCGCGCTCGGCGAGCGCGAGCGCACGCGCCATGAACGCGCTGTCGGCGTCCGTAAAACCGGGATCAGAGACGACTTGCGGCAAACCGTCCGCTCGTGCCGGAGCTCGCGAGATAGTCGTTGCCGACCCCGTTATTCCCGCTCACTTGCGCGCGCGCTTGGCCGGCGCCTCGACTTCCTTGAGCGCGTCCCTGAAATCGGAAACGTCCTGGAAGCTGCGGTAGACGGAGGCGAAGCGGATGTAGCCGACCTTGTCGAGCGCATAGAGCTCCTGCATGACCATCTCGCCGATGCGCCGCGACGCAATCTCGCGCTCGCCGAGTGCCAGCACCTGCGCGACGACGCGATCGACGGCCCTGTCGACGAATTCGGTCGGGACCGGGCGCTTGTGCAACGCGCGGCGGAAACCCTCGCGCACCTTTCCGACGTCGAAGTCCGAGCGCGTCCCGTTGGTCTTGACGACCTGCGGGAGACGCAGCTCGACCGTCTCGTAGGTCGTGAAGCGCTTCTGGCAGCCGGTGCAGCGCCGACGGCGGCGAATCGAGCCCCCCGGCTCCGATACGCGGGAGTCGATGACCTGCGTATCGGTGCTGCCGCAGAACGGGCACTTCATCGGCCAGCGCCCGCACGGCCGCCCGAAGGGCGCTGCGTGCCCCCCTTGGGGGGGAGCGAACGCAGTGAGCCCGGGGGGCAACTCATCTCAGCCGTAGACGGGAAATTTGTGCGTCAACGCGCGTACCGAGGTGCGCGCGCGCTCCAGCGTCGTGGCGTCCCCGGGCGAATCGAGCACGTCGGCCACCAGGTGCGCGAGCTCTTCGCTCTCGAGCTCCGTGAATCCGCGGGTGGTGATGGCGGGGCTGCCGATCCGGATGCCGGAAGTGACGAACGGCTTTTCCGGGTCGTTCGGTATCGCGTTCTTGTTGACGGTTATGTGCGCCTTGCCGAGCGCTGCTTCGGCGTCCTTGCCGGTGATCTTCTTCGCGCGAAGGTCGACGAGGAACATGTGGCAATCGGTGCCGCCGGAGACGATCCGCAGGCCCCGCTCCTGCAGCACCGTCGCGAGCACACGCGCGTTCTCCAGCACCTGCTCCTGATAGCGACGGAAGTCCTTTCCGAGCGCCTCGCCGAGCGCGACCGCCTTGGCGGCGATCACGTGCATCAGCGGTCCGCCCTGCAAGCCCGGGAACACCGCGGAGTTGATCGCTTTCTCGTGCTCCGGCTGACCAAGGATCAGGCCGCCACGCGGCCCGCGCAGCGTCTTGTGCGTGGTCGTCGTCACGAAGTCGGCGACGCCGACTGGGCTTGGATAAACCCCGGCCGCGACGAGACCCGCATAGTGCGCCATGTCGACCATCAACAGCGCCCCGACGCTTCCCGCGATCGCCTTGAAGCGCTTCCAGTCGATCACGCGCGAATACGCGGAGGCGCCCGCGATCACGAGCTTCGGCTTGTGCTTCTGGGCAAGCCGTTCGGCGTCCTCGTAGTCGATCAGCTCGGTTTCCGGATCGAGCCCGTAGGAGACTACGTTGAACCACTTGCCGCTGAAATTGACGGGCGAGCCGTGCGTGAGGTGTCCGCCGTGCGGAAGGCTCATTCCCAGCACCGTGTCGCCAGGCTTGAGCGCCGCGAAGAAGACCGCCTGGTTCGCCTGTGCGCCCGAATGCGGCTGGACGTTCGCCCATTCTGCGGAAAAGAGCCTTTTCGCGCGATCGATCGCGAGCTGCTCGGCAACGTCGACGTGCTCGCAGCCGCCGTAGTAGCGCCTGCCCGGATAGCCTTCGGCGTACTTGTTGGTGAGCTGCGAGCCCTGCGCCGCGAGGACGGCGGGGCTCGCGTAGTTTTCGGAGGCGATCAGCTCGACGTGATCTTCCTGTCGCCGGTTCTCGGCGGCGATCGCGGCCGCAAGCTCGGGGTCTTCCTGGGCCAGGGTGCGGGAGCGATGGAACACGGGGGCGCCTTCTTGTGGCCGATTGCGAGCGGCGATTCTAGCACCGGAGGCCGGCGGCGGACGGTTGGCCCGGGAGGCTTGCGGCTATAATCCGCCGAAAACGCGCCCCGGAGCCAGCCGGCGAACGGGAAGGCATCGCCGCAATCGGGAGGAGTACCCGTGAACGCCCTTCTCGCTTTGTCGAAGCTGGTGGATCGCGCCACCGAGCGAATCGGTCAGTGGATTTACTGGCTGGTGCTCGCCGCGGTGGTGATCAGCGCTGCGAACGCGGTGGTCCGCAAGCTGTTCAACTACAGCTCGAACTCCTTCCTCGAGATCCAGTGGTACCTGTTCTCGGCGATCTTCCTCCTTCTCGCCGGCTACACGCTGAAGAACAACGAGCACGTTCGCATCGACATCGTCACCGGCCGGTTGTCGGCGCGCACGCGCGCGATGATCGATATCTTCGGCACGATCTTCTTCCTGCTTCCGATGGCATTCATCATCATGCGGCTGTCGTGGCCCGTCTTCGTCGATGCGTACGTCCGCCACGAGGTATCGACCAACGCCGGCGGCCTCATCATCTGGCCGGCGCGGATCCTGGTGCCGATCGGCTTCTTCCTGCTGATCGTCCAGGCGCTGTCCGAACTCGCGAAGCGCTTCGCTTTCCTGCAGGGGCTCATCGCCGATCCGAGCGAGAAGATCGCCGACAAGACGGCCGAGGAGGAGCTCGCCGAGGAAATCCTGCGATCGCGCGGCGATCTCGCGGTCGCCCGCGAGATCGAGCAGATCGGAACCGGGAAGGAGCCAAAGTCATGAGCGCGGAGATCAAGCCCGCGGAAGGGCGCCGGTCATGACCGCCTTCCTGATCGAGAACATCGCGCCGCTCATGTTCGCGGCGCTCGTGATCGTCCTCCTGATCGGCTATCCGGTCGCGTTTTCGCTCGCCGCAGTCGGAATCGCCTTCGGCCTCCTCGGCATCGAGCTCGGCCTGCTGCAGCCGACGCTGCTGCAGGCGCTGCCCGAGCGGATCTGGGGCGTCATGTCGAACGACACGCTGCTCGCCGTGCCGTTCTTCACGTTCATGGGTCTCATTCTCGAGCGCAGCGGGATGGCCGAAGACCTGCTCGACACGATCGGGCAGCTCTTCGGTCCGATCCGCGGCGGGCTCGCCTATGCGGTGATCTTCGTCGGCGCGCTGCTCGCGGCGACCACCGGCGTCGTGGCGGCGTCGGTGATCTCGATGGGGCTCATCTCGCTGCCGATCATGCTGCGCTACGGCTATGACCGCCGGCTCGCATCGGGCGTGATCGCGGCGTCGGGGACCCTCGCGCAGATCATCCCTCCGTCGCTGGTGCTGATCATCATGGCCGACCAGCTCGGCCGCTCGGTGGGCGACATGTACGCGGGCGCGTTCATTCCCGGCCTCACGCTGGCGGCGCTCTACGCCACTTTCGTGATCGGCGTCTCCATCGTGCGGCCCGGCTGGGCACCCGCGCTTCCCGCCGAGGCAAGAACGCTGCGCGAGCCCGACGGCTCGTCGGGCAACCGCTCCCTGCTCGCGCTGACGATCATCTCCGCCGCGGCCGCCACCGCGTACTGGCAGATCTACTACAACAAGTACAACCCGGAGACGGCCACCGACGAGCGCATCGTCCTCACCATGGCAGTCGGAATCGGCACCGCGTTTCTCCTCGCGGTCGTCAACAAGCTGCTGAAGCTCGGGCTGCTGTCGAAGATCGCCGAGCGCGTCACCTTCGTGCTGATCCCGCCGCTCGCGCTGATCTTCCTGGTCCTCGGCACGATCTTCCTCGGCGTCGCGACGCCGACCGAGGGCGGCGCGATGGGCGCCACCGGCGCATTGATCATGGCCCTCGCGCGCCGGCGCCTCAGCATCAGCCTGCTGAAGCAGGCGATGAACACCACCGCGAAGCTCTCGACGTTCGTCGTCTTCATCCTCGTGGGCGCCCGCGTGTTCAGCCTGACCTTCTATGGCGTCAACGGCCACGTGTGGGTCGAGCACCTGCTCACGAGCCTTCCCGGCGGCCAGCTCGGCTTCCTGATCGTCGTCAACATCCTGATCTTCGTGCTCGCGTTCTTCCTCGACTTCTTCGAGCTCTCCTTCATCGTCGTCCCTCTGATCGGCCCGGTGGCCGATAAACTCGGGATCGACCTGATCTGGTTCGGCGTGCTGCTCGGAGTCAACATGCAGACCTCGTTCATGCATCCGCCATTCGGCTTCGCGCTGTTCTACCTGCGCAGCGTCGCCCCGTCCAAGGAATACACGGACCGCATCACGGGCCGCAGAGTCGCGCCGGTGGGCACCGGTCAGATCTACTGGGGCGCCGTCCCGTTCGTTGTGATCCAGGTTTTGATGGTCGGCTTGATCATCGCCTTCCCGAACCTCGTCTCCGGCGGTCTTGCGACGAAGGAGAAGGTCGACATCAAGAACATCCAGATCGAAATTCCCGCCGAAGAATCCGCGCCCCCGGGGGCCACGCCGGGTGGGCCCGCCGACGAGCAGGAGGACGCGGAGAAGGCGCTCGAGCGGTCGATGGGCGGAGAGAAGGGCAGCGAAGCCCCGGGCCAAGGCGGAGCGGCACCGGAAAAGCCGCCGGAGACGAAGAAATAGGGCAGGTGCTTCGTCGTTCCGGCGGGATCAGCGGGCCGCACGCGGGGCAGCGGGGCAAAACAAAACGCCGGGCGATTCTTTCGCCCGGCGCCTCGCGAGCGCGATCGTGCGCCGCGGGATCACACCCCCCGTTTCACTTCTTCTTCTGCTGCATCCGCTCGGCGGCGATCATGAAGTTGTCGAAGCGGTTCTCGGCGATGCTGAACCATTCGACCTGCTCGGTGCGGAACTTTTTCCACGGCTCATAGATCTTCCTGAATTTCTCGTTCTTGGTGGCGATCTCGTCGTAGACCTCAGTGGTCGTCTTGTAGCAGGCCGCCATGACGTCGTTCGAGAATGGCTGCAACTTCACGCCGTTCGCGATCAGTCTCTTCAGCGCCGGCGGGTTGACCGCGTCGTATTTGGCGAGCATGTCGACGTTCGCCTCGGCGCACGCGCCCTCCAGGACTGCCTGGAATTCCTTGGGCAGGTCCGCCCAGGCCTTGGTGTTGATGAACAGCGAGAGCTCCGGACCGCCTTCCCACCAGCCCGGGTAGTAGTAGAACTTGCAGACCTTGTAGAAACCGAGTTTCTCGTCGTCGTACGGACCGATCCATTCCGCGGCGTCGATCGTCCCCTTTTCGAGCGCCGGATAGATGTCGCCGCCGGGAATCTGTTGCGGCACCGCGCCCAGAGCTTGAAGCACGAGACCGCCCGTACCCCCGATGCGCATCTTGAGGCCCTTCAGATCGGCCACGGTTTTGATCTCCTTCCGGAACCAGCCGCCCATCTGGGCACCGGTGTTGCCGGCGGGGAAACCGATCATGTTGTAGTCCTTGAGGAACTCGTTGTAGAGCGCGAGACCCCCTCCGTGATAGCGCCATGAATTCTGCTGGCGCGCGTTCATCCCGAACGGGATTGCGCAGCCGAACGCAAACGTCGGGTCCTTGCCGAAGAAATAATACGGTGCCGTGTGGCAGCACTGGACCGTCGCGTTCTGCACGGCATCGACGACGCCGAACGCAGGAACGATTTCGCCACCGGCGAAAACCTGGATCTGGAACTTGTTGTTGGTCGCGGCGGCGACGCGCTTCGAGATCACCTCGGCGCCGCCGTAGATCGTGTCCAGGCTCTTCGGGAAGCTCGACGCGAGCCGCCACTTCACCTCGCCGGGCGTTTGCGCGATCGCCGGTGCCGAACCCGCGGCGAGGATGCCCGCAAGGCCGGTGTGTTTCAGAAACGAACGACGTTCCATGAATCTTCCTCCTCACTTGAATTGAAGTCGGTCGGGCCGACGGATCGAACAAGCTGCCGGTCGTTGGTTGACCGAGGTATCGGCGGTGGCACGACGCCGCCGGACCTGCCCTCGCTTGCGGGCGGGGAATTCTATCCCAATTCGACTTACTGCCGACTTAAGAGACCGGGCGCGCCGCAGTGAAGACTGCCGTGGTCGATCGACGCGCGCGGTCAGGGCGTGAGCTTCCTCACCGCCGAAAAAAGCGTCCACGCCCATCCGGGCTGGCGCTCGAGCGTCTGCGTGAAGCGGATCAGATAGCGGGCGCTCCCGGTGTCGAGTTCGACCATCCCGCCGGTGACGAATCGCTCGTCGGGCCCGATGAGGCTGCGCTGCGCCATCTGCCGGTTCTCGGGATGCGCAGGCAGGTAGATACCGAAAAAGGGACGGTCGATCGCCGTGCGGCCGGCGTCGGACGGCGTCACCCAATTGCGCATCAGCACGCGGACCAGGCGCCTGCCGATGACCTCCACGCCGACGGTCGTCTCGTCCTGCTGGCGTCGCTGCATCCGGCGCACGACGGCGAGCGCCCACAGATCGCCTTCCCTGAGCGTCAGGATTTCGCCCAGCCGGGTCGGAGCCTCCTTCTCGGGCGCGGTCAACCGGCAACCGGTTTCGCTGCGGTCTTCCATCTTCCAGATCGATCCGCGGATGCGCCTCGCGATGGTCTCCGGCCCCGCATTGGGGCTGATCATCTCGGTGATCTCGTCGTAGCTTGCTGCGACACCCGGCGTGCGCGCACTTTCCGGAAGGCGGTCGATCTCCGCCACTGCGCGCGTGAGCGGACCAAGCCCCATCACCACGCGAACCTCGCCCTCGGCGGCGTAGCGTGCGGCGCGCGGCGAGCGCGCGACGGCGTCGGGACCGAACAGCGACGCTAGCCGCATCAGCAGGAGCCTCTGCTCGCGCGGCGGAAGGTCGTCGGGCTGCGGCGTTTCGTCATCGTGCTCGGGGAGCCAGCGCATTCGCTCGACGATCTGCGTGTAGATGGGACCCGTGTCGAGAAACAGGATTCGCCCTCCGCTGGGCGGACGGTCCTGCCGGCGCAGTCCCTGCGAGCTCGTGAGATCGACGTAGAGGCTTCCCGCCGGGCCCGGCGCCGGCACGAGCATCAGCGATGCCGACCAGCTGTCGACCTGCTTCGACACCCACTCGACCTGGTCCGGCGTGAAGTTGCCCGAGTCGAGACGCATCAGCAGCAGCGTCTTCAGATACTCCTGCTCGACCGAGACGCCTGCTTTCGAGAAAATGCCGGCGCCGTAGGTGAGCTGCTCGCGCTGCCAGTCGCGCATGCGCGCGAACTCGTAGAGCTCGTGGAATTCGCGCCACTGCGCCGGGATCCACTGGCTGTAGCGGAAGAGCCGGAACTTGCCGTCGATCCCCTTGTAGTGAACGAGGCGCACGAGGAGCCACGGCAGCAGATCGCGCCACCGCTTCTGATCGGCGCGCGGATAGCCGGCGCGCAGCGTCCCGCTGTACGCGGACGCGAACGCCTTGACGAGGTCGAAGACGCCGTGCCACAGCCGCGTCTCGATCGCGGTGCTCTTCTGGTAGTTCGTCGTGTACTGCGTCGAGAGCTGCGAAAGCACCGGCTCGAGGCGAGCGTCGATCCGCAGCAGCGCCTCGGCCTGCGCGGGACCGGCCACACGGCGCGACCCGGGAAACCGCGAAACGAGATCGAGCGCTTCCTTCTGGATCGCCATCGCATCGGTCGAGGGCAGCGTGGCGATCCACTGGGCGGCGGCCTTGGTGTTCCGCAGCGGGTCGCCGAACGACCGGAGCCATGCAACGACCGGTTCGTGCAACGGTTGCGAATCGTGCGCCATCCGCCCGGTCAATGCCCTGCGACGGTCATCCGGCCGACGAGCACGGAGCCCGTGAGTCGTGAACCGCGGCGATCGACGTCGCGCCCGATCGCCACGATATCGAGAAAGATGTCCTTCAGGTTGCCGGCGATCGTGATCTCTTCGACCGGGTACGCGATCTCCCCCCCCTCGACCCAGAAGCCCGCCGCGCCGCGCGAGTAGTCGCCGGTGACGGGATTGACGCCCTGGCCGAGCTGCTCGGTGACGAGAAGTCCGCGCCCCATCCTGCGGATCAATCCCTCGAGATCGTCGTCGCCGTGCGCGACGACCAGGTTGTGCGCGCCGCCCGCGTTGCCGGTGGTTGCAAGCCCGAGCTTGCGCGCCGAGTAGCTGCCGAGAAAATAGCCGCGCACGACGCCGTCGCGCACGACATCGCGCGCGATCGTCGCGACACCTTCGTTGTCGAACGGCGCGCTGCCACGCCCGCGCGGAATGTGCGGCTCCTCGCGGATCGAGACGTGCGGCGCGAACACCTGCGTGCCGAGCGAGTCGAGCAGGAACGACGATTGGCGATAGAGCGCGCCGCCGGAGACAGCGCGCACGAACGCTCCGATCAGATCCGCGGCTTCAGGCGCCTCGAAGAGCACAGGGCATTCGAGCGTCCCGAGCTTGCGCGCCCCGAGCCTGCGCACCGTGCGCTCGCCGGCAATGCGACCGACTTCGGCCGCCGACTGGAGGTCGCGCGCGCCCCGCCCTGCCGTGTACCAGTAGTCGCGCTGCATGGGTCCGCCGTCGCCGGGATCTCCGATCACCGAGCAGTCGATGTGATGGCGGGTGCTTCGATAACCGCCGAGGAACCCCTGGGTGTTCGCGTAGACGAACTCGGATTCGCTCCAGGCGACCGTCGATCCTTCGGTGTTCGTCAGACGGGGATCGACCGCAAGCGCCGCGCCCTCGGCTTCGCGGCCGAGGCGGACGGCTTCGTCGACGGCGAGCTCCCACGGATCGTAGAGATCGAGGTCGGGGATTTCGCGCGCGAGACGCTCGGGGTCGGCGAGGCCCGCCGCCGGATCCTCGGCCGTGTAGCGTGCGATGGCGAGCGCCTTCGCCACGGTGGCGTGGACGGCGTCGCGCGCGAAGTCCGCGGTACTCGCGTGCCCGCGCCGCTGGCCCAGGTAGACAGTGACCCCGATCCCCTTGTCGCGGTTGTAGGCTATCGTCTCGACCTCGCCCCGCCTTACGGAGACGTTCTGGCCGACCGCCTGCGAAACCTCCGTCTCGGCGGCAGTAGCGCCGCCGGCCCGGGCAGCCTCGAGCACCGATTCCGCGATGCGTTCGAGCTCCGCCGTGGGAAGTGGGAAGCGCCCGGCCTTGTCATTGCCGCGAACCGGATGGGACACGAGCGCGGGCTTTGGAGTGGACTCGGGCTGGGCGATGGCGGTCATCGACGGACTCTGCGGGCGCGGCCTTCGATCGTGCTCAGCTATCATAGCAAAGGGATGCGTGCCGAACGCCCTCGCGAGACCGACGATCTCCCGATTTCCGCCAGAACGATGCCCGGACCCGACGAACGATTGATTCGGCAGCAGCGTGCGGGTTCCCCTGCCCGATTGCCTGCGGGCGGCGGCCGAGGGGACGCAACGACCTCCAAGACCCGCCGCAAGGCGCAGATGCACGCGCTGCAGGACTTGGGCGAAGCGCTGGTCGCACTGGAGCCGAAGCGCCTCGCCGGGCTCGCCGCCGAGGCGTCGCTCCCCGACACGCTGGTCGACGCGATCCTCGAGGCGCGCACGATCACGGCGTGGGGCGCCCGCAAGCGCCAGCTCCAGTACATCGGAAAGCTGATGCGCGACGTCGACCCGGACCCGATCGCCAGGCGGCTCGAGCTGCTGGCGCACGGCCGCGACGCGAGCACTGCCCGACTGCACGCGCTGGAGCAGTGGCGCGACCGCCTCATCGCCGAGCCGGCGACGCTCGATCGGCTCGCCGCCGACTTTCCGCACCTCGATCGTTCGCGATTCCGGGCGCTCATCCAGAAGGCGCGCGACGAGCGCAGCCGCGGCGCCCCTCCGCATGCGTTCCGCGAGCTCTTCCGCGAATTGAGGGCACTCGCGGGCGCGCGCTGAAGCCCCCACCGATTGCACGCATGAACGGACACAGGCGATGAACCCGGATTCCAGCCTCCTGATCGGCCTCGTCTCGATTTCGGATCGCGCCTCCGCGGGCATCTACGAGGACAAGGGCTTGCCCGGCCTCGTGGAATGGTTCACGGCGGCGCTTGCCTCGAAATGGCGAATGGAGACGCGCCTCATCCCCGACGAACAGGCGGTCATCGAGCGCACGCTGGTCGAGCTTGTCGACAGCGTCGGCTGTCATCTCGTCCTAACCACGGGCGGGACCGGTCCGGCCCTGCGCGACGTGACTCCCGAGGCCACAGTCGCGGTTGCGCACAAGGTGCTCCCGGGGTTCGGCGAGCAGATGCGCCAGGTGAGCCTCAGATACGTGCCCACGGCGATCCTCTCGCGGCAAGTGGGGGTGATCCGCGGCCGTGCGCTGATCCTCAATCTTCCCGGACAGCCCAAAGCAATCAAGGAAACGCTCGACGGAGTGTTTCCCGCGGTCCCATACTGCATCGACCTGATCGGCGGGCCTTATATCGAGACCCACGAAGCGGTGTGCAAGGCATTCCGGCCGAAGAGCGCGATCCGCGCTTCGCCAAGCTGACGGCTCGGATGGCGGGCGCGATGCTCGTTGCGCACGGCCCATGAACGCGCCGGGCCGCGGGCCGGCGTCCCGCGACCGCGCTCGCGAAAACGAGCAAAGCCGTGCGGCGGTGTCGCCGGGCGCGCCCGTCGGCGAATGAACGTCGCGCTCTACTTGATGCCGAGAATCTTCTCGGCCTTCTCGAGCGTGTCGATCGACTCCTGATGCTTGCCGGCCTTGTGCAGC
>Ga0335069_10005404_pt1 | contig 18798 bp, 3 predicted proteins | sample Lox_Sample_11_FD_206714 | JGI IMG/M metagenome (GOLD analysis project Ga0335069, IMG submission 206714) | Soil microbial communities from Loxahatchee National Wildlife Refuge, Florida, United States - Lox_Sample_1.1 | ecosystem: Environmental > Terrestrial > Soil > Wetlands | place: USA: Florida... | reverse complement strand
GCCGAATTGCGAGCGAAAAACCGCGGCTTGGCCGGGCGAAAAGGTCGATGGGGATGGGGTGAATCATAGGCCCGAGGCCGACGGTAAAGCGCTGAGCAAACGTGACGGATCGTGGCGCATCAAAGTGACACATGGTGTCGCCAACCGGACGCGTTTGGGAGACGGCTGGGCAGAGTGCGCAATGTGCGCGGCCGCTCCGGTTCTGGTTCTGTGTTGCGATGCTTGGTTTTCCATGGATGATGGTTGCTGCGCAGATACCGCAGGACTCAAACCTTCCGCCGTCTGAGCAGATTTTGGATTCGTATCAAGGGCAAACGGTGACGGCGGTCGACATCGCCGGTCGCCCTGACTTGAAAGTTCCAGCGTTCCTGCAGGTCATTACGCAAAAGACCGGGCAGGCCTTCGACCGCGAAAAAGTGAATGCTTCGGTAGCCGCGCTCAAAGCCGCCGGTCATTTCCAAAATGTTCGGGTTGACGTGGAACCGGCGGCGAATGGAGTGCACGTCTACTTTGTGATCGAGCCGGCGATTTACGAAGGGATTTTTGAGTTCCCTGGGGCTGAAAAATTTGCTTACTCCAAGCTAGTTCAGGTTGCCAATTACGAGAGCCAGACTCCATACAACGCGACGGAGATCGAGCATGATCGCCAACTGCTTGTGAAGTTCTTCCAGCAGGAGGGATATTTTCAGGCTCAGGTCGCAACCGAACTCAAAGTCGATCAACCGCATGGGATTGTGAATGTTCTGTTTCACACCGAACTGGGGCGGCAGGCTAAGTTCGGAGACATCAGTATTGAAGGGGTTTCAGCGGCAGAGACCGAAGACCTTGCGCATCGCCTCACTGCATTGCCGGCGCGGCTTCGCGGAGCGGCGATTCGCAAAGGAAAGACCTATCACCATTCAACTCTAAGAAAGGCAACCAACTATATCCAATCGCGCCTGCAGAAAGATGGTTTCCTGAGCGCACAAGCAAAGCTGAGCGGCGCCGAATACCACGCCGACACAAATCGCGCTGATATTCATTTCGATGTGAAGCCGGGAGAAAAGACGCGCGTCGACGTTGTCGGCGCGCATCTGTGGCCGTGGACCAGGAAATCATTGCTGCCGGAATACCAGGGCGTCGGCATCGACGAGGAAATTGTGCAGGAAGGCAAACAAGCGCTCACGTCCTATTACCAAAAGAAAGGTTTCTTCGATGTGAAAGTTACATCGCAGATGAGCAACAGCGGCGGCCTGGAAACCGTGACCTATGTGGTTACCAAGGGGAACAAGCACAAAGTCACAAACGTCAGCGTCAGCGGAGAATCGCAATTGAAGGCGGCAGAGTTGGAGCCGCACATCGCCGTTCAGAAAGCACACTTCTTGTCGCACGGGGAATTCAGCGATGAACTGGTGCGCACGAGCGTGAAGAATCTGACTGCGGTTTATAACTCGCAAGGGTTCAGTACGGCGAAGATAACTTCTTCGGTAGTCCACCACGACGGCGACATCAATGTTGTCTTTCACGTTACAGAAGGTCCGCGCGACATTGTCAACACGCTCACGATCGAAGGCGATAAGACGTTTCCTGAATCGCAATTCGCGCCCAACGGGTTGAAAGTTGCGGCGGGCCAACCCTACTCGCAAGTGAACGTTGAGGCGGACCGCGCATCGATTGTTGCCAACTACTTAAAGGCAGGCTATCTAACCTCCAGTTTTCGCGAGACGGCGAGTGAGGTGTCGAAACAAGATCCGCATCATATCAACGTGGTTTACCACATCTATGAAGGCCCGCGCGTGTTTACCGGCGAGACTTTGACGTTGGGCCGCGTGCACACGCAGCAGCGACTGATCGACCAGGACATTGCTCCAATCAAGCCTGACGAGCCTTTGACAGAAACAAGTTTACTTAAAGCTGATAGCAATCTCTACAATCACACGGGGGTTTTCGACTGGGCCGAGGTCGATCCGAAAACCAAGATCACCACGCAAACCACCGAAGATGTACTTGTAAAAGTGCACGAAGCAAAGCGCAACGAGTTCACTTACACTTTCGGCTTTGAAGTGATCAATCGCGGCGGCAGTGTTCCCAGTGGCACCGTGGCGCTGCCCAATCTTCCGCCTGTGGGACTTCCTTCCGGTTTTAAAACCAGTCAGGTCACGTTTTGGGGGCCGCGCGGTTCGGCGCAATACACGCGCAACAATATACGCGGCAAAGACGAGACGCTTTCGCTGACGGCATTCGCGGGCCGCCTCGATCAGCGCGGGGCCATCTACTACATCGATCCGTCGTTTCATTGGACATCGTGGAAATCCACCGTTTCAACGAGCTTTGAGCGCGACGAAGAGAATCCGATCTTTTCGTCCCAGCAACTCATCGCCAGTTACCAGATTCAGCGCTTCATTGACAGCGCGAAGAAAGACTTGTTCTTCGTCAAATACAGCTATGGGAAGACCGATCTTACCCGGGTCGAGATACCTGAGCTGGTGCCTATGGCTGACCGGCATGTTCGGCTCTCAGGCTTTGGTGCGAACCTGACGCGTGACACACGCGACAATGTTGTGGATGAGCATAGGGGAATGCTCGGCTCGCTGGAGGTCGATCTCAACTCAAGCAAGCTTGGGGGCAGCGTCGACTTTGCCAAACTCACATCGCAGATCGCGTATTACAAAGAGAAGTTCCACCATATTGTTTGGGCCGGCAGTATTCGCATCGGTCTGGCGCAACCGATTGCCGGCAGCCGCGTGCCACTGAGCGAGGCGTTCTTTACCGGCGGCGGCGACTCTTTGCGCGGCTTTCCACTGGACGGCGCAGGCCCGCAGCGCAACATTTATGTTTGCAATCCGGGCCAGTCCGCTCCGAATTGCCCGCAGATCAATGTACCGAGCGGCGGCAATGAGTTACTCGTGATCAACGCCGAGCCGCGCATACCGCTCCCGTTCAAAAAAGGGCTCAGCATTGTGCCGTTTTACGACGGTGGCAATGTGTTTCCGCGGATCGGCTTTCACGATTTCACTTCGCTCTATTCAAACAGTGTCGGAATTGGCCTGCGCTATGCGACGCCTGTCGGGCCCATTCGCATTGACGTCGGGCACAACCTGAACCCGGTTCCCGGCGTCAGTTCCACGCAGTACTTCATTACCGTCGGCCAGGCATTTTAGGGAGGGCCGCCATGAACAGTGAGACTCCGTCTTCCAATTTCGAACGCCGACCGTGGCTCAGCGATCGCAGGCTGCTCGCGATCGTCAAGGCAGTCGCCGCGTTTGTGGTTCTGCCGATCGTCGTCGGCGTCATTGCCGTCGCGACATTCGTCAACAGTTCGGGAGGGCACGCCTATCTCATTCGGCTCCTGGATCGAGAAGCCACGGAGAAACTGGGCACGAACGTGCGGCTTCAGAATTTCAATTTGCATCTATTGACGCTTAGCGTGGATCTCTATGGCCTGACCGTCGATGGGGCAGGCCCGCATCCAACTCCTCCGCTGCTGCAGGTGCAGCATGCGGAAGCGGGAGTAAGAATCGTTTCAGTGTTCGGGCGCAAGTGGTACTTCGACAGTATTCGCATCGACGATCCTGTGGTGCAGGTTCTCCTCGACAAGAATGGCATTTCCAATCTGCCCACTTTGAAAAATAGCGGGAGCAGCAACAATACTTCCGTTTTCGACCTCGGAGTCCGCCATGCTGTCCTTGCGAATGGCGCGGTCTTCTACAACGACCGGCCGAGCTCGCTTGCGGTCGATTTGCGCAACGTCGATTTCAACTCGACTTTCAACAGCCTGCTAAAGAAGTATTCCGGTACGCTTGCATACTCCGACGGGCGCATCGATTACGCGGGCAGGCAGGCGCCGGCACACTCGCTAAGCATCCGATTCGACGCCACTCCGACAACATTCCATTTGTCTCCAGCGAAGATTCAGTGCGGCAACACCCAGCTTGTGCTGACGGCGACGCTCCAGAATTACAGCGCCCCAGTGGTGCAGGCCCAATACGATGCGATCGTCGACGGCCAGCAGCTGGCAGGCATCCTCGGCAATCCGTCGATACCGGCTGGCATTGTGGCGCTGTCGGGCAGCGCGGAGTACCAATCGGCAGCAGGCCGCTCGATTCTTGAAAGTCTGGTCATACGCGGGGACCTGAGCAGCCGCAGACTCTATGCAGGAACTCCGACAGTGCGCGCGGAAATTACAAACATCGGCGCTCACTATTCGCTCGCGAATGGCGACGCGACGTTGCAGGATTTCCGCGCCAGCCTTTTGGGAGGGGAACTGCAAGCGCAAGGGACGATTAAGAGTATCGGTAGCGATTCGCATTCGCAGTTCAATGCAGCGCTCAAGGGAATCTCGCTCTCAGACTTGACCCGGACGATGAATCGATCCGCGTCCAATGAACCCGTTGGAATCACCGGCGAATTGAACGCAACGGCGAGGGCGACTTGGGGACAATCCATTGCTGACCTCGTTGTCCATAGCGATGCGACGGTGAATGCCAATCTCCGCGGACAGAATGCGGGCGAGAGGGCCGGCCCGGATGCTGGGCAGCGTGTTCGATATGTTGCGTTGAATGCACAGCAGCAAGAAGGTGCCGCAAGCGGCGCGCCAAACTCGGTCCCGGTGCCGATTCAAGGCGCCCTGCATGCAATTTACTCGGCTAAGACCGACCAACTTACGGTTAACCAAAGCTACTTCCGCACGCCGCAGACAAGTTTGAATCTGAATGGCACTGTCGGACAAAACTCGAGTCTCGCTATTCACCTGCAGGCGAACGATCTCAGGGAAGTGGATAGCATCGCCGATCTTTTTCGCGTGCCTCAGCAGGGCCATGCGGCGCAATCGCTCGGCCTCGCCGGAACCGCTACATTCAACGGCGTCGTACGAGGATCAACAGCAGCGCCGCATCTCACCGGCCAGTTCAGCGCACAGAATCTCCAGGTCGAAGGTTCTGCATGGAAGCTGATTCGCACCGGCATCGACGTTAGCCCTTCTGGTGCCAGCCTGCAGAACGCGGAACTCGTACCGGCCGGTCAGGGTAGTCTGACGCTCGATGCCAGGGCGCAGCTTAGCCATTGGTCTTTCCTGAAGACCAACGCGATCCATCTACAACTCAAGGCTTCGCAGCTCGACATTGCCCAGCTCACCAAGCTTGCCGGCCAGCAGATACCGGTGACCGGCAACCTCGCCGCAAACATTGCCATTGACGGCAGCATTGTGGCTCCCAAAGGAAACGGGTCCATCACGCTGAGTAAGGCCGTTGCTTACGGCGAGCCGATCTCGACGGCAAACGTCGATTTCAAAGGCAGCGGTGCGCAAGTCAACGCGAAGTTATCGATTGCTACTCCGGCAGGCGACATCGAAGCCAAGTTGACGACGAGTCCTGACAACCGGACTTACTCCGCCGAGCTTACTTCGTCGGGGATTCAACTTGACAAGTTACAAAGCCTCGGCAGCCACAGCGGCCAGGTCACGGGAGTTGTAAGTATCAGCGCCAAAGGCCAGGGTACCTTCGATAATCCTCAGCTCGATGCAACGGTACAAATTCCAAAGCTTGTTGTGGAGCGACAAACGACGATCTCTGACATTCGACTTCAAGCGAATCTCGCCGATCACCTGGCGAGAGTTCAGCTCGCATCCACGGCGGCCGGGTCGTCGATCAAGGCGAATGCGAAAGTTACGCTTAACGGCGATTATCAAGCCGACGCCACGCTCGATACGCAAAGCATTGAGCTGGGTCCTTTGCTTGCAGCATATACACCGGGAGACACATCGGGCATCACCGGACAAACTGAGATTCATGCCACGCTCCACGGTCCTCTCAAAGACAAGCGGCTGCTTGAGGCTCATATCACGATCCCGACGCTGAAGCTTGCCTACAGCAATACCGTGCAACTAGCTGCCCAGGCACCGATACATGTCGACTATAAGGACGGAACGATTGACGTCCAGCGTTCGTCGATCACCGGCACGAACACAAATTTGCAGTTTCAAGGAAGCATTCCGACAACGGCCGGCGCCTCGATGTCGCTCCTTCTGCTCGGCAGTGTCGATCTGCAGTTGGTGCATCTCTTCGATCCTGACCTCCGGACAGGCGGCCAAATCAAGTTCAACGTAAATACTTACGGCGCATCTCACGCGCCGGGAGTAAACGGCACCATCAACCTGGTTGACGCTTCGTTGGCGTCAGCCGACTTGCCCGTTGGTCTCGATCATTGCAACGGCACGTTCGCTTTGAACAAGGATCGCATCAGCGTGACTCAATTCAAAGGCAACATTGGCGGAGGCACCGTGACCGCGCAAGGCGGAGTTGCGCTGCGACCGTCGATCCAGTTCGATTTCGGCCTCGCCGCGCGCGATATTCGCATGCTTTACCCACAGGGCATGCGCGAATCCGTCGATGCAAACATTCGCTTTACGGGCACGACGACGAACGCGGTGCTTGGGGGTAACGTCAACTTGACCGATCTTTCGTTTACGAATGCATTCGATCTCAATAGCTTTATCGATCAGTTCTCCAGCGGCGTTCAGTCGCCTCCCACGCAGGGATTCAGCAACAACATCGCACTTAATCTCGCGCTGCGTTCTTCAAACAATGTGGCCCTCGCCAGCCGGACGCTCAGCATCGATGGCTCCGCCAACCTGCAGGTACGCGGCACAGTTTCGCAACCGGTAATTCTGGGGCGCGCCAATCTCACCGGCGGCGACATTATTCTGAACGGAACCCGTTTTGTGTTCTCTGGTGGCACCATCCAGTTTGTGAACCCTTCGGTGACGGAGCCTGTGGTGAACCTCGCCATCACGACGACCATCAAGCAATACAACATCAGCTTACGTTTTATCGGGCCGGTCGATCAGTTGCAAACGCAATACACTTCGGACCCGTCGCTGCCATCGGCCGACATTATTCACTTGCTCGCTTTTGGCCAGACGACAGAAGCCGGCGCCGCTGAAGCAACTCCCGCGAGCCAGACTGCCGAAACGCTTGTTGCCAACCAGGTTTCGAGCCAGTTGACGAGCCGGATATCGAAAGTGGCTGGAATCTCTCAGCTTTCAATTAATCCCGTGCTCGCCAACAGCAATTCTCAGGGTCCGGCTGGAGCGAACATCACCGTGCAACAGCGCGTCACGAGCAATCTGTTTGTCACCTTTTCAAGCAACGTGACAACCACGCAAGGCCAAACAATTCAGGGTCAATATCAACTGTCGCCGCGTGTTGCCGTCAGCGTTACGCGCGACCCCAACGGCGGCGTTGCGGTGGATACGCAGATCAAAAAGACTTGGTGAATATGGTGGTCGGGTCGGTCGATGCGCATCTGGGGCCATTGAGCAAACTGGTGACCAAAAGATGCTAAATTTCGTTCAGAGGTAATCTTCCGGTAACTCGTCGCCCGGCTCTCTTATTGCGAGTGAAGAATCCTTGACTCGTTTTGAACGCGTGGTTATGATGCAACCACGCCTGCGACAATTCCCCGTTTGTGCTCGTCAGCGGCAAATCAAGATTTTCCTGATTTTCTAACTCTGCTCAACAGGGCTCAGGGTCTTCTGTGCGGGAGCTCTTCCTTTTTTCAACATGAGCTCCGAAAGGTAGATTATGCGTCTCGCAAGCCCAGTTACTCGTTTTCAGGAAGCTGCTGACAGAAACCGGAACCCTCAACTCGAAGCTTCTCGCCGTCGCATGGTGTGGGCGCGATCTGCCGCCGGAATCGGAGCGCTGGTGCTGCTCGCTGCTCTTTTTGCCCACGATGGCAGCGCACAAACCTGTCCAACTTCGCCAAGCTATTCGCCGGATTTCTCGTCGAATCAGAATTGTCTCAAGTTGAATAGCGGTGCGAACGGTGGGGCCAGCTTTGAACCGGGAGGCAGCCCGACGACCCTGCTGCAGCTTACCCGAAATGCAGGGAACCAAGTAGGGTCCGCCTGGTATACCACTCCGCAGCCCGTTGCCAATTCCTTTTCCACCACATTTACGTTTCAGGTGACAGACAGTACTGGCGGCGATGGCTTGGCATTCGTGATCCAGAATTCGCCCTCCGGGAAAAACTACGTGGGCTACGATATGGCCGGCTGCGCGCTAGGATACGCGGGCGACCCTGCCGACGATTTTTGCGGCTCTCCAACTTCTGGAGTCACGAACAGTGTTGCAGTAGGTTTCAAGAATTATTACGACGGAACCGCTTACCCAAACGCGAACAGCGTTTTCATTGCGAGCAATGGAACAGGCCAGAACTGCGAGAACGTAACGCCGGCAAATGATAAATGCGTGAAGGCGGAAAATGATCTGACCAGCATCACTTTGGCCGACGGCAGCGTGCACACGGCGACGGTTAATTACACAACACAACCTTTGGCGTCGCAAACCAACTGTTCCGGTTTCGCAGGATGCCTGGACGTAATTCTGGATGGCACCGATCTGTTTCCCTTGGGCGTGCCGTTCAATATGACCTCAATCGGCTTGACCAACAACAGCACGGCCTATGTCGGATTCACCGGGGCGACGGGCGCAGCGACTGAAAACAACGACATCCTGAGTTGGACCTTTACAACGCAAAATTTTGGCAACGTGAACGTGTGCCCGCCGGGACAGACCGCGCCGGCGCCCTGCACGACGACGCAATCGGTGGCCGTGAACCTCGCCGCCGCCGCGACTGTTGGCTCAATCCAGGTGGTCACGCAAGGCAAGCCGTCTCCCGAATTCACAGTTGCCAGCGGGAGCACTTGTGCGGGTAGTGCCGCCGCGGGCCTGTGCACCGTCAACGTTACCTTTGCGCCGCAAGCGCCCGGATTGCGCATGGGCGCGGTGAACCTCTTCCCGGGGAGCACCCCTAGCGGCACGCCGCTGGCAACCACGCTTATTTACGGCGTCGGCCAGGGCCCGGCGATATCGTTCGGGCCGGGCACGCAGACCACAGTCAACACCCAAGGCAATGTTCTCAGCGTCCCGAATGGTGTTGCGGTGGACGCGGCAGGCGACATCTATATTGCGGAAGGCGGCAACGGATCAGTGGGTGGCGGCGCCCAGGTTTTGAAGGTTGCGCCGGACGGCAATGTGTCGACTCTCGGCTCCGGCCTTGCTTACCCACAGGGGCTGGCCGTGGATGGCGCGGGCAATGTCTATATTGCGGATAACGATTTGAATGAGGTGGTGAAGATTACGCCTGCCGGCGTCCAGACCGAGATGAACTTCGGTCTGAATTCCCAATTGGGCGTAGCGGTGGATGGAGCGGGCGATCTGTTCGTCAGCAGCTATAACGGCCATGAAGTTATAGAGGTTCCCGCCAACGGTGGCACACAAACCGTGGTGTATAGCCCAGGGAGTTCATCCAATCCGATCGGGTTGGCGGTGGATGCGGCGGGCGATCTGTTCGTCGCCGATTTCGGCCTCCACGAAGTGGTGGAGATTCCAGCCAATGGAGGGGCCCAGATTCTGGTAGGAACCGGCTGGGAATACCCGGAAGCTGTTGCGGTTGATGCGGCCGGCGATGTCTTTGTCGCGGATGAAGCGCCAAAGGTGGTGGAGGTTCCTGCCGGTTGCATCAATAACAGCGCCTGCCAGATCACCATCAGTGGAACCTATGCGTACGGTATCGCAGTGGATGGAAAGGGCAATATTTACATCCCCGACCGCAGCGGCAGTGCCCCGTACTCGAATGCCGACAATACCAATAATCAGGTCATCGTCGTCAACAAGTCTCAGCCGCCATCGTTGACCTTCGCCGCCACTTACGAGGGCAGCACCAGCACAGACAGCCCGAAGACGGTTTCAGTCCAGAACATCGGGAACGCGCCCCTCGATTTCACAGCGATCTCATTTCCGACGGATTTCCCGCAGCTCGGCGACGAAAACGACTGCACGGTGGGCGCTCAGCTCATTCCGGGCCAAACTTGCCCTCTGAATATTGACTTCAAGCCGACAACGCTTGGTTCCCCGCTCAGCGAGGCTGTTGGCCTTACAGACAATGCGCTCAACGCCAGTCCGGGTGCAACGCAGAGCATTTTGGTCGCGGGCAGCGGTCTTTCACCCGAGGTGAATGTACCCAATCTCGTGGGTCAGACGGAATCGGGAGCTTCAAGCCTCCTCACCGCGATGGGCGTGGGTCTGAATCTCGGCGCGGTGACAAGTCAAGCAAGCACAATGCCCATCGGCCAGGTCGTCAACCAAGTCCCGGCCGCTGGTACGCTAGTCCTCGTCGGATCTTCGGTCAGCATTGTCCTCTCAAGCGGCGTGGCTGTGCCGAGCGTTGTGGGACAGGCGGAAGCGACCGCTGAGGGATTGATTACAGGCGCCGGGCTGACTGTTGGAACGGAGACTAACCAATTCAGCGACACCGTGCCGTCCGGCAGCGTGATCAGCGAAAGCCCAGACGCTGGCATTGCGGTCAACGGCGGAACGGCTGTTTCCCTCGTCGTCTCCAGTGGCGTGCCACCTCAGGCAGACCAACTTTTCTTCGAGAATAACTACTTTGTCACCGGCGACTACGCAACCGGCGGCGTCACTCTGCACGGCACCGGGAGCGGAACCATCACCATTCCCGAGGCCACATCTTGCGCCTCTACCTGCCCGCCAGGTGTTCCCGATGGCGCCGACATTATCGATGGTTTCCTGTACTGGACAACCATCGAAACCTCTGCAACTCCGTCAGGTAATACCGGAACTTTCCTGGGTTATTCGATCACCGGGCAGCAGGTCGGGAGCGACGTGCCCAACTATAACGATGGCACGAATGCCGGAACGCTCCGCGTGTATCGTGCCGACGTCAACACCTACTTCCAGGTGCGGGCGGACTGGAACGGAGCGCGCCAAGGTTCGGGCCAGTTTAACGTCACGTTGCCGAACGGCAACGGAGTTGTCACCGAGGGGGCAAGCCTGGTGGTGATCTGGCGCGTGCTGTCTCCGAATTTCCCGCTCAAGTCGGTGGTCGTTTATGACGGTTCGATCGCACCAACGTCGGCCATCGGCAACATCCCTCAGGCTCTGCTCGGATTCTATGACGCAGTTGGCGGTGCGAGCGGGACGGCAGAGGTGACTCATCTTTACACCAATGGCGGAGCCTGGAACAACAGCGAAAGCTCCCAGACACTCGGCTACTCGAACCAATACATCGACACGCTGAGTACCGGCAACGCTTACGCTGCGATCATTCTCAGCACGCCCGTCAAAAACAGCGATAACGACGGAATCCTGGACGCATGGAAGACCGCGCAAGGCTATACCGACGTTAAGACCGGATCATGGGTCCCGCTGCCTGGCGCGACGCACGGCGAGCAGGACCTCTTCGTTCAATTCGACTACATGTGCTCCGCCCTGAAGGATGACAACACGTGCGATTTCACCCAGTTCAATCTGTACCCTTCACCGGACGCCCAGGGCAACGATCCGCTGGCGATGGTGACGCAGGCATTCGCCAAGTATGGAGTGCATCTCCATCTCAAACCCGGAAATGCGATTCTAGAGACCCCCGCGTGCACGGATGTTACCGGGCAGCAGTACTGCGAGTTCCCCAACGAACCGGGTGTGGTCGCCTGGAATGGCAGTGTCGAGCTCTCGAAGGTATGGCCCATCAATTATTCCGCCTGCGTTAAGACCCCAACGCAAGACACTTGCGCACCCCGTTTCCCCTATGGTCAGAAGGACAGCTATCACTACGTATTGTTCAGTTACTCTCTCGCGATCCCCGCCTGGACCACACGGGCTGGTTCGATTACTTCAATCACAACGACGAGCGGGGCCAACGGGGGCACCGGGACCATCGTTACCACTGGCGTCGGCGCGACTTGCCCGACCCGCATCACAATTTCGGGCGTGCAGGGAAATCCCAACCTCAACGGGATCTACGATGGCGTGAACTGCGATAGCGGCATGAAGACTATCTACTTTACGACGAAGTCGACCGTCCCCGCCTGGACCTATCCCAACACCACATTGCCGGAGCCGGTGATCGCCGTGACGTCAGGAACTGTTACAAGCATCTCCGGCTACTCCGACCTGGGCGGCTCCGATTCCGTCGTAAGTCTCGGTAAATGGAAAAGCTCTCCGATGCAGGATATGAGTAAGGCGGCAACCGTGGTCGCCGGCACGCTCTTCCATGAGATCGGCCACACGCTTGGGTTGAGCCACGGCGGCCTTTACTTTGACACAACCGGCACCTACATTCCAACGTTCGAAGCCAATTGCAAGCCGAACTTTCAGAGCTCGATGAACTATCTCTTCCAGCTCGATGGCGTAGGACAGAACGCCGCCATTACATACTCGGACCAGGCGCTCTTTGGCGAAATCCCGGGCGCACAGCCCACAATCACGATTTTGGGTGGGGATAGCGGCACTACCAACTCCACCACTATTGGGACGACCACTTTCACGACCATCCCGTTTGGCTCGGTGTTTAACCTGACCGATCAGTATGGAAACCCCGCCGAGTTTACAAATTCGGCGTGGTATACAACAACGAAGCCCGGTCCGACAGCCGATGCCGCCACGATGCATTGCGACGGCTCTCCGCTCAACAACGACACAGCCTATCGTGTGACCGGACCTGTTGACTCCATCTCTCCGGCGTGGACCAACGGACAAAACATCACCTTCGATGGCGCTCCGTATTCGGATTTGCGGGGATACAGCGACAAGGCCAACCTCGACCTGCGCCAGGTGGGCGCGACAAGCGGCAGCTTCGCTTCCCTGGCGAGCGCGACTTCCTATGGCAACGCTGGCGTCACCTTCGCCGGCAGCGGCGGCGTCACTTTCGCCGGCAGCGGCGGGGTCGCCTACGCGGGTAGTGGCGGCGTCACTTTCGCAGGCAGCGGCGGCGTCCTTTTCGCGGGCAGTGGCGGCGTTCTCTTCGCGGGCAGCGGCGGCGTTACCTTTGCGGGTAGTGGCGGCGTCACCTACGGCGGAAGCGGCGGTGTCACTTTCGCGGGCAGCGGCGGCGTCACTTTCGCCGGCAGCGGCGGCGTCACGTTCGCCGGTAGCGGTGGCGTCACGTTCGCGGGCAGCGGGGGCGAATCCACCAACGAATTGGATTACCTGACCGCCAACTCATTCGTCCGCCCACCGAATTCACCCACCATCACCCCGGTGACGACCGGTGGGACGGTGACAAGTGTCACGGTTGATTGGAAGGCGCCGGCTTTCGGCGTCGTGCAGTACTACACGGTCTATCGCGGCTGCAACCTTGACGGCTCGGACGGCCAGAGTATTGGCGTGGTGAACGGTGTCGGTGGAGCTGCTCCGGCGACGGAATTTATTGACTCAAATCCGGGAGCGATAATGTGCTCGGGTCCGGCCGGTGTGGTTTACACGATTGCGACCACTCTCGCCCCGATTCCGATCATCGATCCGACGTCACGGTCGAGTGCGCCTTCGATGCCCGCGATCGTGAAGAGTCTCCAAACCATCGTTCTCAGCCCATTACAGAGTTCTGTTACATATTCAACTCCGGCGCCGACAGTTACGGTCACCGCGACGGCAGAGACGAACAGTAGCCCGAACGGATTGCAAGTGACCTTTGTCGCGACGGGTCCGTGCATTGCCACCAACCCAACGGTTTCGCCGGTTGTGAATGGCATGGGTGGCGTCTCCTCGGCCTCCATTACGGTCAACGATCCGGGAAGCAGCCCGGCTACCTGCACCGTCACCGCGTCGCAACCTGGCACCGATCCGACGGCAACGAGCATGCCACCGTATTACGACGCGGCGAATTCGGTATCCGAATCGTTCACGATTGAGCCTGCGGGTTCTAACTTGCAACCGCAAACGATTGTTTGGTCGACGCTGTCCAATGTGCAGTACGGCGGCACGTTCTCATTGAGCGCGATGGCTGAGTCGAATGGTATTCCCGATGAGCAACCCGTGACCTTCAGCGCTTCAGGCCCATGCACAACCAGCGGCGCCACCACCGGTGTGGGCGAGTGCACGATTACAGCGAGCCAGGCTGGAAACGGCACCTATAGCCCTGCGACCGTTTCACAGTCTTTCACCATCACTCCCGCGGTACTTACAGTAACTGCGGCGAGCCCCACGATTACTTATGGGCAGCCGATTCCGACGCTGACCTACACCATCAACGGTTTTGTGAATAACGATCCACCGTCGGTGGTCGGCGGTGTGCCGTCGCTTTCCACAACGGCTACGGCAGGGAGCCCTGTCGGCGGCTTCCCGATCACCATTTCAACGGGCTCATTGGCCGCGACGAATTACTCCTTCCTGTTCGTGAATGGAACGTTGACCGTTCAGCAGGCAAGCCAGGCGATCACGCTCTCCGGTATCCCGGCGTCTGCGGCTTACAACAGCCAGTTCTCCGTGGGCGCCACCGGAGGCGCGAGCGGCAATTCCGTGGTCTTCACGAGTTCCGGGGCCTGTACCAATTTGGGCGCAGTCTATACGATGACGAGCGGCACGGGAACGTGCTCTGTGATTGCGAATCAGGCGGGCAGCACGAATTATTCAGCTGCACCCCAGATTTTGCAGACTGTCGCAGCGACGCTGGCACCGGCGACGATCAGTATCAGCGATCTCCCCTCGACCGCGCTGATTGGCGGCGCCTTTACGCCTACGTACAGCTACAATGGAAATGGAGTGCCCAAGGTGATATCGGGTACTCCACTCGTGTGCTCGGTGAGCGGCACAATCTTGAATCTGGTGGGCGTGGGAAGTTGCGTTTTGACGGCGAGCGCTCTGGCGACCACAGACTATGCAGCGGCGATGGGAAGCGCACAATCGTTAACGGTGGTCGAGGCTCCGACAATCACCAGTGCGAATAACGCCATCTTCACGTTGGGCACGCAGGGCACGTTTACGGTGACCGCTGCAAGTTACCCCGCGGCCAGCATCACGGAGTCCGGAGCGCTGCCCAACGGCATCACTTACGTGAACAACAACAATGGAACGGGTACGCTGAGCGGAAAGGCTACGGTCAGCGGTATCTATACGATCACGTTCACAGCGCAGAACGGAGTGGGCACGCCCGCGACGCAAAGCTTCACGCTCACCTCAGAGACGACCGTCCCAGCCTCCAGCACCACCTGCAATGGCGTTTACATCGGCACGTTCAGCGGCAACATCATCGTTTCCAGCGGGCAGAACTGCATCTTCGAAAAGGGTGGCGCTACTGGGAACATTACCGAGACCGGCGGCAACATTGCGCTCAGCAACTCGGCCATTGGAGGCAATATTGTTGTGAACGGAGGCATCTACGTCATCGGGCCGTCAACGACAATCAAGGGCAGCCTTACCATCCAGAGCATCCCCACGGGCTCGGCCCAGAACATGATTTGCGGCGCCACAGTTTCAGGCAGCCTGACGCTGCAGAGCGATGGAACCGCGGCAACGATCGGATCGGGATCGCCCTCGTGCGCGGCCAACACCATCGGCGGCAGTCTTACTCTGCAATCGAACAAAGCAGCCGTCGTGCTCGCCGGCAACACCATCAAGGGAAGCGTGACCGATCAGAGCAATACGGCTGCAACAACGCTAACCTCAAACACAATCAGCGGGAACCTGACCGACCAAGGCAACTCGTCGCCGTCCACGCTCAGCCTGAATTCGGTCACCGGAAATCTGGTTGATCAAAGCAACACGGCGTCATCGGTTTTGTTGCAGAACACGGTTCATTTGAATATGACCGTCCAGGGCAACACCGGAGCCACGCAAGTCACCGGCGACAAAGTCACCGGCACTCTGATCTGCCAGAGCAACACTTCGATCACGGGCAGTGGAGATACAGCGGCCAAGTTACAGGGCCAATGCGCGAGCTTCTGAAGCGGGCTTGATTCCCAGAGAGCTGTTGAGCGGCGCTCGCACTTCAATGCTGAAGTGTGAAGTCGGCGAAGATGAAGATCTACGCAGGGACTGCGCGGGGCCGCGATCTGCGATGCGCAGACTCTTTACGGGCCGAGGCGGTGACGGATATCGGCCACCAGGGGATCTTCTGTGGACTGCCCACGAATGCTGAGGTAGCTCTTATAGAAATCGGCGTACCCCTCGCTCTTCATTCCTTCGCGCACGCGCCCTTCGTAGTAATAGAGCGGGGGGAAATCAGCGTAAGTCGGAGTGTTGTCCAAAAATAATTCGATAGCTTCGCCTCGCCGCTTCATGCACTGATCGAACTGTGAATCGGCCTCGGTGAACGCTCCCGCTTCAAGGTAGGCCTGCCCCAGATCGAAATGACCGATCCAGGTATCCAGGAGGTTGTTCGCGGCTGTGATCTGCCGGATTGCTTCGTTCGAATCTTTCCGCTTGAGCGCCATCATGCCCGTAACGATCTTGCCGTAAGCCTGGGACTCGCTTGTGAGCGCGGAAGAGAGGCTTGTGGCAAGCTTTTGCGCTTTGGCCATCTCTCCAGCGTCAACATAGGTAATGGCCCCCAGAAACTCAATCTGAGTCGACTGGCTGTACTTCAGTGCCTTGTCGATATCAGAGACGGCTGCTGCATGCTTTCCCTGCATTTCCTCGATGTTACCCAGCGCTGCGTATTTCCTGGCGGCATTGTCGTTGTTCTTGGACGTAAGGTCTGCAGCGGCTCCGCTGGCCAGGATGCTCGCGGCCTCAGCATATTTCCCTTGATAGGCGGCAAGATCGCCCAGTCCAGCGCTCGCCATCGAGGCATAAACCGGGCCGGAGCCGGCAAGCTGGTTGTACGACGCAGTTGCCTTGTCGATTTCTCCCTCGCCAAGCTGCGATTCGGCGAGCACGAGATATCCCTGTGCGGCCGATGGATTGATGGCCAGCCCGGCACGCGCCTCTTTTTCGCCGGCGGCAAAATCTCCGGCGAACGAACTGATGAACGACAGGTTCAGCCGCGGTCCCACGCCCTTGGGGACAATCGCCACGTCCTGTTGCGCGGCTTCCAAGGCTTTTGGCGCGTTGCGCAGCTGCGCATAGCAACTGGCCAGGTTCCATTGACCGACGCGATCGGCGGGGAAGTGAGTCACAAGCTGCGTGTTTTCCTGAACACAGTTCTGCCAGTCGCCCGTGAAGGAATAGTACAGTCCGCGATTCCGATAGCGTTCACGCTCGGTCATGCTGTTTTCGTGTTCCATCGCAAGTTTCATGTACTTTATCGCGTCCTGGGGTCTGCCCAGGTTCTGGGACATCGCCGCCATTCCGGTGTAGGGCCGCGCGAATTTTGGATCCAGTTGAGAGGCTTTCTGGAACGAATCGAATGCATCCTGGAACTTGCCCGCAAACTGCTCGTCAACACCTTGAGCGTCTTCGTGCACAGCCTCAAGCGATGCGGCGGTAAACCCTCCGCTGACTTGATCGAATTGCACCGAGGCAGGCGTGGAGTCGCCCAGTGCTTTGCGGATGGGCGCCGCGAGCTTGGGAAGACTGCTTAGAATCTCCTGCTTGTTGGCGACGGTGACATCTGCTTTTGCGAGCACTTCGCCGCTTCGGGCATCGAGTGCAACCGCCGAAATCTCATATTTGTCGCCGCGCAGATCGATCTCACCCGTCACGACGGTATTCACATCTTGGCTTTGGGCGACCAGCCGTGCCGTCTGTTCGTCGAGTTTGTCGCTGGGTTTGGGGAGTTTTTCGGCCAGCTTACGCGCATCCCCGCGGCTATAGACGTTAATGAAGCTCGCGCCTTCCAGAGCCACGCCGAACATCGGCTCCAAGGTATTGTCCAAAACCGGGTCCCCGGTAAGGTTCGCAAAGTCGCCGACGAGCACCGAGATTGGACCATGAGGCGCTGATTTCGCGGCTTGCTGCCTCCTGATGACGAACCACGAGATTCCGGCCGCGATGACGAGGATCAGAATGCCGGCAGTCGCAAGCTGTGGCCAAGGCAGCTCCCGAATCCGGTTGATCCTCAAGCGCGCGGAAGAAGCAGAGACGTTTTTTTTCCCGCCTTGCCAGGCGGCAAGATCCGCATCCAGCTCTTCCACGCTCTGGTAGCGGTTCGCTACGTCCTTCTCCAGGCACTTTGCGACGATGTTGCTCAGCGTGGCGGGAATATTCTTGTCGACATCAACCAGCCGCGTGGCCTGCTGCTGCGTGCGCAGCACCAGGCTTGCGATCGCGCTTTCGGCCTTGAAGGGCGTCGCGCCGGTCAGCAGCTCGTAGAGAATCAGCCCGAGAGTGAAGAGGTCCGAACGCTGATCGAGGTCTTTGCCCAACGCCTGTTCGGGTGACATGTAGTCCATGGTGCCGACCAGAGCGCCGGTCTGCGTCATGTGATCGCCATCGAGGGTTCGCGCCAGTCCGAAGTCCATCAAAAGAATTCGCCCGGACGAATCCTTCATGATGTTCTGTGGCTTCAGATCGCGATGAATGATTCCCGCGTCGTGCGCCGCCTCTAAAGCCGCGCAGACCTGGCGAATAATCTCTACAGCCTCCTCGGGAGAGAACTTGGTTCTTTCTAAAATGAGGCTCCGCAGATCTTTGCCCTCGACGAACTCCATCGTGATGAACTTCAGGCCATCGGCATCCCCGAGGTCGTAAATTCGGATGACATTGCGGTGGGTCACCTGCTGGGAGAGGACAAGCTCTTGTTTGAAGCGGGCCAGAATCGAGGGATTCGAAGCCAGTTCCGGCCGGATCAACTTCAGAGCCACGAAACGATCGACCTCGCGATCAAGAGCTTTGTACACCGCTCCCATGCCGCCCTGGCCCAGCAGTTGGAGGATCTCGTATCGGCCACCCAGCACATCGCCGACCTGCAAGATTGCGTCGCCGGTGTACCGGCCAGATGAATCGTTCGGCGGCCGCCGCGTTGCCGTTCGTAACGCATCGGCGGCATCGCGGTCAAACAATGTAGCGTGTGGATCGATTGGAACGCCGGGGTCGACCATCGTGGCATTGGGGTCGACCGGCGGCCGGGCAGCATCGACGATGG
>Ga0335069_10005403_pt1 | contig 18801 bp, 18 predicted proteins | sample Lox_Sample_11_FD_206714 | JGI IMG/M metagenome (GOLD analysis project Ga0335069, IMG submission 206714) | Soil microbial communities from Loxahatchee National Wildlife Refuge, Florida, United States - Lox_Sample_1.1 | ecosystem: Environmental > Terrestrial > Soil > Wetlands | place: USA... | reverse complement strand
GGGGTTCGATTCCCCCAGGCGGCTCCGATTACCAGCAGATACTGCCTACTGCTCCGCTGAGGCTAGCGGAATCCGGCTACTTGATTCGCGTCTCATTGCGCATGCACCGTGGTGGCCACGTGTGCGGCCGCAGCCCGTGACCAATTCGACGGCGCGTCGACCTCTTCAAGCAGAGCCGGCGGCCTGCTCGCCGCTGTGAAAATGGCCAAGCCGACCGAGGACGAAGGCGGCATAGAAGCCTGCCCATTGCTCATCGCGCATGCCTTCGAGGGCAGTCCGTTCGTATTCGCGGTGCGCTGAGGCTGCGGCGGAGAGAGCCTCCGTGATTGCGGAATCGAGGGGCAGATTCGCCACGGCTAGGAGGGGGACTGGAGGTAGCGGTGCACGAGATCGATTGCAATGCCGCCTTCACCCACGGATGCAGCCACGCGCTTCACTGATCCCGAGCGAATATCGCCGATTGCGAAAATCCCCGGGGCGCTCGTTTCGAGAGCGAACGGCTCCCGATCGGCGTTCCACTGTCCCGCCTTCATCGCGTCGCTTCCGGTCAAGATGAAGCCGTGTTGGTCGCGCGAGATCTCCGGGGGAAGCCAATCGGTCGCGGCTTGGGCGCCGATGAGCACGAAGAGCACCTTCGCATCCCGTCGAGAGGCGATGCCGGTGCTTCGATCGATCACTTCGATCGCCTCGAGTTGTTCGTCCCCGTGCGCGGCGACGACCTCTGATCGCGTTTCCACCCGGATGTTCGCTTTCGTTGCGAGCTGCTCGATGAGGTAGTGAGACATGCTCTCGGCGAGCGACTCGCCTCGCACGAGCAGCGTCACCGATCGGGCGTGGTTGGAGAAGAAGATCGCGGCTTGGCCGGCCGAATTGCCCGCACCGATCAGATACACATCTTCTCCTTGTGCCAGACCGGCGTCGCTGCGCGCCGCGCCGTAGTAGACACCGGAGCCGACGAATCGATCGATCGAATTGACCCCGAGGCGTCGCCACTCCACGCCCATCGCAAGCACGATCGACCTCGTTCGAAGAACATCGCCCCCATCCAGCGTGAGGGTCATGTCGGCGGGGTCGATGCTGTCGACCTCACGAGTCACGACGATCTCGGCGCCCAGCCGTTTCGCCTGTTGCAACGTGCGCGTCGCGAGCTCGTCACCGGAGATGCCGAACGGGAACCCCGTGTAGTTCTCGATCTTGGTTGAGGTGCCGGCCTGCCCGCCGGGTGCGAAGGATTCGATGAGTCCGGTCTGCAGACCCTCGGAGGCGCCGTTGACCGCCGCCGTCAGACCCGCCGGCCCGCCGCCCACAATCATTACGTCGTAATGCGCCCGGCTTGGCTCGACGGTCAGTCCAGCGACCGCGGCAACCGCCCGCATCGTCGGGGCAGTCATCCGCGTGCCGTCGCGCAGGACTACCACCGGGTAGGCAGCGGGTTTGCCTCCGGTGCGTTCGAGTGCTGCAGGATCGTCCGGGTCGAGGCGCTCGTAGGGAATCTGGTTGCGATGAAGGAAGCTCTCGCAGTCGTGCACTCCCGGATCGACGCGCGGGCCGATTACGAACATTGCCGGCTTGCGTGGCTGCGCGGTGGCGTTTTTGAGCATTTCCATGCGCTTTAAGGCGCCGGCACCGACCGTTTCGGAGACCTGGGGGGCCATGGCGGCGAGCGTGTGGAACACCTCGACCGTCACTTTCAGTACGCGCGACGGCGCGACGGCTCGCATGCTGGCAGGCAACGGCGTACCGAGCGTCATCGGGATCTCGCCTCCGACTTCGCCCGGTAGCCGCACGCCGATCACCTGCTCGACCCCGTTCACCAGCTTCGTCAGCTCGGTCTTACCTTCGACCACGATCGCCAGGGACCGGCCTTCGCCCTCATGGCCCACGTACTCCCCGGGGACGAGGCGGATGTCCTCCACGGCGCCGGCAAGGTATTCCAGTTCTTTTTCCGCAAGCGCCGAAAACAGTGGAATCGTGGCCAGCTCCTCGATAGTGAACATGACGGTCTCCCAAAACTTTTTTACTGGCGCCGCTGATTCACCACAGCGGCTTCGCGTGCCGAGTCGAGATATTCAATGCGGGAATCGTCCACCGCGCACCCATGTCGGCACATGAGGCATCCGCATCAAAAATGTTTAGGGATCGACCCCGGCTGGTCGAGGTTCAGCTGGTGTAGCAATAAAAGTCGATGGACCCGCGTTGGCGTTGGCCCGAGGTCTGGACAACCCTCGGGCGACAATGGGCGCCGCGACGGACTCGGAGGCGGCTGTTCTGCTACTTCGCGATGGTGATCCGGAGCGCTGTCACGGGTTCGGCCTTGCCCTTGAGGTCCAGCACGACGAGCTCGCCCCCGTCGACGGACGCGATGCGCGCTACCGCCTCGGACATGACGATCTGTCCGCCCGTTGCAGCGCCCTGCAGGCGCGATGCGGTGTTCACGACGTCCCCAATCGCTGTGAAGTCGCGGATTTCGCCGTCGCCGACGATGCCGACGTACGCCGGGCCGACGTCAAGACCGATACCCACCTCCAGTTGCGTACCGTCGGGGGTGCCGCGGCCCTGGGCTCGCAATATCGCCTGAGCGTCGCTCACCATTGAATCGACATAGCGCCCGTTGGACGTAAGTGGCGCAAAGTAGAGACCCATGACGGCATCACCGATGAGTTTGTCGACGATGCCGTGCTGGACGATTACCTGCGTCAATTTCGAGTAGAAGCGATTGAGGACCGCGGCCATCTCGCCGGGCGACAGGGTCTCCGCCAGCGCGGTCGAGTTGCGGACGTCGGCGAAGAGCACCCCGATCGGCAGCGTCACGCCGCCCGTGGGCGCCCTTTCGAAACAAGCCTGACACCAGCGCGGATTCTTCCGCGATGGGCTTTTGCCCGCGCGTCGCATCAGCCAGCCGCCGACTCCCGTGTACGGGCTGCCACAGGCCTCACAACGCGGGGCAGACGGAAGCCTGGAGAGCACTCGTACTCCCCGACGCACCGTGGCGTGCCCGAAGTAATCAAAGAAGCGCGCCCATTCCTCCGCGTCGGCCTGCGCATCTTCGGGGCGGGGTGGCGTGCGCTTATGCGGCATCCCTCATTTTCTCACCGTCTACCATGCTGCTGCCCAATTCGAAGAATCACAGCGTTGCTTGTTAAATCGTGCGAGCGTCTCCGCGGCACCCGCACCGTCGGGGTCGTGACGTTTCTGTTCACCGACATTGAGCATTTGATCCGCCGGCGGGAAGGCGGAGGCGGGCAAGGGGAAAAGTTTTTCAAACGGGTTCCGGCACGAATTAGTGGCCACCCTTTGCGATTCGCTTTTTTCGATGCTCTCGGGCCCCCGATCTCGTTCGATTCAGCTCGGGTAGATAGACAGGGCCACCCCTGATAAAGAGGTATCCGCGGCCGGTCCCGGGTGAGTCAGCCCGGCTGCGGGCATTCGCTGGCATATCGGACCGGTCGCGCCGACCTTGGCGGGGCCATTGTTCACGTTTGTAGGTCGCCTTACATCAGCTTTGGGTGGTGCGGGACGGCGTCGATTTACAGGTGGACTCTCATGTTGTTCCTATGCGCCTCGTTGCTCAGGTAACGGCGCTTTAGCCGATCGATGAGCATCTGCGCCTCATCGATGTCGCGGCGCAGAGCAGCTGCTTCGCTTCGCAAAGCACACGCTTGAGAGTGGCTGTGGGTGACATTCTGGCGTTCGATCCAAGCCAGCCGTCCGCCCATCTCGACCAACTGGAATTGCAGTGCGTGGATGAGTTTCACGGCTTGGGCGACCTGGTGTCCGCCCACCGAGTTGTCCCGGCGGCCCGTCGCATGCATGGTTCTCCTCATTCATACCTCCAGCTGGACGCGCGTTTCCTGGCTGCCCGGACAATATTTGCCATGCGTGCAACGAGGACCTAGAGCCAAAAGCCACCTCATCAGATGACCACCAGCATCACCCTTCGGCAGGTGCACCGCTCTTGGCGTTAGTCAACGTTCACGGCGGCTGCTGATTGGTCGGGCCCCGTCATACCCGGTGGCTAATGCCGGATGCCATGTGGTTGCACGTCTGGCAGACCATCTCTCATTGGCCCTGGGCGACGATTGCGGCGTTTAGCTCCTCCGCAGCGGTGATCGGGGTCGCGCCTGCCGCGATGCAGGAACGTAAGCGGACCTTGGCCCGCGAGAATGTCATCACAGACCCAGGCGGCTCCGAGTTCTTCGGCTCCAATCTTGCGGCTAAGCCGGCGCGACGAAGCCCACCGGTCCCGAGGCGATGCACAACGCCAGCGCGGTGGTGTTGGCCCGCACGGTGATCACGTCCCCGGCACCCGGCACTCGGGCGAAGACCCGGTTGAGTCCCGGATGCACCGGGACCTTGACGTCGGGCCCCTGGGTCAGCGACAGCGTCATCGACCCATCACTGTTGGCCAGGTAATTGAGTTCGACGGTCCAATCGGCCGGCAGCAGCGGCCCGTCCAGAATCAAGCGCGCCGGTTGGTCGGGCTGCGCGAAGTAGCCGCACCGCGGTACCGGCCCCGGCACGATGGTCCGCACCCAGGTCACTCGCGCCGGGATCAGCCGACCCCCCGCGTCGAACATGCGCAATTCCGTTGTTGCGCTGGCGAATTCGGGCCGGTCTCGCAGCAGGGCGAACATGTGGCTGGCTAAGTTCTCCGGTGCGGCGACCCGCTGCAGCACCAGTGGGTCGACCTCCTGATCCAGCAGGGGCGCGGCCGACGCCGCCCGCGCGGCGGCTAGACCGGCCCGGGCGTTCTCCAAGTAGCGCTTGGTCGGGTTGTCTTGCCAGCTGGTCAAAAATGTCGCGGTCGAATACAGGCTGCTGGCCACGAACAACGCCGCCAGACAGAGGGTCACCGCGGTGCGTTTCGGCGAGGCGTTCAGCCAGCGCGGCCCGGCCGGCCGGTTGCGGGCGCTCAGCGCGACGGCGGCCAGCAGGGCCAGCACGAAGACCAGATCCGGCAGATACCGCAGGGTCTGGGCCAGTTCGAGTGCGGTCTGCTTCGACGACCGCATCAGATAGATCGGCACTTGGCAGGCAACGGTGTAACCGGCCGCGGTCCACCACACCGGCCCGATGCGCTCCTTGCGGGCCAGGGACACCGCCAGCGTGGCTGCCAGTAGGCACCAGCCGAGCGCCACCACCAACGGCGGAGGCGTGGCCCACGGCGACGCCGGCGCCCACCGGTCCCAGTGCCACGGCCCGCCGGCCAGCCCCGGCACGATCCCGTGCGTGACCGATCGCACCAGCAGATCCCACGTCATCGACAGATCCGAGCTCCACCGCTGCTGATTGACCACGGTGAGATAGAGCGCGACCCAGGCGGCGGTCACTGCCAGCGCGGCGATCCACAACCGCACGCCCGCTCGCCACACGGCCAGTACCGCCGCCCGGTCACCGTGCACATGACGCAACAGTGCGGCGACCGCGAAGGCGACAAACGGGATCACCGCGGCTTTCTCGAAGAACAGCAGGCCGCCGAAATAAACCAGCGCCCCGGTCACCGCGTAACGCTGGTTGCCGGTGCGAACCAGCAGAACCGCGTCGGCGCACACCCAGGCCAGCGCCGCCAGCATCGGCAGCGAGTTCAGCGCCGCCGCCCACCACGCGAACCCGGGCACGCCCAGCGGGGTGAACAACGCGAAGGTGAGCGGGATGAGCAGCACCGGACGCCAGCCGAGGATCACATGCAGCGCACGCAACAGGGCCAGTGAGGCGAGCAGTTGCGGCGCCAGCAGGCTGATGGCCGGGCCGGTCCAGTTCAGCGGCGCCAACCGGATGATGGCGCCGGCGACCAGGAAGGCGCCCGGCATCAGGTGGCCGTCGTGGTCGTCGAGCAGATACGACGGCGAGAGCAGGTTGTGCGTGCCGGCCTTGCCGATCAGGATCAGGTCGTCCCAATAGAAGTAGCCGCCGAACGCCAGCACTGCGCGTATCGCAAGCTGGACGGTGATCAGCGCGACGGCAGCCGCCCCTATGTATGGTGGGCCAGTGCGTGCACTGGTCACCGGGGCGGCCGGATTCATCGGGTCGACGCTAGTCGACCGTCTGCTGGCCGACGGCCACACGGTGGTGGGGCTGGACAATTTCGCCACCGGTCGCGCCACCAACCTCGAGCATCTGGTCGGCAATCCGGCGCACGTCTTCCTCGAGGCCGACATCGTGACCGCCGACCTGCACGCCATCCTTGACGAGCACCGGCCCGAGGTGGTGTTCCACCTGGCGGCGCAGATCGACGTGCGGTACTCGGTGGCCGACCCGCAATTCGACGCCTCGGTCAACGTCATCGGGACCGTGCGCCTGGCCGAAGCGGCCCGCCGCACGCAGGTGCGCAAGATCGTGCATACCTCGTCGGGAGGGTCTATCTACGGCACCCCGCCGCAATACCCCACACCCGAATCCGTGCCGACCGATCCGGCCTCGCCATACGCCGCGGGGAAAGTGGCCGGCGAGATCTACCTGAACACCTTCCGCCACCTGTACGGCCTGGACTGCTCGCACATCGCCCCGGCCAACGTGTACGGCCCCCGCCAAGACCCGCACGGGGAAGCCGGTGTGGTGGCCATCTTTGCTCGGGCGCTGCTGTCGGGTAAGCCCACCAAGGTGTTCGGCGATGGGACCAACACGCGTGACTACGTGTTCGTCGACGACGTGGTGGACGCCTTCGTCAAGGCTTCGGGCGATGCGGGCGGCGGGCAGCGTTTCAACATCGGCACCGGAATAGAAACCTCAGACCGCCAACTACATTCGGCCGTGGCGGCGGCCGTGGGGGCGCCCGACGATCCGGAATTTCATCCGCCGCGCCTGGGCGATCTCAAACGGTCATGCCTCGACATCGGCTTGGCGGCAAGGGTTTTGGGCTGGGAGCCGAAGGTTCAGCTGGACGACGGCGTGCGTCGCACGGTCGAGTACTTCCGTGAGGCGCGGACCGTCTAGCGTTGCTCGGGCGCCTGCGCACCCTCCAACGCGACCGCGCGGGCCAGTCGCGCGTAGCGCAGCTCCAAGTCCTTGAACCGCATGTAGGTGCTCATCGTGGTGAAGCAGAACGCCATGATCAGCGCATAGAGCATCAGGTCGGTGCCGCGGCGTACCCCGAACCAGTGCGCCACCACCGTGGTGTCGTCCGGCCGCAGCACCGCATAGACACCGGCCAGCACGAATACGACGTAGCCGACCTTGACCCATGCCCGCGCCCGCGCGTTTCTGCGCGACCGCAGCAGATAGACCAGCAGCGCGATGATCGATCCGATCAGCAGCACCTGAATCCAGTTCATCGTCGAGTCCTTTTCATCTTGGAGCCCTCCCTCGCAGGAACCCGTCGAAAATGATGTTCACTCCGTTCAGCAGCGGCTGACCCTTGGACTTGGAGTATTCGGTATAGAGCACCTCGACCGGTTCCTCAACGACGCGCCAACGGTTTTCGTCGATCAACATGATGAACTCGTTGGCGTGACTCATGCCGGTCATGGTGATGTCCAACGAGTCGGCGACCTTTTTGTTGAATACCCGAAGACCATTGTTGGTGTCCGTCAAGCCAAGTCGGCAACCGCGCCGGCTCAACCGCGCGGCGGTTTGCAGGACGATCCGCTTCACGAACGGGGGCCGGGTGCCCTGGTGGGTGGCGAACCGCGTCCCGATCACCACGTCGACATCACCGGCGCGCAGCCGCTCGACCATCTTGGCCGCATCCTTGACGCGGTGCTGCCCATCCGCGTCGAAGGTGACGAAAACCTGGGCGCCGGGCTGTTTGCGAGCGTATTCGACGCCGGTTTGGATGGCCGCGCCCTGCCCCAGGTTGATCGGATGGCGCACCCGATGAGCCCCGGCCCGCCAAGCGATCTCGCCCGTGCCGTCCGTGCTGCCGTCGTCCACGCACACGACATTGTCGAAGACCGAGCGCACGTCGGCGATCACCTCGCCGATGACGGCCGCTTCGTTGAAGGCGGGAATGACGATCCAGACGTCCGAGTAGTGAGTTTCAGTGTTCATCCAAGCCCACAAGGTACGCCAGATCAGCCGGTTAAGCGTCCGGCGCGCGACAGCGCCACCAGATGGACGCCGATTCCCACCAAAGGACCGCACAGCAAGCCGACGACGGTGCGGGTCTGCACCGGCAGCGGCAACAGCAGCAGCAGACCCGACGCCACCGTCGCACCGACCCAGCCCAGCGAATAGGCGCGGTGCAGCGCGGCCGCGACCGCAGCGGCGCCGGTGAGCGTCAACATGGCGATCGCCACCGCGGCCGCGGTCAGCCACGCCAGCAGAGCGCTGCCCGCCAGATACTGCGGGCCAAAGGCGACCCGTAGCAGCCATGGCCCCACCACACCCGCCGCCAGCACCCCGACCGCGCCGATCCCGCTGATGATTGCCGCCGGCGCGATCAGGGCGCGAATCCGGTCGCTGCGCTCGTCGACGAAATGCGCGATGAGATTGCCCTGCATGGCGGTCAGCGGCACCAGCAGCGGCGCCCGGGTCAGCGTGACGGCGAGGATGATCACTCCGCCTTGTGCCCCAAGGTGATTGCTGGTCAGCTTCAGCAGTACCGGAAACCCCATCACCAGAATCGCGGCGGCGCCGGCAGCGGTGATGGAATGGGCGGCGCCGCGCAGGAACGTCGCGGTGCCGCCCGGCGTCAGCAGCCGAGACGCGGCTCGCGCCGTGGGTGAGGCCAGCAGCATGATCAGCCAGGCCGCCGAGCCGGCCACGGTCGCCCACAAGTACCCGGTTAGACCCCACGCCGTCACGAAGGCGGCCGCGGCGACCGCCACCCGGATGACCACGTCGGTCACCATCAGCGCCCCGTAATTGGTCCAGTGGTTGGTGCCGGCCAGCATGCCCAGCAGGGTGGCGTGCAGGCAGAACCCCGCCAAGCCGACGCTGAGCAGCGCCACCGACAACCACCGGCCTTCGACGAAGACCCGCCCACTCCACAGCGGCGAGCTGCCCGCGATCACCGCGGCCGCGGCCACCCCGACCAGCGCGGCGACCCGTAGCGGATGGGTGCGGCTCCCGACCGCGACCTCGACGTACTGCGACGACCGGACCTCCCGGGTGGTTTCCTGCAGCAGGCCGTTGGCGGCGCCGGTGACCAGACCGAAGGCTCCCCAGAACACCCCGAAGATCGAGAAGCCGCCGGGAGCCAGGTCACGAGCGGCCAAGTAGATCACGGCGTAACCGCACAGTGCCGTCACTGCGGTGGCGGTGCCGACCCGGGCCATGCTGCCGCGAGCGACCGGCCCCCGCGAGGCGCCGACTTCGGTCATCGGGACAGCACTTTCGCCCCAACGCCCCGATAAGTCGCCACAATTTGAAAATAGTAAGCGTCCGATACCGGCGGTCTGTGCCGGCGATCGGGGTTCGCTATTGTGGGCGGCTGTCGGGAAGGAGCCATGGCCGCGTTCCGCATCTTCGGCATTTCGCTGGTAGTCACCGTCGCGGCCCTTGCCGTCGGATATGCGCACGGGGGGCTCGAGGACCTCTTCCTGCTGCTGGTGCTGGCCGTCCTCGAGGTATCGCTGTCGTTCGACAACGCCATCATCAACGCCGCGATCCTCAAGCGGATGAGCCGCGTCTGGCGGCAGATGTTCCTGACGATCGGAATTCTGGTCGCCGTGTTCGGCATGCGGCTGCTGTTCCCGTTGCTTCTGGTGTGGGGGACCGCCGGCCTCGACCCGGTTCGCGCGATGGAGTTGGCGTTGCACCCGCCGCCGCACGGCGCGCTGGAATTTCCCGACGGCTCGCCGAGCTATGAAAAGCTGATCGCCTCCGCGCATCCCCAGATCGCGGCATTCGGCGGCATTTTTCTGCTGATGCTGTTCTTGGATTTCGTCTTCTATGACCGAGACATCAAGTGGCTCAAGTGGATCGAGACCCCGTTCGCTCGCATCGGGCGGCTGGCCCAAGTGTCGGTGGCGGTGGCCGTGCTCGCGCTGATCCTGGTCGGCACGCAGTTGACGCACTCCGCCGAGGAGCGTGCGACGGTGCTCACCGCAGGCCTGTTCGGGCTGGTCACCTATCTGATCGTCAACGGTTTCAGCCGGGCCTTTCGGCCGCCGGACTCCGAGGGCGCGACGACCGGTCAGGCAGTCGGCAAGGCCGGCCTGATGCTGTTCCTGTACCTCGAGGTGCTCGACGCCGCCTTCTCGTTCGACGGGGTCACCGGCGCCTTCGCAATCACCTCCGACCCGATCGTCATCGCGCTCGGGCTCGGGCTGGTGGGCTCGATGTTCGTCCGGTCCATCACCATCTACCTGGTCCAGCAGGACGCGCTGGACCGTTACGTGTACCTGGAACACGGCGCGCACTGGGCGATCGGGGCGCTCGCGGTGATCATGCTGGCATCCATCGACCCGCGGTTTGAGGTCCCCGAGCCCATCACCGCCTCGGTCGGGGTGGTTTTCATCGGCGCGGCGCTGAGCTGGAGCGTGCGGCGTAATCGGCGTCAGGCCCGGGCTGCCGTCCCGGCCGGCTAGGCCTCGATCTGGCCGGCGACGCGCCGTTCGATGGCAGCCCGCGCCGGTGGCGGCAGCACGATGAGCCCATCGAGCTCCTTGGTCGCCCGCAGGTAGGCGTTGTGTCGTTCCTCCCTGGTCGCCGCGTCGTTTTGCGCCAGATCGAGCAGGTGTTGCGCGCGGGCCAGCCGTTGCTGGTCGTCGGCCGAGAAGTCGCTGCGACGACGGCGAATCGCCTCCGCCTCGGCGATCTCAAACGCGGTGATGTAGTCGTGGACGGCGCTGCGGTAGTCCAGTTGTGCGTCCCGGTTTCCGATCAGGTCGTCGGGCCGTTCTGGTCGGAGCAGCTCCGCGTGCCGCTTGGCTTTGTGAAACGCGATGGTCAGCGGCTGTCGCATGTCGGTCATCATGGGAAAGTCCAACAGTTTCGCGATGTCGACTTCATAGTCGAACCAACGCGCGTCGGTACGATCATGTGCGGCAACGAGTTTGGCGAGCTCACGGCGAGAGCCTTCCTCGTCGAGGCGCACTCGCCCCGATGCTTCGGCCGCCGCGATTTTCACCTGCTGCTTCAGCCGATACCGTTCCATCCGGCGCTCGGCCCGACGCTCGTTCGCCGCGGCGATCGCCCTAAGGCCCCCGCCGACCGCACCGCCCAGTGGAAAAATCAGCCACCAGAAATTCTCGGCGAAATGCAGAAGCGGGGTCACATCGCCAGGATGCCACCGACAATCGGCGCGTGCTTACGCCAGCAGCGTTAGTGCCCTTGGGCCTTGAACCGCTCCACCGAGCGCTGCACCTCCGCTTCGGCTTCCGCACGGCCGACCCAATCCGCGGTCTTGACGTACTTGCCCGGCTCCAGGGCCTTGTACTGCTCGAAGAAATGCTTGATGACGTCCAACTCGAAGGCCGGTACATCGCCGATGTCCTGGATGTGATCCCAGCGGTGGTCGCCGGCCGGTACACACAGCACTTTGTCGTCACCGCCGGCCTCGTCGATCATCTGAAACATGCCCACCGGGCGCGCCTCGACGATCACGCCGGGAAACACCGACTGCGGAAGCAGCACCATCGCATCCAGCGGGTCGCCGTCTGCGCCGAGGGTGTCCTCGATGAAGCCGTAGTCGGTCGGGTACGTCATCGAGGTGTAGAGATAGCGGTCCAGACGCACCCGCCCAGTCTTGTGGTCGACCTCGTACTTGTTGCGCTGGCCTTTCGGAATTTCGATGGTCACGTCGAACTGCACTGTGCGCTCCTTAGATCTGGGCGTTCCGGGATAGGTCAGTGGCGTCGGGCATCACCCTAGTCGAGTCCTTTGCCGTCGATTCGGCAGAATGGGTTGCGACAGTCAGGAGAGCGATGGGTCCCACTCGCTGGCAAAAATCCACCCATGTGTTGGTCGGGTTGGCCGTGCTGGCGTTTGTCGCCGCTGTGGTGTTGGCGGCAACGTTTTTCACCACCACGGGGCACGGCGCCAGTGGCGCGCACGCGCCTATCCCGCCTCCGCACGCGCCGGCGGTCAAGCCCGGCGTGGCCCCGGTCAGTGACACCGCGGAGACACCCAGCCCGGCCGGGGTGGCGGCAGCGCTTGGGCCAGCGGCTGCCGATCCTAATCTGGGCACGTTGGGTGGCCGGGTCACCGATGCGATCACCGGGAAAGAGGTTTGGCAGGTGGCGGAAGACCTGCCGCTGGTACCGGCGTCGACCAACAAGGTGCTGACCGCGGCCGCGGCCTTGCTGACGCTGGACCGTCAGGCCCGGATCAGCACCCGGGTGGTAGCCGGCAGCCAGAACGCCCAAGGGCCGGTGGTACTCGTAGGTGCCGGCGACCCGGTGCTCTCGGCGGCACCGCCCGGCCAGGACACCTGGTATCAGGGCTCGGCGCGGATCAGCGACCTCGTCGAACAGATCCGCCGCAGCGGCGTGACGCCGACCGCGGTGCAGGTGGACACTTCGGCGTTCAGCGGGCCCACGATGGCGCAAGGCTGGGATGCCGCCGACGTCGACAACGGCGACATCGCGCCGATCGAGTCGGTGATGATCGACGCCGGGCGCATCCAGCCGACCACCGTCAACTCCGGGCGGTCCCGGACACCGGCGCTGGATGCCGGTCGGGAGCTGGCCAAGGGCCTAGGCCTCGATCCCGCCGCGGTGACGATCGCCGCGGCGCCGTCGGGGGCGCGACAGCTGGCCGTCGTGCAGTCAGCGCCGCTGGTCCAGCGCCTGTCCGAGATGATGGATCACTCCGACAATGTGATGGCCGAGTGCATCGCCCGGGAGGTGGCGGCCGCTATCAACCGGCCGCGAAGCTTCGCCGGCGCGTCCGACGCAGTGACCAACCGGTTGAGCACCGCGCACGTTGACACCGCTGGTGCCGCGCTGATGGATTCCAGCGGGCTTTCCGTCGATGACCGGTTGACGGCCAAGACGCTCGACGGCGTGTTACAGGCCGCGGCCGGACCGGACCAGCCGGCACTGCGGGCGCTGCTGGATCTGCTTCCCATCGCCGCCGGCAGCGGGACCCTGGCCGACCGATTCGTCGATGCGGCAACCAATCAAGGCCCAGCGGGCTGGTTGCGCGCCAAGACCGGCTCGTTGACCGCCGTCAACGCATTGGCAGGAGTGCTCACCGACCGCAGCGGGCGGGTGCTCACGTTCGCGTTCCTCTCCAACGCCGCAGGAGCCAATGGACGCAACGCGATGGACGCCCTGGCCTCGCGGCTCTGGTCATGCGGGTGCTCATGACCGCGGCCTCGGATCTCACCCTCGGTACCGCTGTCGACTGGCGGTTCGCGGCCACCGTCGGCCAACGGCTGGTACGCCCAGGTCCGCCGTCCAGCGACTACACCCGGCGCCAGGTCATCGACGAGCTCACCAGATTGGCCGCCAAGGCCGAACCGCCGGTCCGCGAAGTCACGGGCCTGGTCACGGATGGGGCCGTGCCCGTGCCCGCCGCCCGCATCGTGGACCGCCCGGAATGGATCGGCGCGGCCGCGGAGTCGATGCGGGTGATGATGAACGGCACCGAGAAGCCGCGGGGGTTTCTCACCGGTCGCATCACCGGCGCGCAGACGGGTGCCGTGCTGGCTTTCGTGTCCTCCGGGATCCTCGGGCAGTACGACCCGTTCGCTGCCGCAAAAGAAGGTTGCCTGCTGCTGGTGTATCCGAATGTCATCGCCGTCGAGCGGCAGCTGCGGGTCGAGCCCGCCGATTTCCGGTTGTGGGTCTGCCTGCATGAGGTGACCCATCGCGTGCAGTTCACCGCCAACCGGTGGATCTCTGAGTACATGTCGCGCGCGCTGGGGCTGCTGACTCGCGACGTCGGCGAAGACGTCGGGCAGCTGGCCAGCCGGCTCGCCGACTATGTGCGCAACCGCGGCAACGGGGCAGCGGGTGAGAGCTCGTCGGGCATTGTCGGTCTGGTGCGCGCGGTGCAGTCCGAGCCGCAGCGCCAGGCGCTGGACCAGCTGCTGGTGCTCGGCACGTTGCTGGAGGGCCACGCCGACCACGTGATGGATGCCGTCGGCCCGATGGTGGTTCCGTCGGTGGCTACCATCCGCCGTCGCTTCGACGAGCGTCGCCATCGCAAGCAACCGCCGCTGCAGCGCCTGCTGCGCGCCCTGCTGGGGCTCGACGCCAAGCTCAGCCAGTACACCCGCGGTAAGGCGTTTGTCGACCAGGTGGTGGGGCGCGTCGGGATGGAGCGGTTCAACGCCATCTGGACGGGCCCCGAAACGCTGCCGTTGCCCATGGAGATCGAAGAACCCCAGCGATGGATCGACAGGGTGCTGTAGGACAGCTGCGCACGGCTGTCGAGGCGTTTGTCAAGGCATATCTGCCCGCCGCGGAACGGTGGTGTGTGGCGCTGTCGGGCGGCCCGGATTCCCTGGCTCTGACCGCTGTGGCGGCTCAGCTGAGGCCTACCGCTGCGCTGATCGTGGATCACGGCCTGCAGCCCGACTCGGCTGCCGTCGCCGAAACCGCCAGGACGCAAGCCGTCTCCTTGGGATGCGTTGACGCGCAAGTCATTCGCGTCCACGTGGGTAACGAAGGCGGTCCCGAGGCGGCGGCGCGCGCAGCCCGCTATGCCGCATTGGGCGCGTACCGCGACGGCCCGGTGCTGTTAGGCCACACACTCGACGACCAAGCCGAGACGGTGCTGTTGGGACTGGGCCGCGGGTCGGGGGTGCGCTCGATCGCCGGGATGCGCCCACACGATCCACCGTGGTGCCGGCCGTTGTTGGATGTGCGGCGTGCCGTGACGCATGCCGCGTGCCGGGAGCTGGGCCTGACCGCCTGGCGGGATCCGCACAACACCGACCGTCGGTTCACCCGGACGCGGCTGCGCCAGGAGGTGCTGCCGTTGTTGGAAGACGTCCTCGGCGGCGGGGTGGCCGAGGCGCTGGCCCGCACCGCAACCGCGTTGCGCGAGGATACCGAGTTGATCGATGCCCTCGCCGCCCAGGCGCTGCCCGAGGTGCGGTCCGGCCAGGGGTTACAAGCGGAGGCCCTGGCCGCGTTGCCCGGCCCGGTTCGGCGCCGGGTGATCCGCGGCTGGCTGTTGGCAGGAGGCGCCAGCGGACTGACCGACAAGCAGATCCGCGGTGTCGACACGCTTGTCACCGGCTGGCATGGGCAGGGGGGAGTGGCCGTGGGGTCCGGGTTACGCGACGAGCGGTTGATTGCCGGGCGGCGCGACGGCGTACTCACCCTGTGGCGGGAGCCGGTTGGCAAGACGGTTCAATAACCAATACGCGAGCTGCCGTTGGTTGTTCGGGCGCTGGCGTGGCACGCTGTGGTCGTGGCCCAGATCTCCTCGGCGAGCACCCCCGCTCAGCCCGCGGAGCTGTACCCCGGGGATATCAAGTCAGTCCTGCTGACTGCGGAGCAGATTCAGGCCCGAATCGCTGAACTCGGTGAGCAAATCGGCGAGCATTACCGTAACGCCGTAGCCGAGACTGGCCAGGATCTTTTGCTGATCACAGTGCTCAAGGGTGCCGTGATTTTCGTCACTGACCTGGCGCGCGCCATTCCGGTGCCGACTCAGTTCGAATTCATGGCCGTCAGTTCCTACGGGTCCTCGACATCGTCGTCGGGGGTAGTGCGGATCCTCAAGGACTTGGACCGCGATATCCAAGGGCGCGATGTGCTGATCGTCGAGGACGTCGTTGACTCGGGCCTGACCTTGTCTTGGCTGCTGCGCAACCTCACCAGTCGGCATCCGCGTTCGTTGCGCGTGTGCACGCTGCTGCGCAAGCCCGACGCCAAGGGCGCCAACGTCGACATCGCTTACGTGGGCTTCGACATCCCCAACGACTTCGTCGTGGGCTACGGCCTGGACTACGACGAGCGCTACCGCGACCTATCGTACATCGGCACCCTCGACCCCAGGGTGTACCAGCAGTAGACCTTGGGCTCTCAGTCCAGCTCCCACACCGCGGTCACCGAGAAACTCACAGTTTGCTGGCCGGGTTCCAGCGGGACCCCGGCCATGGCGCGAGGGGGCGCCGGCGGGGCCCCGGCAGTGGGTGTGGTGCCGGGGGCCTCCGAGATCGAGAGCACCCTGCCCAGCCGCAGCCCTGACAATTGGGCGTACTGGTCGGCGCGGGCCTTGGCGTCGTTGAAGGCCCGCGCCCGGGCGTCCTTGACCAGTTGGGAGTCGTCGGCGATCGAGTAGCTGACCGAGCTGATCCGCGTGGCGTCGCCCCCCGTGCTGATAATGAGAGTCAGCATTCGTGATGCCGCGTCGGTCGGGTGGATCTTGACCTGAAGCGCGTTGGTGGCGCGGTAGCCGGTAATGCTCGCGGTGCCGTTGGGACCGGGATTGCTGTACTGAGGCTCCAGGGTGACCGTGGTGGTGCTGATGTCCTTGCGGTCTAGTCCGGCACCTGTGAGCGCATTGATCACCGCTTGCTGGCGATCATTGGTTTGGTTCATCGCGGTGGTGACGTCCGGTGCGGTGAACTCAATATCGACGTCGGCGGTCAACGTGTCCGGCACGCCCTGCACCTGCCCCGAGCCAACGACCGTCACTTGACGCGGATTGGCACCGGGCGGTGCCGAATTGTGCTTGTTGCACGCCGACAGCGCGACGGCGATCAAGCCCGCGGCAGCAAAAGCGATCGACCTGCGGGCCAACCCCGGGGTGTTCATTGCGACCGGCATGTGTGGACCCTAGCTTCCCGGCCGTGCTCAATCAGCGGTTTCCAAAAGGGCGGGTCGTCGGGCAGCGGTGGTAACGGGTCCTCGTCGGGAACCCGGCCGGGCGGCAATTCTTCCGGCTCTCTGGGATCGTTCACCCAGGTGCAAAAGGGGCTGGTGTTGGGTGCCCCCACTTCGAAGAGAAACAGCATGTCGCGCATGTGGTTTCGGAATTTCCGCGCCGCGATTTCGTCCTTTCTGGCCTGCTCTAGCGAACGCATGGCCTGGTTGATGAGTCGCTGCTCACGATTGTGCTTGCGTGCCTGGGCAATTCGCGCGCTACGCTGCTGCGATCTGCTTTGTTTCTTGGGTAGCGGCGGCGCTCAAGCCGGCCCACGTGGATGCGGGAAAAGGTCGGTGCCGGCTGGCGACGTTCGATAGGTGTGAGAGCCAGATGACGGTGCCATCAGCCAGTTGCTTGTCCCGCCATCCACCAAAGGTCTTGAGCCGAAGATGTTGACGATTGTGTGAAGTACGTTTATCGACAGGGGAATCGGCGGCATGGTCTTCCGACAGCACGACCACCGGCCCGTCTCAGGACCAAAGTCTCTACCGGATCCCATGCTCATGGGAAGAACGAACAGGCAAGGGGCTGATGAAGTCGAGCACAGAACCGGAAGGATTCGTAGAGGCACCCGACGGCACGCTGGTCCACTTCATCGACTTGGACTTGCACGCCGAGGCTTTGCATACCCAAGTCAACGATCCAGTTGTGCTGATTCACGGTTTGGGCTGCGATTGGCACCACTGGTCTCGCCAGATTGGCTGGATGGCACACAGCCGACGAGTAGTCGCTGTGGACGTGCGTGGTGGCGCAGGCACGACTCGCTGGATCCGCCCCGGCTGGACCACCGCCGACATGGCTGCCGACGTTCATGCCGTCGTGACACAACTTGGCCTGCGTCGACCGGCAATCGCAGGCTGCAGCATGGGCTCGACCATCGCCCTTCAATACACGCTCGATTATCCGGATGACATCAGCCGTCTTGTGCTTCTCGCCTCGCTCCCCGGCCTGCCCCCTGAGATGGCACAGACCCGTGACAGCCAGATGGCCTATATCGAGTCGCACACCTTGCGGGAGATCGCGGAGGAGCGGGTCGGGGCAGCGTTCACCGCGAGCGCCGATCAAGGCGTCAAGGCGTGGATGGTCGACATGATCGCCAGTGGTGACAAGGAGGGCTACGCGAGTGAGGCCCACGCCACGCTAATGGGCTTCGATGTTCGTTCGCGCCTGAAAGAGATTCACGTGCCGACCACGATCATCCACGGCGAAAAGGACGCCACGGTACCCTTGGCACTTGCTGAGTTCGAAGCGAAAGAGATCCCCGGCGCCACCTTGTATATCTTGGCCGGTGAGGGCCATTTCGCCAACGTCCAAGTCCCGGAAAAGGTCAACCCACTGCTGGCCGATGCGCTGGGAATTCCAGAGGAACTTGTCCCGAAGCGGTAAGCGGCACCGACGGCCACCTCGATGGCGGTCTGGTAGGACCCGTCGAACTACGCATGGCGTGCCGGGCCTCGGCCCGCTGCGCCGCGAGCCGCCGATGGCGCAGCAATGCCGCCACGGCGGTCATTCGGTGCGCCACCAGCATTGACTCTTGGCGGAGGTGGATTCGACCAGGGCTACCAGCGCGGCCGGGTCCAGAGCTTGCAGAGTATCGAACGGATTCGAGCATGGCTACAGGCCCATGACACGACGTGCGTGACGCTGCGTCAGTGTTGCTGTCCCTCTGGCTTGGGAATATGCGCCAATATCCGTTGGCGGGTGGTGTCCTGGAACGGGCCTAAAAAGACGGTCAAAAGGTACGCAGCGGGGTGGGGACTCCGCGGCATCCGGGAAGTCGGCCCGACGACGGGCGGCGGGGTCCGCGGGGTACCGTCAGCGCCCGCCACGGCCCCCCCAACAGGCGGTGGTGCGGCCCCCCGGCGCCCGGCGGGCCGGCTGGGGCTCCCGGAGTTTGGCGACCCCGAATGGCGGGGTGCCTTTTGCCAACGTTCCTGGTTCGCACCTCCTGATGTCCGTCGCGCCTATCCGCGAGATGCCTGCCCACCAGCTGCCTGTCCCGCCCGTCCGCGAGATGCCTGCCCACCAGGCGCCCGTCGCGCCTATGCGGGAGATGCCTGCCCACCAGGCGCCCGTCGCGCCTATGCG
>Ga0335069_10005402_pt1 | contig 18801 bp, 18 predicted proteins | sample Lox_Sample_11_FD_206714 | JGI IMG/M metagenome (GOLD analysis project Ga0335069, IMG submission 206714) | Soil microbial communities from Loxahatchee National Wildlife Refuge, Florida, United States - Lox_Sample_1.1 | ecosystem: Environmental > Terrestrial > Soil > Wetlands | place: USA... | reverse complement strand
CACGGCGACGTCCGCCGGCGAGAGCTTGCCGAGGCGAGCCATGTCGAGCAGGCCCGCCGCCCCGAAGTCGCGTCGCAGGAAGCCGACGAGCAGAGCCTCGCTGACGCGATCGCTGACGCCGCCGTCGCGAGGGAACCCCAGCACGTGGTGCACGATGGGCTCGCCCGCGCGGTGCACGAAGCCGAGCAGGTGCGCGGCGTCGAGCACGAAGAGGAGCGCCGTGCCGACGAGGAAGAGGGGCACCGCCTCCTTCAGGTACCACTCGATGCGCGCCATCGTCTTCGCGAGGATGTTCGACACCATCGGCTGCCGGATGGGCGGCATCTCGAGCAGGAAGTCGCTCCTGTCGCCCGGCAGCACGCGCGCCGCGACCCAGCCCACGCCGAGAAGGGTGAGCACGACGACCGCGACCCACACGAGCGTCGCCGCGCCAGACGTTCGCTGCATCAGCGCGAAGATGACGCTGAGCTGCGAGGAGCAGGGGATGCCGAGCGCGAGGAGGAGCGTGACGAGCACGCGCTCCTTGCGCGTCTCCATGATGCGCGCAGTGAGCGTCGCCATGGTGTCGCAGCCGAGCCCCAGCACCATCGGCAGCACCGCCTTGCCGTTGAGGCCCATGCCTCGGAGCAGCCGGTTGCTCATGACGGCGAGGCGCGGCAAGTACCCCGAGTCCTCGAGCATCGAGAAGACGAAGAAGAACGTCGCCACGACGGGGAGCACGATCGCCACGGCGTACGTGACGCCCATGGTCAGCAGGCCGTAGGGGCCGACGAAGAACGCCGTGACGAGCGGGATGCCGAGCCACGCGAAGAAGCCGTAGGCCCAGCGGTTCAGGTGCCCCGTCCAGACGCGGGCTTCCTTGCGGCCGTAGACGTCGACGCGCGCGGCGGGGTCCTCGACGTAGACGCCGCCTCGCTTGGTCTGCGCGACGATCCGGACGCCTGCGCCGGCGCCGTCGCTCACGGCGACGAGTCGCTCCGCGCCTTCCTCGGCGCCGTCGTTCGTCGCGAGAGCCTCGGGCGACTGGGGCGCCGTGAGATCCACCTGCGCGACGGGCGCGCCGAACACGTGATTCTCGACAAAGTCGACGGCGGTGCCCGCGCCGAAGACGCCGACGATCTTGTAGGCGAGCAGCAGCACGAACGCGAGGATCGGGAGCCCCCACACCGGGTGCGTCGCCGAGCGACCGACGGCCGCGGAGACCACGGCATCGCGGCGATCCCCGGCGCGAGCGGCGACGGCGAGCGCGACGATGCCCGCGACGGCGCCCAGGTGGACGGGCAGCGCCGAGTACGCGTGAAGTGCCAGCCTCTCGATCACGGACGCGGCCCAGTAGACGCTCCACCCGGCGGCAAAAGCGCCCGCGAGCTTCCACGCTCCCGCACGCGCACGCGCGTGGCGACGGACGAGCAGCGTCCCGAGGGCCAAGCTCACGCCGAGCAGCGCGAGCCCCGGAAGGCTCCATCCCGAAAGGAGGCGAGGCGAGAAGATGCGCCCCACGACGCTGAAGAATCCGTATTCGTCCAGCGGATCGGCGGTCGCCGTCGTCTTCGTGAGCGCCAGGGCGCCGTCGTACGTCGCGGCTGCCACCAGCGCCGAGAGCCCAGCGAAGCACGCGGCTTTCGCCCACGACACGTGTCCCTCGTGGGCCCGCTTCTCGCCCCCGCGCTCTCTCGACTGCACGGCGCGCACGATGGCCTGCGCTCTCGTGAGCCTGAGCCGGCTCAGGAGCGCGAAGACCGGCACTCCATGCGCTCGAGCGAGACGTTGCGCCCGCTCGGCCGCGACGGTTCGGGCCTTCTCACCGACCTTCGCGTGGAGCTGTCCGCCGATGCCTCGCTCGCCACCGAGGAGCATCGTGGCGATCGCACGCTTGGCCACCGGGAGGTCGCCCTCGAGGCTCGCCTCGACGTCGGCGATGGCGGCTTCCACGTCGTCGGGGAAACGCGGCGCGCACGCCAGCGGGGCGCGCACCCCTTGGCTCACCGCTTCCTCGTGCTTCGCGAGGTACTCACGCACTCCGTCGAGCCCCTCGTTCTCGGTGGCGGTCGATGCGTTGACGCGCACGCCGGGCAGCTCGCCCGCCAGGCGCTCGAAGTCGACGCGCGTTCCGCGCGCCCGAGCCTCGTCGAGCATGTTGAGATCGAGGCAGAAGGGAACGCCGAGCTCGGCGATCTGCAGCGTCAGGAGAAGCGTGCGCGCGAGGTTCTTGGCATCGCCGACCTGGACGATCGCGTCGTGCGGCTCGGAGACGAGGAGGTCGCGGGTGACAGCCTCGTCCTCGCTCATGGGCACGAGGTTGTGCGTGCCGGGCGTGTCGACCACCTCCCAGAGGTCCTCGCCGAAGCGCGCGCGCCCGCGCGTGATCTCGACGGTCGTGCCGGGATAGTTGCTCACGGTGACGTACGTCCCGGTGAGCGCGCCGAACACCACGCTCTTGCCGACGTTGGGCTGCCCCACGAGGAGCGCTCTTCGTCGTGGTCTCGGCTCCTCCGACGCGGCGGGCACCTCTGCACGCGCAGCAGGAAGATTCGGCGTGCTGGCGTGCGAATCCGGCGCTGCGTCGAAGTTGAAAGTCATATTCAACGACTCGCCTCAAGAATGAGCCAAAGCCGTCCTACTTTCAAGCGACCCCACGGCTTTTCCTGACGCCTTCCGAGGCGCCTTCAAAAGCCGCGGATTCCGAAGGCTTTCTCCACGGCCTCGGCCACCCCGCCGCCCCGCTCGACGCCCGCCTCGAGGAGATCCGTGGCTTTCGCCTTCACCTCGTCGGGCGCCTGGGCCATCGCGAAGGATCGTCCGGCGACTTCGAACATCGGCACGTCGTTGATCCAATCACCGACGCACACGGTGTTGCGGAGCTCGATTCCCTCGCGTTCGGCGATCCATCGAACAGCCGTTCCCTTCGTGCCGCCTGCGGCGCGCACGATCATGGCCCACTGTCCCGCGTGGCGTCCGCGGCGCATGGGGAAGGCGGCGACGAGCACCGCGCGCGGCAGGTCGCGCGCGAGCGAATCGACGACGCTCGCGATCTGATCGCGTGTCCCGACGGCCACCACGGCGGTCACGCCTTCCTCGGCGTCCCAGAACTCGTGCTCGAAGACGCTCGCGGCGACGCGGATGTCGTCCGACCAGGTCGCGACGTAGTCGATGAACGGGGCCCCGGCGAGGTCGTGCCCGATGGCGTCCCGGGCGAAGACGAAGGTCGCGACGCCCGCATCCGCGAAGGCGCGCCGGAGCAGCCCCGCCTCGGCGCCCCGCACGCCGATGTGCATCAGCGTCGCGTGATCCACGGCGTGCACGAGATGGCTGCCGTCGGCGCAGCCCACGGCCCAACGCAACCCGAGAAGCTCGACGAAGGCGCGCGTGCCAGAATACAGCCGCCCGGTGACGATGCTCACGCGGATCCCTGCCGCCATTGCCGCGCGGATGGCGCGGACGTCGCGGTCGTGCGGACGCCCGCTCGTATCGAGCAGCGTTCCGTCGAGGTCTACTGCGAGAAGCACAAAGTCTGGTGTTCGAGGCCGCGCTCTCCGCGAGCGTGCGACTCAGGCCTCGGGGTAGACCGAGACCTTGCGCTGCGTGCGCGAGCGCCACTCGTACTTCACGACGCCGTCGACCAGCGCGAAGAGCGTGTAGTCCTTGGCGACGCCGACGTTGTGACCCGCGTGAATCGAAGTACCGACCTGGCGAACCAGGACGCTCCCGGCGGTGACTCGCTCGCCGCCATAGACCTTGGTCCCGCGGCGCTGCGAGTTGGAATCGCGGCCGTTACGTGTGCTGCCTGCACCCTTTTTGTGAGCCATGACGTCTTGCTCCTCCGCTCAGGCCACGATGTTGAGGATCTCGAGAGCCGTGTACGGCTGCCGGTGACCGTTCTTGCGGCGGTAGTTCTTGCGGCGGCGGAACTTGAACACGATGAGCTTCTTTCCGAGGCCCTGTCCCGTGATCTTCGCCTCGACCTTGGCGCCGCCCACCAGGGGCTTCCCGAGCTTGAGGGCTTCGCCGCCGACGAGCAGGACCTGGTCGAAGGTCACTGCGTCACCGACGTTTCCGGGGAGCTTCTCGACCCGGAGCTTGTCTCCCTTGGAGACCCGGTACTGCTTTCCACCCGTCTTGATGACCGCGTACATGTCGAAACCCTCTTGGAATGCCGCACCCTTCGAGGGTAACGGCGGGGGGAGGTGTCAGGGGCGCGGGAGTATACGGGCAGAACCGCGTTTGTAAAGTGTGCTAGCCCGAGCGCGTGCCTGACGGGTATCTGGGCCTGGTCCTTCACGCGCACCTCCCCTTCGTGCGCCATCCGGAGCACGCCCGCCACCTCGAGGAACGCTGGCTCTACGAGGCCCTCGTCGAGTGTTACCTCCCGCTCCTCGAGGCCTTCGACCGGATGGCCGAAGAGGGGGTGCCCTTCGCGCTGACCATGAGCGTGACGCCCCCGCTCGCGGCCATGCTCAAGGACGAGCTCCTGCGCCAGCGCTTCCACGAGCACCTGGCGCGCGTCGAGGCGCTCTCGGAGCGCGAGATGAAGCGGCTCTGGGGAGACACCCGATTCGCGCCGGTGGCCACCTTCTACAAGGACCACCTCGCCCGAATGCGCGCGGTCTGGGACCGGCACGGTGGGGACGTCGTGGCAGGGCTCGTCCGGCACTGGGACGCGGGCAGGCTCGAGCTTCTCACGTGCTCGGCGACGCACTGTTACCTGCCCGGCATGCTCCCGGCGCGCGAGGGCATTCGCCCGCAGCTCGAGCTAGGGGTTCGCGGGTTCGAACGGCTGGTGGGGCGGCGACCGGTGGGCGCCTGGCTCGCCGAGTGCGCTTACCACCCGAGCTTCGACGAGGAGATCGCCCGCGCCGGCATCCGCTTCACGCTCGTCGACACCCACGGGCTCACGAACGCACGCCCCCGTCCACTCGCGGGCGTTCATGCGCCCATCGTCAGCCCGTCGGGCGTCGCCTTCTTCGGACGAGACCTCGAGTCGAGCAGGCAGGTGTGGTCCCGTGACGAGGGGTACCCGGGGGACGCCTACTACCGCGAGTTCTACCGCGACATCGGCTTCGACCTGCCGCCCGAGGAGCTCATGGGCGAGGTGGCTGCCGACGGCTCTCGCCTCATGACGGGCCTGAAGTACTTCCGGATCACCGGGAAGGACGTGGAAAAGGAGCCCTACCAGCCCGGGGTCGCGGCCGAGCGCGCCAAGGAGCACGCAGGGAACTTCGTCTTCAATCGCGCGCAGCAGCTGCGCCACCTTTCCTCAGGGGTCGCGAGCGGCGTGCCGCCCATCGTGGTCGCACCCTACGACGCGGAGCTCTACGGGCACTGGTGGTTCGAGGGACCGATCTTCCTCGAGCAAGTGTTCCGGCGGCTGCGCGAGACCGCCGGAGCCGTGGAGGCCGTCACGCTGCGGCAGTACCTCGACCGCCACCCCGTGTGCACCCAGGCGACGCCCAGCGCGAGCTCCTGGGGGGCGGGGGGACACGGGGAGGTGTGGGTCGGGCAGGAGGCTGCGTGGACGTGGCGGCACGTGCATCACGCCACGCGGTACACGAGGTGGCTCGTCGACAAGCACCGAGGCGCCGACGGCAAGCGCGGGCAGGCCCTGGATCAGGTGGTGCGCGAGCTCCTGCTGCTGCAGTCGAGCGACTGGCCCTTCATCCTCAAGACCGGCACGGCGACCCGCTACGCCGAGGCACGCATCCGATCGCACGTGCACCGCCTGAGACATCTCGGGCATCTGGTCGAGACGGGGCGCATCGACGGGAGCGAGTCCGCCTGGGTCGACGACGTGTGCCGGCGAGACAACTTCCTCTCTCAGCTCCAGGGTGACGAGCTCCGGGCCCCCTTCTTGTAGCCCGAGGTCCCGCCGAAGGAAGGCCGACGGCGCGAAGCGCGCGCTAGACTCCTCGTCCCATGAAGCAGCTCGAGGGCACGTACACGGCGCTCGTGACTCCGTTCCGCGACGAGCCGGGACAGCCGATCGACTGGGCCGCGCTGGACGCGCTGGTCGACGCGCAGATCGCCGGCGGCGTCGCCGGCCTCGTGCCGTGCGGTACCACCGGCGAGAGCCCCACGCTCTCGCACGAGGAGCACGCGCAAGTCGTGGAGCGCGTCATCGCGCGCGCCAAGGGCCGAGTGCACGTCGTCGCGGGCGCGGGCTCGAACTCGACGCGCGAGGCGGTGACGCTGGCACAGCATGCCGAGCGCGCCGGGGCCGACGCCGTGATGGTCGTCGTGCCCTACTACAACAGGCCGACGCAGGAAGGGCTGCTCGGGCACTTCGTCGACGTCGCGCGAAGCGTCCGCCTGCCGGTCGTCGTCTACAACGTCCCGGCGCGCACCGGGTCCGATCTCGCCGCCGAGACGCTCGCGCGCATCGCCGAGGCCGCGCCGAACGTCGTCGCGACGAAGGAAGCGACCGGGAACGTGCTCCGTGCCCAGAGGATCGCGCAGCTGATGGGGGCGCGCATGACCGTGCTCTGCGGCGACGACGCGCTGACGCTGCCGATGATCGCGGTGGGCGCGCGCGGCGTCATCAGCGTGACGTCCAACCTGCTTCCCGCCGAGGTGTCGCGGGCCACGCGGCTGGCGCTCGACGGCAAAGTGGAGGAGGCACGGCGGGCGCACCTGGCGCTCGTCCCGGTGCACGAGGCGATGTTCCTCGAGGCCAATCCGTCGCCCGTGAAGGCGGCGCTGGCGGCGCGCGGAGCGATGAGCGACGCCGTGCGCGCTCCACTCGCGCGCTGCACGGACGCGACGCGCAAGGCGATCGCGGCTGTCGTCGACGCGTACGCGAGAGGCGCTGGCCCGAGATGACGACGAGGCTGGCGGTCGTCGGGGCGAGCGGGCGCATGGGGCGCGCCGTCGTGCGGCTCGCGTTCGAGGCGGGCATGGAGCTCGTGTGCGCGGTCGCGACGACCGAGGTCGGGCGCGACGCAGGCGAGCTCGCCGGAATCGGTCCCATCGGAACGGTCGTCGCCGACGCGTTCGCGGCGATCGAGCACGCCCGCGCCGACGTGGTGATCGACTTCTCGACCCCCCACGCGACGCTCGCCCTCTTCCCCATAGCCGCCGCCGCAGGCACCGCGATCGTCAGCGGGACGACGGGACTCGGCGACGACGCGCGCGCCGCGCTCGATCGTGCCGCGGCACGGGTCCCGGTGCTCTGGGAGCCGAACATGAGCCTGGGGGTGCACGTCCTCTCGTCGCTCGTCGCACGGGCGGCGACGGAGCTTCCGGACTGGGACGTCGAGATCGTCGAGACCCATCACCGGGCGAAAGTCGATGCACCGAGCGGCACCGCATTGCGTCTCGCCGAGGCCGTGCAGACAGGGCGCGCCGGCACGCGGCTCGTGCACGGCAGACACGGTCGTCCGGGAGCCCGGTCGACCGCCGAGATCGGGATGCACGCCCTCCGCGGGGGCGACGTCGTGGGTGATCACGTGGTCCACCTGCTCGGCGGTGGCGAGCGAATCGAGCTCACCCACCGCGCGACGAGCCGGGACGTGTTCGCGCACGGAGCGCTGCGCGCGGCGGCGTGGATCGTCGGCAAGACGCCGGGGACCTACTCGCTGGCCGACGTGCTCTCGCGCTGAATCAGAACGTGAGACGCAGGCCGAGGCTGGCGCTCGTGGCGCCGACCTGCGGGATGACGTCGAGCCGCGGCTTGGCCTGCGGGCCCTGATCTGCCGCCGGGGCCTCGTCCTTCGCCGAGTGATCCGTCATGAGGAGCAGCACGCCGGTGCCGAGGGCAGCGACGCCAGCACCGCCGAAGATCCACGCCAGCGTGTAATCCGTGGTCACCGTGTGGCTCGTCTGACAGAGCTGCTGCGCCTGCGTACTGTCCTGCGTCTGGCAAGCGTCACGGTTGTTGCTCGAGACCTGGTTCTGCAGGTCCTTGCCGTGGTTGTAGTCGATGATCCACTTCACACCCATCACGACGCCCGTGGCGAGCAGCGCGCCGCCGACGGCGATGGCCGTCCACTCTCCCACCCTGCGTGCCGAGGGGCCCGGGGCCGGCTCCGTCGGAGGCGCAGCGACCGGATTCAGCGTGAAGTTCAGGTCCTGGTCGCCGGCCATCGCCACCGTCGCCGTCTGCGACTGCGCGTCGAAGCCGGGCACTCTCACGGTGATGGTGTGGGATCCGGTCGGCACGTCCACGCGCGCCATGCCACCGTCGAGCGCGCCGCGCTCCACGCCATCCACCAGCACGGTGCCCTTCCCGGAGCCCGCGTGGACGACGACCGTGCCGCCGCTCACGCCGCCCGTCAGCTTCGCGAACAGCCGCGCAGCGACGCCACGCAGGGACTCGTCGCTCGCGTCCTTCAGGTTGTCGCTGTAGGCCTCGGCGACATCCATGTCGCCCTTGCCGCGCGTCCACATGTGGAGGTCGGCCGTCACCTGGCCGGCGGGACGCTTCACCATGGTGCCCCACATGTATCGGTCCGTGTGGAGCTGATCGCCGATGCGCTGCAGGCAGCCGGCGTCGGGACGCGGGGGGCACTTCAGCGCGATCGAGAGCATCTCGAACGACTGGGGCGACTCGAGCAATGACCATCCCTGCGCCTGACGCACGCGCGAGCGCAGCGCCTGCGTCAGTGCTTCGGCCTGGTCGTCGGCGTCGTCGGTCTGGATGGACAGCACGTACACGGGTTGCGCCTTCGCGCTCGGCGGCTCGGCGACGGCCATCCCCACGGACATCGGTCCCACGAGCGCCGTCGCAACGAGCAGCGAGAACGCGAAGCGGGTCGCGCGGATCATCGAGACCAGGCTATCAGATCCCCGGATGCGCATCACCGGCGGGACGCTCCGTTCGCGCACGCTCCGCGCCCCCCGGGGGAGCGCCACCCGGCCGACGACCGACCGGGTTCGCGAGTCTCTCTTCGGCATCCTCGCCTCCGCGGGGACGCTGGAGGGTGCGAACGTGGCCGACCTCTATGCCGGGACCGGCGCGCTCGGCATCGAGGCCATCTCGCGCGGCGCCCGGCGGGCGACGCTCGTCGAGTCAGCGAGGCCGGCCCTCGTGGCCCTCCGCGAGAACGTCGAGTCCCTCGGTGTGCAGGACCGCGTGCGCGTCCTTGCCTGCGATGTGGGCACGTGCGCCGGACGGCTCGTCTCGGACGGCCCGTTCGATCTGGTGCTCGCCGATCCTCCGTGGGCCGACGTGGACTCGGGCGACGTCGCCAGCGCTCTCGCGTCGCTCGCGTCGGCAGGTGCGTTCGGGCCGGAAGCGACGCTCGTGCTCGAGCACGCGTCGCGTTCGTCGGCGCCGGACATCCTCGGCCTCGCACGCGAGGACACGCGCCGCTACGGCGACACGGCCCTCACGTTCTACAAACCCGCTATACTCGCCGAGCCTCGCGGTCAGTCGAGGCCCACTTCAGGATGAGCCCTCCCTCCAGTCAACACCCCGCCGGGATTCCCGATTCGGGTGGGAACGCCAAGTACGCCATCGTCGCCGTCATCCTGCTCCTCGCAGCGGGCGGCATCTACGCGTGGCGGACGATGACGAATCGTCAGCCGCAGCCGGCTCCCCCACCGGCGCCCAGCCTCGCGCAGTCGGCGCCGACGCCGACGAACCCGCTGCTGGATGACATCCCGCCGCCTCCTCCTCCGGACAACACTCCCGAGGCTGGGGGGCCGCACATCGTCTACGTGCCGGCCAACGCGGGGTGCGACAACAAGTGCGTGGGCTCGGCGCCGCCGGAGCTCGCGCAGGCCCTGCAGGTTCGCGGGATGAGGGCGCGCCGCTGCTACGAGCAGGCGCTCAACAACGACTCCTCGCTCAAGGGGCACATGTCGATCGCCGTCAAGATCGGGCCCAGCGGCAACGTCTGCTCGGCCAACGTCGCGTCGAGCGACATGGGCAACGCCCAGGTCGCGGCTTGCGCGGCGAACATGTTCCGGAGCGGCGCATACCCGGCGCCGCGCGGGGGGTGCATCGATGCGACCGTCCCCCTGTCGTTCGTTCCGATGGGCCAGTGAAGCTGGTAGGCTCGGGCGCGATGAGGGCGTTTTTCAAGACGGGGACGGCTTCGCCGCCCCTAGGCGCGCTCTTCGTCCTCGCGACGGCAGCCGGGCTCTCGCTGGCCGCGGCCTGTACGTCAGGAACGACGGCCAACTGCTCTGGAGGCGACGGCGGGGGGCCGGATGCCTGCGGCGTGCCGGCGGGCGACGCCGAGTTCCCCGACACCACGACGGAGACGGGTACGGGCGACTCCGCGGCCGAAACGGGAGCTCCCGAGACCGGTGCTCCGGAAACCGGATCGCCGGAGGCGAGTTCGCCGGAGACTGGCTCGCCGGAGGCCGCGGCGGACGCACCCAAGGGGTAGCCGTCGCCGACGTTGACGGTTTCTCGTACGCCGCCGACGCCCGATGGTAGCTTGGGGGCCATGACCAAGACGCCCGTGCGGGCTCGCGCACGCGCTCTCGCGATCCTGGTGCCTTTCCTTTGCGTGCTGGGGGTCGGCGTGGCGTGCACCGAGGAGCTCCGAACCAACGGTCAAAGCTGCTTGAAGAGCGGCGACTGCCTCTCCGGCGTGTGCGCCAACTTCACGTGCGTGGCTGCTTCACCGCTGCTCGATGCCGAGGTGAGCGGAGACGGGAGCCTCGAGGGAGCTACCGAAGCAGCCGCCGACGGCGCCTCCGACGCGACCCCTCCCAAGGATGCCGGCAAGGAGACCGCTCCTCCGATGGAAGCCGCGACCGAGTCGGGTCCTGACGGCGCGGGCGAGGGCGGCACCGACGGCTCGACCGACTGAGTGGACGCCGCCGTGACGCACGGCGTGCTGCTCGAGGTCGCGTACGACGGGACGGCGTTCCACGGCTGGGCGTCCCAGCAGGGGCAGCGCACGGTCGAGGACACGCTTCGCGGCGCCATCGCGGCGATGGATCCGCGCGTCACGCAGGTCCGTGGCGCCAGTCGCACCGACGCGGGCGTGCACGCAGAGGGACAGCTGGCGGCGTTCGACACCGAGCGCGACATTGTCGCGAAGGGGTGGACGCTCGGAGTCAACCAGCACTTGCCCGACGATCTCGCCGTGCGCGCGGCGCGCGCGGTGCCGGCGGGCTTCTCGCCGCGCTTCGCCGCGGCGGGCAAGCGCTATCGTTACCGTGTGCTGGTCGACGAGGTCCGCGATCCAAGGTGGCGCGCGCTTGCCTGGCGCATCCCGGAGCTCGACGTCGACGCCGCCGCCGCCGAGGCCCGCGCAGCCGTGGGCACGCACGACTTCGCCGCGTTCCGTGCGTCCGGTGACGAGCGCGTCGACACGGTGCGGACGCTGTCGCGCGTGGCGGTCGAGCGCGAAAGCGACCCGCGCGTCGTCGCGTTCGTCGTCGAGGGCAACGCGTTTCTCTACAACATGGTGCGCATCCTGGTGGGCACGCTGGTCGACGTCGGACGTGGACGCCGAGAGGCCGGAGCCGTCGCACGTGCGCTCGCAGCCAAGGATCGCGCGCTCGCAGGGACCACGGCGCCGGCACACGGCCTGGTGCTCGAGCAGGTGCGGGTACGGTTGCCCGAGGGGGCGGGTGATCGATGGCCGCCCTGAGCCGCCCCGATCGCGTCACCGTCCGCGGGCCTCTGCCGGGTGAGGGCGTGGCCATCGCGGCGCTGTGGCGCGAGCTCTGGGACGCGCACGAGGCGTGGGGCGGGTATCCCGGCACGCGTGACTTGCGCGTGTACGCGGAGGTCGCGCGCCGGCTCGACGACGACGCCCGCGTGCGCGGCGGGCACCCGATCCTCGGCCGCCACGTGCATCTGGTCGCGGATCTGTCGGGAGCAGCGTGCGGGCAGGTGGAGGGCTGGTTCGAGCGGCACGGCATCGACCCGCTCACGCCCTTCACGTGCGAGGTGCGCTCGCTCGTCGTGACGGAACGGGCGCGGCATCTCGGTGCAGGTCGTGCGCTTCTCGAGGCGCTCGCGGGTTCCGCTCGCACGCTGTCTGCGGGAGCGCCGTGTGTGCTGGCGGCCGAGGTCCTCGAGCCGAATCCGGCGCAAGCGTTCTACGAGCGCGTCGGGTACTCGCCCGTCGCGTACGGGGCGCGACTCGAATCGGCCGCCTGCAGGTTCGCGTCGCGAGCGGGTGCGCATGCGCTCTCGACACGCATCGCCGTGCCACACGACGCGCTGGCCATCGCCCGTCTCGAGACGACCCTCGCAGCGAGGCGCCGGCTCGCGGGCGACCTGCGCTTCGATCGCCCGCACGCGCTCGAAGCGACGGTCGTCGGGGCCATCGCGGCGCACCTCGGCGCGCCGGCCGTTGCGGAGGGCGATCCCGTGACGCTCGTCGCGCTCGACGAGACGGGTGAAGTGCGTGCGGCTGCGAGCTTCGCCGTGCAGGCCCTGCAGCCACCGTTCGTCCCGATGCGTCGCGCTCTGCTCGGTCGCTTCGCGGTGGACCCGGCGCGGCCGTGCGCACCGCTGGTGGGCGGGCTCGTGGCCTTGGCTTGCAGACTCGCGCTTTCCCGCGCCGCCCCCATGCTCGAGCTGACCGATCTGTCCGCCCCCGGCACCGAGCTTCACGCCGCCGCGATCGCCACCGGCGCCGTGCCATGGTCGCGCGTCGTCACCAGGCTTGCCTGAGGTCCGCCGCAGGCGGCCGACGGCCCGAAGGGCACACTGGACGCGGGAGGCACTGCGATTACCCTGAATCTGTCGGCCGGAGGCTTCCCATGACGTACCCGCTTCGCCTCGTCGCACTGTCGATTGCCCTCGCCGGAGGCGCCGTCGCGTCGCCCGCTCTCGCGCAGACGCCGCCGCGCGCCCCAGCGTCGCAACCGGTGCCCACGCAAGCGCAGGTGCAGGCCTCCACGGCCGAAGCCAAGAGGCTCTCGGAGGGATTCGTCACCGTGGCCGACCGCGTGAGCCCGAGCGTCGTGCAGATCGACGTGACGGCGCGCGACGAGAAGGCCGATCTCCTCGCGCGCTTCTTCGGCGGGCGTCCCGGCGAAGAGCCCGTCGCCCGCGGGATGGGCTCGGGCGTCGTGTTCTCCCCCGATGGCGCCATCCTCACGAACAACCATGTGGTCGACGAGGCGCTCACCATCAACGTGCACCTGCGCGACGGACGCTACCTGCCGGCGCGTCTGGTGGGCCGCGATCCGGCGACCGACCTCGCGGTCATCAAGGTCGACGCGACGGGGCTGACCCCGGCGAAGTTCGCGGACTCGGATGCGGCGCGCGTGGGCGAGTGGACCGTGGCGATCGGCTCGCCGTTCGGGCTCGGGTACACCGTGACCGCGGGGGTCCTCTCGGCCAAGGGCCGCGGCGGCATCGGGATGAACGCCATCGAGGACTACCTGCAGACCGACGCGAGCATCAACCCGGGCAACTCCGGCGGGCCCTTGTGCAACCTGCAGGGGGAGGTCCTGGGCATCAACACGATGATCGTGGGCAAGGGCCAGGGCATCGGCTTCGCCGTGCCGAGCAACCTGGCGCAGCGCGTGGCCACGCAGATCCTCAAGGCGGGACACGTGACGCGCGCGTGGCTCGGCGTCACCGTGCAGGACGTCACGCCGGAGCTGGCGGTCGCGATGAAGGTGACGCCGGGGTCGGGCGCTCTGGTGAACAACGTGGCGGCCGACGGTCCCGCGTTCCGCGCGAACGTCCGGCCCGGGGACATCATCGCGTCGGTGGGGGGCCACCCGGTGCACGACGGTCGGGACCTCGTGCGCGAGACGATCCTGCAGAGCGTGGGGCAGCCGATTCCGCTCGAGATCGTGCGCGGCGGCAGCCACTACGGGGCGAGCGTGACGCCGTCGGAGCGCCCGGAGCAGGCCGTGCCCCCCGCGCCTTCGCAGCTCGCGCCCCAGCCCCACCAGGGGCTCGGCATCGTCGTGCGAGACCTCGCGCCGTCCCAGGCTGCTCAGATGGGGCTCCCGTCGCGACCGACGCCCATCGTCACGCAGGTGGCCCCGGGATCGGTCGCCGATCGCGCGGGCCTCAAGGCGGGCGACGTGATCGTCGAGGCCAACGGGACGGCCGACGTGAACTCGGCGCAGATCGCCGATGCCGCGAAGGGTCCTACGCTGCTGCTGCGGGTTCGCCGCGGGGACTCGTACTTCTACGCCGCATTGAAGAAATAGGGGCGATCGGCTATCGCGCTCGCGATGGCGATCCCGCATGTCGAGAAGGGACCGACCGGGGGAGGGGCCCCGGCCGACAACACAACCGCGGCCCCGACGGGAAACGTGGACGTGCGTCAGCTCCCTCTGGGCGGGCGCATCGACGACTTCCTGAACGTCGTCGACTACATCTACCGGGACGATCCGGCCTTCGTGCGTCCGCTCGACATGGACCTCAAGGACCGGCTGAGCCCGCGCAAGAACCCCTTCTTCGAGCACGGCGAGGCCGCCCTCTTCTGCGCCTACCGCAACGGTTGGCCGGTCGGTCGCTGCTCGGTGAGCATCGACCGCGAGCACCTCGGTCGCTACCGGGACGACACGGGCTTCTTCGGCTTCTTCGACACGATCGACGACGAGAACGTCTCCCGCGCGCTGCTCGCGCGCGCCGAGGGGTGGCTGCGGGGCAAGGGGATGAAGCGCGCGCGCGGCCCCGTCTCGCTCAACATCAACGAGGAGCTCGGGTGTCTCGTCGACGGGTTCGACACGTCGCCGTACATCCTCATGCCCCACCACCGGCGCTACCAGGGCGGCCTCATCGAGCGGGCCGGCTACGCGAAGGCGAAGGACGTCTACGCCTGGCACTACAAGGTGGGTGAGCTCAACAACCGGGTGAAGCGGGCCCACGAGGAGATCAAGAACCTCCCGGAGATCAGCATCCGCAAGGCGTCCCTCAAGGACATCGACCGCGACGTGGAGCTGCTCGTCGAGTTCTTCAACGACACCTGGAGCGAGAACTGGGGCTTCGTGCCCTTCACGCGCGCCGAGGTGAAGAAGATGGCGGCCGACTTCCGGCTGCTGCTCATGCCGGACATCACCTGCATCGTGAACATCGACGGCGAGCCCGCGGCGATGGCCGTCGCGCTGCCCAACCTGAACGAGATGGTGAAGGACATGGACGGGAAGCTGCTCCCGTTCGGTCTGCCCAAGCTGCTCTGGCGCCTCAAGGTGGAGGGGCCGAAGTCGGCTCGCCTCATCCTGCTCGGCATCCGGCGCAAGTGGCGTCACGTGCGCAAGTACGCGCCCCTCAGCGTCTTCATGTACGCCGAGATGAACGAGGGGGCGAAGCGCCTGGGCATCCGCGAGGGAGAGCTCTCGTGGACGCTCGAGGACAACGGCCGCGTCAACGCCGGCATCATGATGATGGGCGCGAAGCAGTACAAGACGTACCGCGTGTACGAGCGAGCGCTGCCCGCATGAAGGTCCTCGTCACAGGGGCGAGCGGGTTCCTGGGGAGCCACGTCGCCGAGCAGCTGACGGGCCGGGGCGACGCGGTGCGAGTCCTCGTGCGCAAGAGCTCGAGCCGGAAGTACCTGGAAGACCTGCGGGGCATCGAGTTCGCGGAGGGCAGCGTCGATGACGCGGAGAGCGTCGTGCGCGCGGCGGCCGGCGTGGACGCGGTCGTGCACATCGCGGGCATCGTCAAGGCGCGGAACGCCGACGAGTTCTTCGCGACGAACGTCGGGGGGACCCAGAACGTGCTGGCGGCCGCCAAGAGCTCGCCGACCGTGAAGCGCTTCGTCTTCGCGTCGAGCCAGGCCGTCGCCGGGCCCTCGGAGGACGGGAGCCCCGTTCCGATCGACCGCGAGCCGCGGCCGGTCACGAACTACGGCCGCTCCAAGCTCGCATCCGAGCAGGCGGTGCTCGCCGAGAAGGACCGGCTCCACGTCGTCGTCATCCGGCCCCCTCTCATCTACGGCCCGCGCGACACGGCGACCCTCGAGTTCTTCCAGTGGGTCGGTCGCGGCGTGCGCCTCGTCTACGGCGACGGCGGCAACACGCTGAGCGTCGTCTACGCGAGCGACTGCGCGGCGGCGTTCGTGCAGGCGCTCACGGCGGACGTTCCCAGCGGGTCGCGCTACTTCGTCGAGGACGGTCGCATCCACGTCTGGCGCGACGTCATCGCCGAGATCGAGCGAGCCGTCGGCAAGCGCACGTTCGTGCGCTTCGGCATCCCCCTGAAGGTCGTGAAGGGATATGCGGCCCTCTCGGAGGCCTACGGGAAGGTGACCAACAAGGCGGTCATGGTGACGCGGGACAAGTTCAACGAGCTGAGTCAACGCCACTGGGTCTGCGACGCGACCGCGACGCGCGCGGCCCTCGGCTGGGAGCCGAAGGTGACCCTCGGCGAGGGGCTCGAGCGGACCGCGAAGTGGTACCGGCAGGCGGGGTGGCTGTAGGTCGACTGTCCTCGATCGCATCGCCGCCATGGCTCCATCGTCTCGGCGCACGCCGTTGACGGCTGTGCGGTTGAGAATCAACACGGCGAGCCCACATTGCCGGAGGAAACGCAGCCATCTAGTCTGCCGCGGGAGGGGAATGAAGAGCTTCGGATGGGCGCGTGCGGCGCTCCTGATGGCCGCGACCGCGGCGTGCTCCGCGAGCGGCGGCAGCACCAGCAGTGGCAGCACTGCTCCGATGCCGGGCTCGCCCTGCTCGGTCGATTCCGACTGCGGGCCGAGCTTGGTTTGTGACAAGAGTTCGCAGGGCAAGGGCGCGTGCGTCTATCCCTGCAACGGCTCATACGGCGACAGCGTGGTCAATGGCGTGCCCACAAGCACCGCGTGCATCGACGGCCGCGAGACAGCGTGCAACGAACTTCCCGCTACGACGTGCGGCTGCAGCTGCGCGGCGGGGTCGTACTGCCTGGTGTCGAAGGACATGGCGAGCGGCAAATGCGTGCCGGTGCTCGCGCCGGGTGCCGCGTGCACCGCAGATGCCGCCTGCGCGAGCGGCGCTTGCTTCTCGTGCACGTCGCCGACTTCGTGCTCCACGGGCGCGAGCAACGGCACATGCTCCGTCCCGCTCGGGGGCCCTTGTACGTATCCAGGCACTCCCGACTGCCCCGACTGTTTCATCAGCGGAGGCATGGGCGTGTGGTGCAGCGAGGGGTGCAGTCCGGAGACGAACGGCGGGATCACGACGAGCACGTGCCCGGCGGGCTTCGTGTGCCTCGGCCAGACCGGCGCGCAGTTGGGCTCCTGCTATGCGGAATGCACGAGCGGATCGAACGGCTGCATCACGGGGACGACGTGCCGGCCCTACGTGGCTGCGCAAGGGGGCGTCGGCACCGGATACGCATGCCAGTGAAGCCTCGACCGCATCGCGGCCATGCTCCATCGGGCAACGCATGCGAGGGGAAGCGTCGAAAGGAACGAGTGAAGGACCGTTCGTTCGAGCAGATGGTGTATTGGCTCGAACGAAACGCCCTTCGGTTCGAACAAATGACGCGTTGGCTCGAACGGAAGGCGCCTCGGTTCGAGTAGATGACACATTTGCTCGAACGGAAGACGCATCGGTTCGAATGGACGGCGCGACGGTTCCAACGAATGGCGCGAGCCGTCGAGCAGATGGCGTGATGGCTCGAACAGAAGGCGCGACGACTCGAACGGACGGCGTGATCGTTCGAAAGAATGGCGCGACAGTTCGGACGGACGGCGCGATCGTTCGAAAGAATGGTGCGACAGTTCGAATGAACGCCGTGATCGCTCGAACGGAAGGCACGACGGGTCGAACAGATGGCGTGATCGGTCGAACGGAAGACGCGACGGCTGGAACGGACGGCGTGATCGTTCGAAAGAATGGCGCGACAGTTCGGACGGACGGCGCGATCGTTCGAAAGAATGGCGCGACAGTTCGAATGAACGCCGTGATCGCTCGAACGGAAGGCACGACGGGTCGAACAGATGGCGTGATCGGACGAACGGAAGACGCGACGGCTGGAACGGACGGCGCGATTGCCGGGATGGACGGCGCGACGGCTCGAACGACTGTCACGACGCTTCGAACGGATGGCACGACGCTTCGAACGGACGGCACGTGCGGTAGAACGAAAGCCACGTTTGCCAGGAAAAGCGCCGCGGTCAGGGCGGCTGCGCACTGGGGGGGGCGTGAGGCCGAGCCCGGGCCCCCACCGCCCACCTCGACCACCCCGCTGGCGTTTCCGCCCTGCGCGCATTAGTTTCCCCCGACTTCCACATGCTGGCCTGGGCGCTCAAGAAGGTCTTCGGTACGTCGCACGAACGGGAGATCCGGCGCCTGCGCCCCAAGGTCGAGGCGATCAACGCCCTCGAGCCCACCATCTCGAAGCTGTCGGACGCGGAGCTCAAGGCCAAGACGGCCGAGTTCAAGACGAAGCTCGACAACGGGGCCACGCTCGACGACATCCTCGTCGAGGCCTTCGCCACGGCGCGCGAGGCGGGCAAGCGGGCGCTCAAGATGCGCCACTACGACGTGCAGCTCATCGGCGGCATGGTGCTCCACAAGGGCACCATCGCCGAGATGCGCACCGGCGAGGGCAAGACGCTCGTCGCCACGCTCCCCTGCTACCTCAACGCGCTCGAGGGCAAGGGCGTCCACGTCGTCACCGTCAACGACTACCTCGCCAAGCGCGACGCGGAGTGGATGGGGAGGCTCTACAACTTCCTCGGCCTCAGCGTCGGCACCGTCGTCCACTCGCAGGGCGAGTTCGACAAGAAGATCGCGTACCGGAGCGACATCACCTACGGCCAGAACAACGAGTTCGGCTTCGACTACCTGCGCGACAACATGAAGTTCAGCGCGCTCGACTACGTCCAGCGCGAGCTCAACTACGCCATCGTCGACGAGGTCGACTCGATCCTCATCGACGAGGCGCGCACCCCGCTCATCATCAGCGGTCAGGGCGAGCCCTCGAGCCACAAG
>Ga0335069_10005401_pt1 | contig 18802 bp, 13 predicted proteins | sample Lox_Sample_11_FD_206714 | JGI IMG/M metagenome (GOLD analysis project Ga0335069, IMG submission 206714) | Soil microbial communities from Loxahatchee National Wildlife Refuge, Florida, United States - Lox_Sample_1.1 | ecosystem: Environmental > Terrestrial > Soil > Wetlands | place: USA... | reverse complement strand
GAACAAATAAGAAACCCGGTTGATAATAGTGTTTCTCCGTGCTGTCCACGACGGTGATCTGCCACTCCTGCTCATCGAGAACAGGCGCGAGTTTGTTGGCCATCATCGTGCCGGCGGTCCCACCGCCCAAAATCAGCAGATGCCGCATGGTTTCTCCTCTCCTGAGGTCTTCTGCTTGAATAAAGTCCCGATGACCAACAAACGTTACACAGATAGGGCCATTTTTCTTCCCAGCCCGTTTCGAATTAAGAGGTTCCGCGACAACCCGCAAACTGACACGAAGAAGGAAGGGGTGCCCAATGGATGAAAGGCACCCACCTTTTCCGGCGCGAGCGTTGCCCGTGCGTGTCACCCGCCCCGTTTCCGTCACGTTGCCCGGGCGGGGCTTGAGAGGACGACTCGCTTTGGGAACGCTAAAGGTGAATCCAGCCGCTGAGGATGAGGCTAAGCGATCCCGCGGCAACGACGAGCCAGAGAAGGACCCCCTGAAGAAACGGTCGAATCCCAACTTCGCGGAGAGTCTTCATGGAGAGCCCGGTACCAATCAGGTAAAGCGTGACAGTCAGGCCGATAACGCCAAGATGCTTCAGCACCGGGTACGCAGGCTGGAAAATGTGAACGTAGGTGTTGGCGACGGCTGCCAAACAGAAGAAGAGAATAAACCATGGCCATTGAATGCGCGATTTCTTCTTGTTTGCCATTGCGGTTCCGACCGAAAGCGGCACGATCCATAGAGCGCGGGCCAACTTGACAGTCGTGCCGACGGCAAGAGCCATCGCTCCGTACTTTGCTGTCGCGCCTACCACGGAACTTATGTCATGAATGGCGAGCGCCGACCAGAGGCCAAACTGGACCTGCGTCATGTGCAGGATTGTCCCGATTGCTGGGAATGTAAGCAAGGCAACCGAGTTCAGCACAAATACCGTTCCTAGCGAGATGGCAATCTCTTCCTGGCTCGCATTGGTGATTGGGGCAACCGCGGCAACGGCGCTGCCACCGCAGATGGCGGTACCGGTCGAAATGAGAAATGAGATTCTTTGATTTACGCGCATGAGTCTCCCCACGCCCCAACCCAAAAGCAAAGCGAAGCTGATACCGGCTGCGGTATAGATGAAGCCGGCACGTCCCGCTTGAAGAACCTGCTGCAAATCCATGCCGAATCCGAGACCAACTACGGACGCCTGGAGGAGGATTTTGGATAGCTTCTTTGCATCAACATGGTATGGATGAATGAACGAGAAGCCGTAGATGAGACCTCCGGCCAATGCAATTGGTGGTGAGACGAGCCCGCTGGCCGCGAGGACCAACCCGATAAAGAAGACATTCTTGGACACGATGCTTGGTTAGATCCGTTCCATCAGGCACTCAATACAATTCATGGAGGCCACACTATGTGAAACCGTCCTAACCAAGCTGGCATGCGCGGAGGTCGGTTGTTGCTTTGATGGCCAGTTCAATTGCGATCTCGGACGGCGACGACAACGTGTTGTGAATGAGGCAGTGGTGCACGGATCGCATCAGTCCCTCCGTTTGCTCTTCAGTGAGAGAAACCGGGCATGCGACGTGAATCTGAAAGTTGCCCACCCTTGCCGGCGATTTGAGCTTTTCGGCGGTCACCGTGACCTCTACGCCTGTCTCCGCGAGGTTGCGTGTCTTCAGATACTGCACAGCGTAGAAGGCCGCGCAAGAGCCCAGCGACGCGAGCAGCAATTCCGGGGGTGTCATGCCGCAGTCTTCCCCGCCATTTTCCGCGGGCTGGTCGCAGAGAATCTTATGTGACCGGGACTGGATTGCGAACTCCGTCTTATCGAGATGCGAAACCGTTACTTCCATCGTGGATTTCCTCTTCCACTGGAAGAAAGACACGAAAGCGGCGATTCGTTACGGAATCGCGGATGTTTTTTCACCGACGGGCATGACCAACATACGCAGGTATTCCCGCGTGAGAATGGCGCGCAGCCTGGGCGCGACAGCCGGGTCACATGGGATTTCGAGGGACCGGCAGCGATCGATGGCGGATCTCAGGTCGCGCAGGAATGCCACGCAGGATGGGCAAGCCTCAATATGACTGCGCATCTGCTCGCAGGTGAGGGGCTCCACCCTGCCATCCAGGTATTCGGAGAGATTGGCGAATAGATCGCGGCATTCATTGGAGCGTGGGCGGCTCTTAGGCTTGTCCATTCGGGGCCTTTTCTCCGGGACGGTACTTTTGAGTTTCGAGTTACTAAGGACCTGGTTCATCTCCTTGCGCACACTCAGACGCGCACGATGAAGGCGAATCCGAACAGTTCCCTGCTTAAGGTCGAGAACCTGCGCAACCTGCTCGGTCGTCAACTCCTCCATATCATGAAGCACGAGAACGATGCGTAAGGACGCCGGAATGCGAAGAATTGCCTGATGCAACAGCCGGTGCTGCTCGGCTCCGAGCAGGGTGCCTTCAGGGCTCTCGCCGGTATCCTGCAGCAATCTTCCTAATTCTTCGTTGTCCGGCATCAACTCGTCGAGCGAAAGCAGGTTCGCCGGGGCGTGGGCGGGCTTGCGGCGCATGCGCCAGCAGCGGTTTCTGGTGACGGTGTAAAGCCAGACGGCCATCTGCTGTGACGTCTGGATCTTGGTAAGGTGCCCGATGGAGCGGGAGAGCACCTCCTGCATGGTGTCTTCCGCGTCTTCAGGGTGTCCGCAAACCTTCATGCTGAAGGAATAGACCGTATTCTGCAGCAGGCCGATCGCCTCTTCGATAGCTTCAGGAGTATTACGGCGCAGGAGTTCCGTGGCTCGGATCAATTCAGGTCGCATCGTATAGAGTCGTTGAGCAAGATCAGTATATTCGCCTGCGCGCGCGAAAGAGCCCGGCTCTCCACGGAGACTGTTGAACCCAATCGGGGAGGGGATTCACCGTGGATGTCGCTACGCAAAGGGGAGCGGAGTGTTCTTCGCTCTAAGGGCTGTCTCGATCATCTGAAGGCAAATTGGAGATACCTTTTTTAGCCAATCCTGCTCTTCGCTGCTTTCAGGTTTTGACTCAGCGACCATCCAGGCACGCAGTAAGGCAACCGCGAGATCGGTCTCCGCGCCGGAACGGCGTTCTTCCAGGCGGAACATCTGGCGGTAGACTTCGTCCCGAAGCCGCGTATTTTGATGCCTGGCGCGCATGGTGACCACACTACCGTGCGCTATAACTGGCATCTTTCAGTCCCATGGCGCGCAGAATAGCCATACCCGGGCACCAATTGGTAAAAGCCGATTGCAAGAGGTTGAGCCCCACGAATACTGTCAGCCACAGCCAATAAAGCGAAAGGTAATGAGCAAGGGCAAGCGACAGCAGCAATATGACGCCTGCCATCAGGCGCAAACCGCGTTCAACGGTCATAACGAGTCTCCTTCATTGGATTCGGATTGGGGTTCGGGTGCCGATTGATGCTGCGAGCGAACGATGAAGTAAAGCACCGGGATGGTTGGCCAGGAAAGGAAAGTCGATGCCACCGCTCCGGCAATCAACGACAGGGCAAGCCCCTGAAAGATGGGGTCGGTGAGAATGACGCTTGCGCCGACCACCACTGCGGCCGCGGTGAGCAGCATGGGGCGGAAGCGCGTGGCCCCAGCATCAATTACCGCTTCAGCAAGCGGCATTCCCTGGCGAATGCGAAGTTCAATGAAGTCGACCAGGATGATTGAATTGCGCACGATGATACCGGCCCCGGCAATGAAGCCAATCATCGACGTCGCCGTAAAGAAAGCGCCCAAAATGGCATGTGCCGGCATAATGCCCACCAGGGTGAGCGGAATCGGCGCCATGATGATCAGCGGCACGATGAAGGATCGGAACCAACCCACCACGAGAACGTAGATGAGAACAAGCACGGCAGCGAATGCGAGCCCCATGTCGCGGAAGACTTCGATCGTGATGTGCCATTCGCCATCCCACTTCATCGAGTAGTGGTCGGTGGAATCAGGCATCGACGCGTTGTAACGGGTCAAGGTGTATCCGGCGGGAAGAGTGAGATGGTCGAGTTCCTTGTTCATCTTGAGAATGGCGTAGACCGGGCTCTCTTCGGCCCCGGCGACGTCGCCGGTGACATACACGACGCGACGCAGATTCTTGTGATAGATGCTGGGCTCGATGGTCTTGCGTTCAATGGTGACCAACTCGCGCAGTGACACCATGCGGCCGTCAGAGCCGGGCAGACGGATATTTTCAAGACCCTGCTCGGACGAGCGATCGGCGCGGTCAATCTCGACAATGGCGGGCACAGGCTCACGCGCAGCTTGATCGTGGATCAGACCGACCTCGGTTCCTGAGGTCGCGAGCGCCAGGGCATGAGCTACGTCGGAGACTGTGATGCCGCGCTCGGCCGCCTTGACCTCATCTACGCGCATGATCAGTCTTGGCTCGGGGTCCTCGACGTACCAGTCGACGTCAACAACGCCCGGAGTCTTTTGGAAGATCGACTTGATCTGCTGGGCGACCTGGGTTTGACCGGCCAGATCGGGGCCGTAGACCTCGGCCACCAGTGTTTGCACAACCGGAGGCCCAGGCGGAACCTCGCTGACCTGAATGCGCGCGCCATACGCGTTGCCGATCGAGTCCAGCAACGGACGCAGACGTTTTGCAATCACGTGACTCTGCTCGCTGCGCTGCTTGGCAGGCAACAGGTTCACCTGAATGTCGGCCTGATTCGGCTGACGGCGCATATAGTAGTGGCGCACCAGTCCGTTGAAGTTATATGGGCCTGAGGTTCCGGCATAGACCTGGTAATTCAAAACGTCAGGCTGGCACGCCAGTTCATCGCCGAGGGCCTGAGCGACACGCGCGGTTTGTTCAAGCGGCGTGCCGTCAGGCATATTAATCACCACCTGCAACTCGCTCTTGTTGTCGAACGGCAACATCTTCACGCGTACCAATCCCAGGGGAACGAGTGCCATCGAGATCAGAAGCAGCACCACGACTCCGATGAAGAACAGGACGCGATTGCGCGCGGATTGGATCAGGGGCGTCATGATGCGGCGATAGAGCCTGGTTCGCCAGTTCTCGGTCTCGGGCTCCAGTATTTTGGCCCCCTCAAGATGCCTGCCAACAAGGCGAAGGGCTGCCCATGGCGAAACCACAAAAGCAACCAGGAGCGAGAAAAGCATGGCCGCCGAGGCTCCCACAGGAATGGGCCGCATGTACGGTCCCATCAGACCGCGGACAAAGGCCATCGGCAATACCGCTGCGATCACGGCGAAGGTGGCCAGGATGGTAGGGTTGCCCACTTCCGCAACCGCTTCGACCGCGACTTCGCTCATCGACCGGCCATGATTCTCCGGCAAGCGGAAGTGGCGCACCATGTTTTCGACCACAACGATGGCGTCATCGACAAGGATGCCGATCGAGAATATCAAAGCGAAGAGGGTGACACGATTGATGGTGTAGCCCAGGAAGTAGAACACCGACATGGTGAGCGCCAGCGTGACAGGAATGGCCAGCAGCACCACGCCCGACTCGCGCCAGCCCAGGAAGATCGCGACCAGCAAGGTCACCGACAGCGTCGCCAGGAGCAGGTGCTCAAGCAACTCGTCCGACTTGTTCTTCGCCGTTTCTCCGTAGTTCCGCGTGGTGGTCACCGTTACGTCGTTGGGGATGGTTACGCCCTGCATGCGATGAACGCTCTTGAGGACGGCGTTGGCAATATCGGTCGCGTTGGTGCCCTTCCGCTTCGCCACAGTGACGGTGACAGCGGGATACTGGCGCGCTGCCGACGCGCCCGAGTTCGTCGTGCCGTAGACTACATAGTCCGCAGGGTCGGCAGCTCCGTCGACGATCTTTTCGGCAACATCGCGCAGGTAAACTGGACGCCCGCTTACCACACCCACGACCACCGATTCCAAATCTTCGCGGCGAATGGAGAGGTTGCCGGCGTCCACCTGGATCTCCTGGTTGTTTTCAGCGAAGTTCCCTGCGTGCACGCTGGCGTTTGCAGCTTCGAGATGCCCGACAATGGCCAGGGACGACAGGCCGTAAGCGCTCAACTTTTCCGTGCTCAGCACTACTCGCATGGTGCGTGGAAGACCGCCGATGATCGTTGTTTCCGACACATCGGAGATCTGCTCAAAGTTGTGTTGCATCTCTGCGGCAAGGGCGCGAAGCTGATAGCCGTTGTAGTGCTCGCCCCACAGCGTTAGGGCAAGGATCGGAACATCGTCGATGGAGCGGGCCTTGATCAGCGGCTGCGAAACTCCCGGCGGCATGCGATCGAAGTTCGAGTAGAGCTTGCTGTAGACCTTGATGAGCGCGTCTTCCTGGAGCGTGCCCACAAGGAAGCGCACGATGACCAGGCTTTGCCCTGGAGACGACGTCGAGTACACATACTCGACCCCGGAAATCTGATGCACCAGATTCTCGATTGGCAGCGTTACGCGCTCCTCCACTTCGGCGGGAGAGGCGCCCGGCATCGCGGTGGTGATATCCAGCATCGGAACCAGAATCTGTGGCTCTTCCTCGCGGGGAATAATAGCGACTGCGAAGATTCCGAGTGCCAGCGAAGCGGCAATGAAGAGCGGTGTCAGCTTTGAATTGAGAAATGCATGCGCCAGCCGCCCGGCAAGCCCGAGGTCTTGCTTCATGGTTGGACCTCAATGCGCTTGCCGGCCAGGTCGCGGTCGGAAGGTGCATCCACAAGTCTTTCCCCCGCAGAGATGCCCGAAAGAACTTCAACGAGATTGCCTTGCGGCGCGCCGAGGGTGAGATAACGGAGTTGTGCGATCCCCTGGCCGTCGAGGGCATACGCGCAATTCAGCGAGCCGCGCGCGACCACAGCGGAACGCGGAATGAGAATTGCGTTGCGAACGCCGTTGGCAAACTCCGCTGTTCCGTACATGCCGGCGCGGAGTTGGCTCCAGGAAGGCAGGTCAATCTTGACCAGAAAACTGTGCGTTGCGGGGTCGGCGGCTGGATCGATCTCCGCAATTGTGCCTGCGATATTCACTGATGACGCGCCGTCGATTGCAACCCGCGTCGTCATCCCCTTGTGGATCACCCCGATCTCCGACTCATCCGCCGTGGCCTGGAGTTGCAGGGCTCCGGCCTGGTCAATCTGGAGCAAGGGCACGCCGGGTGAAGCCAGCGTTCCCGGATCTGCCATCCGCGCCGTTACGATGCCGGCGAAGGGCGCCAGCAAACGCGTGTAGCCAAGCATGGTGCGCGCGCTGCTTTCCTCGGCTTCTGCCGCTTCGGTCTGCGCACGCACCGCATCCAGCCTGGCCGCTGCCGCCTCGGCCTTCCGTGAGATCTCATCCATCTCCTGCGGGCTTACGCTCTTCTCTGCCTCTAGTTGCCGGTAGCGCCCTAAAGTGCTCGCGGCAAGGCTGGCATCTGTCTGTGCTGCGGCCTCTTCGCTTTGCGCCGCCTTCACTCCCGCCTGCGCCTGATTGACTGCAGCGCGCTGTGCCGCATCATCGAGCACGGCCAGAGTTTGGCCTGCTCTAACCGCGTCTCCTTCGCGCACCAATATCTGCTGGATTCGGCCCGGAACCTGCGCAGACACGAGCGCGGTCTCGCGAGCGTGAACGGCTCCCGTGGCGCGCACGTTGACTGGAACTTCTCGCTGCTGGCTCTCAACGACCCGCGCCGGCACAGTTTCGACGGCACTCGCAGTGGCTGATTCGCCGCCATGACAGCCGGCCATCATCGCCGTGGAAGCAGCAAGCAAACTCGCCCCTATGAAAATCCTCATTGCAATTCCTCCGCCGCATCGGGAGTCAATGTCCCGGTTGCATAGAGCAGTTCCGCATAGGCCATGACATTGCCGTAGACAGCGTGCCAGTAGCTCGATTGGCTTTGCCGTTCTGCATCCTCGGCCCGCAGTAGATCGGTGATGGTGGCAAGGCCCGCGCCATAGCGGTTCTTGACGATGCGAAGACTCTCGGCCGAATCGTTCAGCGCGGCCTGTGCTGTCTCCAGCGAGAGTGCCGCCGTCTGCCGATGAATGTGTGCCTGGCTTACTTCAAGGCGAATGTGCTGCTGCGACGCACGTAATTGTGCGTCGATCCGCTGCTTGGCAGCGCTCTGCTGCTTGAGCTCAGCGCGCTTGCCCAAGGGCAGAATGTCAATGCTGATCTGTACTCCGGCTACCCAGCTGTTCCCTCCCGAACCTGCGAACGATGGCCGATCCTCCTCCCAGTTTCCGTAAGCGCTCACGCGCGGACCGAAATCCGATTTTGCCGCTCCCAAGGCTGACGCTTGCGCCGATTGCGCCTGACTCTTGGCGATGAGATCGGGTCGCGCCTTTACGGCCGTGGCCGACTCCTGTTCGAGAGAGAGCTGCGGAAAAATGTGCGGCTCAATCGGTTTCAGCCCGGTTGCCTTGAGGTCCGGAGTACCCATCGCCTCGCGCAACTGCGCCCACGCCAATTCCAGATCGCCCTGCGCCGCAATCAATTCTTCTTTGCGCGCGGCCACATTGACCTGGGTCGCCATCCGGTCCGACTCGACCGAAAGCCCGGCTTTAACGTGATCTTCAACCGATGCCAGCAGCGCCGCCGCCGTCTCCTGCTCATGTTGGGCGACATCGATCTCCCGCTGCGCATACAGCACAGACTGGTACGCCTCGACAACCTGAAACACAATCTGCTGGTCTACTGCCTTGGCAGACGAGGAGGCGCTTTCTTGAGCGAGATCGGCTCCGCGAATCTCCCTCTGAGTCTTGAAGGAATCGAATGCCGTCCACGAGCCGGAGAAGCGCGTCGAGAAATTCCCAACGGGCTGAGGAAGGTTTAGCGCGTTCAGCGCGAAATCGGCTTGCGTGAACTGGCGCTGCCGCAGACGGGTGCCGAAGGCATAGACCGGATCGTTACCACGCGATATGTCTTCAATGAAATTGAGTTGCGGCAGAAGTCGCGTTCTAGCCATCGTGGCTGCCGACTTGGATTCCTGTTGGTCGGCGCGCGCAATCGCGGCCTGGGGGCTTTGCCCCAGAGCAGCATTGACGGCCTGCCGAAGGGTCAGCGGTTCCTGCCCCGCTGCGGCCAATCTCCCCATGCAAAGCAAGAGATAAACACCGGAAGACCAGAAAATGTGCGTACGAATTCGACGAAATGTCCGGGGATTCTGCATTCATATGAATAAAGCCCGGGAACAGGGCATCCGTTACAAAGGAACAAGAAATAAATTGGCATGTGACAATGCGGCTGGTGATTATTAAGCAGGTGTCGTGATCCCGATCAGCTGCTGAGAACATAGCTGGATTCCGGGTCAATGCGAATTCGGTTGTCGCGGCAGAGGGATTCGAGCCCCCGACCATCTGCAGCCCGAACCGGATTCTGCCGCTCTATCTTTCCTTGGGTCAGGCGTCTATTTCGACTCGCCTGTCAATCCCAGCACGACCTGCGGCCAACCGTCATCCCAGGTAATCGTGGATATTTGAAGCGCAGGCTTGCCCGTGGCGGCGTCGTATGCGTGGAAGACCATCAGATCGACGCTCGATTCTTGAAGAATCGACTCGCCGCCTGGTCCCAACCACCGGGAGTTACCGGCGAGCAACTGTGTGCCGCCACCACTCAGCATCGGTTTGCCCTCTGCGTCGATATAGGGGCCGGTCGCATTCCGTGAGCGGCCGACCATGATGCGATAGTTGCTGTGGGTTCCGCGGCAGCAAAGGTCGAATGAGACGAACAAATAATAGAAACTCTCGTGCCGGACGATGAATGGCGCCTCGATCGCCTCCCAGTCCGGTGGCAACCCGGGTTTGGGTGGGTCGGCGTCGTCGGGTTTCGCGCGCGCTGCCAGCGCGTAGAGCGTTGGATCGGATGCGGACAGTTTGCCAGTTGAGGAATCGATGCGCCGCATTTTGATCCCGCTCCAGAAACTGCCGAAGCTCAGCCAAGGCTGGCCCTGCTCGTCGAGAACAATGTTGGGATCGATCGCATTGAAATCGTCAGTTTCGGTCGACTTCAAGACCAGGCCTTCGTCCTTCCATGCGTACAAAGGACTCGTTCGATCAAGTGTCACGTTCGTCGCCAACGCAATGCCGGAAGTATTGGCTCCAAAAACGGAATAGGCGTAGTAAAGATGATAGAGTCCATGGAAGTACGAGATATCCGGAGCCCACAACTCTCTCGTTCGCGGACTGGACTCATGAATCCACTCCGGAATGTCCGCAAAGACATGCCCACACAGCTTCCACTCAGTGAGATTCCTGGAGCAACGCACCGCAAACTGCCCTCCATCGGGAGCCTTGCCTGTCGCAAAAACGTAATAGATGCCGTTTTCCATAGCGATTGAGGGATCGTGCGTCAGCGGATAGTCCCCGCTCAAAGTGAGAGCTTGCGGCTTCTGCCCCAAGAGCACGGGCGAGAGCGCGATAAAAACTACGGCGGCAAACTTGTGTATGAGCTGCATCAAAAAGCTCTCCATTCGTATGCGGGTTGGTGCTGGAATCCACGAACAACCCTGTTGCGGATTGAGGTCAGGCCGCGGGTCACTCTAGATACGGCCAGCCGTCGGAAGTGAACCCCAGGCGGTTGATTCCTACGGTCGGCGTTCCATTGTTGTTGCCGTCGTAGTAGTGGTAGACGATCGTCGGAATCGACTCAGAGCCGTCCGTGCCGGTATCGGTAAAAACACTCGCGCCGCCGGGACCATAAATGTTGCTGTGCGAACTCACCAGGATGGTGCCTCCTCCTGACGTCATCGCTAGCCCACCACGATCCATAAAAGGTCCAGTCGGCGAAGTGGAGCGGCCAAAAACAGTGCGGTAGGTGCTCGAGGTACCGTCGCAGCACACATCAATGGGCGCGAAGTAGAAGTAGTATTGCGTGCCGTTGACGATCCAGGGATAGATGAAAGGACCCTCTTCTCCTGCCGGGCGGTAGGCAACCTTGGACCACGTGCCGCTGTTCGTTGAGACTGGAAATCCAATAGTGGAGCCGGAAGTTGCGGTCGATGGAGTTTCCAGTTGAAGGACCCGGATGCCGTCGGACCATGAACCAAAGACCAGCCACCAGTTACCGCTCGCGTCCGCAAAGGGAGCCGGATCGATAGCATTCCAGGTGGTCGTGCTGGTGAATCCCCAGGGGTTGGGCGAAGGAACCGGCGACGTGGCGTTCGTCCACGAAGTGATCACATACCCCATATCTGTCCACGGCCCCCACGCAGCGGGACTGGTTGCCAGGCCAATCACGGCTTCAGCGCCGCTGGATGGTTCGTAGGGGATTGCGTAGTACTGGTAATACGTGCCGTCTGCATAGAGCAGGCTTGGGGCCCAGACATCGATGTTTTCGCCGTTGTTGTCGGAGGGCGGAGTCTGCAAGCCGCTCCAGGAAGCGAAGTCGGGCCCGATGATTGGACAGCGATTGTCGTCCGTCAGCCAGTAAGTCCCCTCCGCCTGACTGCAGGCGCCATCGGGCGTGGATAGGGTGGTGTACGTAAAGGTGCTCAGGTCACTTGAATAGGCCAGCGTCTGATGCGTGCCGTAGAGCCAGTAGATATGAGTCACCGGATCTTGCAACATATACGGATCGTGCACGTAGATGCCGGTTCCGGAAACTGGCAGCGGCGAAGGATAAGCTGCGTTTCCGGTCGAAGTAAGTTTCCACTCCTGGCAGGTGCAGCCTGGGCCTGACGAGCCGCGCTCGCTTTGATCAATGGTGGCTGAGGTGGTCGTTCCGGAGTCCGCTACCTCCAGATACAACCCGCTATTCACGTTCTTGATCAGGTAGTTTCCGTCACTGAGCAGATAAGTCTCCCACAGATGATCATTGGTTCCGTTGTCGGCCCACTGCAGTACCTGAGCACCCGCCGAAGTTGAGGCATTGCTCACGCCTATCACCTGGTGGGTAAGCATGTTCTCGATGTTGTACGCGTCGTTATTCATCGGGATGAAGTGCCAATCGATGTCCGACGTCGTTGTTGTCGACGCTTCCTGAACCAGGTCGGCGCCCGCAGTCTGGCTTTGGCCGGAGATCCCCAGCACCATACTGCTCACGGCATTAGTGAATGTGTATTGATTGGAGTCATCGGCCGTCGCCGGCGTGCCCATGTCATAGGTGTTGCCGCCGCCACCGCAACTACTGCCAGTGCAACCGCCGCCTCCGGTTCCGCCCCCGCCGCAGCCGGAAACCGTCACCCCAATCAAGGTGGCAACCAGCGCCATCCCCGACATAAAACGGGAGATCATTTTCAAGATTCCTACCTGCCGATAAATTACTTTTCTGGTGCTTCTCCAACACACGCGGAAACGCGCCCGGAGAATGCGGCACGGCGATCATTCCTGTCGCCGTGCCGGTTAGGGTTGAGTTCCTAAGGCAAGGTATCCATAGAATCGGTTGCTAGAACGAGATCTTCAGGTGCATCTGAACGACACGCGGCGTGTCTGCTTGCCCGGCGACCTGGCCTACGCCGGTATTGCCGCCGTTCAGGTCCGAGTTCGGACGATTAAAGATGTGACGGTTGAAGGCGTTGATCATCTCTCCGCGCAGATCGACGTTGAACCGCTCGGTGATCGGAAACAGCTTGGAAATGCTGAACGACTCCTCATCGAACCCGCTCCAACGGATGTCTGAGGAGTTGCGCGGCATGGTGCCGAATTCAAATGGAACGTAGGTTGCCGGAGTGACGAGGTTCGGATCGGCAAACGCGGCGCAGTTAAAGTAACCGGTGGCGCATGCCGTGGTATTGGTTGCCGGGTCGAATGCTCGAGGGTTCGTGTACGCGGAGTTCTTTGTCGGCTGGCCGGCCACGCGATTGAATCGCACGCTGGAGTTCTTGCCGGGAATACCGTTGGCGCCGTAGATGCTCATCGGCTGGCCGCCCTGGTAGTGCTGCGTGCCGGTAACGGTCCAATGTCCAAGCACCTCATCCACCGCACGTGAGCTGTTGCCCAGGAGTTGCTTGCCCCTGCCTACCGGTAGCTCGTAGATGTACGTCACCACAAAGGTATTGGGAATGTCCTCGCTGCTGACCGCTTTTTCGCCGCGCAGGTTCTCAGGGTCCTGCACTGCGCCGCCGTTCTGCAGTGTGCTCCAGTAGGGCTGGATCACGTCGGCGTCGGTCAAAGTTTTCGAGAACGTGTACGACGCTAAGATGCTTAGTCCGCTCGTGAATCGCTTGTCCAGTTTGGCTTCCAGCGCATCGTAGCTTGACTGGCCCAGATTCTGCAGGTAGCTGTCCATGTTGATGTAGCCGATCTGCGGATAGGGTCGCAAAGCCTGATTTTCCTGTTCGTTGATCGGGTAGGTGCAAGTGGGCGGGCCGGCCAGGCAGGAAAAATTGGCATAGGGCAGGGCTCCGACGTCGGGATTTGGGTATCCGCCAGGCCCCCAGCCATTCGGGCAAGGCGCCGCCGCCCACCAATAGAGGCAGCCGCCCAAGGCCATGTACTTGTCCGGCATGTCGTTGAAGAAGTCCAACATCGCGTGCATATGAGTCGCATGGTTGCCCACGTAGCCCAGAGTCGCGATCCAGCCTGGCTTGATCTCGTATTGAGTTTCGAGAGCCCAGTTGGAGACCATCGCCGGACGTCCATTGCTCGGAGCGATGTAGTCCGCGGACTCCCCTGTTCCATCCAGTTGGCTCGGGTTGAGGTCGGGCGAAGTGCTGAGTGCCTGCAGCCCGTTGTCGAGCGGCACGCCATCGAGCGGGTCGGCGGTGTAGAGATTTCCCTGCACCGTGAAGCCCTGAACTGTTCCCTGGCCGTAGTCGGCGTAGACCAGCGGACCATAGTAGATGCCGCCGCTGGCGCGTACCACAAGCTTGTTTTTGAAGCCGCTCGGCGACCAGTCGAAGCCGACCCGCGGCTCAAAGTCCTTCATCCAGGTCCTTGCCCAGGTTTCGCCCGCGTTGTTGTTGCGGCCCGCACCCACGCCCCCAAAGACCAGTTCGCCGTGTTGTGGCCCGTAGGTTCCGGGAATAAGCGAGGTGTCGATGAGATTGGGATCGAAGATCGAGGTGTCACCATCAGCTTCGTGACGCGGCGTCTCGTAGCTCCAACGAATGCCGGCGATCACCGTCAGATTTGGCTTCACTTTCCAAGTGTCGCCACCGAAGACCGCCGCATAATGCGAAAGCCAACGCGGCTTGTGCAGATCGTTCAGGTTTACCGCCGATCCCACATTGCCTAGCAGGAAGGCGGCGAAGGCGTTGCCGTCACGGCCCCAGTACGTTTCGTCCGATGCTGTCTGGTTCGCCCAGAACTGGAAGCAGCCGGCGTTGCCGCTGCAAGTGCCGCCGATCTGGCTGATCCAGGAGTATTGGTGGTACTGTCCCTCGGCGCCAAGCGTGAAGCTGTGCGCGCCGCGCAGCCAATGCAGCACGTCGTTCACCGCGACTGTGTTGTCGATGTCGATCGAATGCTCCTGCTGGCCCATCTGGGGGAAAGTATTCCCGTAGAACTCGAACACCGGGAAGTCGTCGCTGAAACCATTGGCGATCCCCAACTGCTGATCCCACGCGGTTCGCAATTGCGAGGCCTTGGAGAGGTTGATGTTATTGGAGCGATTGCCTCCGGCCGTCAATGAGTTCACCAGGTTGGGCGAAATGATCCAGTCCCAGCCAATGCGCGTGAGCTTGCCCAGCTGGTCAACCGTTCCGCAGCAGGACTGGATCGGAGGAGGCATGTTCGAGTTGCCGCCCGAATCGGTATTCTCGCGCGAGTTGAAGAAGCCCCAGATCTTGTGGTTAGCGCCGACGTTCTGGTCGAAGCGAAGGCTATAGCCGGTGTCCGTAACCGTTCCAACACTCCGGTAGGAGTAGTTAAACCCAGGGCTTGTAGAGGTTTCCTGCTGCGCCAGTGGCATCAGGTACGTCTTGACCATGTTCATCGCCAAATTGCTGGCCCGGCCGATGGGAATCTTGTTGGTCGGCGTGCCGCTGACCGTGTTGTCGGAGCCGAGTGTCTGACCGAATGCCGCGTAGCGGCATTCCGAGGCGGAATTCTCGTTGCTTGCGGCCGGATCGAAGATCTCGCCGTAGTAGAGCGTCGCGTCGCAGGCATTGGAGCCGCCCGGAATCTGCCCGCCCAGCAGCGCCGAGAATCGAAATCCGTGCCATCGGCTCCGAGTTCAGCCGGCGTCGGCAGCAAACTGTCGATCACTCCCCCGTAGTTGTACCGGCCCTGGTCCCAGCTGAAGAAGAAGAAGCTCTTGTTGCGGCCGTCGTAGAGGTGCGGGATGCGCACCGGGCCACCCATAGTGATGCCGTACTCGTCCTTCATATCGACCGGGCGCGCGTAGAGCTTCTGCGCCGCCGACGTGTTGCCCGCTGCGGCCATGTCATAGTTGTTAAACCAATTGTTGGCATCCAGCGCGGTGTTGCGGTAGAACTCGTACGCCGAGCCGTGGTAGTCATTGGTGCCGCCCTTGGAGTTGAAGTTGGCCAGACCGCCGGTTGTGCGGCCCTCCTGAATCGGCAGGCTCGAGATGCTCAAGTGAAACTCGTTGATCGCATCCGGCGCGGGGGAGAGAATGCCGAAGCTGCCTGATCCGTTCTCTTGCCGGTTGGTGGTCAAACCATCGATCAGGAAGTCGGTGCCCATCTCCTGGCCGCCGGCAATCTTCAGCGTATCGGCGCTTCCCGCCAAGCCAAAGCCTGTAACTTGGGGCGCCACGTACATCAGCGACTCAAGTGAGCGCCAGGCATTGGTGAGTATTGGAACGTTTTCGACTTGCTCGGGCTCGATCGACTGGTCAATTACGGCCGAATCCGACTCCAGCGTCTCGGCCGTAGCCGCAACGCTGATCGTCTCACTGGTCGAGCCTACGTCGAGCTTGACGTCGAGAGCGGTAGCTATGCCAACGGCAACCACAACATTCCGGTTGACGGATATTTTGAATCCCGTCGCGGCCACTGACAGGTCGTACCTGCCTGGGCGGACGGAAGGCAGAACGTAATAGCCAGTCGACGAGCCGGTCGTCGAGTAGATGGTTCCGGTGTCCACACTGCGGGCCGTCACCGCGGCTTCCGGCACCGCTTTGCCGGTAGGATCGAGAACGGTACCCGAAATCGATCCGGTATCGAGTTGAGCCATTGCCGGCTTCGTGATCCCGAAGAAAATCACAAACAGCGCCAACCAGACTCCGAAAGATGCGCAGGCCGATCTCCACCACCAGCTTTGCGCTGCCAACACGCACTCAGATCTTGAAACACTCATGAATTCCCTCCCAAGTAAACGCTTACCGAAGTTGCTCTGAGGTTTTCCGTCTCCCATTTCCGCTTGTGTTTCTTTTTGCACCGCATTTGAGGCCCGGCATGAGCGGCCGCCGCACTGGACCAGGAAACCCTTACCCAGCTCCGCCAGCCATCGCCGCGCGCTCGGGATCCTCCACAGGCAGTTCCGTCCTCTTGCGCACCATTTGTGCGGCACGCTCGTCCCGCCGCTGCTTGCTTGCTTCCCGCATCTGAAGAAAATTCTGCATGGCCGACTGCGCATGTTGCTGATCGTGTAACTCTCGATAAGCCTGTGCCAGTTTGTAATACGAACTCATTGCCCGGTCGTTCGCCGGATCGGCGGCGATTGCCGCGTCGAACTCGCGCACTGCATCCTCGTCCTGTCCCAGATTCATCAGTCCGTCGCCGAGGTAATAATGCGCGTCGCTCAGGCTGGGGTCCGACTTCAGCGCCTGGCGCAAGAGCTGCACACCATCGCTCGCATCCTGACTCATCACCAGCAGGCACCCCAGTTTGTACATCGCCGTAGCTGCGTCAGGATCAATGGCCAGTTCTTCGCGATATGCAGCGGTCACTTTGTCCACCTTCCCCGCAATCCAATACTGGTCGCCAAGTTCTTCATGCAATCCCGGTTGCTTCGGAGCGATCTTCACCGCCACCTCGAACTCATTGATCGCCTCGTCGGTGCGGTACGCCTGCGCGTATGCCTCGCCCAACACCTGGTGCACGCGGACCGAATCGTGATCCAGCTTGAACATCGCGTCGTACGATGCGTTCGCTACCTGAAAGTAAGCGTGGCCGCGGTGATAGAGGATGTCGGCGTCTTTCGAGTCCAGCGCATAGGCGCGGTCCAGCGGCGCAATAGCGCCTTGGGCATCGTTCTCTGCCAGCCTGCACACGCCCAGCCACATGTACGCCTTTGCGCTGTGCGGATCGAGACGCGTTTCCCGCTCGAAAAGACCTTCGGCGTTCTTGAATCGATTCTGCCGGTAAGCAATGATCCCAAGGAACAAATTGGCCCCGCGCAGCGTGGGCCTTAGTTGTTGCGCCTTCTCCAGTGCCGTCTTCGCTTGGTCCGGTTCGCCCGCCTGGAACTGCGCCAGACCGAGATTCAGATACCCTTCGGCAAATGCTGGCGCTCTCCGCGTCACTGCGGAATAGGCCGCAACTGCCACACTGAAATTGCCCGCGGCCATCGCTTTCGTCCCCTGCTGCATCGCCTGTTCTGCCGTCTGGTCTAACGCAACTTGCTGGGCCGCAGCCTCCGTGGCCAGGCAGAGCATCGCCCCCCCGACGATCGAGAATAGAACATTCGCTTTTTGCAGGCGCCTTGACATCGGAACTCTTGATCCCGCGACAAACTGCGTGCGGGACCGGTGGATAACTTGCTCTTGAGCAGAGAGCCCCCGCCATTCGCCTCCACAAGTCGACGCTGGCTTTTAGGCCCCGCCGACCAGCCCTCCGCAGGTGATGCGGCGGGCAGCCACTGGAAGAACTCTCCGCCTGTTGCTCAAAAACGCTGAAATTCAAGCACCGAGCCTGCAGGTTTGTCACGCAATTAACGGCTCAGAGAAGACGTTACGCGGGCATCTAGATGTATTTTCAGCCACTTAGAGAGCAGATAACGCCGGATCGCGGCGACGTTACGCGGACCTGAATTCCGTAATTTGGCCGGTGCTATATTAGGGTTCTGAGGAGAATGTGGGGGCCACATGCTGCGTGGCGGGCGAACCGCAATGGGAGAGCCGGATGTGCTCAACCCCGAAGAAGCGGCGGTGGTGCGCCAACATCTCGAAACCGTCCTGGCGAGCCATGCTTTTGCCGGCAGCAAGCGCACTCAGGAGTTCCTTCGGCTGATCGTTCGGCACACCCTTGATGGCGAGATTGACGCGCTCCGCGAACGCATGATTGGAGCCGAACTCTTCGGCCGCCCGGTCAGCTACGACACGGGCAATGATTCCGTAGTCCGCGTCCGAGCCAGCGAGGTGCGGAAAAAGCTCGCTCAATACTACGCTGAGGTGGGCCGGCAGGGGCCACCTGTGTACATCGAGTTGCCTGCCGGTTCCTACTTGCCACGGTTTCACTTTCCGCCGTATGAAGTCGAGCCGGACTCCACGGCGCTTTCGCAATCGACGGCCGCTGTATCTCCCTCGGCCGTGGAAGACCAACTGGCGCATGCTCCCGAAGTAAAACGGGCTGAAATACCTGCAGGTTTTGTCCAGGTTCTCAGAGAACCGGCCCCGTCTCGCAAAGGCCGCTTCATCGCCGCCGCGGGCCTCGCATTGATTCTCCTCGCACTCGGAGCTTTCCTTCTAGTCGAGCGTTGGAGTAAACCCACGAACGCTCCCGCTGGAATTCACTCCATCGCTGTTCTTCCGCTCGAGAACCTATCGGGCGCGCCTGAGCAGGACTATTTTGCCGACGGAATGACGGAAGAGCTGATTAACGATCTCGGCCAGGTTTCCGCCTTGCGCGTCATCTCTCTGACTTCGTCGATGAGCTACAAAGGGACGAAGAAAAAACTGCCCGAGATTGCCCGCGATCTAACCGTGGACGGCGTCGTCGAAGGCGGAGTGCTGCGTGAGGGCAATCAAGTGCGCATCAGCGTACAACTTATCGACGCACGCGCCGATCGCCCGGTCTGGGCTCATACTTATGTCCGCG
>Ga0335069_10005400_pt1 | contig 18803 bp, 18 predicted proteins | sample Lox_Sample_11_FD_206714 | JGI IMG/M metagenome (GOLD analysis project Ga0335069, IMG submission 206714) | Soil microbial communities from Loxahatchee National Wildlife Refuge, Florida, United States - Lox_Sample_1.1 | ecosystem: Environmental > Terrestrial > Soil > Wetlands | place: USA... | reverse complement strand
CTTCAGCACGGCGGCTGATGTCGTGCCGCCCTCTCTCATCGGCACATCCGCCGCAATCGTGAACGGCGCGATGTTCGCCGCTGGCGGCATTCTCATCGCTACACCCGGCCATATTGCCGCGAGCGAAACCGCCGCGGGAATGCCGCCTTCCATGCAACTGGCACATCACGCGGCCGGCCCGCTCCTGATCGGGCTCGCCGCATCGCTCCTGCTCGCATTCCTCATGAGAGAAACCTTTCCGACGAAAGAGACGCCCGCATGAAAGCCACACACCCGCAGAAGGAGATATCCATGACCCCCGGCGACTACCGGTCTGCCGCAACGGTGAGCCCGAAAGGTTCGCGAATCGAACGCGCCCTCACGCTGGTCGCGGCCGCGGCGGCAGTGATTCCAGCACTGCTGCACGTGCAGCCGACCAGAGCGGCGGACTGGAGCGATACGCAGCTCGGCTATCGCTACGGGACCGATTTTGGCGAACCGTACGAAGGGAACAATATAGCCAAGAACATCGTCAACCTGGGGCACGTGAGCGGTTACAAATATGGAACGAACTTCTTCAATCTGGACATGCTGATGTCGGACAGGTCCGATCCCTCTGGACCCTCGGCGAAGAGCGGCGCGTTCGAAGCGTACGTTGTATATCGGAATTTCCTGGACGTGGGCAAAGTCTTCAGCAGGGATCTTTCCTTCGGACCGGTGCGCGGTGTGGGCGTCACGACGGGGTTCGATTGGAACTCGAAGACCGACGCCGGTTATAACTCCAAGAAGCGCATGCTGGTGGTCGGCCCGACACTGCAGATGAAGGTTCCGGGCTTCCTCAGTATCAGCGTGCTCGAGCTCTGGGAGAGCAATGCGCCGTGCAACGACTATACAAACACCTGCGTTTCGCGCTACCACTACAAAGCTCATCCGGCGTTATCCATTGCCTTCGGCATCCCTTTCCACATTGGCCCGGTGGCTTTGTCCTACGAAGGCTATTTCGACTTCATCGCCTCCAAAGGCACGGACGAATTCGGGGGTCCGACGAAGCCCGAGACGCATTGGGATTCACAAATCATGTACGACATCGGCGAGGCGCTCGGCGCCAAGCCGAAGACCTTCAAGATCGGCTTCGAATACGAGTATTGGAAAAACAAATTCGGCAATCCATACCAAGGCCCCGCCGGCAGCGGTGCCTTCGCCAAGACGCCCATGGTGCGTGTCGAGTACCACTTTTAGCCAGCGAGCCGGGCGGATAGCTTGCGCAGCTCGATGTAACAAAGGAGTCCGTACAGTTTCGAGCTGATTTCGAGCCAACACCATGGCACGGGGACGACACAGGTACGTGAACTCCCTGTCAGCCTAAACGTGCTGGCCTCGGAAGGGAAGATGCATGAAGGCTCAACAGGCAGTCATCCAGGCCCTGTACAAAGCACTCAGCCGGTTTTGCGAGTGGATGGCGATCGCTCTGGCGTGTTCATGGTTGTTTGCCGGGTTTTCCTGCTATATCTCGTTCAAGACGAAAACCGACTGGTTTTCGCGATCCGGCTCGATGATGAGTTTGCTCGGTGCAGTCGCTGCCTTCAGGCTGCTCGGATTTCTGCAGAATGAACTGGAGATCGCGATCAAGGAAGGACTGGCGACGCTCGACAGGGAATTCGAAGTCTACCTGCAGCCACCAAAATCGTACCGGTACGTGTTGTACTTCGCTTATATCACTGGCGTCCTCGGTACCGGCATATGGGGCTATGGCGATCAACTGCTGCGGCTATTTCACTGGAACGGCTCGTGACTGGGCCGCGCCGGTGCGAGCTTGAGCGACTCGTCGAGGGCGAGAATCCGCGGCGGCTCCGGATCGTGTACGAGGATCACGGTATGCGCGAACGTAAGAGCGAACAATGCGCTGCCGATTCATGGCCATTCCAGTGAGTGAACGTTCGGCGGCGGCGCTCGCGGTAGCATCGATGCCCAGGCTTATCTCACCCGGGCGTCTGAGGCACCTCATGCTTGGCTGGGTACAAACTGGTGTGCCACTTTTTAATGCCCCCTCAACGGGCATCCTGTGGAAAACATCGGGCTACAAACGGACGAAAACTGAACGGCGCTCCACGCAACTTGTTGTAACTCCTTGTCTTTCTCCGCGTCGCCAGACCTCATAATGCCGGGGTCGAGGGTTCGAGTCCCTCCCTTTCCACCAGCGATCTCAGGCACTTGCGACGCTTCCCCCAACCGCACGATCGAGAGTGCAGGAGATTTGCGGGAGGCCAGATCACGTCGCCACGCTGCTTCGCTGGATGACGAGACCGACAGCCGTGGAAGCGAGCACGCCGTTGGGCCACACGACCTGCGGTCGAGCGCCCGCAGCGTGATACGTTTGGGCCTCGAGCTCGAGGCGTGCCAGCATCAGAATCTATCCGTGCTCTCAATTTCACCGGGCAGTGCGCACGCCGACCTTGCCCCAGTCGCCGTCGGACTCCCGCATTGTCTATGCGCTGATCGAGGCCAAGGATGGCGGGCTGTTCCGCTCCGAGGACGGCGGCGAGAAGTGGGAGCACGTGAGTGCCGCGCGCGTGATCCGCCAGCGCGCCTGGTACTACAGCTGCTTCACGATCGATCCGACCGATGCGAACATCGTCTGGGTACCGCAGGTCAACCTGGTGCGCACCATCGACGGGGGCAAGAGCTGGCAGTCGGTCAAGGGTCCGATGCACGGCGATCATCACGATGTCTGGATCGACCCCTCGAATCCCCGGCGGCTACTGACCGGCAATGACGGCGGCATTGCCCTCACGGTCGATGGCGCGCGCCACCTGGGCGGCGCCTGCGCTGCCGACGCCGCAGTTCTACCACATCGACGTCGATGACCGCGTGCCTTACCACGTCGGCGGCACGATCCAGGACTGGGGTACGTCCCGGGGCCAAGGAGTTGCAGGAAGCCGCCGATGGCATCATCAAGCGCTGCGAGAGCCTCGAGCTGGCGATGCACAATCCCAAGGCCGAGGTCGTCTACGACGTGCTGGCCGGGCGCGAAGGCATTGGCAGTGACAGACGGGATACAATTCGACACCGACTGGCGGCCACGCGGTGCGCAGCGACCTGGAGAGGCTCAGTATGGATTCGAAGCTATCGCGCCGTGACTTTCTGACGCTCGCGACAGCCTTTGCGGCGCTCGACGCGCCGCCAGCTGACTCACACACCCCGGCGCACGGATCGGATCCCGGCGCGGCCGCGGGGACGCTGCCTAGCCCGGCGGAGGCCCCATTTGACACTGTTGTCGTGCTGATGATGGAGAATCGGTCGTTTGATCATATGCTGGGGTGGATGCCGGGAGCCAACGGAATACAACAGGGGCTCCGTTACAGAGATGCCAACGACGTCGCGCACGAGACCTGGGCTCTGGCGCCGGAATGGCAGGGGTGCCGCTTCTCGGACCCGGACCATTCGTGGCGGGGTGCGGCGATTCAGTATGCGCACGGACGCTGCGACGGTTTCCTGAAGACGGCTCCCCCGGGTGATCTCTTTCCGATCGGGTACTACCGCAAGGATGACCTCCCGATATTGAGCGCACTCGCGACCGGCTATACGACATTCGACAACTACTTTTGTTCGATGCAGGGGCCGACCTGGCCAAACCGCCTGTATCAGCTATCGGGCACCACTCAGATTGACATTCCAGATGACTTCCCGACGGCCGACTCTGATCGCGCCTGCACGATCTCGACGACGATCTTCGACCGGGTGTCCGCCGCGGGACTGCAGGGCGCGTACTACTATCACGGCGAGCCGGTTACAGGGCTCTTCAGAAGCAAGCGGTACGATGCGCTGTCGTACCCGATTGATCAGTTTTGGAATGACGCGCGCGATGGCAGGCTGGCCAACGTGGTGTTTGTCGATCCCGACTACACAGACGCCGCCGAGGATCGGGGGACCTCCAATGACTATCATCCCAAGGGCAGTGTGTTAGTGGCGGAGCAATTCGTCGCTCGCGTCCATGATGCCCTCAAGGACAGCCCGCAGTGGGGGCGGATGGTATTCGTCCTCAACTTCGACGAGCACGGCGGTTTCTTCGATCACGTGCCGCCACCTCCGTGCCACGACGATACGGTGTTGGCGGGATCCGGTCCTTTCCCAGACCTGAAGCGATTGGGATTTCGGGTTCCTGCGATCGCAATGGGACCGTTTGCACCGCGGAGAATCGAGTCGGCTGGGCCGTACGAGCATTGTTCAATTCTCAAGATGATCGAGTGGCGCTGGGGGCTCGAATCGATGACGGCGCGCGACCGCTACGCAAAGAATCTCGCTGACGCCCTCGATTTTAAAGCGCGGCGCGCGCCGGTCGACCTTCCGAAATTTACAGCGCCGCCGCCCTCGCTGTGCTGAGCCGCGGGAATCTGATAGCCGCGTCCGGCTGATGGTCGAACAACAGCACACCGCCGCCAGGCCGCAACTGTTCTTAGAAATTCTGTTGCCCGCCCCCCGTCACATTTTGGCTACGGCTCACGACTGCTCGCGCCGCGGAATTTCCAAAGCCTACCGGCATATCCGACCGGCGAAAATTACCGCTCGGAAGGAGTCACGCCCGGCCACGCATTTCAAGACGTATGCCAACTGCATTCGTAAGCGGCCTCAGGAACTGCACCTCAACATTCAGCGCTGGCGTCGCGACGACGCTTTCTGTTTTGAACGCGAGCGAATACGATCTGGTCGTGTCGACTCCCGGAAAACAGCATGAGGCGACAACTACCCTGAGACAGGGGGAAACCAACTGTGGCCACTTTCAGAAAAACCGCTCCGCAGCGCTTCGAGCCCTGCAGATGGTTTACAACGTGCTGCCCGCACATTTCCAGCGCCGCAGCGGCCGCATCGACCTGCTGGTTGAGGTAATCGATCGAGAAAGGCAGCCGGAGGCCCACGCTGTTGCTCGTGCCGTGTCTTCCGGCGCACGATCATCGGCAACCATCAGTGTGCTATCGCGCAACGAATCGACACTGTCTCGGCGAACATTTTTCCGAGCGACGTATTGATGGGAGCATTGCGATCCATGGCCTTTGCCTGGCTCAAGGCCTCAGCAGGCGGGTGAGCCGGTGTAATGCGCGCGGCGCAGGCTTCAGCGCCAGGGCCCTCAAAGGAGATGGGATGAGATTTGACGTGCTCAAAATCGATATAATAGGTTGGATCGTACACCGAGAGCGTCATCTCTGACTTTGAAATATCCACCGGTCTCGCCAGCGACACGGTGAAGCGCATGTCGAGCGAGTCCTTGCTGACTTTGCTATCGCCATCGCTGGCCTGTCCCAACGACAGGCGAGCTCTATCTGCATGAAGCTCTAGAAAGTAGCCGTACGGCGCGAGGTTGTGCATCGCGGTTTGAGTGAACTCTGTGAGCGGCTTTCGCTCCCCTTTAGGGCCGCGGAGCAGGAAGTTCGTATAGTCCCGATCAAAGCTCCAATCCTCGCGTATCGCGCTCACTATCCCTGCGTTGGACAGGATGATGGTCGTCTTTACGTCGATCCAGGCATGAGGATGGGCGCTGGCCGACGGTAAGCAGATGGCCATCATCCAAACAGCAACGCACGACCTGACACAAGCCTCTCGGAGCATGTGCTAAGGAGCCTCTGCGTAGGCTGTAACGCCGGGGCTGGTTGAGACGTAAAACGGTTCGGGAATCATGCAGGAGCCCGACGAGCGCCGGTTTGACCGAATCCGGCTTGGATCTGCGGTTCTTTCTGCGTCTTCCTCACTCACCAGCGACACGCGCGCACAGGACCGCGAGCTCTTTGGCGATCAGGCGTAATGGAACGAGTTTCATCGCTAATGCGCCAAGGCGAGCAGTATCCGCAATCGCGTCAAACGTCGCGGTACGAGGAACGACTCGTGAATCGTGTATCGGCATGTCTTCTTCAGATCACCTTGATGTACTATGTTATCTTATAACAGCGCCGGATGCGATCGACTGAGAAACTTCGTGTGAGCTGCCTGTCCGATTCAGCAGCGGTTGTGATGCCTGATGCCACCGCCTCGCAGGCCTCGGTGACCGTGGACGTTGGGGCACCACTCATCGGGGCGGCCACCCTCAGCCGATATCGGAAGGTTTATCTGTGGGCTTGGCTGCTCTCGCTGCTCGTCGTGCTCATCGAACTCGCAGGCGCGATTGTTTCTGGAAGCCTCGCTCTACGCGCCGATGTTTGGCACGTGGCCGGCGATATGTTGATAGCCATTGCTCCAGTAGTCGTCAGCTATACCCGCGCAAGGCGCGCCAACGCTGAGAGGATAGTCCTGTCTGCCGGCGTCGTGGTCGCCGCGACACTGATCGCCATAGGTGGCGCCGTTCTGGCAGAAGCGCGCACTGCGCTGTTGGTCGGCACGTCGTCGCATGAAGTTGACGGCTGGGTGCTATCTGGCTTCTCGCTGATGAGCGGGGCAATCAATTTGTTGCAGACCCGTATGCTGTCGCTCATACACGCGTCGCACCGGGACGTGACACACGTGGGTTTTCACTTCCATGTTCAGATGGATCTGCTCAAGAATCTCGCGTTGCCCTCATTGGGTGCGCTGCTGGCACTGCACGTGGCTCCGCAGCAATCGGACATTTGGGCGGCTGCCTGCATCGGTGCCTGGATCGCGACGCGCGGATTGGCGCTGCTTACCCGAAGTGTGGTCGCGCTTCGGCACCGTGAGTTGCGTCTGCATTAGCTGATGCCGCGCGACGCCCACCCGGAAGGACTACTATGGCAGCACGGTGTCCGCCTCGCTGCGAGCGGAGGGTTTTCACGGCGAGGGAGTCGGCTGTTATAGTGTAACGCGCTGGTATATAATTGAATTTATATGGCCCGTTCCCCCCGTCGGCAGCCAATGGCGCACGATCACGCGCGGTGCGTGCGGCGCGCAGTCGCAACTGCCGAGCGGGTGTGTGCGGCGAAGGAGGTCAATTTCACACCCCTGCGCAAGCACGTTTTTGAGATAGTCTGGCGACAGCACAAGCCAATCGGCGCCTACGAGATTCTCGCCGAGCTTGCCAGGGATCGGGAAAAGGCTGCGCCTCCCACGGTCTATAGAGCGCTCGAGTTCCTACAGGAAGCCGGCCTGGTGCATCGTCTGGACACACTCAACGCGTTCCTCGGATGCGATCGACCGGAAGATGAGCACGCGGCACAGTTCCTTGTCTGTGGCCAATGCCGTCGCGTCACTGAGATCGAGGACTCGCTACTCAATCGGGCCCTGCAGGAGCGGGGGCGGGCGCTCGGCTTTCGCTTGCAAGCGTCCGCAGTCGAGATCAAAGCGATCTGTACTGAGTGCGCTAAAGGCAACTGAGCGTCCAGCTGCATGCATCGTTCGCACTCACGCCAGCTCACTGCGCTCTTCGCGGTGCTGGCGTTGCTGCTGGCCACGACTGCATATGTGTCGCACATCCATAGCGGTGATGCCCGTGATCACAACATCGGCGGACACTGCGACCTGTGCCTGCAATTTGCCGGTGCCGCCGGTACCCCGACACCCGTCACAGTCATTCTTCGAACGAGGCACCTCGTTGCGCGCCTTGCACTGGCGCAGCGAACCGACGACCCCGCCTCACATTATCAGTCCCGCTCCCATCGCAGCCGCGCCCCGCCTCCTCTGCACCTGATCTGACTTGTTGGTCAGCCGTTCCCTTCTGTGCGTCCGATGCGCACGGAGTTGTGGGTCGTTATTTAGGTTAGGGTGATGGTTGCGCGATCAATCGGCTCAATAGGCGTTCCATTCAGTGGAGTTGGACTCCGCCGCGGTAAACGTTACCGGGTACAGCTCGCGAGGGGACGCGGGTTAAACTGATGGTGTCAGATCTTCCGCGTTTCAACGCGGCCCGGCGTTACGGGTGGGGGCTGCTGCTCGTGGGCGGCGTGTTCATCGCCCTCGGCACCTTCCTGCTATCGGTCGCGCGCGCGGGTGCCACGCTACCCTGGTTGCCGGGCCATGCGGCTCCGCGGGCGCTCGGATCTCTCGGTGCCGCCTTATGGACGGCTGCCGCGGGCTTTTTGTCCGCCGCCATCCTGTCCTTCGCCCGCCAACGACTTCTCAATGAAGAGATCCGCAACCTGGGGCGCGAACCGGCGGTTCCTGATCATACCGATCTGATCGTCGCGGTGCGTCGCCTGGATTGGCGGTCGGCGGCATCCGCACTGACTTTCCGCCTCAAGTCTTGGCTACGCCACGCAGAATGGATCGCGCGTTGGCCGCCGCCCCTGGTTGCGACGCTGTGCGCGATAGTGGCCGTGCGCGGGATCGTCATTTTGTGGCGCCTGCCTACGGAGCCGATATCCGATCCGCTGGTGCTGAAAATCAGCGCCGCTGCATTATTCATCGCGGCGTTCCCGCTTCTGGTGCTCGAACGAATTTACGCAGCGATCGCACCGGACTTGCTGCCGGAAGGCCCGCAGCTCAACCGGCTGCTGCGCGTGCCGCTGACCACTTGCCTCGTGCTCGCCGCTGCGAGCATCGTGAACGCGGTCGGCTTTGGGTGGGCGGTGTTCCTCGAGCGGGCGATCGCTGTGTTGATAGCTCTGGTGGCGCTCGAGCTCATCGTGCGTTGCGCGGCGATCATTTTCATCCCGTTTACACCGATCGAAAGCCGAACGTCGCTCGCAGACAGCAGCCTCGCCGGGGCAGTGCTGCGCCTAGGGCTGCCTAACCTCAGAACCATCAACCTGGCGGTACGCCGGCAGCTTGGCATCGACCTGTCGCGCAGCTGGGCACTGGCGTTCATCCAACGGGCGGCGCTGCCAGTGTCGGTGGGCATCGGCCTGTTTGCATGGGCAGTCACGGGAGTGACCACGCTGGGCCTCAACCAGCGCGGGATCTACGAACGACTCGGGTCGCCGGTCGCTGTGTTCGGTCCTGGGCTGCACTTTCACCTGCCCTGGCCGCTGGGCAAGATTCGCCCCGTGGAGCTCGGGGTGGTGCACTTGCTGCCGATCGAGTTTCTCCTGCCGGGCGGCACCAACCCCGACAAATCCTCAAGTGTCGGCGCTGAGGAGAGCGAGAAGCCGGTTGGGGCCGAGGATCCCGCACCGGAGGGTGCGGATCGACTCTGGACCGACGATCATCCCTTCGAGGGCAACTACATCATCGCCAGCGAAGAGCACGGCCGACAGAGTTTCCAACTCGTTGATATCGACATGGCTGTCATCTACCGGGTGGGGCTCGCTGACGCCGCCGCCCGCGACGCCGCCTATCAGATCACGGACATCGACGAGCTGATTCAGGCGCTGTCCGGGCAGATACTGGTGCGCTACTTTTCGAACAACACCTTGCTGGATCTGCTCGGCAAGAGCCGGGAGACATTCACGCGCCAGTTCCAGACGGCGCTGCAGGCGCAACTGGATCGCTTTGCCACCGGCGTCGAAGCGATCAGCGTATCGGTCGAGGCGATTCATCCGCCGCCGGGCGCCGCCAACGCCTACCACGACGTGCAGGCTGCGGAGATCCGTGCCAACACCCAGATATCCGTACAGCGCGGCGAGGCATCACGCGCGCTGGGGTCCGCTGCGCGGGTAGCCGGCCAGGAGCGTGATAGGGCGGCGGCGGCGGCAGCGGAGCTGCTGGGTCAGGCGCAAAGCGAAAGTATCGTGTTCGTCGGTGATCAGCAGGCCTACGCGCAGGCGGGGTATCCATTTTTGTTGGAGCGCTGGCTCGACAATCTGACGCGCGCACTGGACCGATCGGGTTTCATTCTGATCGATCACCGCCTCAGTGGAGCGAGCATGCCCGCGCTTGACCTGCGGGACCTGCGCGGGGACGCCGCGAATTCCGGCTTCCCGACCTACACTCCGGAAAAGCCCGTGACCACGCCGCCACCGATGCCGGACGAAGACGGCCCGGGTCAATGAGGCAGATGTGATTCACTTCGTGGGAGAACGCGGATGACGCCAGAATTACCTGACCGCCCCGACGAGCCAGCGCCCGCGCGCGGCAGATTCGGCTTGGGGCCATGGCTTGTCCGGAATGGCCGCATTCTGGCCGCAGGTTTTATCGTGGTGGTCGCGCTGCTGGCGGCCTGCGTCGTTCTAGTCGTGCCAGGGGAGGCCGTGGTCATGACACGCTTGGGCAATCCCGTCAGGGTCATGACGGCGCCGGGCCTCGCATGGAAGATTCCAGCGCCGATCGAAAGTACGATTCCCGTCGACCTCAGGCTCAAAACGACCTCGAGTGGCCTGCAGGATGTCGGCACCCGCGACGGGTTGCGCATCCTCGTGCAGGCCTACGTCGCCTGGCGGGTACCGGATGATGCGCAGCACATCCGCCAGTTCCTGCGCGCCGTGCGCAACCAGCCGGACGTGGCCGCAGATCAGTTACGAAGTTTCATCGGTTCTTCGCTCGAGATCACCGTCAGCGGTTTCGATCTTGCCGGTTTGATCAACACCGACGCGTCGAAGATTCAGTTGAGTGCGCTGGAAGCGCGCCTTCTCCGGCGCATCGATGAACAGGCCCTCAAAGTGTACGGCATCAAGATCCTACAGGTCGGTATCGAGCGCCTGACGCTGCCCACCGAAACGCTCAACGCAACGGTGGCCAGGATGGCTGCCGAGCGCGAAACGGTCGCGGCGGCGCGCGAGGCGGAAGGGGCGCGGGCGGCCGCGGAGATCACCTCGAACGCAGACCGCGATGCGCGCGTACTGCTCGCCGAGGCCAAAGCGGACGCCGCGGCGATCGATGCGAAGTCGAGAGTCCAGGCGGCTGATATCTACGCCAAGGCGTATAGCCGCGATCGGGAGCTGTACGCCCTGCTGCGTTCGCTCGACACGCTCTCGACCGTGGTTCGCAGCAATACCACCTTGATTCTGCGCAGCGATGCGGCCCCGTTTCGGATCCTGGTCGATGGGCCCGGCAAGTCAGCCGGAACGCTGCCGGCACAAACGGCAAAGAGGCCGTAATGGCGAGCGCGACGCACAAGGATGATCGGGCACCCGACGGGCCTTGGGCGCAGGCCGCGGAACTGTCATTCCGCGCGCTGTTCGTGCTGGTATTCATTTTGGCGGCCGGATGGGCCGTCTCCAATTGCCGGCAAATCCCCCCCGACAGCCGCGCGCTCGTCATGCGATTCGGCACGGTGGTCCGCGAAGCGGGGGCAGGTCTGCTGGTGGCAATGCCGCAGCCTTTCGAACGCGTGATCATTCTGCCCTCGAAAGATCGGCAGATCGAATTCAAGGTCAACGCTTTTCAGCCTGCAGCACTCGTGGGCAGCGCGTTTCCCCCCAATCAAGGCACGGCAACTCCAAACGGATCGGCCGCGTCCATCGGCGTCAGTGAGTCCCCGCGACAGAATGCGGGCATGTTGCTCACCGGCGATATGAGCGTCGTGCATTTCGATGCGACACTCTTCTATCAAATTACCGACGCCAACACGTATGTGTTGTCCTCCGAGCACGTCGCGCCGGCGCTGGCGAGGCTGTTTGCGGCGACGGCAGTGGCGGTTGCCGCGCGGCGGGATCTCGATACCATCCTGGTCGCGCGTCCAGAGCGCACTGGTGCCAGCGACGCGCCACGCGCCGGCCGGGAAGGCCTGCGCGCGGAGCTGATGAGCGAAGTGAATCGCCGTCTGGCGAATCTCGCCAACCAAGGCGCGGGTCTTGGCATCAGCGTCAGTCGCATAGACCTCCTGCCCTCGATCCCTGCGGAGGCCAAGGACGCTTTCGATGCCGTACTGCTTGCGCTGCAAGCCGCTGAAACGGTGACCGCCGCCGCGCGCACCGAGGCTGAAATGACCGCGCAGAAGGCCAATCAGGACCGGGATCGTAGACTGACCGATGCGCAGGCGATGGCGGAGGAGAGAATCACGCAGGCCAAGACGCGCACCGCGGCGATCAGCGCGCTCGCGCAAGGGGCACAGGGTCTCTCGGCTGACATGCTGTCCAGGCAGCTCTACCAGGAGCAAATCGGCAAACTGCTGGGTCAGGCCGGTAAGGTGTTCGCCACCGATAGCGCCGGCGGGGCCCGGATCATTGTGCCGGGAGGAGCCCAACATTGAGCACCATCACCGACCCTCACAACACCGCAGCCGACAGCGTGCTGTTGAGTGGCTCCGAGCAGCTTTCGCTGGCGACGCGGCTGACGCTCTCGCTGCTTGCGGGCGGCTGCCTCATCGTAGCCGGCGCGATCCAACTGTTCCGCCCCGAGCAGCACGAGGTGGCCGAGTTGGTGGCGGGCGTGGCTGCCTTGTTGGTGGCAGTGCCGGCGCTGCAGGCTGCCTGGCGAAGTCTGCGCCAGCCAGGGCTGCACGGCATCGTGGACCAGCTCATCGCACTGGCACTCCTCGGTGCCTGGGCGAGCGGCAACCTGGTCACGGCCGCGCTGCTGCCACTGGTCATGACGATCGGGCATATCCTCGAGGAGCGCTCGCTGCTCGGCTCGCAGGAAGCCATCCGCGCCCTCAGCCGCCTCACGCAGACCAAGGCACGCCGGCTGGTCGGCGAGGGAATTCAGGAAGTCAGCGCACAGGCACTGCGCGTCGGTGATCGGATCGAAGCGCGCGCGGGCGATCTCATTCCGGCAGATGGCGTCGTCGAAAGCGGAGCATCGAGCGTGGATATCGCCTCGATCACCGGCGAATCGGTGCCGGTGGAGGTGCAACCCGGTGAGGAAGTCCTCAATGGCAGCATCAATCTCGATGGTCACCTGGTGGTCCGGATTACCAGAGTCGGTGCACAAACCACACTCGGACGGGTGGTCGCGCTGCTGCGTGATGCGGAGCAAGCCAAACCGCCGATCACGCGCCTCCTGGAACGCTATGCGAACCGCTACCTGGTGCTCGTCTTGCTGCTGGCGGCCGGCACGTGGTTCGTCTCGGGTAGTACGGCGGTGATGCTCGCTGTGCTGGTGGCCTCCTGCCCGGCCGCGCTGGTCTTGGCGGCGCCGGCCACATCGATCGCGGGAATTTCGGTCGCCAGCCGCCACGGGATCCTGGTCAAGGGTGCTGCGTTCCTCGAAACCCTGGCGACCGTGGACGCCGTAGCGTTCGACAAGACCGGGACCGTAACCATCGGCCAGTTGCGCCTGGTCGAAGCGCAGCCCGAAGCGGGGGTCTCATTGGATGAGTTAATCGAGGTCGCGGGTAATCTCGGCGTGGCGAGCAGTCATCCCGTCAGCCGTGCGCTCGCTCATCTGGTTAAGGACCGGGAACGGCTGGTACTGACGGACATCCAGGAAACCAGAGGTCTGGGCGTCGTCGCCCGTCATCGCAACGAGGTCATGGCGCTGGGTCGCTCCGCGCTGTTCGAGCAGCTCGGGATTACGATGTCGCCGCCGCCCAGCCACGAGGGTCCCACCGCTGGCGTTTCACGTGGCGCGAGGTTTCTCGGCTGGGTGCTCCTGGCGGACGAACCGCGGCCGTACGCTCGGGAGGCCGTGGCCGATCTCGTGCGGCTCGGGCTGCGGCGGCAGATCCTGATCACCGGCGATCGCTGGGCGGCTGCGCGCCGTGTGGCCGACTTGCTCGACATTGGCGAGGTGCACGCCGAGCTCCTGCCGGAGCAGAAGATGCGCACGATTTTCGCCGAGGTCGCCGCGGGCCACCGACCTCTGGTCGTCGGGGACGGCATCAACGACGCACTCGCGCTCAAGGCCGGCGCGGTGGGCATTGCCATGGGCGGGCAGGGCACGGATGTGGCCCTCGCCTCGGCGGACCTAGTGTTGATGACCAACGATCTGCGGCGCCTGGGGACCTGTATTCGCCTGAGCAGGCGCTGCCGCCGTACGATCTATACAAATGTGACCATCGGCTTGGTCTGGACCCTCGCGATTGTCGTTTGCGCAGTCACCGGCGTGCTCGGCGCGCTCGCCGCGGCGTTGCTGCAGAACCTCAGCAGCCTCATCGTCATGTTCAATGCCGGCCGGCTATTGAAGTTCCAGGAGCTGGCGCGAGAGAGCTGACTTGCGCAACTCGGTTACATCGCGTCACAACTCGCCACAGGCGCAGGCCGCATGCGCACGCGGGCGAACGCTGGCGATCAATGGCCGCTGGACTCATGTCCATGCCGAGCGTTATGCTATAACCTCACAAATGGGAGTGCCCTGTGAAAATACTCTTGATCCTTCTTGGCTGCGTGGGGCTGTGTTCATGCGAGCTGACGCCAACGTCCTCTGACGCATTCGATGAGGACCATTACGTCGCGCCGGCCGCGCCCGCGAAGTCCAGACTTACTGATCCGCGCATGTACATGGATCAGGGCGAGCCCAACATTCAAAGGCTGACGTCTCCGGGAATGTACTGGTAGCAAACCCAGCTTCCTCTCGCGCAGCTCCTTCATCGGGCTGTTAGCCCCCCCGTCCTGATCGGGGGGCTTTTTGCCGCTCGTATCGCCCCAGGCCACAGCCGCAATCGCGAGCGCGTTGGCGACGGACCTCCCGTAAGTGACCCACAGCAGCGCCCCAGGATCTGGGTTGTCCGCAGCGCACCCCGGACGGGAAAAGAAGTAGGAGGCGATGAAGAGCGCGGTCGCCACCCACCCGAGACAGCTGACTGCCAGCGTGCTCACGCAGCCGGAGTCACGAGGGGGGGAGGGCAGCGGCCTCGCATCAATTTGCACGTGATCGGCTCGCGAGCGCCAGGGGGCGAGGTGTTTACGCAGGCGCTGCGCAGGTATTTCGACGGAGCGTATGATGCGCGGGCTTAGCACCTGCTGCGCACGTCTGCAGAGGCTTGGGCACCGGAAGCGGCCGAGGAGACGATTCGATGGGTATCGTGCGAGTCTCGATGAGCGCCTGGTCTCTTGTGTTCCTCGCATGCAGTGCCCTGTCGGCGGCGCAGGCGGCATCGCTCAACCCGACGCAGCAGCGCGCGCACGACATCTATCAGGAGCTCGTCGACATCAACACGACGCAGTCTGCCGGGGATACGTACCAGGCGGCGCGAGCCATGGCTGCGCGCCTCATCGAGGCGGGCATGCCGGCGGGGGACGTGCAGGTGTTCCAGGTCGCGCCTAAGCGCGGCAATCTCGTCGCCCGTTTGCACGGCACCGGCAAGCGCCGCCCGATTCTGCTGCTCGCGCATCTCGATGTGGTGGAGGCGAACCCCGCCGACTGGAGCACAGATCCGTTCCGGCTCATCGAGAAGGACGGCTGGTTCTACGCCCGCGGGAGCGAGGATGACAAGTTCATGGCGGCGACCTTTGTCGCGACGCTCGGCAGGCTCGTGCACGAGCGGTACCGGCCTGACCGGGACATCATTCTTGCCCTCGAGACCGACGAGGAGGTCTCGGACAGCCACCACTACGGTGTCCAGTACCTGATCGCGCAGCATCGCGATCTGATCGATGCCGAGTATGCGCTCAACGAAGGCGGCGGGATCGGCCTCAAGGACGGACGGCCCGTGCGCATCGCCGTGCAGACCAGTGAGAAAGTCTATGAGAGCTTCTGGCTCGAGACGCGCAATCCTGGCGGCCACAGCTCGCAGCCGCGCAGCGACAATGCCATATACGAGCTCGCCCGCGGTCTCGAGCGAGTCGCCGACTATCGCTTTCCCGTCGAGCTCAATGAGACGACGCGGCTGTATTTCCGGGAGATGGCCGAGATGGAGCAGGGGCAGACTCGTGCCGACATGAAGGCCATTCTCGGCCCGCAACCCGATCCGGGCGCGATCGCGCGGCTGTCGGCGCAGCCGCCCTACAACGCGCAGTTGCGCACGACCTGCGTCGCCACCCGGCTCGAAGGAGGGCACGCGGACAACGCGCTCCCGCAGCGGGCGCGCGCCCTCGTCAACTGTCGGATCATGCCGGGGGTGCCCGAGGAGCGCGTGAGGGACACCCTCGTCCGGGTGCTGGCGGACCCCGGGATTTCGATCACGCAGACGGGAGAGTTCTTCCCGAGCCCGCCGTCGCCGCTCAATCCCGAGCTCACGAGCGCCATCAAGAAAGTCGCACCTCGCTTCTGGCCGGGCGTCCCGTTGGTGCCGACCATGTCCGCGGGCGCCACGGACGGGCTGTTCCTGCGCAATGCCGGTATTCCCACGTATGGTCACTCCGGGCTTGCGGGTGACATCTTCGACGTGCGCGCGCACGGCAAGGACGAGCGCATCTCGGAGAAAGCCTTTTACGATGGCCAGGAGTACTGGTACCAGCTGCTCAAGGTACTCACCGGCTGATCAGGGGCAGCTTTGAGGCCCGCGCCCTGCGCACTGCTCACCGACTACTACCAGCTCACGTTGGTCGCGCGTTGGGCTGTGGCATCGGCCTGCCTCATCGCGGATTGCAGCAGGGCCACTGACCTCCCGCAACCGGCGATTGCACCGGTGCAGTCTTTGGAGTCGGGTATATAAACACAGTACATCGACAACACGGTTCGAGTTCAGGACAACTTCTACCAGTATGTGAATGGCAAGTGGCTGGCAAGCACCGAGATCCCGCCTCTGGTGATAGAGCGTTAGCCACAACGTGAGGCTCAGCCGGGCTAAAACGCTGTGCCACTTTTTGTGCCCCCTCAACGGGCATTCGGCGGAAAACATCGGGCCACAGACGGCCGAGAGCTAAACGGCACTCCACGCAAGCTGTTGTAACCCCTTGTCTTTCTCCGCGTCGTCGGATCTCATAATGCCGGGGTCGAGGGTTCGAGTCCCTCCCTTTCCATTAGAAATCAAGGTTTATGAAGCGCCTCCAGCCTAATGCAGTTCACCCGTTGCGAAATTCCTTCACCGATTGTTCTGGCGCAGCCAGGCTTGGGCAACGGCCGGGCGTGCAGGTAGCCCTGAGACTCGTCCCAGCCGCGCCCGTCGCCGACGCCAATCACAATTACCACGTCCGGCCTCTTAGGCTGAGCCTAACTTGTCCGCGGTTCTTGTCAGGAAGTCGCTGGCGTCATGGCGCTCGTGCAACTGACTCGATGGCTCGCCGAAGGTGCGATTCACCATGCGACCGCGCTGTACACCTGGTCGCTCAAGCAGAGTATCGGCCCAGCGCTGTACATTCTTGTAGTCCTGCACACTCAAGAACTCTCCTGCGTTGTAGGACCAGCCTTTCGCCAGCCCTCCATACCAGGGGAAAATAGCCATGTCAGCGATGGTGTAGCTGTCGCCGGCGATGTACTCGGACTCGGCGAGACGGCGATCGAGTACGTGGAGCTGCCGCTTCACCTCCATTGCGAATCGATTGATCGCGTATTCGATCTTGGTGGGTGCATAGGCATAAAAATGGCCGAATCCGCCACCGAGGTATGGCGCACTGCCCACCTGCCAGAACAGCCAAGACAGACATTCCGCGCGAGCTGCCCTCTCGTTCGGCAGGAAGGCGCCGAATTTCTCGGCCAGGTATACCAGGATAGAGCCGGACTCGAAGACCCGAATGGGCTTTGGGCCGCTTCGATCGGCGAGTGCTGGGATCTTGGAGTTGGGGTTTACCGCCACAAAACCGGTGCTGAACTGCTCGCCCTCACTGATCTTGATCAGCCACGCGTCGTATTCCGCCCCGCGATGACCGAGGGCGAGCAACTCCTCTAGCATCACCGTAACCTTCACGCCGTTAGGTGTCCCCTGTGAATAAAGCTGCAGAGGGTGCCGACCGACCGGCAGCTCCTTCTCGTGAGTGGGTCCTGCAACTGGGCGGTTGATATTGGCAAAGGTGCCGCCGCTGGGCTTGTTCCACGTCCACACCTTCGGCGGAACGTATTCGGATGAGTCAGTCATTTTCGACACGCCAGGTCTTCGCCGGACAAGACCATTCCTCGGGAGGGTAGTTCGACGGGAAGAGCGCGCGCTTGGTTTCCTCGTCGTTGATCATTTTGAAGTCATGCTCCGCACCGACGGCCCGCTTCGCATCCGCAACGGCTGGCAGCCGATTAAAGGTTTGCCATTCCTCCATCAACGTTGAGCTCAACTCCCGTGATGTAGGAGGCGTCATCAGAGGCGAGGAACGCCACCGCGCCGGCGATCTCTTCCGGGCGGCCGATCCGCCCCAGCGGGACACGAGAGGATATACCGGCCTTGAAGCCGTCGATCTGCTCCTCGGTCAGGCCGCTGCGCCCGAAAAGGGGTGTGGCAATCGGTCCGGGAGCTACGGCATTGACCCGAATGTTCCTCTCCTTCAGTTCGGTGGCCGCAGTGCGTGCAAAGGAACGCACGGCGGCCTTGGTGGCCGCGTAGATTCCCATGTTCTCGGTGCCCTTGCTGGCTGCGACGCTGGTATTGAGGATCACGGAGGCCCCGGCATTGAGATGAGGGATCGCCTTCTGAAGCGTGAAATACACGCCCTTTACGTTAGTCGCGAACAGCTCGTCAAACAGCGCTGCCTGCGAGGCGGAGTAGGGCGCGAATTTGGCGATTCCGGCGTTCGCGAACAGTACGTCGATCTTGCCGACCTTGGACTCGACAACGGAGAACAGCCGCTCGATGTCTTCGAGCTTCGATGCGTCGGATTGCAACGCCACAGTTCCGGCGCCGATCGCGCTCACCGCCGCGTCCAGGGTCCTGGGGTCCCGTCCAGTGATCACTACCCGCGCACCTTCCTCGTGCAAGCGCTTGGCGCTCGCCAGGCCGATACCGCTGTTACCGCCTGTCACCAGCGCCACTTTGCCGGCGAGTCTCTTCATGATGAGTCTCCTGGTTGGAATTGCGATAGTGCAGTATTATTGAACTATAGGACCAGTGGCAAAGACTGTATGAGAATGAGCATATGACCCGTTTCGTGCATCCACCGGCTCAGGACATTTCGCTCGCAGGAGTGCTCGGCGCGTTGAGCGATCCCATGCGGCTCAAGATCTTGAAGAAACTGCTCGAGCGTCGCGACGGGTCGCTGTCGTGCTCGGCAGCGGCGCCCTGTCCAGAAATGGCTAAGTCCACGCTTTCACATCACTTCCGCGTGTTGCGT
>Ga0335069_10005399_pt1 | contig 18804 bp, 14 predicted proteins | sample Lox_Sample_11_FD_206714 | JGI IMG/M metagenome (GOLD analysis project Ga0335069, IMG submission 206714) | Soil microbial communities from Loxahatchee National Wildlife Refuge, Florida, United States - Lox_Sample_1.1 | ecosystem: Environmental > Terrestrial > Soil > Wetlands | place: USA... | reverse complement strand
CGCACGTGAACACGTGCCGCTCCTCGCAGTTGATTCCCATCCGGTGCAGCTTCGTCACGATGTCCCGCCGGGTCCGCTGCGAGTTGTTCGTCAAAAACAGGTACGGAATCTCCTGCCGCTGCAGCTCAGCCAGAAACCGCTCCGCACCCGGAATAAGCTGCGAACCTCTGTAAATGACTCCATCCATGTCGAGCAAAAAGCCACGTTTCATGCGTGTCTCCAAATAAAAACAACCAAAATTCACGTGAAATAACGGCGGCCAGGTGGGAGAGGAGCCGCCAAAATCCGGAGCCCGGTAGAACAACGCGGGACGGATATGCTCATGCAGTATTATACCCTCCAAGTTACCGCAAACCCTATGCCACCTGTCGCCTCTCCTCCGCTCCTCCGGAAAACCCCCTTCCTCGCCTCAATTTCCGCTCTCCCCCGCAAATCTACTCCTCGCCTCTGCCCCCGTATTCTGCCTATTTCATGCGCGATCCGCCCCTTCCCTGCCTCCTTCCTTGGCAATCCCCCGCCTATTCCCATCCCTTCACCCAATATGACCGCACATCCCGGCCGTACGCTTGTCGTGGAGGTGATGTTCTCCTATTCCGATAGGAATTGTAGGGATTTGGCTGAATCTGCTGTTCATTACCGGGCTTGGGGTCGCTATACTAGCCTGCTTGGAATTTCCAAGAATTCATATGTGCGATGGGTACGGTGGTGACTCAGCCGCTGGGCGTCGCATTTTTCCGTAGGGGAAAGACAGAAAAGTGATCACACGGCAGCAGAGTCAAACGCACGAGTCTGGGGAACTTACGCTTCGGTTTGGGATTGAGTTTGCCGATCTTTATGGCCGCGATGGGCTGCTGCGCGTGGATGCCGCGTTTCTGGAATACCTCCGGGAACGGTCCGCGGAGTTACATGCGCGGCTGGTGGCGGCGCGGGGGAATCCGGAACTGTTGGAAGGCAAGCCGGAGTCGGAGTTGATTACGGAGGCGGCTCCGTATGTTGAGGATTTTATTGGCGAACTGTTTGGGATTCAGGCAGAGCTGCGGGCGCTGCAGTCGCGGCACACGGCGCTGGCGCCGTTGTATGCGGTGAAGCGGAAGTTTGTGCAGCGGAAGGTGACGGCGTTTACGGCCGAGCAGGCGTGCGAGATTGATGCGAACGAGGTGGTGCAGGAATTGGAGGCGTTTATCCAGGGGCCGCTGACGGAGGAGAGTTACTCCGTGCATGTGGCGCAGTGGCTGGATGCGGAGAAGGAGCATGAGGCGCAGTTGAAGCTGGCGGCGCTGTACGCGGCGTGGGCGACGCACTGCCCGGAGGGAAAGAAGAAGCATGAGAAGGGGGTGTTGTTCAAGCTGCCGAAGAAGCTGGATTTTTATCATCTGGTGCCAATTGAGTCGTTGATGATCAATGGGACGCCGCAATTTGTGCTCGGACATGCCGATGGGGTGCATCATCGGAATCGGGAAGGATTTCATCTCACCGATCCCGGCACGGACCTCCTCGGCGCTCTCGACCAGACGAGTTACTGCATCAAGTGCCATCATCAGGGGAAGGATTCGTGCTCGCATGGATTGAAGGAGAAGACTGGCGGGTATAAGAAGAGCGCGTTCGGCGTGACGCTCGCCGGCTGCCCGCTGGAAGAAAAGATTTCGGAGATGAACGAGGTGAAGGGGCAGGGGAATCCGATCGGGGCGCTGGCGATCGTGACGATCGACAATGCGATGTGCGCGGGAACGGGGCATCGCATCTGCAACGACTGCATGAAGTCGTGCATTTATCAGAAGCAGGATCCGGTGGACATTCCGCAGGCCGAGACGCGGACGCTGAAGGATGTGCTGGAGTTGCCGTGGGGATTTGAGATTTATTCGCTGCTGACGCGGTGGAACCCGTTGAATTCTGCGCGGCCATTCCCGAAGGCGGCGACCGGGCGAAAGGTGCTTGTCGTCGGCACAGGGCCGGCGGGGTTCACGCTGGCGCATCATTTGATGAACGATGGGCATGCGGTCTTCGCGGTGGACGGACTGAAGATTGAGCCGCTGCCGAAGGAGATTTCGGGCGTCGATGCGCACGGCAAACGGCACGCGTTCAAGCCGATACGGAACATCACGGATATTTATGAGCGGCTGGATGAACGCGTGATGGCGGGGTTCGGCGGGGTGGCGGAGTATGGCATCACCGTGCGCTGGAACAAGAACTTTTTGAAGGTCATTCGTCTGCTCCTGGAGCGGCGGAGCGAGTTTGCAATGTATGGGGGCGTGCGGTTTGGCGGGACCATCACCGTCGATTCGGCGTTTGAGATGGGGTTTGATCATATTGCCCTTTGCATGGGCGCGGGGCGGCCGACGGTGATTCCAATGAAGAATGGCCTGGCGCGCGGCGTGCGGCAGGCGTCGGACTTCTTGATGGCGCTCCAGTTGACGGGGGCGGCGAAGTTTGAGTCGCTCGCGAATCTGCAGGTGCGCATGCCGATCGTCGTGATCGGCGGCGGGTTGACGGCGATCGATACGGGGACGGAATCGCTGGCGTATTACATCGTGCAGGTGGAGAAGTTCCTGCGGCGGTATGACGATCTCGTTTTGATGCACGGCGAGAAGGCGGTGCAGGAGAAGTGGGCGGGCGAAGAGGCGGAAGTGGCGAAGGAATTCCTGTCGCATGCGCGGGCGATTCGCGCGGAGCGGGCGCTGGCGGCGAAGGAGGGGCGGAAGCCGAGGCTGATCGATCTCCTGAATTCCTGGGGTGGGGTGACGGTGGCGTATCGCCGGCGGCTGATCGATGCGCCGAGTTATACGCTGAATCATGAGGAAGTGACCAAGGCGCTGGAGGAGGGGATTCGCTTTGCGGAGTGCCTCGTGCCCGAGGAAGTGGAACTGGATGGGCATGGCGCGGCGAAGTCGCTCAAGTGCGCGCATCAGCGGTTTGATGACAAGGGTGTACCGTCGACGGCGGAGATGGTGACGCTGCCGGCGCGCACGATCCTGGTGGCGGCGGGAACGCAGCCAAATACGGTGCTGGCACGCGAGGATGAGCACAATGTGAAAGTGGATGGACGCTATTTCCAGGCGCTCGATGAGGAGGGGAATCCGGTGAAGCCGGAGAAAGTATCGAAGCCGGAGGCGGTGCGGGTGTTGATGTCGCTGCGGCCGGATGGGAAGGCGATTTCGTTCTTCGGGGATTTGCATCCATCGTTTGCGGGGAACGTGGTGAAGGCAATGGGGGGGGCGAAGCAGGGGTATCCGGTGGTGTCGCGCGTGCTGGCCAGGACCGCGAGCAGCGGGCCGACGCCGGAAGAAATGGTGAAGAAGCTGGATGATGAGCTACGGCCCGTCGTCCATGAAGTGATTCGGTTGACGCCGAACATTGTCGAGGTGGTGGTGCGGGCGCCGATCGCGGCGCGGGCGTTCCAGCCGGGGCAGTTCTATCGGCTACAGAATTTCGAGACGCAGTCGCAGCGGTTGGGGGACACGGTTCTCGCGATGGAAGCGCTGGCGTTGACCGGGGCGAGCGTGGATCGGGAGAAGGGGCATCTGTCGACGATTGTGCTGGAGATGGGCGGGTCATCGGATTTGTGCGCGCTCTTGAAGCCGGGCGAGCCCGTCGTGCTCATGGGGCCAACCGGCACGCCGACCGAGACGCCGACGGCGGAGACGGTCCTGCTCATCGGCGGCGGTCTGGGGAATGCAGTGCTCTTCTCCATCGGGCAGAAGTTGCGGGCCTCAGGCTCGCGCGTGATTTATTTTGCGGGCTACAAGAAGATGATCGACCGGTACAAGGTCGACGAGATTGAGGCGGCGGCGGATGTCATCACCTGGTGCTGCGATGAGGGCCCGGGCTTTACGCCGGGACGCGTGCAGGACAAGGCGTTTGTCGGGAACATCGTCGAGGCGATGGCGGCTTATGGGCGCGGCGATCTTGGCGAGGTGACGATTCCGCTCTCGTCCGCGGACCGGCTCATTGTGATCGGCTCCGACGGAATGATGCACGGCGTGCAGAAGGCGCGGCACACCGTGCTGAAGGAATTCCTGAAGCCCGACCACCATGCGATCGGGTCGATCAACTCGCCGATGCAGTGCATGATGAAGGAAATTTGTGCGCAGTGTTTGCAGACGCATCGCGATCCGGTGACGGGGAAGGAGACGGTTGTCTTCTCCTGCTTCAACCAGGATCAGCCCCTGGATCATGTGCGGTTTGATAACCTGCGGACGCGGTTGTCGCAGAACGGCGTGCAGGAGAAGCTGACGAAGATGTGGATCGACCGGTGCCTGAAGAAGGTGAAGGTGCGCGGGAGCGGCGGGTGCGGGGCGTGCGGAGATGCGCCGGCGGGTGGCGCGGTGGTGGCCGGGCCGGGGTTGCAGCGGGGGAGCTAACCACGGACAGACACAGACATACACATATCTTTTTTTGAGACGCCGAGGGATTTGAATCCCTCGGCGTTCCTGTTGGGGGGCAGGGTTTTAGTGTGACGGCAGCGGGGGTGGAGAAGTCAGTTCGCCCGGCGTCGTCGACTCGGGGGAGTCGCGGTTCGGGGGCGACGAGATTGCGCGGTGACCGGCGATGCCAAGGAATAGAAGCATGGCGAGGGCGGGGAAGAGGTGGCTCCCGAGGGAGTTGGCGAAGAGGGGGCCGGCCCTTCCGAAGAGCAAGCCAATGTCTGTGGTGAGCGGGAAGGTGAAGGCCGCGAGAATGAGGATAGCGAGGGCGGCGGCGTGCTGAAGCCGGGTGGAAGCTGGATTGCCGACGAACATTCCGACGGCGACGAGTGGCAAGATGATCGTGACGAAGTGGTGGATCCAGGAGCGCTCGGAAGCGAGGAGCATGAACACGGCGATGGCACCGATGGAGCGAAGGAAGAATGGAGTTCGAAAGGTGCGGAGGGGCCGGTGCAGCCAGATCAGGCCAATGATGCCGATGGTTGCGAGCATGGCGCGCGCCAGGAGGGCGGCAGCGGGGGGGGAGAGGGCAATGATGTTGAAGTAATGAGGGATTCTGACGCCATCGGGGGCGACGGTGGAGAATGCGGGCCTACTGGTGCAGAAGCGGAAAATGGAACTGGGGAGGGACTGATTGTCGATATAGACGACTGCGCCGTGCTGCAGGTAGGGGAGGAACATGATGTTGGTCCACTGGTGAAGCCAGGTGAGATTCTGGTCCCATCCGAAGAGGATCGCCGGGACGAGGAGAAGCCACAGGAGGAGGCCGAACAAGGCGGCCAGGAGGGCGGTCCAGCGCCGTTGAACGACGAGGTAGGGGAGGAAGACCAGCGGGGTGACTTTGACGCTGATTGCGAGTGCAAGAAGGAGCCCCGCGACAAGATCATTGCGGCGGGTGGACGATTGCAGGAGCGCGAGAGAGGCGACCAGCGGCAGCAGCATGAGAAAGTTGATCTGGGCACTGCAAAGATCTGAAATAATCGGCCAAAGCCAGATAAAAAGTACGAGCGCCAACACCGCGGGGCGCAGGTATCCGCCGGACTCTCGCAAAATTCTCAGAACGATAAGAAGGGTTGTCCATATCAAGAGGAATTTCAGAAGGGCGCACGCCATCTGCGCGTTTGCCGGCGAGATGAGAGTGAAAGGGGCGAGCATGGCTAAGGCGATGGGAGGATTGGGGAAGTCGTCGTTGAGATAGTCGGCGTGGTGATGGATGAACAACGGGACGAGAGTCATCCAGCGATCGAAATCGTTGACGGTGCGGGAGGAGTTGGCGGCGTCGCGGCGGATCAGGCGGTGGCGATCGCTGATGCCGATGGAGGCGGCCGCGATGAGAAAAACAAAAAATGCGCCCCAAAGGATCATGCGTTGCGGAGCGGGGTTCCGGGAAGGGATCATTGAGGAAAGGTTAACGCAAAGCGGGAGACGATGATACCGGCGGTGGGGGCTGTCGCAGAATGGGGTGCAGGAGAAGCTGACGAAGATGTGGATTGACCGGTGCTTGAAGAAGGTGAAGGCGCGCGGGGGGCGTGAGCCGTGCGTGGGGGTGACGGTTGGGGGGGCAAAGGTGTAGGCGGCGGTGGGGGTATTCGGGATGAAGATGAAGAGTGCGCAATGCGTGGGTGCAATGAGGCGGCGAATGCTCATGAGGCATGCTTATGGCCCCGAGATTGGGCCATAAGCGCGGCACTCGGCACAGAGACGACGAAAATGGGGGTGTGGTGCTATTGGGGTTTGTAGTTCTCGATGTGTTCGATGTAGTCGAGGAGGGCGTGGAGGTCGGGGAGCGCGTCGGGGAGGGGGTGGTGGGCGCGGAGTTTTTCGTTGGCCGCGGCGGCGTGGGTGGAGATGGGTTCGAAGCCGTACGATTTGCCGGAGCCTTTGAGCTGGTGGCAGATGCGCTGGAGGGAGATGCGGTCGTTCTGCTGCATGGCGTGGCGGAGGTCGGCGACCTGACGGAAGAGGCGGGCGACAAATTCGGCGATGAGCGGCTGCATCATCGGGTCGTCGGCATAAATGCTGCGGTGCACCGGCGCAGTGGACATGGGTTGAAGACCTCACGGGAGAATGCTTGTTAAAACGGGCGGAAAGAAATGGACCGTCACGCCCGCGAGATTCTAGGGGATCGCGGGGAAAAGGCGAATGGTTTTTTGACAAATGGGTGTATGTACCATTCCGCGAGCCGACGGAATATCGGGTGACTTCCCGCACACAGCCCGCACCGTCGCAGACCCCCTGTTTTTGGCTAAAGACCGAGGTGGTGGTGGCAGATTTTCTGCCAGTTCTGAGCGCGTTCGGCTGAGACCTGGCGGGCCGTGAGGAAGCCGTCGAAGGAGAGGTAGATGCAGGAGAGGCCGGTGGGGTCTTTCTGGCAGTTTTCGCACGTCGAGTGGCGGAGGTAGTAGAGGAAGCGGGTCATAATCTTCCAGGCGTCGGGGTTGGCGGCACCCACCGCCCCATCCGCGGCAGCGAGGAGGGCGGAGGGGTCGGTGTCGTCGTCGGGGATTTCGGCAAGGCGCTCGAGCTGCTCCTCGATGTGGAAACGCATGGATTCGCGCGCGGCGGCGGAACTCAGGAGCCGGCGCCATTGGCGCGGCGAGAGGGGGCGGCTGTCGAGGAGCTTGCGGCCCATTTCGAAATCGCGGCAGGTGGACTGCGAGAGAAGCATGGAGAGCTTGTCGGCGTCGCTGTCGTCGAACGTGAGGTTGTCCTCCACGCCGATGAGAGCGATGAGTTGTCTGGCGGTGCGGGATTGCGGGTTGGGCGCCTTGTAGGCGGGGAACGTGATGGGTTGCTTGCAGCCGGGGCAGACGCCGCGCTTGCCGGCCCATTGGACATTGGCTTTCAGGACCTTCTGGCAATGGGGACAGGTGAAGCGGAAGAGGTCGGCGGTAGGGGAGGGATCCGGCATGGAAGTCTCTGGACGCAAAACATCTGATTACTTGGTTTATCGAACGAAGACCTGGGTTTTGTGCAGTCGTGCGCCCTTGCGGGTGGGGGCCAAGTGCGGGGAGGGCAACGAGATGCCGTCGGTGTTCGATGCTTGTAGATTAGCGTGTGGCGGCGGGAGGGACAATGGTGGGCGGCTTCGGATGTGGATTCGGAGAAGATTCGCGGAGAATGCGAAGCGTTTCATTCCCGGAGAGGAAGTGGACCCAAGTGTCGGCTTCGGGGGAGTCGAGCGCGAGCAGGGTGAACTGGACGTGCGCGGGGAGGAGGTCGCGGTGGGGGTCCTGGGCGCCGAGGGAGATGACCACGAATTCGGCGCGGCCGACGAGGCGGTTGGGGAAGGGGAACGCGGAGGCGTCGGAGATTCTCTGCGGGTCGAGGGAGGCGAGGCGGTGGAGGAGCGTGGCGCGGGCGTCGCGACCCATCTGGGGGATGGGCGGCGATTCCTCGCCTGAACCGGCGATGGTGAGGGCGACTGCGAAGTTTTCGATGAAGGCGTAGCAGAGGAGCGTGGCGGCGAGCTCGATGGCGCGTTCGATTTTGCCGCCGGCGGGGAAGGGGGAGGAGGCGTCTGCAGGGAGGATGAGGGCCTGGGGATCTTCGCGCCAGTGGCGGAGATCGAGGACGACGATCATCTGGGGCGGGGCGTTACAGGCCATTTCGCGGATCGTGAGCTGGCCCGTGCGGGCGGTGGATCGCCAGTGGATGGACCGGATATTGTCGCCGGCGCGATATTCGCGGAGTCCGTAGAACTCGTCGTTGCCGCGGCGGACGGAGGAGGTCATCGTCCCGGATTCGGTGGACTCCCGGCAACGGAGCGCGAGGTGGCGGTTGAGGGCGCCGATGCGCGGGTAGACGACAAGCGACTCGGGGCGGCGGAGCAGGAGGGTGCGGTTGACGAAGCCGAAGGGGAACGAGCAGGTGAGGCGGATGTCCAAGAGATGCAGGACGCCCCGTTGCTGGGCGACGAGGCGGGTCATGATGTTGGCTGATTTCCCGGGGCCGATGTGGAGGCAATAGCCCTCGGGAACTTCGGAGAGCGTGCGGTCGACGCGGGCTTCGGCGATGCGCACGGCGAAGCAGGGCCAGAAGCGTTTCTTGTTGCTGACCTGATATTGGATGATGGCGGGTTCGCCGGCAACGACGTGGTCGGTCATGATGCGGCGGACATCCATGCGGCGGAGGCTGACGCTGGAGAGGAATGCCGACGCGACGAAGGCGCCGGCCATGAGGCCGAACGTGATGTAGAGCAGGTTCGTGCCGGAGTTGAGGGCGGCGACCAGCACGAAGGCGGTGATGCCGATGTAGATCAGGCCGGGGAGAGTAATGGAGTGGCGGCGGAACATTCGTAGAAACTCAAAACGCAAAACTCAAAACACAAAACTCAAAACCTTTGTTCGGGCGTGGTTGAGGGAGGCGGACGGTCCGATTGTGCGAAGGGGTCATACGCGGAAGGACGCAGTTCCGTTGCTCAGACGTTCGCCTGCGAGGGTTTTGTGTTTTGAGTTTTGTGTTTTGAGTTTTCAAATCGGGCTCGGAATCTTCTGCAGTACCTGTTCAAGAACTCGGGTGGCGGTGAGGAGGTCTCCGCTGGCCATGTGGTTTTTCGTGATGACCCGGTGGGCACAGACGGGGATGACCATGGATTTGATGTCGTCGGGGGCGAGGTAGTCGCGGCCTTCGATGAGGGCGAGGGCCTGGGCGCTCTGCATGAGGGCCAGCGAGCCGCGGGGGGAGATGCCGATGTGGAGTTGTTCGGCCGTGCGGGTGGCTTCGACGATGTCGAGCATGTAGTCCATGAGGGCGGGGTCGATTTTGACCTGGGCGGCCTGCCCCTGGAGCGCGGTGACGTCGTTCGTGGAGAGGACGGGGTCGAGCTGGTCGAGTTTGAAGCGGCTGGGCTGCTGGCGCAGGATTTCTTTTTCTCGCTCGCGCTCCGGATAGCCGAGGGTGACTCGGAGCAGGAACCGGTCGAGCTGGTTTTCGGGGAGGAGGTAGGTGCCTTCGAATTCGAAGGGGTTTTGCGTGGCCACGACCATGAAGGGGGCGGGGAGCGGGCGGGTGACGCCGTCGACGGTGACGGAGTAGTCGTTCATCGCTTCGAGGAGGGCGGATTGCGTGCGCGGGGTGGTGCGGTTGATTTCATCGGCAAGAAGGATGTTGGCGAAGATCGGGCCGGATTTGAATTCGAAGGCCTTGGTTTCCTGGCTGTAGACCGAGACGCCGAGGATGTCGGAGGGGAGCATGTCGGGTGTGAGTTGAATACGGCTGAAGTCGCAGTTGATGGAGCGCGCGAGCGCGCGGGCGAGGACGGTCTTGCCGACGCCGGGGACATCCTCGATGAGCACGTGTCCGCGGGCGACGAGGCCGACGAGCACATGCGTGATCGCCTGCTTTTGGCCGAAGAAGACCGATTCCATGTTGGCGCGTAGACGGGCGAGGGGTTGCATGTGGGGGAGTTCCTCCATCCAGAGACTGGGGGAAGTATAGCGGGTGCGCGGGCGGGGGGTTAGGGAGCGTGCAATGTCAAACGCGAATAGCCGCCTGCGCGGAGTGAACTCTGATTTGTCGAACGGCTGGCGGGCCGGCGCTCACGCTGCGGGTTCTATTTATTCGCGTACTGGATGCCTCGAATGCCCCGGTAAACAGTGATTTCGTACCACAGCAGCCCGCCGATGTGGGCGATGGAGACGGAGGCGGCGAGGATGATCTGCTCCATGCGCCAGGAGATGTGCCAGTGCGCGGTGAGGCGGTGCGCGATCCAGAGTTCGGTGCCCATGAGTTGTGCGCCGCCGAGGAAAACCCACGGGATCATGAGGATCGAGGCGTAGGCCGTGACTTTGGCCGAGGTGGAGAGGAAGACGCCCTCCTGTCCGCCGGGGCCGCCGAAGTTGGGACTCTCCTTGGCTTTCATCCGGGAGAAGGTGGCGATGCCGGCGGTTTCGATGCCGACCATCATGAGCGCGAGGAGCGCCCAGACAAAACCCGCGAGGAGTGAGCTGAACAGGAGATTCCAGGACCAGTCGATGCGATCGCCGGCGGGGAGGCAGAGGAGGTTGTAGGCGGGAAGGATGAGGGTGGCGCAAATGCCGACGGTAACGATGGAGCCCATCAGCCAGCGCTGGGCGGCGCGCTGGCCGGTGAGCGTGGGCATGGCGAAGAAGAGATTGCGGGGTTCCCTGACGATTCTCACAAGCTGATCGCGGATGACCCGGACGTTGGCGATGGTGGGGCGGGATTCCCACGGCGTTGGGGGGCGGGTTTCAGGTGCGATGGATTCCGCGATGGATTTGCCGCACTCGGGACAACGCTTTTCGATGGCAGTGCCGCGAAGGTTGTAGCCGCAGAGTTCGCACCAGGGGTCGTGCGGCTGCGGTCTGTCGGCGGGGGAGCGATAGTCCGTGCGCACGGCGACGATGAGGGAGGCGAGCGTCCAGAGCGAAAGGATGAGAAACACGGCCGCGAGGGGGGCGAGCACGTTCTCGAGTCCGGGGGCGTAGCGGTGCGCGATGAAGTAGATATAGAGCGCGGAAAGCAGCGGGCCCCAGATGTGCACCCATCCGGTTGAGAGCATCACGGCGCGGATGACGTGCATGACGCAGGCGCGGTTCCGGCCCGGCCGCGCGGCGAAGGGCAGCAGCATGAAAAAGAGCATGCCCAGCGCGGTGACGGTCATCAAAAGAACGGTGATGCTCATGGAAATGTAGGCGAAGTGCGGCATCTCGAAGAACAGTTTCAGCAATTCGCGGAACTGCGGCGGGGGGGTCGTGTAAATCGAGAGGAACGCGGCGACAGGGTCGGCGACGTATTTGCCCTGCAGGTATCCGCCGGGACCCCGGAGCACCATTTCATCCCACGCCACGACGCTGCCGGTGAACAGGGCAAGCCAGAGCGGCGCAAGGGCGAGGTTCAAGAGGCCGATGAACAGCGCGCGGAGGGGGGAGATCTTGAGCCAGAGCTGGCGCGTGCGAAGGGGGTAAAAATAAATCAGGAACGAGGCTGCCCACGCCTGGAAAAAATTCGGACCACGAGCAAGCGGGCGTGCCATGCCCTGCTGAAAATCAGAAACCGATTCGTCGAGCGTGGATGCGGTCATAAGCACTCCGATCCATTCTAGGCGGGATGCGGGCCTTCTTCTTTTACGAGCGGGCGGCCGGGAAGTTCAGGGGGATGCCGATGCGGTTGCCAACATTATTTCCCGGTGTATTTCTTCACGAGCATCTGAATCGCCGGCTGCTGGGGGTTGATCTTTAGCGAGCGGTCCCAGTAGGCGAGGGCCTCGCGGGCGGAATCGAGATCCGGCGGGGCGCTCATCTGGGAAGTCGTCATGGCGACGACGCCGAGACCATTGAGCGCGGGATAATACTGCGGGTTCTGATGGATGGAATCGTCAAACGCTTCGTGCGACTTGGGGAGATTTCGCAGCTTGTAATAGGCCAGCCCGAGGTGTTCGGAAATGGCGGCCGAGGGGGCGAGATCTCGCGCCGTCTCGAGCACGTTCTTCGCCTGTTCGTACTTTTCGGCCTTGATGTATTCCTGCCCGAGGTTGAGATAGACCTCCGGCTGGCGGCTGTTGAGCTCGATGGAATGTTTCAGGGCATCGATAGCCGCCTCGTTCTTTCCGAGCTGCGCGTAGAGGATCCCCAGGTTGGCGTAGGACGTGGCGGCGCTGGGGGTTTGCTCCGACCCCTGCACGGCTCGCTGCGCGTAGGGGAGGCCACGCAGGGGTTCGCCCATTTCGGTGTAGGTCATCGCGAGGTTCATGTTCGCTTCGGGATCCAGCGGCCGGATTTCGACAGCCTTCTGGTACGCGATGACCGCCTCCGCAAAACGCTGCAGATACTGATACATCAGGCCCAGCTCGTAGTGCGCGTTGAAATTGAACGGTTCCAGCTTCGCGGCCTGCTTGTAGTCGCTGGCGGCCTTCGCGTAGTCCCCCTTCTCCTTGTAGAGCGACCCCCGGGCCTCGTAGGCAAGACTCATCTGCGGGTTCTTCTCGATCGCCTTCGAGAGCGAGGCCATCGCGGCATCATAGTTCCCCCGCTCCGCTTCGAGCTGCCCTTCCAGGTAAAGATCGGTCGTGGACTTGGGCTTTGGCCACAGACCGCATCCCGTCATGGAGGACACCCCACACGCCAGCATCAGCGCGAGAAAAACGTTCCACTTGCGCATCCGGTTTCGCTCCCAATCCAATAGAATGGGGTAAGGCTATAACTTTCGTGTCCAAATGAAAAGCGATCCGCATTTCAGAAATGCGGATCGCTTCGGAATTCATGGTCAATCGCAACTTGTACGAAGCGCGAGCGGACGAGGCATTAACGATACGGGATCGGCCTGTCCGACAGCCAGCTCGGACGATCCAGGAGGAGCAGGCGTTCGGTGTCGTCCGGAATCTCCTTGCCGTTCGTGTCGATCGCGCGGGCCACGCGGTTGCCGTTCTCTGCGGGGGTGTCCGTCAGTGTTTCGCAACCCGCCAGCGGCAGCAGCGAAAGGGAGAGCGCCATCACATAAAGAATCGACTTCATTTGGACCTCCGCGAAGTGCATCGGTAGGGGGATACCACGCCTGCCCTACATAATAGATATAGGTATCCGGTTTAAATCTTCGTGTCAATGGATGAGTGCAGGAGAGAAGCCAGAAATCACAGGTGACAAGTGAGGAGGTGGGGGCGGGTTTGGGAGAGGTGGAGGATGAGCTCGCCGAAGAAGGTGTTGGCCCAGGCGAACCAGTCGCGCGTATACCGCTGGGGATTGTCAACCCGGAACGCTTCATGGATGAATCCCGTGCCGGCGTGAGTCTGCTTGAGCCTGCGCAGGCACGTGCGGATTTCGTCATCATCGGTAGACGTGATCGCCTGCGTGATGATCCCGAGCGGCCATACCCACGATTGGCCGATGTGCGGGCCGCTGAGGGCGCCCTCGGGGCAGCCGGGTCCTTTCGCGAAGTACGGGTTGTCGCCGGAGAGGCAGAACCGGCGCGTGTTCTGGTAGGGGACGTCGGTGGTGCCGCAGAAGCCGAGGTAGGGGAGCGAGAGGAGGTTGGGGAGGTTCGCGTCGTCCATGAGGTGATAGGAGGAATAGCCGTCGATTTCGTAGGCGAACACTTTTCCGTGGGCAGGGTGCTGGACGAGGGCGTGCTGGTGAATGGCTGAGGAAATTTCGGCGGCCACTTTGACGGCGGCGTTCGCGAGTTGGGGGCCGAGCTCGAGTTTCTCCAGCATCAGGCCGGTCTTCAGAAGGTTCACGGCGGCCATCGCGTTCGCAGGGACCAGGTACTGGAAAATCGCGGCGTCATCAGACGGCCGGAACGGCGATCGCGACATTCCCGTCCGACGGAACGGATTGCCCATGCCTTCCAGCGCCAGCGTTTCCGTCGTACTCTGCGTGGTGCGCTGGAACGAGTAGTGCAGCGGATACGGTTGCTCGGAGGAGCCGAGCTGTTCGTGGCGGATCGTTTCGAGAATGACGCCCAGCGCCCGAAGGAAATGTTCGTCAAACGGGGCGGCATCCTGCGTCGCCTCGTAATAACCCGCCGCAAGTCGCAGCACCGCCGCCAGCGAATCGAGCTCGTATTTCCGCTCGTGCACCCCAGGTTTCATCGTCGTATGATCCGACTTCCACGGCGATGTCTTCTCCGTTGTTCGATAAAACCCGTTCGCATACGGATCGATCAGCACGCACGCCGCCTGCCGCCGGATCAATCCGCGCAGCAGCTCGCGCAGTTTCCCGCACTCCTTCGCATACGGCAGATACGGCCACACCTGATTCGTCGAATCCCGCAGCCACATCGCATCAATATCGCCCGTGATCACAAACGTATCCGGCTTCCCCGAGCCATCGTCCGCCGTGAACGTGATCGTCGTGTCCAGCGTGTTCGGAAAGCAGTTCCCGAAGAGCCATGCGAGTTCCGGATCGGCAATCTTCGCCGACGTCTCCTCAATCACACGCTCAATCACCGGCGAAACAAAACACCGCTCCCCAACCCCCGGCCGCCTCGACTCAAACCCCATCGCCACATGCACCCCGTTTCTTCATTCACTCATTCGTCATTTGGATTTGATCCGTCATTCGTGCTTCGTCAATTCGTCATTGACTCCCCACGCCGTGCACACGCATCCGCATCGTGTAGATTCCCGTCGACGCGGTGATGAACAGCACATCGCGATCCGCTCCGCCGAAGCAGATATTCCCCGTCCATTTCTCCGGCACATCGATATGCCCGATCTGCTCGCCGCCCGCTGAAAAAATCGTCACGCCCTTCCCGGTCAGATACACGTTCCCCTCCGAATCAATCGTCATCCCGTCCGACCCCATCGTGCAAAACAACTTCCTCTCCGCCAGCGTGCCGTCCGGTTGAATCGAATATGAATACGTTTTCTTGTCGCCGATATCGCTCACGTACAGCGTCTTGCCGTCCGGCGTCCCGATGATCCCGTTGGGCCTCTTCAAATCCCTCGCCACCGGCTTCACCGTCTTCCCGTCCGCCGACACCCAATAGACATACTCCCCCGGCTGCTCCATCCCCCCACGCTTCCAGTAATCCCGCTTGTACAACGGATCGGTGATATACATCGCCTGCCCAGCGCCGGGCGCAAGTTCAGGCATCAACCACACATCGTTCGGCCCGTTCAGCAACTTCCCCCAAAAATCCTTCACCAGCACCCTGTGCGACCCATCCGGCGCAATCGACCACAACTGATTCATTTCATCCGCACACGCAATCAAATTATCGTGCGCATCAAAGCACAACCCGTTCGACCGCCCGCACGGCTTCAAAAACACCGACAACTTCCCCGCCGCGTCGAACTTGTAAATCACATCGTTCGGCTGATCCGTAAAAAACACATTCCCCTTCGAATCGCACGCCGGCCCCTCCGTAAACGAAAACGTCCCCTCCCGCTTCTCCAGCGCCGCCCCAGGCGCCGCCACAGCCGCCGCGCCGTCTCCTCCGCCCCGCCCCGGCTCCGTCGTCGCCCCGACCCCAATCCGCACACAGGCAAAAGCCGTCGCCGCCAAAACCCACAGCTTAACCATTCGTTATCTCCCGCAAGTACCGTTTCAAAGGCTCAATTCAAATCTCGAATTCATCCGTTGGGCCTCTGCGCCTCACTGTCGAAGGACCTCTTCGTCGTCCTTCGTGCTCCTTGTGCCTTTGTGTTTAACGTCCTTCGCTCGTTCCCGGCGCGCCGCTCGCCCCCACCATCTTCGCCGGGTCCAGCAGTTCACTCAACCCCTTCTCCACCAGCTCCCCCTGCAAATCCCTCTCGATCCGCACCGCACTACCTGTGTCGCCCATGCCAACCTCCTCAGAAAATACCTACACCCCAGTATAGAAATGCTCCCACCGCCCCGCCGCATTTTATCGGTCACCACCCGATCGGAATTATTCCCCTTAAAGCCCTCCATTCTTTTGTTCGAATTCATGATTACTCCAGGTATTGCCCCTTCTTGTGTGGGAGCCCACGGATGTCCGCATCAACCGCGCCCGCATCCGCTTCGGAAAAGCCAGGCGCTGCGCCACCCGCCAGCATGAACAGCGCCCGACCCTCCGCCGCGCGCGCCGGATACCTCCCCATCCCGCTCGATCGCCTCCTCATCGACGCCCTCTCCGGCATCCCCATCTACCTTCACACCGGCGCCGGCTCCTCCGCCAGCGCCGCCGCCCCGCGATTCACACTCTACTCCTCCGAAACCGCACGCTTCTCCGAATCCCACCGCGCCCGCCTCCACAGCGTCGGCGTCAAATTCGTCTACATCCCCGTCTCCCATCACTCCAGATTCCAAACCCAGGTCGAAGAGCACCTCATCTCCGTCGCCACCGATCCCGCCGTCGCCCTCAATACCAAGGCCGCACTCGTTTACGAAACCAGCATGGAGCTCATCAACGAAGTCCTCTCCGAGCAGGACATCGCCAAAAACCTCCCGCGCCTCGGAAAAGTCTCCCACGCCATTTCCACCCTCGTCATGAAGGAAGGCGCCGCCTTCTCCCATCTCTTCGCCACCGCCCAGCACGATTTCTACACCGCCACCCACATGGTCAACGTCGGCACCTGGATGACCACCCTCGCCTTCCACATGGGCATCGAAGACCCCGCTCTCCTCAACGCCGCCTGCACCGCCGGTATGGTCCACGACGTCGGCAAATTGTACGTCCCCGAAACAGTCCTCAACAAAACCAGCCGCCTCTCTGATGACGACTGGGACATGCTCCGCGATCACCCCACCCTCGGCCATGATTACCTCGTCAAACAGGGCGTCACCGATGAAATCGCACTCCGCGTCTGCCTCGAACATCACGAACGCATCGACGGCACCGGTTATCCCCACCGCATTCCCGGCGAACAGATGCACCACATGTCCCGCATCTGTGCCGTCGTCGATTCCTTCGACGCCATGACCGCCTGCCGCCCCTTCCGCAACAAGCCCAAGTCCATCGCCGAAGCGGTCAAAATTCTCCGCGAAGAGACCCCCAGCAAATACGATAAATCCATCGTCGACGCCTGGATCAGTCTCCTCAACCGCGCCTCGCACGAAGGCTCCATCTCCGAGCCGGTCGTCATCGACCCCAACCGCCTCGGCCGCCGCCGCCACACCCGTTTCGCCATCGACACACCCGTCCGCATCTGCACCATGCACCTCGCCGAAAACGGCTGGCAGCAGGACAACTGCATCGACGGCCGCGCCTCCAACATCTCCGAGGGCGGCCTCCATGTCGTCACCCACGACGCCATCCCGGTCAGCGCCTGCGTCCGCATCATGCTCAACGGCTCCGGCACGCTCCAACGCCGTGTCATGGAAGGCAAAATCGTCCGCTGTCGCCCCTGCCAGAACGGTACCCATGAACTCGGCATCCAGTTCTGCACCTTCGGCGCCGAAGAACAAGCCGCCCATTCCCTCACCCAAGGGAACCCGTAGCGTCAGCGCCGGCCAACCTCGCTCTCGCAAACTCGGATCTCTCCCCGCACCGGCAGCCAACCAACCTCCACTCCAATTGCCCGAAAAGTCTTCGTGCACCTTCGCGTCTTCGTGACTTCGTGCTTTCGTCGTCCGTGTGTCTCCAGCGTTTGCCTCCCACCCCCGAATCGCGTACCCTGCGACCCTTGCTAAATCTCTCTTCCCACAGCAGGAGTCCCCACATGCCCCGCATCGCAATCGCGCAGCTCCGCGACGGTGACCTCGTCGAACAACACTTCGTCCTCGCCTCCAAACAAATGGGCCAGACCAACTCCAACAAGCTCTTCATCAAGGCCGAATGCACCGACGCCACCGGAAACGTCCACGTCCGCATGTGGAACGCCTCCCGCGATGGCTACGACCGACTCCCCAACACCGGCTTCGTCCTCGTCCGCGGCCGCGTCGAAACCTACCAGGGCCACCTCCAGCTCATCGCCGACGCCATCTCCCCCATCGAAGACCCCACCAAGCTCGACCTCTCCGAACTCATCAAGCACACCCGCAAAAACGTCCCCGAAATGTACAACCGCACCAAGGACATCCTCACCCAGATCAAGGACAAGCAGCTCCAGGCCATCGTCTCCGAATTCCTCAACGACGCCGACATCATGAAAAAATTCATCATCGCCCCCGCCGCCATGGGTATGCACCACGCCTGGATCGGCGGCCTCCTCGAGCACACCGTCTCCCTCCTCGAACTCGCTCTCCTCGTCTGCCCCCGCTACCCCGACATCGACCAGGACCTCGTCCTCGCCGGCCTCTTCCTCCACGACATCGCCAAGACCGTCGAACTCTCCTACACCGCCGGCTTCGACTACACCGACACCGGCCGCCTCATCGGCCACGTCGTCCAGGGCGCCATGTGGGTCGATCAAAAAGCCCAGCTCGCCTCCAAAAAACTCGGCGAACCCATCCGCAAAGACCTCCTCATGGTTCTCGAGCACATCCTCCTCTCCCACCACGGCGAACCCGAATTCGGCGCCGCCGTCGTCCCCAAAACCCCCGAAGCCATCCTCGTCAATCTCCTCGACAACCTCGACGCCAAAACCCAAATGGCCATCGACGCCGTCGCCGCCCCCGCCGAAGACAACACCTGGACCGAATACCAGAAAGCCTTCAACACCAAGCTCTACCGCCCCAGCATCACCATCCGCGACTGAAGGAATTGAGTCATTAAATCATCGGGTCATTGATCCATTGATGTTGTGCCAGCGCCAATGACTCAATGCCCTGATGACTCAATGGTTCAATCCATTCACTTATTCGCTGACTCACTTATTCGCTGACTCCCCTCACTTCCCCTGCGTCGCCGCCGGCATCGTCCCCGCACTCTCCTTCACCAGTTCCAGCGACCGCTGCCAGAACGCCTGAAATGCCTCGCTCGCTGATGCAAACTTCCCCGCCTCAATCTCCGACGTCATCTCGTCCGTCAGCGGCGCCATCTTCCCCGCCAGCGACACGCTCTTCTCCGTCTGCTCCTT